>Ga0272441_10000325_pt1 | contig 109959 bp, 76 predicted proteins | sample SSMProp6N_FD_193582 | JGI IMG/M metagenome (GOLD analysis project Ga0272441, IMG submission 193582) | Marine sediment archaeal communities from Little Sippewissett salt marsh, Falmouth, MA, United States - SSM-Prop-6N | ecosystem: Environmental > Aquatic > Marine > Wetlands > Sediment ...
ACTGGCTACCCGTACCATACGATCGTCTCCTGGATGGGGTTATGGGCCTTTTGCCAGATCCATACTACCCCATTCCAGGAGACCTTCAAACCCGCCGCCGCTCAGGATTGTCTTGGACAAGAGTGGCAAGGCGCGATACGGCTTCGCTTGCCGTCCGGCGCCGGCCGCTTCGCGGTTGCCCGGGATCAGCGTCCCCCCCCGGGCTTCGGGATCGAGAGTCCGAAGGCCGACCGCCCGTTCCCCTCCCTCCTACTCCGCCAAGAGCCGTTCGGCGTCCGCCACGGCGGTGGCGGCCAGGATCCTGCCGTAGTACATCCGGTGCGGCTCTTCGTCCACGTAGAGCCCCGCCAGGTCGCGGGCCAGCTTGTTGGGCTGCACGTCGTTGGCGTGGACGACCTGGCATTCGTAGGACAGCGGGCACTCCTCGACAAGGGGCGCCAGCACGGAGGCGGACTTCCGGGCCGTCAGTCCGGCGGCGGCGAACGCGTCCCCGTTGCGTCCGGAGCCGCTGCCGGCCTTCAGGCACGCCAGGCCCATCGCCTCGGTGGGCACGTTGACGGTAAAGCAGCCGCTGTGCTCGATGCAGCGGAACGTGTACCGGCTGGGGCGGACGAGGACCGTCCAGACCGCCTCGCCCCAGATCGAGCCGATGGACCCCCACCCGATGGTCATCAGGTTCGCGCGCCCGGAGGCGTCGTAGCTGCCCAGCAGCAGCCCGTGGCTGGTCAGGGCCTTCATGACCGCCTCGTAGTGATCGGTATATCGAATCGGCTCGCGGTGCATCGGGGGACTCCACGACAGTATAGGCCCCCGCCCCGCCAAACGGCGGCCGCGGCTCACGCCCCCGCGCAGGGCGGCCGGCGCTCGTACGTCCGGGCGGTCTCGTCGACCCCGACGTTTCGCCGGGCCTCCGCCATCAGCCGCCGGCCCGCCTTCGTGGGGTGCCGGCCCGTGACGCACCCCGTGCAAAGCCGCCGGCCGTCCACCTGGAGGCACGACCCGAGGTCGCGGACGCCGAGGTACCGCAGGCTGGTCAGCCCCAGGTCCTCGGCCATTGCGGCGAGCATCTCGTCGGTGGGGTTCCCGTCGTAGCCGCGGGCGGCGAACCGCTGGGCGAACAGCTCGCCGAGCGTGGACATGTCGATCCCGTAGAAGCACGGCGCGACGATCGGCGGGCAGGCCACGCGAACGTGCACCTCCTTCGCCCCGCCGCGGCGGCGCATCTGGGCGGCCAGCTCGCGCATCGTCGTCGACCGGACGATCGAGTCGTCCACCAGGAACACCCGCTTGCCTCGCAGCACCGCCGGGAGGGGCGTGTACTTGCTGTGGGCGCTGCGGCCCCGCGTGGTCTTCGGCTGGATGAACGTCCGCCCGACATACCGGTTGCGGATCAGCCCCTCGACCGACGGGACCCCCAGGCGGAAGGCGAAGGCGTCGGCGGCGGCCTTGGCCGTGTCGGGCACGGGCACGACGATGCACGTGTCGTCCATCGCCTGGTCTTCCATCTCGGCCAGCCGCTCCCCGGACCGCGCTCGGGCCATGTACACGCTCGAGCCGTCGATCACGCTGGCGACGCCCGCGAAGTAGACCCACTCGAAGAAGCAGTGCGCCGGCTGCCGCGGCGGCGCGAACCGCTCGAACCGCAGCCGCCCGTCCTCCACGATGGCCATCTCCCCCGGCGTGAGGTCGTGAATGTCGGCGAAGCCCAGGTTGCCCAGGGCCGTCGACTCGCTCGCCGCGGCGAACAGCCGCCCCTGGACCGCCCAACTCATCGGCCGGAATCCCAGCGGGTCGCGGCAGACGAACAGGCGGCCCATCGCGTCGAGGAAGACCAGGTTGTACGCGCCGTCGAACTGGCGCCCCAGCGAGCCCATCACCTGCGGCAGCGGCGTGGGCTTGTCGCCCCGCAGCCGGTACGCCAGGGCGTGCATGACGATCTCGGTGTCCGTGTCGAGCGTGAAGTGGTAATGCCGCTTGGCCAGCAGGCGGTCGCGAAGACCGGGGTAGTTGGCGAGGTTGCCGTTGAAGGCGAAGCTGAACCACTTCCACAGCCGCCCGTGATGGCGCTCGAACGGCTGGGCGTAGCGGGCGTCGTCCAGCCCGCAGGTGGCGTAGCGCGTGTGGCCGATGGCCGCCCGACCGGCGTACTCGCGCAGGATCGCGCGGTGCTTGTCGGGGTGGGACATGCGGAACGCCTCGGCCACCGTGCCGACGTCCTTGTACGTGTCCAACAGTTGCGTTCGTCGCGGCTGGTAGCTGCTGACCCCCGCGGCGAGCTGCCCGCGGTTCTGGAGGTCCAGCAGCATCGCCGGCATCAGCGGCGTGACGTTGCCGTCGGCGACCACCCGGCTGGCGGGCCCGCCCCGCCCCATCGCTTCGTCCAGCCAGTACAGCGCGGCGACGCCGCACTCGTGATGTAGCTCCTCGCTCACGTCGGTCTCCGCTTCGACGGCCTCGGTGCGCACCCGGCCCGCCGGCCGGGGCCCGAAACGCCCACTATAGCGGATTCGCCCCCGCGCAAGGAACGCAAGCCGATCCAATAGCCCCCATTAGCCGAGCTAATCGGCGACGCGCTTGGCATCGGCCCGGCCGGACGGTATCATGCCGCCTCACGGCAACGGATGCCTACCGGCTGGCCAGGGAAACGGAAAGGACATCGGCATGGGTGGCTTCTTCGGAGTGGTCGGGCGGGGAGATTGCATCGGCGACCTGTTCTATGGCACGGATTACCACTCGCACCTCGGCACGATGCGAGGGGGGCTGGCCGTCTGCGAACGCGGCGAGTTCACCCGCTTCATCCACGACATCACCAACGCCCAGTTCCGCAGCAAGTTCGAGGACGACCTGCCCAAGCTCGCCGGACCGGCGGGCATCGGCGTGATCAGCGACTACGAGGACCAGCCCCTGCTGATCGGCTCACACCTCGGCCTCTACGCCATCGTCACCGTCGGCGTCGTCCAGAACGTCGACCAGCTCGCCGCCGACGCCTTCCGCGAGGGCGGAACGCACTTCTCCGAGATGAGCAGCGCGGGCATCAACCCCACCGAGCTGGTCGCCACGCTCATCAACCGGGAGGCGACGTTCGCCGACGGCCTCGCGCGGGCCCAACAGGCCGTCGAGGGCTCGTGCTCGATCCTCCTGCTGACCGCCGACGGCATCTACGCCGCCCGCGACCGCCTCGGCAGGACGCCCGTCGTCCTCGGCGTCAAGGAAGGCGCCGTCGCCGCCACGCTCGAGACCTGCGCGTTCCCCAACCTCGGCTACGAGGTCGAGAGGGAGCTCGGGCCCGGGGAGATCGTCCGCTTCACCGCCGAGGGCTACGAGCAGCTCAAGCCCCCGGGCGACCAGATGCAGATCTGCGCGTTCCTGTGGGTCTACTACGGCTACCCCGCATCGCACTACGAGGGAATCAACGTCGAGGCGGCCCGCAACGCGTGCGGCGCGGCCCTCGCACGCCGCGAGAACATGGACATCGACCTCGTCGCGGGCATTCCCGACTCCGGCACGGGACACGCCGTCGGCTACGCCCACGAGGCGGGCATCCCCTACCGCCGACCGTTCGTCAAGTACACGCCCACCTGGCCCCGGAGCTTCATGCCCCAGGACCAGCGCGTCCGCGACCTCGTCGCCCGCATGAAGCTCATCCCCATCCCCGAGCTGATCCGCGGCCAGCGAATGCTCTTCTGCGAGGACTCCATCGTCCGCGGGACGCAGTTGAAGGACACGATCCAGCGGCTCCACGACTGCGGCGCGAAGGAGGTCCACATGCGCCCCGCCTGCCCGCCGCTGATCTACGGGTGCAAGTTCCTGAACTTCTCCCGTTCGCGCAGCGAGCTGGACCTCGCCGGCCGGCGGGCCGTCAAGGAGCTCGAAGGCGCCGACGCCGACCCCGCGCCCTACGCCGACCCCGACGGCGAGCCCCACGCCGCCATGGTCGACCGCATCCGCCGACGCCTGAACCTCACGTCCCTCCGCTACCAGCGACTCGACGACCTCGTCGCCGCCATCGGCCTGCCCAAGTGCAAGCTCTGCACCTACTGCTGGGACGGCTGCGACGGCCCCTGCGCCTCCCCGCCCCCCGCCGACGGATAGCCCGCACTATTCACCGCAGAGGACGCTGAGGGCGCAGAGACAAGACAAGCATAACCAGCTCAGACTGACCGATCTTGGAGGCCCGGAGGGCCGGAAGGGAATAGACGGGGGCGTAAGCCCCCGGTAACAATCAGGAATATAAATGCTTGCTAAACGTAGACTTACGCCGCCGGCCATTTCCTTCCGCCGCTCCGCGGCTTCGGAAAACCGGTCAGTTTGAGTAACCAGGATTCCGGCTCCGCTTCTGGAATCGGAGCCTCTCCCGCGCAGAAACACACTGTTCGCGACCACAAGGGAGGACCTCAACTGTGAATTCTGTTTATGAAACCGCCTCTGCGTTCTCCGCGCTCTGCGCGGTGAATCGTCCGGGCCGGCTCCGCCGCCCGGGCCCGCGGCTGCCAACGCCCCCGGCGCCTCGCCCCAGCCGCCGGGGCCGAAAACGTGCTGCCGGAAGACCTCCTTGCCGACAATGGTGCCGGGATGACGGCGAGAACGCTCAAGGCAACCGGGGAACGGAAAGGCAACGATAAAGGTCTGCGCGGATTCCCACTGCACGCCGCCAGACACGGCATTCTCGGCAACATCATCACCCGCAAACGCCCGCCTCCTCACTCGACCGGTGAAGGACAACGCTTGCCGATCCCACGATCGGTAGTAGAATCTCCAAAAGAGCTGATGGTCGTTGTCGGCGAGCGGCCGTCCACGTAATCCTGGCCTCGAGCGTCTTGTTGGGTGGTTCCGCTAGAGAGGAGTGGCTGACAGCATCATGTTCCGGAAACCAATCCGCGTCCTTCTGACCTCAATCGCACTACAGGCCCTTTGCATGGCGAATGTCGTGAACGCACAGCACGGCGAAAAACCCCGGCCGGAGGCCTGGAAGAACCTGGTCCATGGCGGACGCTTTATGGACCGGATTCTGCCTGCGCCCATTTACGACAAGTTGGAGAGTGATACGTGGGGCGCCGGTGCGGTACGGCCGCGAGACATTCACAACGGAATTGAAGATCCCAACTGGTCCTATTGGGGCGGAAGGCCCATCCTGGAACCGGATGGCAAGTACCATATGTTCGTCGCTCGGTGGAGGGAAGACAACCCGCGGGGACATGGCGGATGGCCGAAGTCGGAGATCGTTCATGCCGTCTCCGACAGGCCGACCGGACCGTTCTTGGTGACGAAGAGGATCGGGGCGGGCCACTTTCCGGAAATCACTCGCCTGAAGAACGGCAAGTATGTGGTCTATCACTTCCACGGCTGCTACATGGCGGACAACCTCGAAGGACCGTGGAAACACTTCACGAAGAAGGAACTCGGCTTCCCGAAAGCCACGTTCGGCTCACTGGCTGAGCGCGAAGACGGCAGCTTGCTGATGCTCGACCGCGTGATGCGGGTCTGGATCAAAGAAAACGGCAGAGACGATTTCCGCATGGTAAGCGGCGCATCGATCCGCCCCAAAATTCCCGGAAGATATGAAGACCCCATGGTGTGGCGAACGGAAGTCCAGTATCACCTGATCGTCAATGACTGGTACGGCCGCATGGCCCATCACATGCGGTCCAAAGACGGAGTCCATTGGAAAGAGGACCCCGGCGAGGCGTACACCATTGATTTTGACGGATACGAGGACGGTACGAAAGTTCGATGGTACAAGTACGAACGGCCGAAGATCCTGCAGGACGAATACGGCCGCGCGACGCACTTGTACCTGGCCGTCATCGACGTGCCGAAGAGGGACGACAAGTGCAGAGACAATCACAGCTCAAAGAACATCGTCTTGCCGCTGGTTGTGGGACGGCGGCTGAAGATCCTCGACCGTGACAAGATCACCGCAAGCACCAAGACGATCCGTCTGCAGATCTGCGCGGAAGAGGACTTCCATCCTCATACGGACGTCGATATCGATTCCTTGCGGTTCGGGGCGCCGGAAACCGTCGACTTCGGCGGCAGCTGCAAGCCGGTCAAGTCGGAGAGATCCGGCGGGGATCTCATCGTTGCGTTCGACGCCGCGGGCAATGGCATTACCGACGATAACTTCGCCGCGAAACTGATTGGCAAGACCGCCAAGGGCAAGCTGCTGTTCGGCTATTCGCGCCTGCCCGGCGTGGACTATTCGCCATTTGTTATCAAGCGGTAGTCGTGCTTACTCAAAGTGACCGATCTTGCAGGCCCGGAGGGCCGGAAGGCAATAGACGGGGGCCTAAGCCCTCGGTAACACACGAGTAGGCCAAGAGCCCCCACGGGGCGAAAGGAACGCAACCTGCGGAGGCGCCTGGGGCAGACTCCTCGGTCCCCTCAGCACATACGTGCCTTGAGATAGGACGCTGTATCTCCCGAGAACGTGTGAAGGCGGAGCAAGACCGTCGCGCGCCGGTGCGGGGGTGAGCCGGCGCGGTCGCCGTCCGGGCGCGGTGTTCGGGTGGAAGGTCGGGGCCCCGGAACGCCGGCCCCGGGTCGGTCAGGACAACGGGGCGGCGGGGCAGGCGGGTCGGCCGGTCCGGGCGGGGAGCGTCTGGCGAAGGGTTTGGGCCTTGGCGGCGTAGGCGGCCGAGGCGAGGACCTCCCCGCGGAGGGCCAGCTCCAACTGCGTCCGGCGCGCCTCGGCCAGCCGGCAGGCGGCGGCGTCCGAGGCGGGCGTTCTCCATGCATCAGGATGGCAGCACGAAAGCTGCATGACTTCCAGTCCTTTCTCAACTCGTCGCGTCCGCGGGCTCATCGGCCCGCTACCCTCTTAAAGACGCTCAAGGGGGACAAAAGCTTCCCTGAATCCAAAAAAAACGCGCCGATGGCCAACGCGGCGGAAAGAGATTGCCGGGAGAATCGCCGGTCGACCGGTCCGAATCGGGCCGCCCAGGAGACCGGCAAGACAAGGGGCGCAATCTGCCGCAGCCGCGGCGGGGAGGGGTTGGTGTCCGGGCTCGTGGTTTCTCAACCATCGCCCCACCGGGACAGGCCCGGCGGTGTCGGGAGGGGTTGCGATACAGACGTGGCATGGGCACGTGCCCATTTGCCGTGGGCAGGCGGGTCCTGCCGATGCGTCCCGCGGCCACCCGCCTGCCTGCGGCGGGCAGGCCGGCACCCGTGCCACGATCCAGACGCGCCCGGTCCGTTCCGCCGGCCAGAAGGCGCTTGTCGATTCTCGGCAATGGGGTAGAATTACTTGAGAGGGCCCGGTGGTCCCGGACCTGAGGCCAGGGGGGGTGGCTTGGCTCCGGGCAAGGCTTGGGCGGCGGCACAGAGCACATCTCCAACCGGGCGGTCGATGCCTTCCAGCTTGGTCGCCAGGTATCTTGCCGACACGTAGAAAGGACGGCCACCGTGGCCGAGACCCGCCTGGCAGGCCGGCTTCAGAAGCGGATCGTCACGTATTCCGCCATCGGGATCTTCGTCGTCGGCACGGCGGCGGCGCTGGTGGCGATGGTGCCCCTCTACCACCAGCTCACAAAGGCCGTCGAGGCGCACCTGCTGTTCGAGGCCCGGACGCGTGCCCTGGCCGTCGAGCAGTACCTGCTGCGGACGCAGGACATCGCGATGCAGATCACCAGCCGCACCAAGGCGCGGGAGGAGCTGCAATCCCTCCTCCGCGGCGAGGTCACGCGGGAGGAGTTCCTGGCGTTCACGCGGCCCATTCTGACCGACGCCCTCAACAAGACCGACGAGGTGGTGGGCATCACGCGGCTGGACCCGGCGGGCGAGCCGATCGCGGCCGTGGGCGAGCCGATCTCCCAGCGGCTCAGGCCGATCCCCGAGAGCACATCCCGGCAGGCGGTGCTGCGGGGTCCGGTTTCGGTGGAAGGCGAGGACCGGCTGGTCGTGGGCGCCCCCATTCTGAACCGCCGGTTCGAGCGGGTGGGCACGGACGTCGTCCTGTTCAAGGTCGACCCCCTGGAGCGGATGGTCCGGGACTACACGGGGCTGAAGGAGACGGGCGAGTCGATCCTGGGGCACGTCACCGGGGAGGGCGTTCGGATCTTCTTCGCCCCGCGCCGGGCCTCGATCCCCCACGACCGGGCCCTGCCCGCCGGCTCGGCCCTGGCGCGGGCCGTCGCCAACGGGGCGGGCCAGAAGCAGGGCATCCTGTCGTCCGGCGAGGACGGGGACCGCGCCGCCGTCATCGCCTACGGTCCCGTGGCCGGGGTCCCGTGGGGCCTCGTGGTTCGCATGGACAAGCGCGAAGTGTACGCCGACGTGCGCGGCCAGGCCTACACGATGGCCGGCGTGCTGCTGGCGTTCATCGCGTTGGGCACGTTCGGCATGGTGTGCCTTCTTCGTCCGCTGACCGGGCGGATCCTCCTGCACGCCGACGAGCTCCAGGAGCAGATCGACGGGAAGACCGCCGCCCTCCAGGACGAGCTGGGCGAGCGCCACCACGCGGAGGCCGAGCTTCGCCGCACCGCCGAGGAGCTGGCACGCTCCAACGAGGAGCTGGAGCAGTTCGCGTACGTCGCCTCGCACGACCTTCAAGAACCGCTCCGCATGGTGTCCAGCTACGTGCAACTGCTGGCACGGCGCTATCGGGGGAAGCTGGACTCCGACGCGGACGAGTTCATCCACTTCGCGGAGGACGGCGCGACCCGCATGCAGACGCTCATCAACGACCTGCTGGCCTACTCGCGGGTGCGCACGCGCGGGCACGAGTTCGAGCCCACGGACTCCCGCGCCGTCCTGGACGTCGTCCTCGTGAACCTCCAGGAGCGGATCAGGGAATCCGGCGCGGAGGTAACGTGCGGCGAGCTTCCCGTCGTGCTGGCCGATCGGACCCAGTTGGGACAACTCCTCCAAAACCTCGTCGGCAACGCCCTCAAGTACCGCCGCGACGCCGCCCCGCGCGTCCACGTCTCGGCCGAGCCCGACGGGAGCCTGTGGCGCTTCGCCGTCCGCGACAACGGCATCGGCATCGAGACGGAATACCTCGAACGGATCTTCGTCATCTTCCAGCGCCTCCACGGGCGGGGCGAGTATCCCGGCACGGGGATCGGCCTGGCCGTCTGCAAGAAAATCGTCGAGCGCCACGGCGGCCGCATCTGGGTCGAGTCGACGCCCGGCGAGGGCTCGACGTTCTATTTCACGCTGCCGGAACGGGAGGCAGACGATCATGCCTGAGCACGGAACCGGCCGCCCCCCCTGATCCCGCGTTACTGGGCCGGGGTCGCGGAGTGACCACACACGGGAACACGGCCGCCCGGCGCGGCCCGGCGAATGTAGCATCCGGTCGCCCGGCCCCGCGACACAACCACACACTCGAAGCGTGCCATAAAGGAAGGACAACTCGACATGACAGACCCACATCGCGAGCAGCACATGGAGATTCTGCTGGTGGAGGACAACCCCGGCGACGAGCGTCTGACCCGGGAAGCCCTTCGCGAGAAGAACATCGACCATCGACTGAGCGTCGTGAAGGACGGCGTCGACGCCCTCGCCTTCCTGCGCCGCCAGGGCACCCACCGCGACGCGCCCCGGCCCGATCTCATCCTCCTCGACCTCAACCTGCCCAAGAAGAGCGGCCAGGAAGTCCTTGCGGAGATCGGCGCCGATCCGGACCTGAGGGACATCCCGGTCGTCGTTCTCACTCTTTCGCGAATGGACGCCGACATCATGGACACGCTGGACCTGCGCGCGAAGTCCTACATCATTAAGCCGGTGGACGTCGCCCAGCTCGCCGGCGTGATCGCCATGGTCCGGGCACGCCGCGACGGCGCTTCCGCCCAGGCCGACGCCTGACCGAGACACTCGCCCGAACCACACTTTCGCGCGGGGGGGGCGTTCCCGTCAGCGCAGGCCCGGCCCGAGGCACGCCGCGCGGCAAAGCACGCCGAGACGGAGAGTGGAAGCATGGACAGGTTCACCAACGCGGCCCCGATCGAGATCCTGTTGGTGGAGGACAACGCCGGGGACGTTCGCCTCATCCAGGAGGGGCTGAAGGAAGGCAAGGTCATCAACCGACTGCACGTCGTGGGCGACGGCGAGCAGGCCATGGCGTTCCTGAGGCAGGAAGGCGGCCACGACGGCGTCCCCCGGCCCGACCTGATCCTCCTGGACCTGAACCTGCCCCGCAAGGGCGGCCGGGAAGTCCTCGCGGAGATCCGGAGTGACGAGCAGCTCAAGAGGATCCCCGTGGTCGTCCTGACGACGTCGAAGGCGGAACAGGACATCATCGGAGCCTACGATCTCAACTGTAACTGCTACATCACCAAGCCCGTTGACTTCGACCAGTTCATCCGCGTCGTGAAGTCCATCGAGACCTTCTGGCTGAGTGTGGTGACCCTCCCGCCGAGAGGTTAGCCTCGATCATGCCGTGCCGGAGACACCGCAGAGGCCTCACCGGCATGGCCTTGTAGGCGCCCCTTCTGAGCCCTCCCTTGGTTTTCCTCAAGACAAAAAGGTGCACATGCCGTTCAACGGACTGAGCGAGACGGCATATGCTCAGACAACGGGATCATGAGAAGAAGCGCACTGACGGCTGCTTTGCTGTTCTGGATTGTCCTTGCCGCGAGGGGACAGACAACACAAGGCAGTATCCCCATCCGCACACACACCACGAGCATCAGCATCACGTCCCATCTCGCCCTGAAGGACAGGGCCCTGCCGATCCTCGTCTCTCCCCTGCGGGACGGCTCGGTCCGCCTCGGATGGAATGACACGGGAGGCTCTCTGCACATCACGCCGCTCTCCCCGGAACTCAAACGCACCGGGACGGATCAACTTCTCAAAGAGTGCCGTATCCGTGGCCTCGCGGGCCACGCGGACGGCTCGAATGTCTTTCTTGCGAGCACGGAAGAAGGCCCGGTGGAATTCCGTCCGAAGTGGATCAGCCGTGGAGACAACACGCTGCGGCTCCTGAAGACCGATCCGGATGGAAAGGTGGTTTTCAGAACGCACCTGCATGGAGGGCTTGGTTACGGCCCCCAGGCGACATGGTACTGGAAGAACTACCCGGGCGTCCTGGCGTACAGCGGTCAAGGGTACGGCGCTTTCTATCCCATCGGGAAGAACTTCGCCAAACCGGGCGCGCCTCCCAACTCCCATGTGGGCGATGCCTTCATTGTAATCGATCGGCAAGGCAGGATCATCCGGGACCACTGTAGAATATGGACGGCCAGCCACAGTTTCGATCAGCAGATGGTCGTGAACGCCAGGGGTGAATTCCTTACTCTCGCGATGGGGGACGCTTTCCCCGCCGGCATCGTGTTCCATAGGTACCCCAATCGCATCCGCAAAGTCCTCTGGCCCGAGCGGGAGTTCATGAAGAAGCTCCTTGAGGGAAGGCGACAGTATGCACCGGGGATTCTCGGCGGCATGACTCTGTTGAAGGGACAATGCGCCGCCGTGTTTACCACACGGCTCCGCGAGGGCGATTTGTCCTCGCAGAACAGCACGTCTTACGATGCGTTCTTCATCCGCTTCGACGAGAGCGGAAACCTCCTGGCGAAAGTGCGTTTGACCCGGGAGCCCGTGGAAGGGAAGATCCATGCGTACATCGCCCGGTTTGGAGGCAACCTCCTTGTCGCGTGGAGTGACGCAAAGGGAGAGCGGGCCGTCCTTGGGGTGATCGACAAAGACGGGACGTTCCTCCGCCCCCCGAAACCGATCAAGTACCCTCTATCCTACGGCAAGGGATTCGAGAATCTTCCCAACGGGGATGTCGTATGGGCTGTCGGCAGTCACCTGGGCAGGAAGATCCACTTGGTCCGGATCAAGGCGCCGGGGCCCGCGGCGAGGCCCTCACCGAAACCCGTCACCCCGCCGCTTCCGCCCGCCTCGAGGCCCACACCCAAGCCTCGGCCGACCCGCCCGCGCGTCGAGGACCCCGAGTACGACGCCGCCGCGGCGCTGCATATCGCCAAGGCCTTTCTCAACCAGGGCAAGCAGGACCTCGCCGTCGCCAAGCTCAAAGAGATCGTCGGGAAGTACCCCCAGACCGACGCCGGAAAGAAGGCCAACGAGATGCTCATCGAGATCCAACTGGCCAACGAGAGCGAGTAAGCCGGGATTCGGCGGGTGCTCGGCTTCGGCATGGGGTGCTCTGGCGGGGCAAGGCGCGCTCTCCAGGAAAGAACGCCCGAATCCAGCCTGCAGACCCCTGTATCGGGACGATCTCTCGCTCCTCTGCGCTCTCTGCGGCCCGAAAACCGCCGCGCGGACACGGGGAGCCCTTTGGTCACCCCGCGCGGAGCGTCCCGTCGCCGGCCGTGACGATCCGCCCCGCGGCCAGCTCGCCGTCGACGACCTCGCCGACGCGCTGCTGGATCTTCGAGCCGGTATGCTGGAAGCCCAGCAGGCGTGCGGCCTGGGCGACGAGGTCCTCCCGGGCCATGCCGAACTGGGCCTCCAGGACGAGGCGGGCGGCGCGGGCGATCTCCTCGGGGCAGATCCGGTCGATCTCCCGGACGGACTCGTGGGCCTCGCCGCGCCGGCGGACGGGCGGGTCGATCATTCCGGCCGGCCAGAGGAACTCTCCCCGCGGCTCGACGCGTCCGGCCTGCTCCGCCAAGCCCACGGACCGGGCGATGCGCTCCTCGATCCGCTCGCCGGCCCGGCTGAGCCCGTACAGCGAGCACACCCGCCGGACCACTTCGGACCGGTGGATCGGCCCCTCCGCCTCGACGACGCCGGCTACGCACTTCGTCAGCTCGTCCGGCGGGCCGGAGTAGAACCGCTCCGGCGACAGGCTCGCGCGCGTCGCGTAGAACTCGTAGTCGGGCACGAAGGGCTTTTCGTCGAGCGCGGCGAAGCCGTCGGGCACGGCCGCGTCCGGCTCGATGCCGACGTCCGCGTCGCCGGCTAGGTCCACGAACTGCGGGGGGAGCTGCCCGGCGCGGGCCCGGGCGACGGCCTCGACAATGCGCTGCACTTCCCGGTTCGGCGCGCGGTGCCACGCCACGGACCACACGCGGTGGATTCGCCATCCGAGGCCTTCGAGCACCTGGCGGCGGATGCGGTCCCGGTCGCGGGCGATGGCGTACCGCCGGTACGTCGGGCCGTCGCACTCGATACCCAGCACGTACCGCCCGGGCCGGTCGGGGTCGACCACGGCGAGGTCGACGGCATATCCGCGGCAGCCCACGCGCCGGTGCAGCTCGACGCCGCGCTCGGTCAGGGCGTTGTAGACGGCCTGCTCGAAGGCCGACGTGCCCTCCCCGCCGTCTCGGTGCACCGCCCGCGGGCGCTCGCCGGAGCGGGCGAAGTCCAGGTAGCCCTTCAGCGCGTGCACGCCGCGGGCCTGCGTGGCGGAGAGGTCGAAGTCCTCGCCGACGATCGAGCTGAACACCACGCACCGCCGCCTCGCCCGGGTGATCAGCACGTTCAGCCGCCGCCAGCCGCCGTCCTGGTTCAGCGGGCCGAAGTTCATGCTCAGCCGCTTGCCCGGCTCGTCCTTGCCGTACCCGACGCTCAGCAGGATCGCGTCGCGCTCGTCGCCCTGGATGGTCTCGAGGTTCTTGACGAAGAACGGCTCGGGGCGGTTGCGGTCGAAGAACGCCTCCAGCGAGTCGTCCTGGCGGCGGAGCTTCTCGATCTCGTCCAGCACCGCCTGCTGCTGCCGCCGGCTGAACGCCCCCACGCCCAGCGACCAGTCCGCCCGCCGGCGTGCGTGGGCGAAGACGGCCTCCGCGATCCGCCGCGCCTGGCCGCGGTTGGTCTGCCCCCGGCCCCGGTCGTACCGGTCGCCCGGCTCGTACGTCAGCCCCAGCCCCAACTGCTCCCGGCCGGTGTGACAGGACGGGAACGTCACCAGCGTGTTGTCGTAGAACGCCCGGTTGCTGTAGGCGATCAGCGAATCGTGCCGGCTTCGGTAATGCCACCGCAGCCGCCTCGTGGGCAGGACCATCGTGCCGCGGTCCAGGATGCTCTCCATGTCCACGAGCCCGGCGGCGCCCTGCTCGCCCGCGCGGGTCGGCTCGGGCCCGGCGAGGACGTCGAAGAACGCCGTCGGCGGGAGCTGCTTCGGGTCGCCCACCAGCACGAGCTGCCGGCCGCGGGCGACGGCCCCCAGCGCGTCGGCGGGCTCGACCTGGCTGGCCTCGTCGAAGACGACCACGTCGAACCGCATTCCGGCCGGGTCGAGGAACTGCGCGACGGACAGCGGGCTCATCATGAAGCAGGGCTTCAGCGCGCGGATCGGGTCGGCGGCGTCGGCGAGGAGCGTGCGGATCGGCCGCCCGCCGCGCTTGCGGCGGACCTCGCCCTGGAGGATGCCGAGTTGGCTGCTTCCCGCGGCCCGCAGCGCCCCGCTCGGGCGCCGCCCCGCCAGCAGGCCGTGGACGCGACGGCACGTCTCCCCGAGCCATTGGCAATCCAGGCGGGCGAACTCCAGGGCGTTCGCCTCGTGGTCCGACGGGTGGAATCGGGCCAGGGGTTCGCGTTCGGGCAGGGCCGCGTCGGCCAGCAGGCGGTGGTACTGCTTGTCCGCCGCCAGCGCGAGCGTCTCGGGCGCGACGTCCGCGGCGAGGGCCGCGTCGATAAACGCCGCCAGCGGGCCGGAGCGGCCTTCCTGGAGGCAGTGGCGGTATCGGGCCCAGTCCAGCAGTCCCTCGGTCCCGGCCACCATGTGCCGCAGGCGTTCGGCTGTCTGTTCCCTCGCCCGGGCCGCCCACTCGGCGTCGATCGCGTCGGCGTCCTCGAACCCCAGCAGCCCCGCCAGCTCCCGCCAGGCCTCGCCGTACGCGGCCAGGTGGCGCTCCATCTCGTCGGCGCGGGCGGCGAGGGCCGACCGGTCCGCGTCCGGCCGGGCCAGGGCGATCCCCCCCTGCCCGATCCGCCCGTCGCGGGCGCGGCGGCGGAAGTCCTCCAGCCAGTCGGCCCGCTCCACCAGCCGGGGCCAGTCCGTCGCGGGCCCGGCCCACGCGGCGCCGAAGTACCTCGTGCCCAGCTCGTCGGCCTGCTCGAGGTCCAGTTTGAGCCGCCGGCCGTCGGCCAGCCGCTTCAAGTCGCGGACGTGCTCGGGCAGCGCCGGGCGATGCGCCGCCTCGCGGAGCCGCTTCAACAGGCCCCGGTCCGACCACCACGCCGGGCGAAACCACCGCCAGACACTGTGCCCGTACCGCAGGAACCGCTCGTGCATGCCCGCCCAGTCGGCGGCGTCCAGCGCGCCGTCGACGTAGCGGCCGGCCATCCAGCGGACCGTCTCGGCCAGCCGCCGCGCCCGGGCGAGGAATGCCCGCAGCTCGTCGGGCGGGGCGTCCCACAGCTCGCCGCGCAGGAGGCGCTGCTCGGGGCCCGGCGAGCGGCGCACGACGCGGGCGGCGGCGAGCAGCGCCCGCAGGTCCTGGAGCGTGGCGGGAGGTGTTGCGGTCAGCACGGCCGCGACGTCCTCGCCCGCCTGGCCCGCCGCCTCCAGGGCCCGTCCGAGGCGCTCGCAGGCGTCGGCGGCGCGGCGCTGCGTCTGGGCGGTGACGGACACGATCCGCGCCTCCCGCCACGGGTGGGACGCCGGCGGGGCCACGTCGGCGAGTCTCCGGCCCAGGCGGGCGGCGAGCTCCTTCATCGCATCGCGCCCGGCGGCGTCCCACGTCTCCCAGCCGGGCATCTCGCAGAGCACGTCGGGCACGTCGGCCAGCAGCGCGGCCCGCCCGATCGCCTCGTACGGCGAGATGCGTGCCGGCCCGAACGGCCGGTGCAGCGCGGCGACGTACTCGTTCAGGCCCGCGCGGAGCCGCTGGAGCTTCTCCGCGCCGGCGGGCGGCGTGGCCTGGGCGTAGCGGCCGCGCTCCAGCACCCGCCCGAGCTCCCGGGCGACGGCGCGGCGGTTGGCCTTCGTGCTGTGCAGCTCGAGGCAGAAGTCGCCCAGGCCCACGCCGTCGAGCCGCCGCTTGACGACCTCCAGGGCGGCCAGCTTCTCGCTGACGAACAGCACGCTCCGCCCGTCGGCGAGGCAGGTGGCGATGATGTTGGCGATGGTCTGGCTCTTGCCCGTGCCCGGGGGGCCCTCGATGACCAGGCTGACGCCGTCTCGGGCGGCGGCGACGGCCTCGGCCTGGCTGGAGTCCGCGTCGAGGACGTGGAACGTCTCGGTGGGCGCGGCGGCGTCGAGCTGCGCCCCGGCCGGCACGGCGGACAGGTCGGCGTCCACCCGCTCGCCGGCGCACGCGGCCCGGATCAACGGATTGGCCGTCAGCGATCGCCCGTCGGGCCAGCGCGCGGGGTCGAGGTCCACGTACATCAGGTACTTCACGAAGGAGAAGAACCCCAGGTGGATGCTCTCGTCCACGCGCCAGTCGCCCCGGCCCGCGACGGCCTGCCGGACCGCCTCGATGTACGCCTGGACGTCGAACTGCTCCCAGTCGCCGGCCTCGGGCAGGCGGATGCGGAACTCGCCGAGGCGCTGGGCGAGACAGGGATTGAGCATCGGCTCGTCGTCGAGCGCGTGGAGCTTGAAGCGCCGCCGGGCGCTGGTCCGCTCCAGGCCGGCGGGCACGAGCACGAGCGGTGCGGCGGCGGTGCGGTCGGTCTTCTCGTCCGGCCGCCAGTGCAGCAGGCCCATCGCAAGGAACAGCAGGTTGACGCCGCGCTCTTCCACGACCGACCGCGCCTGCTGCTCGATGCGGAGCAGGTTGGTCTGGAGCTCGTCGCCGGCCAGGGGGGTCTGGAGGAACAGGTCGGTGTAGCGGGCGGGCAACTCGTCCTGGTCGGCCTCGAGGGCGGTGCGGATGTCGGGCAGGGAGAAGGTCTCGCCTTCGCCTTCCTCCGGCTCGCCGCCGGCCGCGTCGGACTCGCCCTCGGCGTTCGCTCCAGTAGCCGGCGGATCGGGGGCGAACAGCTCGTGCTCCTCGCGTGCCAGGAAGGCCAGCTTCCTGCCCTTCTCGACCAGCAGGCGCCAGACCTCGCCGGGCAGCTCGTCGACGACGCGCACGGTCGTCCGCCGCGTCGGCCGGAAGTTCAACAGGCGGTTGCGCAGGCTCAGGTCGAGCAGGCGCTGCCGCGCGCGGGCCAGTTCGTCGGCGATCGGATCGCTCATCCCGTCTCCCGTCCCTTGGTGTGCCGCCTCCTCACCGGCCGCTCTGCCGGGCGATCATGCTCTCTAGCGCATCCCAGCCGGCGAGCTGCTGAGGCGTGAGCGTCGCATCCCGGCCGGTCGCGAGCCGGTGGCGAACGGCGCGGAGGCGGCGCCGCGTCTCGCGGGGCAGGGCGACGGAATCGTTGATAACGAGCCCCGTGACGGTCTGCCGCTGGTGGCGCCGGCGGATGCTGAGCTTCTTCTTCCTGTGCAGCGCGTAGCCGTAGTCGGCCAGGATGGCCTTCGTGCTGCGGATCGCGCCGGCGACGGGCCCGCGCTGGTCGCGGCGGAAGGAGAAGGTGATGTCGTCCGCGTAGCGGGTGTAGGTCGCCCCGAGCGCCGCGGCCAGGCCTTCCAGCCGGGCGTCCATCTCGTAGTTCACCAGGTTGCTCAGGCGGGGGCTGGTGGGCGCGCCCTGGGGCAGGCCGCCGTCGCAGGTACACCACTTCAGCAGGAGCAGGACGGCCTCGCTGCCCCAGCCGATCGCGCCGAAGTACGCCCGCAGGCGGGCGGATTGGGTGGACGGGAAGAAGTCGCGAATGTCCATGCGCAGGACGACGGCCGCGCCGGCGTGGACGCGGGCGTTGGTGACGATGGACTTGCCCCGTTCGAAGCCCGTCGCGGCGGGGTGGGCCTTCAGCCGCCCCAGCAATCGCCGGAGGATCCGCCGCTGAAGGGCCTTGAGCCTGGGGCGCGGCGCGAGGATGCGGCGGACGCCGCCTCCGCGCTTGGGGAGGGTGAACTCGTCGTACTGGACGGGCGTGCGCTGGAGGTCGGAGACGGCCAGGCCGAGCCGGCGGGAGAGGTCCATCAGCCCCAGGCCCGTCCGGCGAGGGGGGCGCTTCGTGCTGCGCTGCGCCCGGCGCTGTCGGCGGCGCTCTCGCCGGCGTCCGTGCCGGTCCAGCCAGCGGCCCTGGCGGCCCTTGGGGGCCAGCAGTTGCCGCAGCCATGCCATCAGCCCCATCTTCGCACCGTCCTTCCGTGGCGGAACGAGAATGCGGGCACGGGCCGGAAAGCCCGTGCCCGCCCTGCCTTGCTTTCGCTGCAAAGGGCCGCGCAGCGGCCCTTTCAGCGAAACCGCCGTCTCTCAACGGGTCCGTCGGGACCGGGGCGACGAAGCATCGCCCATTCCCCGCGTACGGGGAGTTCGCCAAGACAGTGGCCGCGATGCTACGCCCCAGCCACCGCAACGTCAACAGGCGATCCTGCCCCCTTTCGCTCCGCCTAGAGCGGTCTGCGGTACGTTCGTTTGCGTCCCGAGGGAGAGTTCCTCTCGCCGCAGATGAACGCGGATCAACGCGGATGTTCCTCTGCAGGAAGGTCAGAATCGCCCAAGGTCTTCCAGGGATGTACGGTGGCTTCGGCGCGAAGCGGCCCTGCTCCGGAGCCCCGCTCTGCTCTGCGTGCATCTGCGTCCATCTGCGGCTAAGAAAGACTCCAACGGACTTTCGTAAGCCCGCTTAGAGCGACCAGCCCTTGCGATAGGGCGTGCGCACGTAGTCGTTGGCCTTGGCGTGGTTGGTCACCTTCAGGGCGGCGGCGTCCCACTGAAGCGGGGCGTCGGCGCGGCGGGCGACATTGCCCAGCAGGCACATCTCGGTCAGCGGGCCGGAGTAGTCGAAGTTCGCCCCGGCCGGCTTGCCGGATTTGCACGCGCGGATCCAGTCCTGCTCGTGGCCGCCGCGGACGCGGGGGAGCGTCGGGTCCGGAGGGCGGTAGTCCTTCATGCGGCTCTCGGGGATCAGTCGCGGGCCGTTGCCGTACGTCCCGCACATCAGCTTGCCTTTCGAGCCCTTGAAGATCACCCCGCCCTCGCGATCGCCCATGACCCGCCCGGGCTCGAGCTCCTCGGGCCGCGGCGGGCGGAGGCCGTCATACCAGGTCAACTTGACCGGCGGGAGCTCGCCGCGCGCGGGAAAGCGATACGTCACGATCGACGCGACGGGGTGCGTGTCCGGGTTCAGGCCCGTGCTGGTGGCCTCGATGCTCGTCGGCTGGCCGAGCTTCAGCGCCCAGAACACCGGGTCGAGCGTGTGGGCGCCGCGGTCGCCCATCATCCCGCAGCCGAAGTCCCACCACGCCCGCCAGCTCTTAGGATGGTACGTCGGGTGGTACGCCCGCATCGCCGCCGGACCGATCCACAGGTCCCAGTCGAGCGTCTCCGGCACGGGCGGGGTCTCCTTGGGCTTGCGGCTGAGCTTCGAGCTCCACCACGTGTGGCCGAACGGGTAATACGACAGGCTGCACCAGGCGTCGATCTCCCGGACCTCGCCGATCGCCCCGTCCCAGATCCACTCGCAGATCGCCCGGATGCCGTTTCCCGAATGCCCCTGGATGCCCATCTGCGTGGCCACCTTCGCCTTTCGGGCGGCCTCGGTGAGCTTGCGGGCCTCGTAGACGTCGTGCGTGAGGGGCTTCTGGCAGTACACGGCCTTGCCCGCGCGGATCGCGGCCATCGAGATCACCGCGTGCGTGTGGTCCGGCGTGGCGACCAGGACGGCGTCGATCTCCGGCTGCTTGTCGAGCATCTCGCGATAGTCGCGGTACCGCCGGGCCTTGGGGTACTGCTTGAACGTCCCGGCCGCGTAGCGGTCGTCGACGTCGCACAACGCGACGATGTTCTCGGAGGACATGTTCCGCAGGTTGCCCCGCCCCATCCCGCCGACGCCCACACCGGCGATATGGAGCTTGTCGCTGGGGGCCTGTCGGCCCGGCCCGCCGAGAACGTGGGGCGCGACCAGGCTGACCGTCGCCGCGGCGGCGACCGAATCGCGAAGGAAGTCCCGTCGAGTGGATTGCGTCATGTCGTGATCCTTCTCTTGTCGGGGTGCCGGAGCGCCTGCACGACGGGCCGGACCCGCCGCTTCGATGGTACGACGAACTGCACGCGAAGGACAGAAGCCAATCCGGGGACCACGGACCGGCCCCGACAGCGATTGCACTGTACCGGGCGCCGCAGCCCGGCCGATATCCGGGGTATGGTCCGCGTGCTGCTGAACCACGATCACTTCGGCGCCGTCATCGACGAGGCGCTGCAGGCGTGCCGCCATCGGGCCTTTCTCGCCACGGCCGACGTGAAGGACCTGCACGTACCCACCGGCCGGCGGCGCGGCCAGGCCAAGAGCATCGTGGAGGTCTTCGAGGAGCTGTCCGCCCGGCACGTCGAGGTTCGCGTCCTGCACGGCGGCGTGCCGAGCACCCCGTTCCTGGAGCGCCTCAAACGCCACGTTCCCGAGACGCTGACGATGCGGCGCTGCCCGAGAGTCCACATCAAGGCCGTCGTGCTTGACGGGACGCAGATGTACCTCGGCTCGGCCAATCTCACCGGCGCGGGGCTCGGCGCGAAGAGCCCCCGGCGGAGGAACTTCGAGGGGGGCGTCTGGACCGACGACCCCGAGCTCATCGACCCCGTGCTCGACATGCTCGACGGCATCTGGCAAGGCGACCGCTGCACGGACTGCGGCCGCCGCGACCACTGCCCCGTCCCCCTGGAAGAGCCGCACCTCTAGCCCAGACCCCTGCCCCCTCCTGCCGCGCGGAATCTCTCCAACTCCTTGGTGTGGAAAAAAACGCAAATCGGGCGGAATCGTTACCCATCTGGGCACGCGAGATGTCCTTACATACTACGGGGGGGCTATGCGCGCCGGGCGAAATCGACACGCCAACAGAAAGGCGAAACACGCGAAACAAACCCAACGGCCAATTATTCAGAGTATTGCCAATCCTGTGTTTTTATGTGTCACTCAACGGAAGCACGACACAACCCCTTTTCCGTAAAACCAATTCAAAAAAGGATTTATGCTATCATGTAGCGTAGGGCGCGTTGCGGGAACCGCCACAAGACCGACACACGGAGAACCGCTCGGCCCGACCATCGGTCATCCCGGCTTCGTTCAGCGGGCCCAGAACCTCCACCAGGCGTGGTGGGGCTCGGCCGTGGCCGGGGGCGGGGGATCGGCGGTGACCACGGCGGTCGGCAGGAGGGCTTGGAACTCACGGAGGCGGGTGCGGGCGTAGAGGGCGGGGTTGCTGCGGAAGCCGGCGAGGGAGGTCTCCGTGAAGAAGGCCGACTCGGGCGGCAGTTCCTCGCCGAGATGGAACTTGAGGGCCTCGTCGAGGCACAGCGCGGCGCGGCGATGGGCCTGGTGGGCCTCGGCGGGCGACGCGGCGCGGTCGGCCTCCTCCTGGAACCGGTAGCACAGGCCGACCCACTGCCCCAGGTCGATGAGCGTGCTGGGCCGGTCGGTGGGGTTGACGCAGTCGCCCGGGGCGGGGGCGGGGGCGTCCCAGCGGAAGTGATACGTCGCCTGGGCCCCGCAGCGCTTGCAGAGGGCCCGGACCTTCGCACCGCGGGACGGCTCGGTCGGGTCGCCATCGCCTTCCGGCTGGACGTCCTTGGCCTCCATCGGCCCATGCCCGCACTTGGGGCAGGCAGTCACCTGCAGGAAGAACTCCACCTCATTCGGCGAGTGGGCACGAAGTGGCTCATCCATGATACGCCCCTGCCGTAGCGCACCCCGCCGGTTAGGGGATGCCGCCCCCCGACGCGGCCGCGGCCGCGTCCTCCAGGCTCTTCATGGCCGGCTGGATCTCGTCCTGGACGGCGGTCATGACCTTCTCGTCGATGTTGTTCCGATTGACCGCGCCGGTCTGGAGGCCGTCGCGGAGGCCCCGGATGAACTTGATCTGCTGCTGGGCGAGGACGCCGACGGCGGCATAGATCTGCTTGTCCGCGTTGGAGAGCTTCAGCAGCCAGGCGTCTGCGGACTTGCTGAACTCCAGCGGCGCGCTGCCCCCGGTGACGGTCATCGTGCCGACGTTGGGGTCGTGATCGTAGGAGAGCATATCGAGCGTCAGGTCGCCCAGGGCGGTCAGCACGGGGGCCTTGCTGCCGTAGCCCAGCGCCTGGGAGAGGCTGGCGGGGATGTCGTTGGCGTCCATCTTCTGCTTCAGGGCCGCGTCCAGCTCCGCGGCGGCGGAGGCCTTCTGGGCCATGGCCTGGAAGGTGGGGCTCAGCTCGGCCTTATCGGCGGCATCGAGGTACTTGAGGATCTCGCCCATCTGCCCGGCCTTGGCGCCGTCGATCAGCGCGGTCATCACTTCCTGGACGGCGAGCTTGTTCGGGTCGGCGGCGGGGCCGGCGCCGGGGGTGCCCGTGCCGGTCGTGCCCGTCACGGTGGCCGACTCCCGCGCCTGGGCCTGGGCGACTTCCTTCTGGTCCTTCACCAGGTCCGGGTCCGGCCGCGCGACGAGGTTCGTCGGGGGCGCGTCGATGTTGGCGTCGTACTCGTCGGCCTCCTCGGGAGGCAGGCCGCTCTCGCAGCCGACCGTCAGCCCCGCCAGCACGACGGCCAGCGTCACCCATCCCAGCGACCAGTGCTTCATCTTCTGCTCCTTGCCGCCCGAACGCGATTGGCGGCGGTTGTCCCGTTCGCATACCGTATCACGCCGGCCCGGCGGAGTCCATCCCGCGCGTCGGGCCGGACGCGGTTCTCACAACTCTTCTTCCGCCTCGCGGTCGTCGGGCGGCTCTTCGGGGGGGACCTCGCCGGGGCGGGCGATGCCCAGCGCCGTCAGCGCGTCCCGTTCGACCATGCTCCGCAGCGCTTCCCGGGGCACGGAGGGCAGGTTCGTGCCCTGGGTCACCTCGTGCAGTCGGTAGACGCACTTGATCGCCGCCGAGGGCGTCGAGTACGGAAAGTCGCTGCCGAACAGGACCTTATCGATCACGTTGAACTGGTGGGCCAGCACGAGGGCGTTGTAGGCCTGCCACGGCCGGTGCACCAGGCCCGAGATGTCGCCGAAGACGCGCGGGTGCTTGCCCAGCAGGGCAATGCCTTCCTCGATCCACGGGTGGCCCAGCGAGCTGATCACCATGACCAGGTCCGGGTAGTCGCGGGCGATCTCGTCCAGCAGGGACGGGCGGGCGTATTCCATCCGCCCGGCCATCGGAAAGTGCGTGCTCTGGCAGAAGAAGACCGGCGCGCCTTGTCGGCAGGCCAGCTCGTAGATCCCGATGGCCCGGCTGTCGGCGGGGTGGACGTTCTGCATGGCCGGGCTGATCGTCAGCCCGCGGAACTCGTCCTGGCGGAGGCGTTCTGCGGCCCGTTCCACCGCCCCGTCCTCGGTCGGATCGATCGCCGCGATGCCGATCATCTTGTCGCCGTGGCGGCCGACGTACTCGGCGACGGTCTCGTTGGGCACGTCGGCGCCGAGGTCCACGCTCCGCATCCCCAGCACGAGGGACTTGCCGACGCACTCGGCCGCCAGCGCATGGTCGGCCGGCCCGGCAGGCACGCGGTCCTGCCCGGTCTGCCGGCGGATATACTCTTCGCCGCCCCGGCCAAGCTGCTCGGGGTTCGCCCAGATGTGCGTATGGCAGTCAACGATCATCGCAAGGTCTCGGGGGCGCCGCTCGCGCCGCGAGCCGCCGCCCGGTGGGCATTCTATGGGCGGGCGGCGGAATACGCAACCATCCCGGCGGGCGACTTACGCTCCGGCGGACTCGTCCTCGCCCAGCTCGCCGGCGTCGGCCAGCCCGTCGCCTTCTCCCTTGCCCAGCAGCCGGATCTTGCTCTCGGCGCGATCCAGAATGGCGCGGCACTTCTTGACCAGCTCGATGCCCTCGGCATACTGCTCGATCGACTCTTCCAGGGACACTTCCCCGGCCTCGATGGCCGAGACGATCCCCTCCAGCCGCTGGAGCGCCTGCTCGAAGGTCAGCTTCTTGTCGTCCTGGGAATTCGCCGGCCTGTCTTCTTGTGCTTCGGCCATTTCTCACCCGGAATCCGGCCCGAACAGCGGCAGGCCGTGGTTTGTGTTTTTCTTTCGCGGCCGCGTGCGCGGCTTCGGGCGGGCGGGCGGTCCGCCTTCCACGACGCTCCGCACCGTGCCGTCGACCAGTTCCGTCTCGATCCGCTGGCCGGGGCCCGCGGCCTTTGCGCTGCGGAGGATTCGCCCGGCGCCCCCCCGCGTCACACTGAAGCCCCTTCGCAGCACGCGGCGGTAGCTCATCGCCTCCAGTTGCCGGGCGGCGGCGTCCACGGCCTGGCGGGCCAGCTTGAGGGCGTGGACCGGGTCCGCCGCCGTCATCCGTTGGGCCAGGGCGTTCAGGGCGTCGCCCGCCCGCTTGCTCCGCCCGCCCAGGGCCCACGCGAGGCGATTCTCAAAGCGGTCCACGCGGGCGGCGGCTTGCTCGGCCAGCCGGGCCGGATGCAGCCCCGCCAACCGCCCCGCCGGGGCCTCCATCGCCCGGCGCCCCGCCGCGACGCCCTCGCGCGCCCCCGCGCGGAGCCGGTAGGAGAGCTCGTCGAGCCGCTGGATGCCCGTGCGCAGCCGCCCCGTCGGATCGCGGAACACGGCGCTGCGGTAGACGGCCTCCAACGCCAGGCGGGCGGCGTCGAGCCGCTGGCGAACCCGCCGACCGATCTGGAGGGCCATCGCCGCGAGTCGGTCGGCGACGTCGGCCTGGTCGGGCACGGCCAGCTCGGCCCCGGCGGTCGGCGTCGCGGCGCGAACGTCCGCCACGAGGTCGGCGATGGTCACGTCCACCTCGTGCCCGACGGCGCTGACGATCGGCGTGCGGGCGGCGTGGATCGCGCGCGCGACGACCTCCTCGTTGAAGGCCCACAGGTCCTCCAGGCTGCCGCCGCCCCGGCCGACGAGAATCGTCTCGATGCCCAGCCGCTCGGCGTCGGCGTCCAGCAGGGCGACGGCCTCGGCGATCTGGCCCGCCGCGGCCGGGCCCTGCACCAGCGTCGGCAGGAGGTAAACGCGGGCGGCGGGCCAGCGGCGGGCCAGCGTGCGGCGAATGTCGCGGATGGCCGCCCCCGTCGCGCTGGTGATCACGCCGACGGCCCCGGGGAACCGGGGGATGGGCTTCTTGGCGGCGGGGTCGAAGAGCCCCTCGGCCTGGAGCTTCTCCTTGAGCTGCCGGAAGGCCAGCTCCAGCGCCCCCGCGCCGCGCGGGCTCATCCGCTCGACGTAAAGCTGGAGCTGCCCGCGGGTCTCGTAGACGTCGACCCGGCCCTCGGCGACGACCTCCAGGCCGTCGGAAGGCTCGAACCGCAGCCGCCCGGCCGGGCCGCGGAACATCACCGCGTCGAGGGCGGCCCCCGCGTCCTTGAGGCGGAAGTACAGGTGCCCGGACGTGTGCCGCTTGAAGTTGCTCACCTCGCCGACGACGGCGACCCGCCCGGGGAAGGCCTCGGCCAGGGCCCCCTTGACGCGCGCGACGAGCAGGGAGACGGTTTCCGGCCCTCGCGAGCCCTCGCCGGCGGCGAGGACCGCGTCGGTCCCGTCGCGGCCAGCCTGCGACTCGCCGCCGGGGCCGCGGGCCTTGGCGGGGTCGAAGAAGCCGAACAGGTCGTCTTTGCGGGGGGCCATAGGCGGGCATTCTACACGCGGGGGGCCGGGAGGCAAGCCGCAGCCGGGACGCGGCGTCAGGCCAGGCGGCCGAGCGCCCAGTCGATCGCGTCTCGGAGATCGTCCCGGCGGGGGCGGAGGTCGCGCAGGGCGGCGGCGAGTTGGGCCCGCTCGGGGGTGTCCGCGGAGTTGCCCGCGGCGAGGACGGCGTTGCGGATCAGGCGGTCGTAGGCGACGCGCCGCACGGCCGAGCCGCGCGTGGCGCGGTCCCAGTCGGCCGGTGTCCAGGCCAGCACGTCGGCGAGGCTCGCGCCGCCGAGCGGCTCGGTCTCGCCCCGAAGTGCCGGGGCCCCGGCGGGAACGTCCGCGTTGTGCGGGCAGACGACCTGGCAGCGGTCGCAGCCGGCCAGGCGGCGGCCCATTTGCGGCCGGAGCGCCGGGTCGATCGGCCCGTCGTGCTCGATGGTCAGGTAGCTGATGCACAGGCGGGCGTCGAGGCCGGCCTCGTCCAGTGCGCCGGTCGGGCAGGCGCGGAGGCACGCCCCGCATTGCCGACAGGTCCCGTCGGCAGGCGGATCGGGCGCCAACGGCAGGTCGGATACGATCTCGCACAGGCAGACATAGCTGCCCAGCGCCCGGACGATGAGGAAGCCGTTCCACCCGATCACGCCCAGTCCTGCCGCCCGGGCGGCGCTGCGCTCCAGCACGGGCGCCGAGTCGACGAACGCCCGGCCGACAAAGTCGCCGTGGACCTCGCGGACCCGGTCCATCAGCCGGTGACAGCGTTGCTTGAGGACCTTGTGGTAATCCCGCCCCCGGGCAAAGCGGGCGATTCCCAACCGCGGCCGGGGCCGGGCCGGGTCCGGCGCGTAGCCGACGGCGAGGCAGATCACGCTGCGGGCGCCGGGGACGAGGCGGTCGGGGCGGAGGCGTTTTTCGACGTTTCGGGCCAGGTAGGCCATCGACGCGTGGTGCCCGCGCGCCAGCCAGGCGCGGAACCGCTGGGCATCGGGCGAGGCCCCCGCCGGGGCGATGCCGACCGCGTCGAACCCGCCCTCGCGGGCCAGGGACTTCACGCGGGCCGTCAGCTCGTCGTCGTATTCCGCCATCCGTGCAGTATCCCCACGAGCCGGCCGAGGGGCTCGCCGCGGCGGGCGCGTACGACGTGCGCGGGCCGCCGAGGCCGCCGCCTACCGGCCGGCGCGGCGGGCGAGGTTCGGCTCCATCTTGTCGGGCGGGCCCCAGACGCGGCGCTCGGGGACACGTCGGGCGGCCTTCTGGCAATACGCGACGAGGACCTTGACCAGCGGCTCGATGCGGTCGGCGTGGTGCACGCTGATCGCGTCGACCAGGGCGAGCGTGAGGATCTTGTTCGTCGGTCCCCCGCCGGGGTAGATCGGCGCGACGGCGACAGGGCTGAAGGCGATCTGCTTCTTGCCCCCGCCCTTGCCCTTGTTCTTGGCCTTCTTGCCCTTGCCGCCCTTGTTGGGCTGGGCGGCCTTCGCGGCCTTGCCCGTCAGCGGCATGCCCAGCCCGAGGCCGCCCTGGGGCACCTCGGCGGTGATCGCCCGCCCGCCGGTGGCCTCGGCAATCTGCGCGTAGTAGCCCCAGCCCTTGCCGCCCTTGCCGCCCTTGCCCCCGGCCGGGGGCGGGTTCCCGCCGGCGGCTGCGTCGAACAGGCTCCCGCCGGAGGTGCGGTCGAACGGGATCGACAGCGGGTTGTGGCGGACGTTCGTCAGCGGTCGGATCATCACGCCGTAGATGCGGAAGCCCGTCTTCGCGCCCTGCCGGGCCAGGTCCATGCAGCGCGCGCCCTGGGGCGCGGTGATCGGCTCGTCGCTGATCAGCACGATGGCCCGGCGGCTGTGCTCGCTCTGCGCCGGCCAGCGGCTCTTGCCCATCGTCACCTGGAGGGCCCCGGCCCATTCCTCTTCCCCGGCCGGGCCGAAGATGTCCATCGCCTGCACGTACGCCATCAGGCGGTTCAGGTCGCTGGTCAGGGGCAGGTAGTTGACCAGCCGCCCGGGGGCGAACTTCGTGATCCCCACGCCCACCTCGCGGGCAATCAGCGACAGGGCCGCGAAGATGACCCGCATGTCGCGCTTGAGGCGTTCGATCTCCGGGCGCATCGACCGGCTGCAATCGATGGCGATCCCGAACCCGAAGCTGCCCAGTTGCAGCTTGCCGAGCTCCATCTCGCCGCGCCACTTCTTGGCGTGCGGGTCGAACGTCTTGACGTCCAGCGGGCCCGGGATGAACTGGGCCTTGAGCCGCTTCCACGCCTTCTCGCCCGGCGAGCGCGACGTGAAGTCGTCCTTGCTCTCCTTCCACCACTTGGCATAGACGCGCGAGGCGGCGGGCGAGCGGGACCAGGGCACGTCGGCCCCGGCGGCCTGGAGGACCAGCTCCGCCCGCACGGCCGTGTGCGGGCTGCCCAGGGCGCGCAGCAGCAGCTCGACCAGCTCCGCGTCGCCCCACTTTCGCAGGGCCCGGCCCATGGCGATCAGCGTGGGGATGTCCGCGGAGTCCAGGCTGCTCGTCTCGGCGAGGAGTCTGCGGAAGTAGCCGCGGCTGTCCGTCGTGATCGGCCGGGCGCTGAGCATCTCCAGCAGGCCGATTCGCAGGTCGCCGTGGAACGCGTCCTTGCGCATCATCGTCAGCGTGACCTTCTCCCAGCGCGCGAACTGCTCGTCGGTGAGGACTCCGGCCCGCGCGAGCACGCCCTGCCACGCCACGACCTGCCCCACGACGTGCCGCTCTTCCTCCGCCTGCTTGAGGACGGCCTCGCCGGCGGCGTGCGTCGGCATGTGGGACAGGCCGATCGTCGCCGCCGCCCGCGTGATCCAGTCGGAGCTGGCCAACTGCTTGACGTACTCGCCCGTCAGGTAGTCCAGCGCCTTCCACTTGCGGCTGTCGGCGCGGGACATCTCCGCGGGGCGGTCGGGCGGGGCGGCCGCGCCAAGGACGCACGATGACGCCAACATGAGCCCGAAGCACGCCGTGGCCGCACGGCGCCTGGAGCCCGGCCGGGACCCGCTGCCTTCACGACGTTTCTGGCTCATACACAGCCTCCATGAGGGATGCTCGGCATGCGGTGCATTCACACACAGATTTGACAGGAGAACGTCGGCCGCTTCAACGACAATCGCCGCGGCGCCCGGCATTGACGCGCTGGGCGGCGCGGTGATAGGGTGCCCGCCGACGGCCGGTTGCCGACCGGCGGGGCGTGGGAACACGTCCGGCAGACTCGGAGCGCACGATGGGACAGACGCCCAGGATCCTCGTGGTCGGATCGATCAACATGGACATGGTGGTCCGCAGCCCGCACATGCCCTCGCCGGGCGAGACGGTGCTGGGCGAGGGCTTCCGGACCTCGCCCGGGGGCAAGGGCGCCAACCAGGCCGTCGCCGCGGCTCGCCTGGGCGCCGCGTGCCGGTTCCTCGGGCGGATCGGCGAGGACGCCTTCGGCCAGTCGCTGCTGACGAACCTGACGATCGAGGGCATCGACTGCGCCGACGTGCTCCCCACGGAGGGCGCGCCGACCGGCGTGGCGATGATCGTCGTCGACGCCCAGGGCGAGAACTCCATCGTCGTCGCCAGCGGGGCCAACTACCGCCTGACCCCCGACGACGTCTTCGAGCGGGCCGAGGCCTTCGGCCAGGCCGACGCCGTCCTGCTCCAACTCGAGCTGCCCCTGCCCACCGTCCGCGCGGCGATCGACATGGCCCACCGCCACGACTGCCGGGTCATCCTCGACCCCGCCCCGGCGCCCCAGCGCCTGCCCGAAGAGCTCTGCCGCGTCGACGTGATCAGCCCCAACGTCAACGAGGCCGAGATGCTCACCGGCTCCAAAACCGGCGAGGAGCGAGCGGACAAGAACATCGCCCTCGACCTGATCGCCCGCGGGGCGTCGGCGGCCGTGCTGAAACTCGGCGGGCGAGGCTCGATGGTCGTGACGGCCGCGGGAAAGATGGCCCGCATCCCCGCCTACGACGTGGACATCGTGGACACCACCGCCGCGGGGGACGCGTTCACGGCGGCGCTGGCCGTCGAGGTCGCCCGGGGCGCGGACGTCCGCGACGCCGCCAAGGTGGCCAACGCCGCCGGCGCGCTGGCCTGCACGCAGCTCGGCGCGCAGTCCGCCATGCCCACGCGTCAGGAAGTCGAGATGCTCATGCACGACCAGACGATCTGAATCGGGCGGGGACGCGGGCGAGAAAGACGGAAAGAGAAACCGCTGAGGACGCAGAGGGCGCGGAGAAGAGCAGACAAACAGCCAGCAGCGAACAGCCGACAGCGAACAGCCAAGTGCGGAGGCTGCCGCCTTGGCTCGGGTGCCGTGGAGTGCTCGCCGTGGCTTGGTTTTTCCTCTGCGTCCTGAGCGGTTGCTCCTGTTGTGCCGGCGCACAGACCCAATGGGGCACGCCGTTGAGGCGTCCAGTCCCATGACGGAGAATGGAACGATGAGAGCGGGTTTCTTTGTCGGCGGTCGAGCGATTGAGCTGCGGGAGGCGCCCGTGCCGGAGCCCGGGCCGGGCGAGGTGCTGCTTCGCGTCGCGGCCTGCGGGGTCTGCGGGACCGACCACCACATCGTCGAGGGCGAGTTGACCGACGGCGTCGTGCCGCCCGTCGTCCTCGGGCACGAGATCGCCGCGCGCGTCGAGGCCCTCGGGCCTGGCGTGACGGCCCTGGCGGCGGGTCAGTTCTGCGCCGTGGACCCGGTCATCGGCTGCGGCTGCTGCGCGATGTGCCGCTCGGCCCGCCCGAATCTCTGCGAGAAGCCGACGATCATCGGCTACCGGCTCAACGGCGGGTTCGCGCAGTACGTTCTCGCCCCGGCGGAGAAGGTCGTCCCGATGGCCGAGTCCGTCGGACCCGCCGGCGGGGTGCTCTGCGAGACGCTCGCCTGCGTGATCCACGGCTACGACCGCCTCGGGTTCCGGGCGGCCGCCAGCGCGATGGTCCTCGGCGCGGGGACGGTCGGGCTGCTGTGGGCGCAGATGCTCCGCAGCTCCCCCTGCACGAAGTTGCTCCAGACGGAGTTGGTTCCGTACCGCCGCGAGAAGGCCGCCCGGCTGGGCGCGGACGTCGCCATCGACCCCGCCGCCGGTCCCCTCGCCGAGCAGGTCCGCGACGAGCTGCCCGACGGCGTGGACTTCCTCGTCGACGCCACGGGCGACCCCGCCGCGATCGAGCAGGCCGTCCCGCTGCTCGCCCGCGGCGGGACGTTCCTGATCTTCGGCGTCTGCCCGACCGGCTCGAGCCTCCGCGTCGATCCCTTCGAGCTGTACAACCGCGAGGCGAAGATCATCGCCTCGAAGATGCCGCCGCGCACGCTGGACCGCTCGGCCCGGCTCATCGAGTCGGGGCGGATCCCGTGCGAGGAGCTGGTGACGGCGACGTTCGGCCTCGACGCCCTGGCCGAGAAGATCGCCGGCTTCAACGACCACCGCGACCGCCAGGTCAAGGTGGCCATCGACCCGTGGGCGTGAGGAAAGCGGCACGATCCGCGAGGACGGGACTCTCCCGGCGGACAGCGAGGCGGACGACCTGCCGCTGCGACCGCTCGCCAAGTGGGTCCGGGAACTGCGCTGACCGCGGCGGTCTGGGCGTTGGGCCTCGCCGGCCCGCTTCTCAAGGGCGAACGCCCCGTCCCTGGTTGTAAAGCGCTTGGACTTCCTCCTCGCGCAGCGCGCGGGACCAGATGCCCACCTCGTCGAAGCCCTCGAACTGGCGGTCGATCTTCTCAACCTCGCCGATCGTCAGGACCGCGTCGCGGGCCGGGACGATGTGGTTCTCGTTCTGCACGCCCCAGTACGGCTTGTCCAACTGGCCGAAGGCCGCGCCCTTCTTCCGCTTGCCGCCCTTGGGGGCCCGGCGGCCGTTGATGTAGATCTCGAAGGCCTTGCGGGACCCGTCGTAAATCGCGACGACGTGCTTCCACTCGTTGCCGTCCGAGACCACCTCGCCCGGGCCGCCGTTGAACTTGAAGCCCTTCGTTCCCCCGCCGAACGCCGCGGTGAAGAACACGCCGCCCTTCGTGCCGATGCACGCGGCGTCCCAGCCGGCGGCGTTGGCGGTGCGGCTGTAGTACCAGTTGCTCCCGTTGCGCTCCACGGGCTTGCCCACGCCCTTGCCGATCCGCCCGCAGCCGTAGTGGTTCGTGCGGTACCAGTAGGAGAGCGACAGGCTCTCGATATTGCCGCTCGGGCCGAGCACGTCCTTGTAGCCGGGCACGCGGACGTGCTGCTTGCCGGTCAGCAGGAGGCTCTTTCCCAGCACGCCGTCCACCCAGGCGGGCTTGCCGACCAGCTTGCCGTCCGCCGTGCCGGCGCGGTCCCGGGCGGCCGGGCCCTGGCCCTCGTCGAACGCCCAGTAGCCGACGAGCCCCTTGCGCAGCTTCGCGAGGTCGTAGTCGGGCGGGACCGGCTTGGGGCGGGCGGTGTACTTCCTGCCGGCCGCGATCGTCCGGGCGTTGTCCTGCGGCACGGCGGTCCGGGCAAAGGGCAGGAGGGCCTTCCCGGCCCGCTCGCCGATCGTCAGCATGCTGGGCGTGTTGTAGTGGGCCTTGGGGTGCAGGTCCATGGTGGAGAACCACGCGGCGCGGGGGTCGGCCTCGGCGACCTTCTTCTGCGCGGCGCGGATGACCTTCCCCCCGCCCTTGCGGTCCCAGACCGGCGCGGGGCCGATCTGGATGATCAGCACGGGCAGCGTGGGCACGGCCAACTCGGCGCGGACGTCGTGGATCAAGTCCCGCAGGTTGTCCTCGTAGTAGTTCCAGAAGCCGGTCGCGGGGTCGTTGGGGTCCTCCAGGGCGAGCGAGTCGTTCTCGCCCTGGAACCAGACAAAGCCCGCCAGCTCAAACCCCCGGCCGTCGTAGGGCGGGTAGTCCCGCTTGGGGTCGGCCAGGAAGTGGTGCAGCCGCCGCATCATGCGGAGGTACAGGTCGCCCACCTCGCCGCCGGCCCGTTTGACCGCGCTGGGCGGGCGCCATCGCGTGTGCAGTTGCGTCCCGCCGAGCGCGGACTTGAACAGGACGATCGGGGCCTCGACCGCCTCGCCGAGGACCCGCCCCATCACCAGCTCCGGGCCGAAAACGTTCGACGCCCCGGGCCCGCCTCCGAAGCCGCACGCCAGCGGGCCGGAGATCTTCCCGGCGCGGACGCACCAGACGTCGCCGCGGGGCTTGTCGATCCCGGGATACCGCTGGGTGCACTCGGGGCCGAAGTAGTTGTGCCCCTCGACGTTGGACTGCCCCGCCATCAGGTAGATCTTGACGGGCTTCTTCTCGGCGGCCAGGGCCGGGGCGAAGGCTGCGAGGCACAGCAGCGCGGCCGGGGTAAGCGTGCGGTTCGGCATGGGCGGGCACCTTCCGTTCTGTTCGGGTCGCGGGCGCGGGTTACTTCTTGAGCAGCTCCACCATGGCCCGGCCCATGGACCGGCCCATCTCGTAGTAGCACTGCCCCGAGCCGTTGTAGTGGTAGCGCCGGTCGGACGTGAAGGCGAGCTCCTTCTTGTACTTCTGCTGCCAGTTCTTCTTGAAGAAATCGCCCGGGTTGACGCGCGTGGGGTCGTCCTTGGCCTTCGCCTCGTTGGCCTGGGCGAGCTTGCGGAACTCGGCCCACTTCTCGCTCATGTCGTACGGGCCGGTGGTCCAGCAGTGGGCCGTCTTCGCCAGGCGGACATTGCCCTGGAACTCGTCCCTCGCGGCGATCGCCGCCTGCTGCTTGCGAAACGCGGCGACCCAGCCGCCGGCCTCGGCGCCGTCCGTGCCCAGCTCGCCGATCACGAACGGCAGGTCCGGCACGTTGAGGTCCTTGCGGAGGTCGCGGATGAAGTGGGCCATCTGCTCGACGTAGTCCGGGTTGCCCTTGCCCACGCCGTCGTTCCAGCCCTGGAACCAGATGAAGCCGGAGATCTCGAAGCCCCGCTGCTTGTCGTAGCCCGGGAAGTACTTGCCGACGTCGTCGAGCACGCGCCGGGTCTCCGAGAGGACCTTGCGGTAGTCCGAGCCATACCCCGCCTTGCGGGTCTCGAAGGTCACGTCCTTACCTCGCTTGCCCTTCTTCAGCTCGGCGACTTCCTTCCGGATCTGGTCGTCGGTGGGCATGGCGCCGGGGGGGCGGAAGGAGTACTTGACGGCCCGGCCGCCCCAGCAGGCCTTGATCAGCAGGACCTGCTCCTCGTAGTGGGCGCCCAGCACGAGCCCGATCCCCAGCTCCGGGCCGAGGGTCTGGACGGGCACCCGCTTGCCGGACTCGTCCCGGGCGGTCTTCGGGCTGCCGAACCCCACCGACAGCGGGCCGTGCAGCGGGGCGGCCTGGGCCCGGTTGTTGCGGTCCAGGTAGGTCACCCACACGTCGTCGCGGACGAGCCACTTCCCGCCGGGCTTGAGGTGCGCGTAGCGCTTGCCCATCTCTGGATGGCCGATCACCGCGTCCAGCGTGGTGACCGCGGCCTTGCCTTCCATGTTCGACTGACCCGACAGGATGAAGACCTTCACGGGGCCCTTGGCCTTCCCGGCGGCTGGGGCCTCGCCAGCCGTCAGGGCCAGGGCACACAAGAGAGCCGCCAGCACAGAGAGGGTCCGGGATAGTGCGTGTCTCACGATACGTCTCCTTCCGAGTGCTTCCCGCTTCACCGGGCGGGGTCTGTCGGTGTTTGCGGTCGCCTCTCCACACCCGCGATGGGGCCATGGCCGGCCCAAGGCCGACCGCGGAACGGCAGGGCCGCAAGGGACGTGCGGCTCCGGTTCCTCTACGGTCTACTGTTTCTTGCGTCGCTTGGGCGGGCGCGGTGGCGCCGGCGGGGTGGTCATCCGCCTCAGGATGCCTTCGACGTTCCTCAGGTTCCTTTCGGCGGCCTTCTTCTCGCCGTCCGTCCGGGCGGCGGCGAGCCGGGCCTTCGCTTTCGCGACCCTCTCCTCGAAGATCCCGGCGGCGGCCCGGGCGTGGTAGCCGATGCTGCCCAGCGCGCCGACGGCCTGCCCCGCGGCGAAGCCGTCCTCGCTCTTCGTGTCGGCGATCAGGCCGGCGACGATGGCGTCGACGCCGTGGCCGCGCTTGGCCATCTCCACCAGGGCCTCGCGCAGGCGGTTCTTGCCGAAGATGCTCTTCTCGTCGCGGAAGTTGCGGACCGTACCCTGCGCGTGGTCGCCGGTCTCGGGCTCGGTCACGTACGCCAGCACGTAGGAGACGCCCGCGCGGACCCACCAGTCGGAGTCGTCCGCCAGTCGGGTGATCTCGGGCAGGTGCTGCGCCGCCGCCTTGCCGCAGTTGGCCAACGCCATCAGCGCGCCCTCGCGGACGTAGACGTCCTCGTGCTTCAGCAGCGGCAGGAGGCTGGGCACGGCCCGGCCGGAAATCTCGGGGGTCATCGCTTCCCGCAGGTGGGGCATGCCCCGGCCGTTCATGCGGTAGTTGCCCGCCAGGGCGTCGCAGCCGGCGCGGATCACGCGGACGTCCTTCGACGCGAGGGCCTTCAGGATATGGGGCATGGCCTTGTGGCCCTCGGCCATCAGGGAGTAGGCGGCGGCGCGGCGAATCCGCGGATCGAAGTGCCCGAAGTACTCCGCCCGCTCCGCCGGCGGGGTCTTGCCCAGCGGCTCGCCGTCCTTGACGCCGATGAAATCCTCGACCATCGCGCCGAGACACTCGTTGGGCGTACCGGGCACGTCGACGGCCACGCCCGTCGTCACCGGCGGAAGGACGGTCGTGAGCTTGGGGCGCGGCGGGGTCTTCGTCGTCAGGTCGGGGGCGGGCATCTTCGGCCCCGGCGCCCAGTCCTTCGGGCGGGGCTGGAAGGCGAGGGGGTCTCCCGCCGTCGTGGCGTAGAGGCCGAAGTCCGCGGCCGCTGCCTCGGTGACTCGGACCGCGAGGACGTTGCGGCCCTTGAGGAGCCGCTTGAGCGCCGCGGGCGACAGGTCGATGGGCACGAGCGCGCCGATGCGCATTCGCGGGCCCTGGGTGGCCTGCGACCAGAGCACGGGCGTGCCGTTGAGGTACACGACGGCCTTGGGGTCCCGGCCCCGCAGGCGAACGCCCATCTCCAGCGCGGTGAAGTCGGTGCGGGCGCACTGGAAGGGAATGCGGAGGTGGGGGACGGAGCCCCGCCGCACGCGGAACCCGTCGCTGCCGACCGGGCCCTGGACGGCCTGCCAACCGCCGTCGTCGAAGTCCGGGCTCGCCCAGCCTGCCGGCGGGTCCTGGCCCTCGGGCACCATCAGGGCGCGCCAGGGCGGCGTCTGGCCGGGGTAGCCTTCGGCGCAGGGCGGGGCCAGCGGCGTCCAGCCTTGTTCGAGCCGATCGCCGAGGGCGCCGGCCTCGTGAAGCGTGTTCAGCGCGACGACCTGCGGCCAGTTGCCGCCCCGAATCCCCGCCACGCGGAACAGGCCCGCCCGGGCCTTCTCGTCGATCCGCCAGTCCGGGAAGTGCTCGTTGTAGAGCAGCTCGCAGAAGAACGTCCAGTCCATCGCGTAGGGCGGCGTGGCCAGCTCGCGGCGGGCGAGGGCCCGGTAGACGCCCGCGTTGGGGTCGGCGGCGAGGTTCTCGAAGGCCTCCCGGGCCTTCGGGTGCGTGTACGTCAGCCACCGGTAGCGGTCGTACAGCTTGCGGGCCAGGTCGATGGTCTCCGTGTTCGCCGAGCTGAGCCGCCACCGCATGCCCTCGAAACCGGGGTGGTTCCCGCCCGTGTAGCGGTCGAGGTCCCCCGCCAGTTGCCTCGCCAACGCCGGGTCCCCGCCCGCCATCGCCGCGTCGATCTTCGCGAACGTCCGCTCGATGTCCTTCTCCGCCCAATCCGCGGCCGTCAGGAGCTGGCGGGCGAGGTCGCCGGTCGGCTGGACCGTCTTACGCAGCTCGGCGAACTCGCGCTGCCGGTAGAGCTCGACGCCCCGGGCCAGCTCGGCCGGCAGGTCGCGGGAGGCAAACACGCCCTTCGGCGCGCCGTGGATGCGAAGCGTGCGGCGGGGCATGGCGTAGACCTGGGCCATCCCGCCCGTCGCCAGCACCGGCCCGCGGTACGTGTAGATCGACCCGATGACGGACTCGGGCAGCAGAAAGCCCCCGTCCCACCGCCGCGAGACGTTCATCAGCCACGCCCAATGGTCCAACATGCGGCGGTAGTCGGGGTAGTGCGGGTTCCACGTCCCCTGCACGTTGCCCCAGACAAAGCCCATGTAGCCCCCGGTGTGGCCGGCATTGCGGCCGCGATAGCTGTTGGTGACCATGCGGGCGCAGAACTCGCGTTTGGCCCGGTCGCCCAGGATCGTGTAGACCACGCCGGGGATCGCGTTCTTTCCGTTGCCGCCGCCGAACTCCGGGCGGTGGTCGCCATACGGCACCGTGCCTCGGTGGGCGAAGCGGGCGAAGAACTCCGTCGCGCGGCGCAGGGCGTGTTCGGGGACACCCGCGCCGGTCTCCCTGATCAGCACCAGGGCCATCCAGCAGACGAGCCCGCAGTTGTTCAGGCTGCCCCCCTGCACGTAGCCCTTGCCCGGGTACGGCCCGTGGCCCCACGTGCCGCAGGGCTGCTGGCTGCGGGCGAGGGTCTGGGCGATCCGCCGGCACAGCGGCAGGACGGTGTGATCGCCCGTCTTGAGGTAGTACTCGGCCAGGAACACGCCCATGTAGGCCCAGCCCCAGTTGACCGTGCCGTAGGCCTCCGGGTCGAACCACTTGCGGTACCCGTAGGCCAGCCGGCGGGCGGGCTCCCAGTAGTTCGGGTCGTCCGCGGCTAGCCACGTCAGGCCGTTGAGGGCGAAGCCGACGTGAATCCGCCCGTCGAACGACCCGTCGGGGTTCTGGATACGGGCGAGGTACTCGCAGGCGTCGCGGTGGATGGCGCGGCTCTTGGCGCAGTCGAACGGCCAGTCCCTGCCGATCGCCCCGAGCTTGCGGAGCGGGATGGTCAGCGTTCTTCGCGACCCGGCCCGCTGGACGAGCAGGGCCATCTTCCCGGTCCGTTCCGAGGCCTCGACCTGCTCGCCGAGCGTCTTGAGGGGCTCGTCGCCCAGGGCCTCGCCGTTGACGGCCAGGAGAATGTCGTTGGGCAGGACGATCCCGTCGGCGGGCGAGCCGTGGTCCACCTCGCGCACGACGAGCTTGTCGTCGAGCAGCCAGCCGTTCATGCCCGTCGGCCCGAAGACGGTGGGGATGTAGAACCGCTTGCCGCACAGCGCCACGTCCGGGCGGAGCTCTTCGGTCCGGAAGAAGCGTTCGGGCGCAGGCGGGGCGGCGGCCGGGGCGACCAGCGGGGCGACCCCGACACCGGCTGCGACCAGGGCGCATCGGGCCATTGTGGCGAACTTCTTGAACGACATGGCAGCTCTCCTGTCGGCTTGCGCCCGCACTGGGCGGGCCCGCTTATCCATTCCCCCCTGGCTGGGGGCAACGGCAGGCGTGCCGATCCTCGGCGCGGGTACGCATCCTACCCCAACGCTGGGGGCCGTCAAGGGCGCCGCTTTTTCTCGACAGCCGAGCCCAATTCCGCGTCTGGCGGGCCCACTGCCGAGTCGATATGCTGCGGGCGAAGGAGAATTGCCATGGCTGCCACTGGTAAGGGCCTGCTCTGCGGGTTGTGCGTGTTGCTGGGTGCCTTCGCACCGGCCTCGGGCGCCGAGACGGTGCGGTGCATCCAGGTCCTGGCCGACAAGGCGCCGGACTGTTCCACGCGGGAGTCGATCATCGCGTCCATCACCCGCGGGTGCCGGACCAACGACGAGAAGGCCGTCGCGATCTACAACTTCGCCCGCCTGGCGTGGTATCACCACGCCTACCCCCGCGAGAAGGGCGGGATCCCCGCGCTGAAGTACCTCCACGTCTACGGCTGGGGGCTGTGCGGCGGGCAGCACTCGGTGCTGTGCTCGCTGTGGGAGGCGGCCGGGTTCGACACGCGGTTCATCGGCTGGCGCGGCCATACCACCGTGGAGTGCCGCTACGACGGGCAGTGGCATTACTTCGACACGTTCCTGAAGTGCTACTTCTGGAAGCCGGCCCCCGGCGCGTCGGGCGGGCGGACCGTCGCCAGCCAGGCCGACCTCGCCGTCAACCCGAAGCTCGTCCGCGAAGGGCTGACGTTCGACAAGGCCCGCAAGGTGTACTATCCCAAGGGCAACTGCTTCGAGATCATCAACAACAAGGCCAACTGGGTGGCCCCCGCGCTGTTCGTCTGCGGGGACCAACCCGAGGGCGTGATCTCCGGCGTCGCGGGCCGGGGCACGCCGAGCGAGCCGAACAAGAAGCGCGGACACATGGGGATCCACTTCGACGAGAGAGGCTACGCCGCCGACGTGGACCTCTCGCCCGGCATGAGCCTGGAGCTGATGTGGAAGGCCCTGCCCGACGCCTGGTACTGGATGGGCGCCAAGCGTCCCCCCTCCCATAGCTGCACCGACAAGGACTTCCGCAACTGCCCCGCCATTGGGCCGATCCTCGAACCCTACGTCGGCGTCTACGAGCCCCGGGGCCGGCGATCCTACGCCAACGGCGTGCTGACCTACGCGCCGGACCTGGGCGATAGCGCCTTCCTCGCCGGCCTGGCGGGCAGCGAGAACGCGAAGATCGCCGGGGGACGGCTGGTCCCCGCCGATCCGTCCCGGCCCGCCACGATCACGGTCGAGCTGAAGCTGCCGTACGTCTTCGTGAAGGCCCGCGGCGAGGCCGACGGCGCCGACAAGGCCGAGGTCGCCACCGACGGGAAGAGCTTCCAGGCCGTCGACCTGAAGGACTTCTCCGCCGCGGTGAACGGCACGTACGGCTGCCGGCTGCGGCTGACGGTGGGCAAGGCGCTGCGCACGCTCCGGGTCGAGATCGTCGTCCAGCACAACCGCTGCGTCCTGCCCTACCTCTCGCCGGGGCGCAACGAGATCACCGTCTCCGTGGCGGACCCCAAACAACTGGGCGCCAACCGCCTGGCCGTCACGTACGCCTATTGCCTCGGCGAGCGAAATCGCTCGTACGAGGAGATCTGCGACCGGGGCGCGGAGGTCGCCCGCGCCCACTACGCCCGGTGGTCCGACCAGCCCACGGCCGTGCGCAAGGTCTTCGCCGCGAGCGACCTGCCCGCCACGTTCACCATCGACGTGCCCACGCCCAAGGACAAGCACCCCGTCTATCCGCGCATGCTCTTCCTGCGGCGGGCGGTGCTCGCGCCCGGCGCGAAGCCCCAGCCGCTGCCCGCCGGCGCCGTCGAGCCGACGGTCGGGCCCGACGACGAGCTCAAGACGCTGCCCAACCCGTTCCTGATCGGCATCGCCGCGCCGCCGAAGAAGGTCGCCCGCCCCACCGTCGTCCGCCAGGTCCCGCTGCTCTGCTCCCACGTGGTCAAGACCGACGGGCAGGTCTTCGACAACCACTACCTCAAGTGGCGGCCGAAGAAGGACGAGGCGTGGGTCCTGCTCGTCGGCGGGGACTTGAAGGCCCTGCCCGCCCCGCGGGACATCGCCGCGGCCCGCCTCACCTTCCCCGTGGTGAACGCCTGCCCGCAGGCGACGACGCAGGTCGGCTGCACGCTGCTGGACGCCCCGTTCGAGAAGGGCAAGCCCTACGACTTCAAGAAGCTCGGCGAGGTCCTCGGGACGGTCAACGTGCCCAAGCAGGCGGCGGCGGGACCGGCGAGGCACTACGCGATCGACGTGACGCGGGCGGTCAAGCGCATCGCGGCCGGGGAGGCGAAGTTCCACGGCTTCTGCATCCGCACGATCCCCAACCGCAGCGTGGACGACGGGTGGACCACGCGGATCGACATCACGAAGGACGAAGTAACCTGCCTCGAGCTCGTCACGTATGCGAAGTGAGTGACGAGCACCGGGAGGCAGGACGATGACACTCGGCGGCGCGACGGAGAGACGGGCGGCGGTGGCGGCGGCGTTGATCTGGGCGGGGCTGGCGCAGGCCCAAGGCCCGCCGAAAGTGAAGGTCCGCCCCGTTTACGAGGACGGCCGCGCCCTGCGGTACAACCTGAAGCTCTCGGGCGCGACGGCCTGGGCGCCGACGGCCAAGGGGCTGCGTTGGGGCAAGATGCAGACGGACTTCACGTTCGTGCTGGCGACGAAGGCGGTGCGTACGGCGGGGCTGCACAAGGGCTCATGCACGTTCCGGCTGGGCGGCGAGCACCTGCGCAGCACGGGGCAGGGTCCGGAGGGGGCCTTCGGCGTGGACGCCACGAGGACGACGACGCGCGCGAAGGTCAAGGACCGCTGGCAGGTTACCGTCCAGGACCGCAGCCCGCTGCGAAAGGACATGACGCTCACCCTCGGGCCGCTCGGCGGGGTGCGGTTCGGCACGGGGCTCGCCCCGATCGCGATCTACTTCCTCCCGCACGTGGACCATCGCTTCTGGACGCTGTTGACGGTCGCGCCCGTGCGGGAGGTCGCCCCCGGCGACGGGTGGGAGCAGGACTTCGACCTCCCCGTTCCCGGCACGGAGGGCAAGCCGCTGGAGCTCACGGGGCGTTGGCAGGTCGAGGGCTGGGAGAGCTATCGCGGGCGCCGGGTGCTGGGGCTGACGCTCTCGGCGTCGATGCGCCTGGCGGACACGAACCTCCGGCTGCGAAACGGCGACCTGATCCACGTCGTCTCCGGCTCGTACCAGGCCGACGGCAAGGCCCAATGGGACGTCGACGCGGGCGTCCTGTGCTTCGCGACCGCCAGCCAGAAGCTCCTGGCCACGGCGGACAAGCCCTCGAAGCGCGCGCTGCGTCACGAGGCGGAATGCACGCTGAAGCTCCTGGCGGCGAACGCGGGCAAGTAGCCCGATCCCCGCGGGGCTCGATGCCGATCTCCCTCTGTGCCCCCCGTTCTGCCCTGTCGCGCCCTCCTCGCACGCCGCGGTGCGAATGCGCGGGCAAATCTTCGAAGCCATCGCCCGGCTCTCGCGTTAGACTATGTGTCGGCGAGGCCGGGTTCGCCCGAGTCCAGACCCCCGGAAGCACGTCACCACGTCAAGGAGCAGAACCATGGGATGTCAGCCACGAGACAGCCGGAGCAGGCAGATCGGCCGCCGGGACTTCCTCGGCATGGGCGTTGTGGGCGGCGGGGCGATGGTGTTGGGCGGGCGGCTCGCCTCGGCCGAGGCCGGCGGGGCCAAGACCGACGTCTGGGTCCTCCACGGGACCGACAAGCAGAAGATGATGCAGGCCGCGTGGAAGATCATCACGGACAACGGCGGGCTGGGCAAGGACGTCAAGAAGCTCACGCTCAAGGTCAACGCCGCCTGGTGGCGGACACCTCAACAGGCGGCCAACACGAACCCCCAGCTCGTCGACGCCTTTCTCAAGGGCTGCAAGGACCGCGGCGTCAAGCAGATCGTCATGCCCGAGCACCCCGTGGACGCGGCGAAGAACTCCTTCCCCCGCAGCGGGCTTCTCGGCGTCGCCAAGAGCAACGGCGTGCCGATGATTGACATGCGGGCCGAGTCCAAGCTCTTCAAAGAAACCCAGCTTCCCCACGCCAAGAAGCTCAAGACCGCCGCCGTGTGCAGCCACTTCCTCCAGACCGACGCCATCGTGAACATGCCGGTGGCCAAGCACCACGGTTCGACCGGCCTGACGATGGCCATGAAGAACTGGATGGGTGCCGTCCAGGACCGCCGCTTCTTCCACCGCAACGACCTGAATCAGTGCATCGCCGACATCAGCGGCCTGCTGAAGCCCAACTGGACCATCGTCGACGCCTTCAGCATCATGCTGGACCGCGGGCCCAAGGGCCCGGCCAAGACGGTCAAGACACCCAACATGCTGATCGTCTCCAAGGACCAGGTCGCCGCCGACGCCTACACGGCCACGCTGTTCCCGGACGCCCTGGCCGCGAAGGCCAAGTACCTCCAGCTTGCCGCGGCGGCGAAAACGGGCGTCGCGGACGTCTCGCAACTGGCGATCCACAAGATGGAAATCAGTTGACCGGCGTGCGGAAGGTCATCCAGTGGGGCGTGCGGCTGGTTCTGCTGGCCGCGGCGGTGACGTTGGCGGCGGGCGGGCCCCTGCCGGTGCTGGCTGCGCGGGTCGTGCCCGCCCTCAGCCCCCTCGTAGCCGTGACGTCCTCGGTCGCCCAGCGGACCTGGTACCTCGGCGCGTTCTGGTTCGTCCCCCCGCTGGCCGTGCTGCTGCTGGCCTTCTGGAAGGGCCGCCTCTTCTGCCGGTGGATCTGCCCGGCGGGCACGATCTACGCGGCCGGGTCCCGCTGGAGCCTCAAGAAGCGCCTGCTCCGCGTTCGCCTGAACGCCTACCTGTTCTGGGCGATCCTGGGCGCGTCGCTGGTCGGGGCACCCCTGCTGGCCTGGCTGGACCCGCTGTCCACGTTCAGCCGGATCGGCCCGCTGCTGCGGGGCACGTACACCCTCGCCTCCCTCGTGCCCGGCGTGCTCCTGCCCGTCCTCCTGCTGCTGGGCGTGGTCCAGCCGATGATCTGGTGCACCCACGTCTGCCCGCTGGGCTACGGCCTGGAGCTGGCCCGGTCGATCCGCCGGCGCCCGAAGGAGACGTTCCGCACTTCCCGCCGCCAGGTGATCGCGGGCCTCGCCGTCGGCGTTCCCCTGGCGGCCGGGGCGCGGTGGCTGGGGGCGTTCGCCGCGCCGGGCACGAAGGACAAGCCCCTCCCCGTCCTGCCCCCCGGGGCGGCCGACCCGGAGACCTTCGCGTCGCTCTGCACGCGCTGCTACGCCTGCGTAGATGTCTGCCCGACGAAGATCATCCGCGTGGACCTGCCCGCCGGCCGGGCCGTGGGCCAGCTCTTCCAGCCCGAGGTGGTCGTCTTTGACAGCGAGAAGACCCCCGATTGCGGCTACTGCCCCGAGCCGTGCAACCTGTGCAGCGACGTCTGCCCCACGGGGGCCCTTCGGCCGCTGAGCTTTGAGGAGAAGTGGCACCGTCAGATCGGCGTGGCGGAGGTCATCCGCGAGGCATGCCTCGCCTGGGAGGACGGCGAGGACTGCGTCGTCTGCCAGGAGGTCTGCCCCTACCACGCCGTGGACATGGAGGATTCGCCCGACGGGCGGGCCCGCCCCGTGATCAACAAGGAGCTCTGCCGCGGCTGCGGCGCCTGCTACAGCAAGTGCCCCGCCGTCCGCAAGGGCAAGGCCCTGGTCATCCGCGGCGTCGAGCGCCAGCGCCTCGTGGACACCGACACCCCCAGCCCCATGGCCCGCCTCGCGGACCAACATGAGACAACAGCCTGACCGCCCCCGGTGACGCGTCGATCCGCGGTACGGGACCGGTCCGGGGCCCCGGGCGGATTCGCCGTTCCCGGGCGATGCGGTCGCCGGCGCGTGTCCGTCTGGCGGTCCCGCTTCTCGCGAAGCCGGGACGCACGGGAATTTGAGGCGGCGGCTTGCGGCCGTCCGGCAAGCCGCCGTCCGACGGGAGGCCTGTACACGATGAAGCGGACGCTCGAAACGGCCCTTGTTGTCTTGTGTTCCACGCTGTTGACCCCCTGCTCGACGTTCTCGGCGGAGCGGACGTACTATGTCGCACCCGATGGCAGCGACCGCGGCGCCGGCACTCGCGGCGCCCCCTTCGCCACGCTCGCCAGGGCCCGCGACGCGATCCGCGCACTCGGTGAGGAACACCGCCGGCAGGATATCGCCGTCGTGCTCCGCGGCGGAACGTACGTCCTCGACGAGACGTTCGTCCTCGGGCTGGCCGACGGCGGCCGGGGTGGCCATACCGTCCGCTACGAGGCCCACCCCGGCGAGAAGCCGGTGCTCAGTTCCGGTCGGCAAATCCGCGGCTGGACGCGGCTGAACGACCCGCCGGCGTCGCTTCCGGCCAAGGCCCGCGGGAAGGTCTGGGTCGCCGACGTGAAGGCCTTCGGCACGTTCCGCACGCTGTTCGACGGCGACCGAATGCTGCCTCGGGCGCGCAGTAAGGGCTTCACGCAGACCAACCAAACGCCCCGGGGGACGAAGAGCGACTCCCGCACGGTGCAGTTCCCGCCCGGGGCCGTCGGACCCTACGCCGACCTCCACGCCGCGGAGCTTCGGATCGTCCCCTGCTTCTTCTGGATCATGAACCTCCTGCCGATCGAGTCGATCGACCCCGAGACACGGACGCTGCGAACGAAGGTGCCCGGCACGTACCCCCTCGGCCGGAACGCCATAACCGACCGCCCCACCGCGTGGATCGAAAACGTGTTGGAGGAACTGGACGAACCGGGCGAGTGGGTGCTGGATCCGAGGGCGGGCCGGCTCTACCTCTGGCCGAGGGGGGATCGGCCGGGCCAGAACATCGTCGCGCCGGCCCTGACCGAGCTGGTCCGCGTCGAGGGCAAGATCGACCACGACGGCCCGACCGATACGCCCGCGGTCGGCCTGGCCTTCCGCGGACTGACGTTCGCCCACGGCGACAGCCTGCCGTTCCACGGACAGACGGGCTGGGGCCTCCAGCACGACTGGGAGTGCTTCGACAAGCCGACCGCCCTGCTGCGGTTCCGCGGCGCCGAGCGGTGCGCGGTGGAAGACTGCGAGTTCCGATCGTCGGGTCACACGGCCGTCCGGCTGGACCTGCACGCGCGGGACATCCGCGTCGTCGGCAATCACATCCATCATGTCGGCGGCGTGGGGGTGCTGCTGGCCGGGTACGGGCCGGGAACCAAGGACGTCAACCGGTGCAATACCGTGGCCAACAACCACATCCATCACGTGGGCCTTCAGTACTGGGCGTCGGCGGCGGTCTTCGCGTGGCAGAGCGGCGAGAACCGCATCGTACACAACCTCATCCATCACGTTCCGTACACGGCCATCCTGTCGACCGGACGGATCAGCCGGGCCGGGCCCGGGCCGGGCGAGTGCTCGCGCACGGTCCGCTGGCACGAGGTGCCGGAGGCGTTCCGCACCTGGCCGTGGGTAAAGCGCGAGCCGTACCTGCACGCCCGCAAGAACCTGATTGCCCACAACGACATCCACAACGCGATGCAGCTTCTCGGCGACGGCAATTGCATCTACGTCTCGGGCGCCGGCGGCGGGACGGTTGTCCGGGGCAATTACTGCCACGACTGCCTCGGCAAGTACATGAACGCCGTCATCCGCTGCGACGACGATCAGCACGCGACGCGCATCGAACAGAACCTCTGCGCCCGCACGGCCGGGCACGGAGAGGGCTTCATCAGCAAGGGCGACAACGACATTCTCAACAACGTCGTGGCCGACCTGCGGCCCAACCACCGCCACCGCGGATACATCGTCTTTCCCTACGGCGACATCACCGGCTCGCGGATCGAGGGCAACATCCTCTACTCGCGCCGGAAGGGCCAGACGCCGTACTACTTCGGACGCGCGTCGAAACGCCGTCCCAAGGCCCCCGAACTGAAGACGGCCCGGATGGACCGGAACGTCTACTGGTGCACCGCCGAGGCGAACTGGGCCGAGAAGCACCTGGCGGACGCGCGGAAGCTCGGCCTGGAGAAGCGTAGCCTGGCCGCCGATCCGATGCTGGCCGATCCGGACAAGGGAGACTTCACGCTCCGCGAGGGCTCCCCGGCAAGGACGTTGGGCATTGCGCCGCTGGATGCAAACGAAGCGGGGCTCGAAGGCCCCTACCGCAATCGCCTCGTGGGCCGGGAGATCACGACCGTCATCCGGCCCGCCGGCGGCGTTCTGCGAGAACCTACGCGGATCGAGGTCTCCTGCGATCTGCCGGGCGCGGTGGTTTGCTACACGCTGGACGGGTCCGAACCCACGCGGGCCTCCTCACGCTACGGGGGGCCGTTCACGCTGAATCGCCCCGCCACCGTCCGCGCACGGGCTTTCTCGGCGGACGGAACGGACTGGGACGGAGCGGCCGTGCAGTTCGCCGCCCCACCCCAACCGATCGTGCAGGACTTCGAGCGCGTCGGCGTCGGACAGCGCGTGCCCGAAACGGAAACCGTCGAGGATGCCAAACACCGCCAATACACCGCCCGCGTGACGGAGGAGCACGCCGCCGGCGGCAAGCGCAGCCTGAAGCTGATCGACGGTCCCGGCCAGGAACACATCTTCACGCCGCACGTGTTCTACCGATGCCGTTTCACCGAAGGCCGCGTCGTGGGCCGCTTCGCCGTGCGAATCGACAAGGATACGCGCTTCCGCTACCAGTGGCGTCACTACGAAGACGGCTACCGCAGCGGCCCCACGGTGGACATCCATCCCGGCGGCAGGGTCGTCCACGAGGGCCGGGGCCGGCGAGAGCTTCTTACCCTCCCCGTCGGCCAGTGGGTCCGGTTCACGGTCTCCTGCACGCTCGGCGAGAAGGCCCCGAAGACCTTCGACCTGACCGTCGCCCTCCCCGGCCGGGACGATCCGAAGACCTTCCCCGCGCTGCCGTGCGATGACGGGTTCCAGCGTCTCGACTGGGTCGGCTTGATCTGCAACGGCCCCCGGGCAACCGTCGTGTACGTGGACGACATCGAGATCCGACCCGTAACACCTTCGGGAAGGACCCGACGTTAGCGGGCCGTTGAGGCACAAGCAACGAGGTCGACATGCACGATCCAACACGCGCCGCGCGACCGGCTTCAATCGCTACGAGCCGAAGGGCCCTCCTTGCCGGCGCCGCCGGAACGGTGGGCTCTCAACTGGTCGCCGCAAGCACCCCGGAAGGAACCGACATGCCCCACGCCGGCAAGGAAGTCATCCTCAAGAAGGGCGATCGCCTCCGGCTCGACCAGGAGCCCGAGGCGATCCTCCAGCGGGCGTACGAGCTCGGCCGCAAGTACGAGGCGAAGTACGCCAACTGCGCCCAGTGCACGCTCGCGGCCCTGCAAGACGCCCTGCCGTTCGTGCCCAAGGACAGGGACCTGTTCCGGGCGGCGTGCGGTCTCGACGGCGACGCCACCCCGGTGGAGGTGCAGAACTGCGGCTCGTTCACCGGGGCGGCGATGATCATCGGCTACCTCACCGGGCGGACCCGGAACGAGAAGGGCTTCCACGGCAGCACCGGTCTGAGTCACCGATTGACCCACCGGCTCTATGCCCGATACAAGAAGCACTGCGGCACGGTCCTCTGCCGCGACGTCCGCAAGGCCGCTAAGGGCAACTGCCCGGAAGTCGTCGGGCGCGGCGCCCGATGGGCCGCCGAAATCCTGCTCGATGAGTTTGCGCGCTGAGCCAGGCCTCCGCGGGGAGACGGGCCTCGGGCCGCTTGGGCATGCAGCCCGGCCGCGACGTTCGGCTTCGGAATGCGCAGACCCCGGGGACCTCGGTGCAGGAAGGTATCGCTCGTGGGCGGAAACGGGCTGGAATGCCCGGGCTGGCGCGGACCATTCACCGCAGAGAACGCATCGCGGGCTTCGCCCGCAACCCAAGACGTAATCGGCAGCGCGGAGCCGGTAGCCCGTTGAGAGATCGGAAGCGGCGCGAGATGCGGCGCGATGGCCGGTCCCGCAGCCGTCGGCAAGCGATGGCAGGGGGACGCAAGACGGGAGCCGCGACGGCCAGAAGATCAGTGGCGACAAGGGAATACTCAATGAGCAAAGGGCTCCCCGCAGACGCGGGGGGCCCTGTCAGATGGGCGATACTGGACTCGAACCAGTGACCTTGCGGGTGTGATCCGCACGCTCTAGCCAACTGAGCTAATCGCCCGTGTTCCCGGGCCGCCGGCCGGCCGGGGTGAACACTGCGGTATTATACCTTCTCGGCCCGTCGCTGCAACTCGTTTCGCGTTTCCTCGAAATCTCCGGGCCAGGGGGCCTCGAGCGTCATGATCTCGCCCGAGCGCGGGTGGCGGAACTCGATGGTGTGGGCGTGCAGGGCCTGGCGGGTCATCAGGGGGCCCTCGGCCACGTCGCCGCGCCCGTCGAGCTGGCTGCGGTACAGTGGACCCCCGCCGTACATGCGGTCGCCGACGATCGGGTGGCCGAGGTGGCTCATGTGGACGCGGAGCTGGTGCGTCCGCCCGGTCTTGGGGTACAGCTCCATCACGCAGAAGCTGGCGCGGCTTTGGCCGACGTTCCGCAGCCGCTGGAGCACCTTGTATCGCGTGACGGCCTCCTTCGTCGCGCCGGGGTAGGGCCGGCCCGTCTTGCGGTGGACGGCGTACTTCTCCCGGATCTTCGGGTGCTTGCCGATGGGCATGTCGATGACGTCCTCGTCGAGCTGCACCAGCCCGTGGACGATGGCCGAGTACGTCTTGTGGATCTTGCGGAGCTCGAACTGCCGCCCGAGGCGCCAGAGGGCCAGCTCGGTCTTGGCGACCAGCAGCACGCCGGTGGTGTCGCGGTCCAGCCGGTGGACGATGCCCGGGCGGAACACCTCGTCCCGCGTGGGCAGCTCCACGCCCTCTCGCCAGTTCTTCCGGAAGTAGTAGGCCAGGCCGTTGACGAGCGTGCCGGTCCAGTTGCCCCGGGCGGGGTGGATGATGAGGTCGGGCTGCTTGTTGATGGCGAGGATATCGGCGTCCTCGTAGACGATGTCGAGCGGGATCGGCTCGGGGGGGATCTCCTTGGGCTTGGAGACGGGCAGCAGCAGGTCGATGTCGTCCCCGGTGCGGATCGTGTAGCTGGGCTTGACCGGCTGGGCGTTGACGGTGACCATGCCCTCGCGGATGTACCGCTGGAGAGCCGTGCGGGAGACGTCCCTGCCGAGGCGTCCGGAGAGGTACTTGTCCAGCCGGCGATTGGGCAGGGCGCGGCGGATGTTGATCCGGACGTGGCGCAGGCCGTCTTCCTCGGCCTCGACGGGCGTTTCGACGGCGTCGAGGCCTTCGGCTTGGGCGGGGTCGGGTTGGTCGGGCGAGGTGTCCATTCTCGCTACACGGGCGACGGCTCGGCCTGGGGGACCTTGCCGCTCGCAGGTCCATCCCCCGCGTCGCGGAGGCGAGCAGGCCCCAACAGCAAGCGACCGCATCTCCGCGCGGCGGGGCCGGGCGGCAGAGGCGGTCGCTCGGGTTGGCTGGGGGCGATGCGGCGGCTCAGGAGGCGCCGATCAGCTCCTTGCTGACGTCGACGGCGCTGGCGGCGTCGGGCGCGTAGCCGTCGGCGCCGATCTCGTCGGCGAAGCTCTGCGTGACGGGGGCGCCGCCGATGATGGTCTTGGCCTCGACGCCCGCCGCCTTGAGGGCCTCGACGACGTTGGTCATCTGGGGCATGGTGGTGGTCAGCAGGGCGCTCATCGCGCAGACCTGGGCGCTCTCGTTCTTGCAGGCCGAGACGAACGCCTCCGGGGCGACGTCCGTGCCGAGGTCCACCACCTTCAGCCCCCCGCCGGTGAGCATCATGCCCACGAGGTTCTTGCCGATGTCGTGCAGGTCGCCCTTGACCGTGCCGAGCACGACCGTACCAACGGGCTGCACGCCCGCCTCGGCGAGCTTCGGCTCGAGGATCGCCATGCCGGCCTTCATCGCCCTCGCGGCAATCAGCACCTCGGGCACGTAGACCTCGTTGTTCTTGAACCGCTCGCCGACCACGCTCATCCCGGCGATCAGACCCTGCTCCAGAATGTCCTTGGGCCCGACGCCCTCGTCAACGGCCTGCTGGGTCAACTGGGCCGTCGTGTCCCGATCGCCTTTGATCAGAGCGTCCGCCAACGCTGCTAGATCCGCCATGAAGTGTCTCCCAACTCTGCTAGGGTTCTTCCGCTCCTGGTGTTCCGCATTGAATGCCCGGTCCGCGGCGCGTCCGAGCACCGCGGACCGTGTAGAACTCAGGTTCCATGTCTCGCGTTGGCGGCGTCGTCGCTCAGCCGCCGACCGGTCGGCTGGCCGGCTGGGTCGTCGTCGCCGGGGGCACCGCCGGCGCGCTGGTCGGCCCGACCGCGGGCGCGGTCGTCGGCTGGGTTGCCGGCGCCGTCGTCACCATGCGAACGGGCGACTGGAGCGTCTTGAGCTGCAGCAGCGCCAGCTCCGCCAACTGGTGCACCGGGTACCCCGACACGCTCGTGATCTCATTGACCTTCTGGTACTCCGCGGCCGCCGCCTTGAAATCTCCCACGGTCTCGCGGAGCTTGGCCATACCGAAATGCGCCTTGGCGACGGCCAGATCCTGCTTGGGGAACTCCCCGATGGCCAACTGGTACCATCGGGCGGCCTGGTTGAGCAGTTCCCTGCGTTCGGCGGCATTGTTGGAGGCCAGGGCGCGGGAGGCCATCTCGTAGCCCAGCTCCACGTTGGCGAGCGCGGCGATCCGCTCGTTATCCCGCTGCTCGGCGAGGGCGGTCAGGCGGCTGGTCTTCTCCTCGGGCTTGAGGCTTCCGGTCAGCGCGACGTCCCACTGGTGCTGGAGGTCCAGCCGCTTGCTCTGGGCGCGTCGGCCGAGGAAGACAAAACCGAACACGATGAGGGCGACAACCAGCAGCCCGGTGGCCAGGTAATTCCCTCGCTTCTTGAGGAACTCCGCGATCCTGCCGATCTCGATGGCGAGTACGTTTTCCTGTAGCTCGTGACGCCTTGTAGACTTCATGGAGAGCGTGCGCTCCTGGGATTCCTCGCTCCGGTGGGCGGACGGATCCGCCCGCTGGTCCACATCGCCGCTTTCACGATCGTCGAGCCGAAGCTCGCGTCCGTGATCGTGACGCGACACCGCTCGGTGTCCTTCTCAAAGTCCAGCATGATGTCGCCCTGGACGAACATGTCCGTCACCAGGGCCCAACGGTTGATGGGCATCTGCCGCTTGTAGAAGCGCCCGACCGCGAACTTGTCGGCCTTGCCCTTGTACACGTGGTCGACGTATCTCGCGCCGGCGGCACTGAAATTCCGGCTCCGGCCTTCATCCAGGCGGAAGCCGATCGGCACGGGCATGTCCGCGATCGGCGGGCGGTTCATGGCCACCAGTTCGGGGATCGGCCCCGTTGCGCTCGAAGTGCCCGAGCCCACGCCGGAGGACGAGCCCGACGGGTTGCAGCCCGTCATCGTCACCGCAGCCGCAAGCCACACCAACACGACCATCCAGACATTCGTACGCCTCATCGCGACCTCCCTGCCGTCTGGGGCGTTTTCTCGGCCGGTAGGACGCCTCCGGCGACCCGGCCGAAGGGCCTACATTCGTCCCAACCCGCGCTTTTGTCAAGGCCTTTCGCGGGGGGGGCGTTGTGTTTTTATCGGCACGGGTCCCGGCCGGCCAAGAGGCGATGTTGGCCGTTCGCCCGTGAAAGCTGTTGTCAAACCGTTCCGCTGCGCGTAGCCTGTGAACGCCCCGGGTTGGGCCGGCGGCGCGCAGATGGAGACCGAGGCTTGATCGTTGTTCTGAACCTGTTCGACATCACTCCGGGCAAGGAACGCCAGTACGCCGCCTATCTTCGGCGGGTCCAGCCAATCCTCGAACGCTACGGCGCGAAGGTGCTCGTCTACGGCATGACGCGCCAGGTCTACATGGGCCAATGCACGCAGGAATACTGCGGGCTGATCGGCTACCCCGACCTGGCGTCCCTTCGCAAGCTGAGCGCAGACCCGGAGTTCAACCAGATCCGCCCCCTGCGGGACGGGTCCACGCGAAACTACGTCCTCACCGTGCTCGAAGGCTTCGAGACACTGAATCACGCGGCCGACTCCCTCGAGGAAGGTCCGCGGTAGCGGCGAGGGCCCAGACCGCCCCTGGAGAGACCCCATGCCCATGCGAAGCGACAACGTCAAGAAAGGCGACCAGCGAGGCCCCCATCGCAGCCTGATGAAGGCGACCGGCCTGACCGACGCGGACATCCGCAAGCCGCTGATCGCCGTGGTCAACAGCTATACGGACGTCGTGCCCGGACACGTGCACCTCAACGCCGTCTGCGAGTTGATCAAGGCGGAGGTCCGCGCCGCCGGCGGGACGCCCATCGAGTTCAACACCATCGCCATCTGCGACGGCATCGCCATGGGGCATACCGGCATGAAGTACTCCCTGGCCAGCCGGGAGATCATCGCCGACGCCGTCGAGGCCATGGTGGAGGCCCACCAGTTCGACGCGATGGTCTGCGTGCCCAACTGCGACAAGGTCGTGCCGGGCATGTTCATGGCCGCCCTGCGGGTCAACGTGCCGACGGTGTTCGTCACCGGCGGGCCGATGGAGGCCGGCCGCGTCTGCGGCGAGGACGTCGACCTGATCGACCAGTTCTACGCCGTCGCGCAGCTCCAGACCGGCGCGATGACACGGAAGCAGGTCAAGGAGTACGAGAACCACACCTGCCCGACGTGCGGCTCGTGCAGCGGGATGTTCACCGCCAACAGCATGAACTGCCTGGCCGAGGCGATCGGCATGGCCCTGCCGGGAAACGGGACGTGCCTGGCGACCTCGCCGGTTCGGGCCGAGCTGTACCGCTGGGCGGCCCGGCAGATCGTGAAGATGGCCAAGGGCTGGGCCCGGGCCGGGCTCAAGAAGACCTACCCCCTGCTCCCGCGGCGGATCATGAGCAAGAAGGCCTTCGAGAACGCCTTCCGGCTGGACATGGCCATGGGCGGGTCGAGCAACACGGTCCTGCACCTGCTGGCGATGGCCAACGAGGCCGGGGTGAAGTTCACGCTGAAGGACATCGACCGGGTCTCGAAGCAGACGCCCAACATCTGCCGCGTCGCGCCCTCCGAGACGCCCGAGGGGCGGGTCTACCACATCCAGGACCTCCACCGCGCGGGGGGCATTCACACGATTCTCGGGCAGCTCTGGTGGGACAATGCCAAGCTCGTCCACACCGACGTGATGACCGTCACCGGCCAGACCCTGATGAAGAACCTCGAGCAGTGGTCCGTCCGCAGCAAGAAGCTCTGCCCCCTGGCGAAGAAGCTCTACCGGGAAGGCGGGAAGGCGACCGGGCGGAGCGTGGAGCAGGTGCGGGCCATGCTGCGCGGCGAGAAGCCGGCCAAGCTGCCGACGATCAACACCGGGCGGATCGACGGCGAGGACGTCATCCGCCCGCTGGACCGGGCGTTCACGGACAAGGGCGGGCTGGTGGTGCTGCGGGGCAACATCGCGCGGGACGGCGCGGTCGTGAAGCAGTCGGGGCTGGACCCGTCGATGCTGACGTTCACGGGCACGGCCCGGATCTGCGAGAGCCAGGAGGACGCCTGCGAGGTGATCCTCGCCGGGAAGGTCTCCGAGGGCGACGTGGTGGTCATCCGCAACGAAGGCCCCCGCGGCGGGCCGGGCATGCAGGAAATGCTCGCCCCGACCAGCTACATCAAGGGCATGGGGCTGTACGGCAAGTGCTTCCTGATCACCGACGGGCGGTTCAGCGGCGGGACGAGCGGCCCGGCGATCGGACACGTCGCGCCCGAGGCCGCCGCCGGCGGGGAGATCGGCCTGCTGGAAGACGGCGACGTGATCGAGATCGACATCCCCGCCGGCACGCTGAACGCCCAGCTCAGCCAGGCCGAGCTGAACCGGCGCCGCAAACGCTACACGCCGCGCCCGTGCCCCATCTCGCACGGGGCGCTGGGCCGCTACGCCGCCCACGCCACCAGCGCGGACACCGGCGCGGTCCTCGACTGGCCCGGCAAGACCAGAAGCTGACGCGACAGCAAGCCGTGAGACAGATTGCCCGGGCCTGCCCGCTTGAGCGAGACAGGCCCCCAGGGAATGCCCGATGGCGTCCGACTGCATGGTGCGTTCATGTCTCACACAAAGCTAGAGTGGCCTGAGCTCATCGAAGACATCCAGTTGGAGTTGAAGCTGCTGCGCGAGCTGCTTGAGCGGACGGCCGAGATGCGCCGGACCGTGGCCGACGCCAAGCCGGACCAGACGGCGAAGCTGGCGGCCGCGACGCTGCTTCAGTCGTTCTACAACGGCATCGAGAAGGTCCTTGACGCGATGGCCGAGCGGGTCGACGGAGACCGGCCCGAGGGCGAGGACCGCCACGGGCGCCTGCTGGCGCAGATGGCCGAGCCGCGAGGCGACCGCCCGGCCGTGATCTCCGGTCCGCTGCGCGACGGGCTGGCGGCGTACCTCGAGTTCCGCAACTCCTACCGCTACGGCTACTACTTCCGCCTGGACTGGCCCCAGGCGGCCGGGCTGATCGAGCAGTGCGAGGCGACGCTCGACCGCTTCGAGCGCGACCTGGACACGTTTTTCCGCGAGCACGCCGGCTGCCGGCTGATTGGCCGGCCGCAGCCCGAGGGCCTGCCCGAGTTCTGGTTCGCCCCGCCCCAGCGCCCGATCGGCATCGAGCGGCCCGCGACGGGGCGCCGATTGGCGTGGGCCTTCCTGCTCGGCGTCGTGCTGACGCTGGGGATCGGCAAGCTCGCGGAGCACTTCCGCGCGGGCCCGGCGGTCAAGACCGCCCCCGCCGCGGAGGTCCGCGAGCTCATCGCGCCGCTGGCCGCGCCGCTGACGGACTGGGAGGCAGACCCGAACGTCCGCCACGCCGCCGGCGTGCTGGGCTTCTTCGACCGCGACGACTGGGCCTTCACCTACACCGGGGACGACTGGCGCCGAACGGGCGACCTGCCCGGCCGCTGCCCGTCGCTCGAGGCCACGGCCGCGCTGGGCTTCGTCGACGGGCGCGTGGTCCGCATCGAGATCACCACCGCCCACGACCGCCATGCCTTCACCGCCTCCGCCGGCCGCCTCCGCCGCGCCGCGCGCCACGCCCTGCCCTCCGGCCGGCCCGTCTCGATGATCGACTTCGGCCCCAACGCCGCCCCCGCCTGCATCACCCACTGGACCGACACCGACGCCGGACCAACCCGGACCCAGACCTTCTACCAAGACGGCCGGGCCGTGCTCCGCATCACGTCCGGCCCGGACGGGAGCGTTCTGTCGGTCGTCCTGCGCGCGGGAACGGACACGCCCAAGGAACGCCTCTTCCGCATGGCCAAAGGGTCCCTCCAGCCCATGCAGGCCGCCACCCAGCCCTTGCAGGACCTCTCGCGCAGTTCACCGACGCCGCAGAGACGAAGCTGGGGCGAGGTAGCGCCGTGACGGCCCGAGGGACCAAAACAGTATCGCCATGAACGACTTGCGCGTCGCTGGTATACTGTGCCCAGCGTCCCTGTCCTGGAGAGCTGTCATGGTAGACGAGTTGGCCGGTCAGACCCGCGAGGCAGCCGCAGAATTGCGCCGCTTTGGCGCACGCGAGGTATACCTGTTCGGCTCGGCAGCAACGGGAGAACTGGACGAGGCCTCTGTTGAGCCCGGAGGGCGTTTGTGGGTAGCCACGGGCGCCAGCCCGTGGTGGACGGCAATCAGCCAGAAGAGCCCCCGTAGGGGGCGATTGAGGTTCTGCCGTTCCCCACAGGCCTCAATCGCCCCGGTCCGGGGCTCTCTCCATAGCCCACGATCCCACCACGGGCTCGCGCCCGTGGCTACCAACAATCGCCACAAGGGCTCTTCAGGTACTACGACTGCGCGCGCGCTCAAGGACTCCCCACGGGCAGCTTGTGCCCATGGTGATTGCTCGTGCCGAAATCACCAACAGAAGTCAGGAAAACCATGAAGACAATCCCCCTTCTCTACGGCAAGGACGGCATGGAGCTCCGCGTGCCGGATTCGGCGGAGGTGCTGGTCAACCGGGACATCCCGGCGGTGGCCGAGCCGGATCGGGCGGTGGCCGAGGCGCTGGCCAAGCCCATCGACGGGCCGCCCCTGGCGGAACTCGTGGCCAAGAAGCAGCCGAAGACGGTGGCGATCACGATCTCGGACATCACCCGACCCGTGCCGAACCGCCAGTTCCTCCCGGCCATGCTGAAGGTGCTCAACGACGGCGGCGTGGCGGATTCGCAGATCGTGATCATCATCGGCACGGGCATGCACCGGCCCTCCACGGCCGCGGAACGCGAGCTGCTCGTCGGCAAGGACATCGAGGCCCGCGTCGAGGTCATCGACCACCGCGCCGACGACCCGTCCACGCTGGTGAAGGTCTCCGACGACCCGCCCGTCAGCGTGTGCCGGCGTTTCGCGGCCGCGGACTTGCGGATCGTCACCGGCTACATCGAGGCCCACTTCATGGCGGGGTTTTCCGGCGGGCGGAAGGGCGTTTGCCCGGCGTTGGTGGACCTGCAGACGGTGCAGCGGTTCCACGGCTACGAGACGCTCTCGCACCCGAAGGCCGACACGGGCGTTCTGGAGGGCAACCCCTGCCACGAGATCGCCCTGAAGGTCGCGCAGAAGGTCGGCGTGGATTTCCTGTTCAACGTCGCCATCACGAAGGACCGCCGCATCGCGGGCATCTACTGCGGGGACCTCGTGGCCGCCCACCTCGCCGGCTGCAAGCAGGTCGCCGAATGGACGACAGCGGAGATCGACGGCCCCTACGACCTGGTCGTCACCAACGGCGGGGGCTTTCCACTGGACCAGTCGTTCTACCAGACGGTCAAGGGCATGTGCACGGCCTTGCCGGCGCTGGGGCCGGACAGCACGCTGCTGCAGGTCAGCCACTGCGGCGAGAAGCTCGGCTCGCCGGCGTTCACGGACTTGATGATGACGTGGGCCGACGACTGGCGGGGCTTCGTGGAGCACATTCGCGCGAACGCCGGCCAGACGGAGCTGGACCAGTGGGAGCTCCAGATGCAGGCCCGCGTGCTGGAGGTCATCGGTCCGGAGAAGCTCTGGTTCGTCAGCGACGGCATCCCCGCCCGTGTCCAGATGCACATCGCCGTCAACCCGATCCTCGGCGAGGGCAACGCCGAGCAGCGCGCCCAGCGGGCCCTGGACCAGTACCTCGCCGACCACCCCGCCGCCCGCATCGCCGTGATCCCCGAAGGCCCGTACACGATGCTGCGCCTCCGCCCGGCGTGAGCACAGGGCGAGGCGCTACCCGCAGACGAAGTGTCCTCGTCTGTGCGGCGTGGGGCGCGACGGCCGCGGGCCCGGGCGCTGGAGGGCCCGGGCCCGCGGTCATCGGCAGTCCGTCACTCCTCCTGCTCGTCGGGAGGCAGCTCGGGCAGTTTCAGGTACCAGGCGTTTTCGACGAAGTCGATCCCGCGGATCTCCGCCATCACGTCGTCCGCGGGCGGGTCGTCGACCGTCAGCCCCACCAGGGCCATGCCGAGCTTCCGCTTCCGGGAGAAGGTCATGTCGGCGATGTTGATCTCATGGCCGCCGAAGATCGATCCGTAGCGGCCGACCACGCCGGGCTTGTCCTTGTTGACGATAATGACGACGTTGCCCTCGGGCTTGAGCTCCATGCGGTAGCCGTCGATCGAGATCACGCGCGGGAAGCGGTTGCCGAAGATCGTCCCGACGCAGGTCCGCTTGGCCTGGTCGGTGGTGACGGTGACCTCCATCAGGTTGGCGAACTCGCGGACCTTGCCCGAGGTGATCTGCTCGACCTCCACGCCGCGCTGCTCGGCGAGGACCGGCGCGTTGATCACGTTGACCGGATGCTCCATGTGCGGGGCGATCAGCCCCATCAGCAGGTAGGTCGTCACCGGCGAGACGTTCAGCTCCCCGATCGCGCCGCGGTAGATCACCTCCACCTTCTCCAGCGCCCCGGGCGTGATGCCCGCGAGGATCGCTCCGATCCGGGCGGCGAGCTCGGTGTACGGCCGCAGCAACGCCGGCAGGGCCTGGTCGAACCCGGGAGCGTTGATGGCGTTACGGACGGCCCCGCCGTGCAGGGCCTCGACGAGCTGCTCGGCGGCGTCGAGGGCGACCTGCTCCTGGGCCTCCTCGGTGCTGGCCCCGAGGTGCGGCACGCACAGGACGTTCGGCTCCTCGACGAGGGCCTTCTCCGCTTCGGTCTCCGGGGGCTCGGACGTGTAGACGTCCAGGGCCGCGCCGGCGATCTTGCCTTCCCGAACCGCCGCCAGCAGGGCCTCGGGGTCGATGATCCCACCCCGGGCGGCGTTGATTACCCGCGCGGTCGGTTTCATCTCGTCGAACTGCTCGGCCCCGATCATCCCCAGCGTGTCCTTGCTCTTGGGGACGTGGACCGTGATGTAGTCCGCGCGTTTGCACAGCTCCGAGAGGTCCTTGACCATCTCGACCGTGCCCTCCGGGCACCCGCCGGCGAAGAACGGGTCGTAGCCCAGCACGCGCATGTCCATGGCGTAGGCCCGCTTGGCGACGGCCCGCCCGATGCGCCCCATCCCGATCACGCCCAGCGTCTTGCCCGCCAACTGCGTGCCCTGGTAGGCCTTGCGGTTCCACTCGCCGGACTTCAGCGAGGCGTTCGCCGGAGCCACCTTGCGGCTGAGGGCCATCATCAGCGTCAGCGCCAGCTCCGCCGTCGAGACCGTGTTCCCGCCCGGCGTGTTCATGACGATGATGCCCTTGGCCGTCGCCACGGGCACGTCGATGTTGTCCACGCCGACGCCCGCGCGGGCGATACACTTCAGCTCGCCCGGCTCGGCGAGAACCTCCGCCGTCACCTTCGCGCCCGACCGGACGATCATCCCGTTGTACTCGGGGACGACCTTCGCCAGCTCCTCCGGCGAGAGGCCCGGCTGGACGGAGACCTCCACGCCTTCCTGCTGCTTCAGCCACTCGATGCCCACCGGGCTGAGCTTGTCTGCGATCAACACCTTGATCATGTCCGGTCTCCCTTATTCCCAGTCCCGCAGGACTTCGACCGCGGCCGTCACGCCCGACCCGAGCGGCACGTCCACGCCGCAGTCCAGCAGCGTGTACTCCATCGCCGCGATCAGGCCGATCGTCTCGATCGGGTCCACGTAGCCCATGTGCGAGACCCGCATGACCTTGCCCTTGAACTGGTTCTGCCCACCCGCGACCGAGAAGCCGTACTTCGACTGGAGCCTCTTGCGGAACTCGTCGCCGACGCCCTCGGGGAAGAAAAGGCCCGTGACCGAATCGCTGGGCTGCTGCGAGATGGGCTTCATACCCAGGGCGGCGGCCGCGGTGCGCACGGCCTTGGCCAGCAGCGCCGTTCGCGCCCAGACCGTCTCGATGCCGATCGCGTTGATCATGTCCACCGAGACCTTCAGTCCGCGAATCAGGCTGACCGGGCCGGTGTACGGCGTGTCGTTCTTGGCGATCGACTTCCGATAGGCCTTCAGGTCCAGGTAGAGGCACGGGGCGTCGATCTGCTCGACGTTCTTCCAGGCCTTCTCGCTGACCGACAGCATGCCCAGGCCCGGCGGGAGCATGAAGGCCTTCTGGCTGCCCGAGCCGACGATGTCGACACCCCAGGCGTCGGTTTCCAGCGGCAGCGCCCCGGCCGCCGTGATGCAGTCGGCGATCAGGATCGCGTCGGTCGCGGCGACGGCCTTGCCGATCGCCTCGAGGTCGCACGCCGTCGCGGTGGACGTCTCGCTGTAGACGGTGATGACCGCGCCGTACTCGCCGCCGGCGAGCTTCTCGGCCACCGTCTCCGGCGAGAGGGCCGTGCCCCATTCCAGAACGACCTCGTCGACGTCCAAGCCGTACGTCTTGGCGACCTTGACCCAGCGTTCGCCGAACTTCCCGCCGTTGGAGACGAGCACCTTCTTGTCGCGCGGGCACGCGCAGGCGATGGCCGCTTCCATCCCCGCCGTGCCGCTCCCGGCGATCGTCAGCACGTCGTTGGCGGTCCGCAGGATCGTCTTCAGTCCCGCGTTGACCTCCGCGAACATCGAGCGAAACTGCTCGGTGCGGTGGTGGAAGATGGGCTTGGCCATCTCGTTGAGGACCTCCGGCGGAACGTCCGTCGGACCGGGTGTGAGGAGGCGAGTCTTGATCACGGGATGTCTCCCACTAGGACGTTAAGTGGCGGGAACTAGCTGGCAGCGCCGCAGCCCCTTGCTACGGTTGCCTCTCCACCACGAATATTGCAGTTCCAGGCCCGGCCAGGCATTTGCCCCCTGCCCAGCCGTTGCCACGGCAGTCTTACTCTATGCCCCCCCCGTCAGGCTGTCAACGCGAAATCCCGCTGATCTCGCGCAAAACCTGCGGGCACTACAACCTATCGGGTAAACGACGGGGGGGGATGAGCGCAAGGTGGATCTCAAGTATGCCAAACGGGCTGTTTTTCGATCGGGATTGATCCCGGCGCGAGGCAATGCCGCCCGCCATGACGACGGCTACCGTCCGGCGCGTCGAGCGGCAATGCAGCCCGTGTGTCCTGGGGATAGATCAGCGCTTGCGGCGAAGCGCCAGCACCGCGGCCGCGGCGGCGAGCAAGGCAAGCGCTGCCGGTTCCGGCAGGAAGCCCGGCAGGGCCGTCCCGGCGTGGGCCTTCCAGAGAAGGTAGTCCAGGTGGTCCACCCCGGCGTCCAGGTTCACATCGCCGGTCCGCCACGTCGGATCGGACCCGCCGAACCCGGACTCCAGGATCGCCAGGTCGCGCTCGGTCACCGCGCCGTCGAGGTCCACGTCCCCGTCCAGCAGGGCCGCAAGCGTCACGCGAACGGCCTTCCACCCGTCGCCGAGGTCCACGTCGTACTCGATGCCTTCGCAGTACGCCGCGAGCTCCCCCTCCACCGCAAACGAGCCTGTTCGCTCGCCCCGGTAGACGAGCAGATCGTAGGTCCCGCCGAACTTCGAGGTCAGGTCCCCCGGCCGGGGCAGCCACGTCAACGCCAGCGCCCCCCCCAACGCCACGTCGCCCTCGACGACCAGCGCGTCGTACTTCGGGTCGGCCGGGTCGGCGTTGTCCGGCTCGGCCAACTCCACGACGAACGTCGCCGACCCCGTCAGCCGCACGCTGGGCTCGAAGCGCACCATCGCGGGGCTCGCGCCGGGGTGCAGGTCCCCCTGGAACGTCACCGTGCCGCCCCCCGTGAACGGCCCGCTGCCGGCGTAGCTGCCGAAGAAGGTCAGGAAGCTGTTGGCCGCCGCCTTCATGAAGTCGCCGTTGTGCGTCACGTCCTCCCAGAACGCCAGCGACGCCCCGCCCGCCGCGGTCACCTTCCCGCCGGGCCGGTTGACGAAATCGCCCCGGATGTCCGTGTCCCCGCCGACCGCCAGCGTGCCCTCGTTGGAGATCGCGTCGACGAGCGTCGTCCCCGCCCGCAGCACGCCCCGGCCGGTAAGGAGAGCACCCGGCGCGATGTCCATGCCGGCTTCCGCCAGGAGCATTCCGCCGGCGAGCTGCATCTCGCCGCTGATCAGCGCCCGCCCGCCCCGCAGTTGCAGCATGTCTTCCCCCACGACGGTCAGGCCGCCCAGCGCCACGCCCGTCCCGCCCGGCCTGCCGAGAGCGAGGTCGTCCGCCACCACCAGCGTCGAGCCCGGAACACTGGCGAAGCCGGCGTCGACCGACCCCTCCCCCGCAAAGAAGCCGCCGGAGCCCAGCCCCAGCGTGCCCTCACCGACGATCGACCCGCCGTCACTGTCCAGTTGGCCCGTGAACCAAAGCGTCCCGCCGGTGGGCGAGATCACGCCCCGACCGGCCACGTCTGCGTGGATCGTCCCATATCCCACCAGCGCCCCGCCGCCGGGCACGTCCAGGCCGTTGGCGGCCGTGATCGACCCGCCGCCCAGGCACACGCGCTGGCCCAGCCACGCCGGGCCGGCCGAGTGTACGAGCACGTTGTCCAACCCGAAGGCCCTCTCGCCGGCGAGGGCAACGGTCCCGTCGGGCGGCAGAAGAACGTCGGGGGCCACACCGTTGATCAGCAGCCCGTGCCCGCGGACCGTGCCCGCGACGCCCAGCGGTCCGCCGTCGGCGCGCAGGCTCCCCCCGACCAGGGCGACGTCCGCCTCGATCACCCCGTGGCCGGAGATCGTCTCGCCCGCGCCCACCGCCAGGCCGTGGACCGCCTCGATGCTCCCGCCCGCCAGCGTCGTCTCGGCCCCGAGCCCCGCGGGCCCCGCCGAGTACACCCTCGCCGTCCGGCCGCCAACGTCGAGCCCCGCGCCCAGGACGACCGTACCGTTCGGGTCGGCCAGGTCCTCGATGAACCCCCGCACGTCTCCCACGGTCACGCCGTAGCCGGAAAGCCGGGCCGTGACGGCGAACGTCTGACCCGGCTCGGCCGCCAGGACCCCGCCGGCCAGCTCGCAGTCCCCGCCAACCATCCCGCCCCCGGCCAGGACGCCGCTGAGCCCGACCCGCACGCCGTCCGGGGCGATCAGCACCCCGCCTTCCGCGATGGTCGTGTACGTGCCGAGATCGGCGATGCCGTCCGAGTAGACCCGCGCGACCGACGTGCCCACGTCCAGCGGCTGGGTCATGTCCACCCGGCCGGCGGGCTCGTCAATCGCCCGCGTGTGCGGCCCGACGATGATGCCGTAGCCGTTGGGGTCGCAGTTGATCTCCAGGCCGTTGCGGCCGATCAGCACGCCGTTGGTGATCTGGAAACTCGGGCCCCAGAACTGGGCGTAGTCCGCGTCCAGCACCTCCAGCGTCGCGTCGGGCGCGACCGAGAAGCCCTCGCTCGTGTTCAGCGAGAAGCCGTCCGTCCCGGCCCCGTCGCCCGCCGTCAACGTCCCGCCGTCGACAACAAGCGCCCGCGCGCCGCCGTGCACCCTTGCCGCAATGGTCCCATAGCCCGTCAGGTCCGGACCGTTGCCGTGGAACCGTAGGATGTTGCCCTCGAACCGCCCGCCGGCCAGCGCGATCTCGCCGGCGCCCTGGACGTCCGTGTCCCACCCCACGGTCACCACGCCGCCGTCCGCCACGGTCAGCGAGCCGACCCCCGCGTTGCCGATGCCGAGCCCTTCCGCAATCTCCCACCGCGAGCCGATGCCCGTCACCAGGGCCTCTCCCTCGCTGGTCGGCTGATGACCGATGCGGGCGAACGAGCCCACGGTGACCCGGCCGCCGTCGCGGACCTCCAGACGCCCCCAGCCGATATCGCCCACGGTCAGCTCCCGCTGGACCGCCCACGTCGAGTTCGCGTCTCGCACGATCGCCGTGCCCTTCGCCGCGGCGTCCTCGTTGCCGACCGTCGCCCAGTGCCCCGAGACGGCCCCGCCGTTGGACACGATCAGCGTGCCCACGCCGCGCCGCCCCACGCGGAAGCCGTTGTTGCGGCTCTCCAACCGCGAGCCCGCGCCGTCCACGATCGCCACGCCCTGCCCCGTCGCCTGGTCGCCCAGGATGATCTCGTTGTCCACGCTGACGGCCCCGCCGGCGAGCACGTGCACGTCGCCCGCCCCCGCGTTGCCGATCGTCAGACCGCTGGAGCGGTTCCGCAGCGAGCTGCCCGCGCCGCAAACGTGCACGCTCCCCGTGGAGTTCGGCTCGAGGCCCAGGCCGATCCACCCGTCGCTGAACACCTCGCCACCCGCCGAGACGTGCACCGAGCCGGACCCCCACTGGCCGATGCGGCAGTCCCAACTCGTGTTCTCCACGCGCGAACCCACGCCGCGGACCGTGATCTCGCCCCTGCCCGTGGCCATGTCGCCGAGCGACTGGCCGTTCTGGGCCGACACCTGCCCGCCGTCCGTTACCAGCAGGCTCCCCTCGCCCTCCTGACCGACCCGCAGCCCCCAGCCGACCTGGATCCGCGAGTTGGGGTCCTGCACGCCGACCTCGCCACGCGAGCCGACGTACCGCCCGATGCCCAGGTCCTGACCCATCTCCACCACCGCGCCGTCCCGGACGGCCATCGAGCCGAAGCCGCTCTCGCCGACGGCCGCCCCGCCGAGCAGGGCCATCCGCGAGTCCGGCCCCGAGACGTGCACCGACCCCGCCGACGGGGCCACGATTCCCACGCGAAGGCCCCACCCCGTCGCCTCCGCCCCGTCGAGCACCTCCAGCAGCCCCGCGCCCCAGTCGCCCACCCAATACTCGGAGGACGTGACGACGCGCGAGCCGGCGCCGAGAACGGTCAAGCTCCCCGTGCCGCTCCGGTCCCGGCCGATCTGGACCACCCCGTCGGCCGCGTCCACGCGCGCGCCGTCCTGCACCACCATCCGGGCCGTGCCCGCCCCACCGACCACCAGCCAGCCCGAATGCAGGATCAGGTCCGTCCCCGCGTTTCGGATGACCACCTCTCCGCTCCCGGGCCAGTTCCGCCCGACCGTCAGCCCGTGGGTCTCGGCCAGCGCGCCGCCCTCCACCGTCAGGGAACCGTCCCCGCCGTCGCCGGCAATCAACTCCCCGCCCACGGAAAGCACCGTGTTGCCCCCCGTCACGACCACATCGCCTGCCCCGCTGGTCCACCCGCCGATGTTGAGGCTGCTGTCCGTCGCCACGACCCCGCCGTCGGAGACCGTCAACACCCCCCCGCCTTGCCGCCCCACCGTAAGCCATTCGCCGCCCACGCACGCCAGGGAGCTGCCGTCCCCGTACACGTCCACCATGCCAGTGGCCGTGGCTTCGTCGCCAAGGAACAGGCCCGCCGCGCGGACCTCCCCCTCGGCCTCCACCGTCAACGCGCCGGCGCCGCCCGCGCCCACGACCAGCGGCGACGTGCTCTGCCAACTCGCCCCCGCGCCCGAGACGAACGCCTGGCCGAGCGAGCCGGGCTCGTCGGCGATCCGCGCCCCGCTTGTCTGCGCAAGCCCGCCTTCCGCGACGTCCAGCACGCCCGTCCCGGCCCGGCCGACCACGGTCTCGCTCGTGCTTTCCCAGACCGCGCCCGCCCCCACGTACAGCGTGCCGTTGCCCGATACCTCATCCCCGAGCGTGCCAAGCGTGCAGGTCATCGCCCCGTCGAAGAGGCTCAGCTCGGCGGGCCCCGTCAGGCCGACGAAGGCCTCCGCGACGCGGTACGTCCAGCCCGCCAGGTTCAAAGACACCGCCCCGGCCTCTCCGACGGCCAGCAGGTTCGTCACGTCGCTGGTGAACGTCACCGTGTAGGCGCCCGGCTGGTCGAAGTACGCGCCGTCCGCCGCCGGGGGCGGACCGGGCGGGCTCCACTTCCCCCCGTCGCTGAACGCCCCGTCGACCGGCTGGGCCCACCGGTACGCCGTGAACGGCGCCTCGATCTCCACGACGCCGTAGGGCTGATCGTACCCCGCCTGGTGGTCGTTCCACCTCCCGTCCCAGGTCCACATGTGGACGTAGTCCTCGTCGCCCGAGTTGGACGGCTCGCCCCCGGCCCAGTTCTCGTAGCCGCCGGGCTGGCCGCTGATCCACTCGAATGTCCCCTCGACGGCCTGGTCCGTGTAGCCGATCCACAACTCGTTCCGCCACGAGCCGAAGCGGGCGAGTACCCACGCGTTCTCCGCGGCGTCGTTGATCGTCACGAGATGGCCGGCGCGGGAGACGGCCTCGGCCTCGGCGTCCGCCCACGTCATGCCGGACTCGTCGGCCTGGCTGATCACCTGGTACACGTGCCCGTTGGACGGGTTGACGCGGGTCTCGCGAACGGCGGCATGGGACGCCGCGGCCGCACAGAAAACCAGGGAGACAAGAAGAGGCAGCGCGCGAAGTCTACGTCTGTGCATCGGAACGTCCTCCATTTCCGGTGTCTCTGCGGGATGTTCCGGCGAACGGCTCCGCGAAGCCGGGCCGGCCTGCGCAGTGCTCGCAACAGGCCGCGCCCGCCGCCGCCATCCCATATCATACACGGAAGAGGCCGATCCCCAAGCGAAATCACCCCCGCTCCGGTCGGGATGTGCTCCCCGCCAGAACGGCGCCTATTCCGTGCCCTTCCCCTCCCGTTCGTGCCACGGCGGCAGCTCCGCCCCGGCCGAGTTTCGCCAAGCCGTCACATACAGCCGGGCCGTGAACCGCGCCGCCGCGGCCATGCGCTCCTGGACCAGCGCCAACACCGGGCCCTTGGCGGGGACGGGCTCGGGGGCCTCGGGCAACTGCTTCTCGAGGGCGTAGATCCGGTCCACGAGCCGGTTCGAGGCCTTCAACTCGGCCACCACGCCCTCGAACAGCTTCGGCAACGGCGTGACGGTATTGGGATCGATCCCGGGCAGGGCGGCGTCCGGCAGCTTCGCCAGCACGGCGTCCATCTTGAGGTGTATCCCGCTGTCGGGCGACGAGCCGTCCTTCTCCATGCGGCCGTCATAGTGGATCGTCGTGTGCAGGGGCTGACAGAGGTCCTGCGCGTAATGTGCCAGCAGCCCGGCGTAGACGAGGGCCTTCTGCTGAATGTAGGGGTTCTTCGGCCAGGCGCGGTGCTCGGCAAAGGCGACGGTCAACCGCTGGGTCCACTCCGCGACGGAGTAGGGCACGAATCCGAGCTTGGCGGGCTGGATGTGGTTCTTCTCGCACCACGCGAGGGCCTCGTAGCGCGTCGGGGGCAGGTCGGCGCCCTTGAGGAACTCCAGGTCGAAGTAGTGGTCGGGGCGCTCGGCGCTGTTTACCGGCTCGCCGATGACCGGCTGGCGGAAAAGGTCCGGGTCCTCCGAGCCGTGAATCACCTGCCCCGCTCCCTTGCGAAAGAACGCGGGGACCTCCCTCGGCAGAGACGCCATCGCCAGGCGCGTCGCCTTCCGGTGCCCCTTCCCATGCCATCCCCACGCCGGGCCGGCCGTCGCCAACACCCCCGCCATCGTCGCCGCCAGCAGGCCGGCGCGGCGTGTTCTGCGCTGTCTCGTCATGATATCAACCTCTCCGGACGGTGTTCGCTCCGTGCAACCATACCGCGAGGCAGCAGGGCACCCGGACCCGCGCCGCCTCGGCTCATTGTACTCCCACGAGCCGCCGCGTGAAGGGGCCGCTCGCCAAGCCGGGCGGCCCGCGGCCCCGCCGCGCTCCCGAGAGGCACTTCCGCGGCCCGATTGGCCGATGAACCCCTTGATGTCCCGCCGCGGGATGCTATACTGACAAGACTTCCGCCGGCGCGTTCCGGCTGGGACCCTACAAGGCCCCATCGTCTAGCGGTCTAGGACTCCGGGTTTTCATCCCGGCAACAGGGGTTCGAGTCCCCTTGGGGTCATCGATTGCAACCTCTTGCTTTGGCAAGAGGTTGTGTCGTTTTCGGACCAGGCTTCCGCCCCGCTTCGCACGCCCCCGCATTCCGCGTGGCCTACGGCCGGGCTCCCGGCGCGGATCGGCTCTTCCCGGCGTCAATGCTCGTCAGCGCAATGACGCGCCGGAACGACAGAATGCCCAATCCGCTGTACGCCTTCCCCACCGCGGAGAAGCTCTGGGACGAATACGCCCGCGTCCGCGCCGAAGGGCTGCGCCAAGGCAAGGGCCTGAAGCCCGCGACGGAGTTCTACGCTGCCCGCCGCGAAGCGATGGACGCCGGGGCCGTCGTCGCCTGGCCGCGTACACCCGCCGGCCGGGCGAGCGCCATGGGCACAACGGGTACATCCCGAACGTCTCGCGGTCGAGCGAGTTCCGACACGTCGCCTTCGACGCGAACACATGGAAGACCTCCGTGCACGCCCGCCTAGCGACGGCCGCCGGAGACAGCGGCGCGCTGACGCTCTTCGGCAAGAAGCCCGAACACCACCGCCTCTTCGCCGAGCACGTCGCCGACGCGGAAAGCTACGTCGTCACCGAAGGCCAGGGCCGGACGGTGCACGAGTGGCGGATCAAGCCCACGAAGCCGGACAACCACTGGTTCGACTGCCTCATCGGCTGCGCCGTCGCGGCCTCGATGGTGGGCGTCAAGGCGCCGGGCGAGACAGCCCTCAGCCGGCAGCGGAAACGATACACGCAGGCCGACTTGCGGAGGAACCGCTGATGCCAGATGCCAAAGATGGCGACGGACGTGGCCTGCAATGCCGTCGTTGCGGCTGCAAGCACTTCCGGGTGATCTACACACGCCGCGGGTGGGGCGGGAAGCTCATTCGCCGACGGGAGTGCCGGCATTGCGGGGCTCGAATGACAACCTGGGAACGTCGGGTTGGGGCTTGACTGCGTAAGCTGAGTTGGTGTGACTCGGCTGCCTACTATCTATTCTGCTTGTCAGTGGTGCCCTCCCAGGGGATAATCTCTCCATGCCCATGCCAGATGAGCTTTCAGGCTTCGATGATGAGAAGGGGTTCGTACAGCGGTTCCTCATTCCGCTACTGCGTCGCTTGGGGTTCAGCATTGTTATCAACTACCATGGCAGACGCGAATTCGGGAAGGACATCATCTTCGGAGAGATCGACCGTTTCAGTCACGTGCGCTACCACGGCCTTCAGGCCAAGTATACGTCGAGCGTCGGCAAGGCAGCCGCTCACGACCTGACCCAGGACTGTGACGAGGCATTCGCCAAGGACTTCACTCACCCCCAGACTGGACAGCAGCACAGTATCAGCTCGTTCTATGCCGTCAATGCTGGCAGCATCTCTGATGAGGCGCGCGATTTGTTCTTCGCCACGCTACGCCCGAAGCATGGTGACAATGTTCGCCTCATAGACGGGAAGGATCTGCTCGGGCTTGATCGATCGGCGGTGATTAGTCGGGCTGAGAGCGGCCGCGAACTCCTGGTCGGTCTGCTGATCGAGGCAACTTACAACGAGGATGTTCTTGAGCGAGTCATCCCCTGTCTCGGTAGCATCGCCAAGGGAGACGGCCACAACGTACAGTATCCGCCTTTGCGTCTCCGAGTGAACGCTGCCGCGTTCTATCTCCAAAGACCATTCCTTGTGTCCGAGCTTCCCGTTGAAGTGATCGAGCGGTTCTGGTCAATGGGCAGTGTCTTCAACCGGGCGCTCGATGAGGCCGGCAGCAGCCCGCTTCATACCGTCGTCTCAATCAAAGTGCCGGCTGCCAAGGCTCTGCAACTCATACCACAGCTCGCCAAAGACGTACCCGCCCTGAAGGAGGCCCTTGGCGATGCTTTGACGAAACTCGGTCCCATTGCCGGAGTGTAGCGCCGCAGCCCTTGGTTACTGAGACGAAAGACACACAGTTGATGGGCACAGGACCATTGAGCGGCCTGGAGGTCTATATGCGTAACCAATTCCACCATAACGCAGTGCTTCCTTTGACCCTGCCCTCCCCACCTGTAAGGTAAGGCTAGACAACCAGGACGTGCGACGCGCCGGCTGATCCCCGGCCCGAAGCCATAGAACGAAGGCCACGCGGGGCCGCGTACTCGCGTGGCCTTTTTCTATTGGGTCGCACGTCCCGGTCGCCCCGCCGCGCGCGGGGACACCCGCCTTCGCCGAGAGGCTTTGGCGGGCAGGTTGCGGGAAGAGCCCTGGTGGGCCCTTCGACAAGCTCAGGGCACTGAGCGAAGTCGAAGTGCTGTCGGGCCTCATACGTCCGACGTGGCCGGTTGGACCTGTCCGCCGTAGCCTCGGCGAAGGCGGATTCCGGCTCCCGCCTTCGCGGCAAGCCGCTTCGGCGGGCAGGCCCGCGAGAAGGCGAGTATGGCGGAAGAGCTCGACAACACGATCCGCGAGAATGCCACGGGGCCGGAGTCGGCTTCGGCGGACGGGGTGCAGGTCAAGCAGCACAGCCTGCGCGACCAGATCGAAGCGGACAAGTACCTCGCCGGCGAGGATGCCCGGCGATACCCCACCAAGGCGTTCGCCCGCGTCAAGATCGTGCCGCCCGGCTCCGCCTGACGGCTACGCCGCGGCCGGCCCGGACGTTCGGCGGATGCTACCCGCGCCGCATCGTGCACCCGATCGTGCACGGCCTTGCAGCACTGGTTCTCGCGGCCGGTTCCGACCTGCCCCGGGACATGCCTCGGCAAGACGGTGCGCTGCTCTCCGGGCGCGGGGGCCTGCACGGTCCCCCCGTTCCTCTTCCTCGGAGGGCCTGCCGCCGTGCCATGTCGATTCTGTGTCACCTCCTCGGCGGGCCGTTCAATACAACAACATAAAGCTATTTTTTATAAATACTTATATAGCCACTGTGTCCGTCTGGGTCAGACAAGGTGACACAAAAGCGACACACCGCCGTCTCCCGACGCCGCCCGGCGCGAGGTGCGTTAGCCGAGCGAGACACCGGCCTCGGCGGCGACGGAGCGGATGTAGGCGGCGGCCGCGGCGTACTGGTCGGCGGTCTTGAGGTGCTCCATCATCAGGCAGACGTCGGGGTCGAGGCCGTCCAACTCGGTCAGGAACGTGCGGTAGTCCAGCCCGCCCTCGCCGGGGGCGGCCTCGTCGAGGTGCGTGGTGAGCTCGCCGCCCAGCAGCGTGTCCTTGGCGTGACAGCTCCGGATTCGTGGGCCCAGTTTGGCGGTGAAGTCGCGGATCAGCTCGGCGTTGCGGAAATACGCCTGCGGGCTGCACACGAGGTTCACCGGGTCGAAGTGGGCGGCGAAGTGCTCCCGGTCGATCGCCTCGATCAGCCGCATGTAGCTGTCGGCCGAGTCGGGGTAGAGCCACGGCATCGTCTCCAGCACGTAATCCGTTCGCGTCGGCTGGACGGCGTCGATGATCTCGCGGACGCAGGCGACGATGCAGTCGAAGGTCTCGTCGGTCAGGTCGATCGGGTGCGGGCCGTGGTGGGGCGTGCCTCGCGACCCGGCGATGTTCACGCAGCACCGCGCCCCGATCCGGTCGGCGAGGGCGAGCGACCGCTTGCACTTGTCCATCGCGGCCGAGCGGACGGCGTCGTCGCTGCTGAGCGGATTGCTCCACGCGCCGACCTCTGCAATGACGACGTCGGCCTCCGCAGCCGCGGCCGCGTAGGCTGCAACGAGATCGTCGTCATCGTCCAGCCGGGCCGGGCAATACGCCGCGGAGTAGCCCAAACGCCTGACGGTCTCCGCCCACTGCCCGGGCGTTTCCCACTTCTCCATCACGGGCCCGCCGAATCTCATTCGCTTCTCTCCCTGTCTTGACGGATCGAGGTCAGCACGGGCACGGAGCCCCGGACAGGCTCGCCGCGCCGGATGCGTTTGTCAACGGACACCCCGTGGTGCGGCGCGTGGGGATTCGGCCGCGGTGGGAGCGCCTCCCGCCGGTCGAAGAGGCACGGCGTGGACGCGGGGCGCGCCCCAGTCGGGCCCGGCTGCGAAGGCCGGGGGCAGGTCCAGGAGGATGTCCCGTGCGGGGCTTCCTCCGCCGGGCGGGCGGCGGTTATAGAACGTGTCGTAGTACGGGGCGTTCGTGTCGATCCACGTCACCAGGGCCCGCCATTCCTCGTCGCTCAGTCGGACGTTCTTGCGGTGACGAGCGTCGGTTCGCAGGACCGTCACCAGCCGGCTGGCGTGCGAGCCGAACTGCTTGGGCTTGCTGACCTCGCTGCCGCCGAGGCGGTTCGAGAAGGACACGAGCACGCGCCCGGAGGGCCTGGACCCGACCTTCTCACCGGGCTGGAGACCGAACATCGTCCGGTACGACTGGAGGAACCCGTCGTCGGCCCGGGCGGCGGAGAAGTCCAGGCCGGCCTTCGGCTCCTTGCCGGCATGGCAGCGGGTGCAGTGGCGATCCAGGATCGGCTGGACCAGCCATTCGTAGCCCAGCAGCTTCCGATCGCCCCACGGCGGGGGCGTCGGCCGCTGCGGCGGGCGCGTGAGGGCCGTCGGAACGCGCCCGGTCGGATGCGGGGCGAGGCTCTGCGATTCATGACAGCCGCGGCAGCCGCGGACCTCGCCCGGCTGGAACGTCACGTGGCTGCGCATGCGGTACAGTTCCATGTGGTTGGCGTCGAGGGCCTGGAAATAGACGGCCGCGTCCGTGGGCACGTGGAAGTGGGCCGAGCCGTCCGTCTCGACGTTCACCGTGCCGATCACCCGCACGGGCGCCCAGGACCAGAAGCCGAACCGCCGCTCCCACGCGTTGCCCGGGATCCACCGCATCGCGCCGACCCGGTCGTCCAGCGGCCAGCCGACCCGCTGGGCGATCCGCAGGTACCTCACCTGCCCCGGCTCGATGCCGCTCGCGCCGTCGCAGACATCGGTTACGTAGCAGGTGGCAGAAACGCGCGGCGCATCCAGGGCATGGTCGCCTGCCTCCTCGGCGCAGGCAGGCAAGTCCCGGCCGCGGGATCCGGATGCAGGGCCAAGATGGCCCTGCGACGCATGGGCGGGACGCCCGTGCCACGGGTCGTGGGCGTAGTACGTGGCGTGGGACTGTTCGGGCGTGGTGGTGGCCGTGAGGACCGGCGGTCGCGGCCGGGCGCGAAGCGGGATGGGGAAGCTGCACGACAACAGAAGGTCGCGGGCGATCAGCTCCTTGTTGCCGTAGGCGTCGATCACGTAGACCGCGAAGCCCGCGGAGTTGCCCCCGCCGTTCTGGCCGGTCGGCTGGGGCGTATACGAATAGCTCGCCAGGAAGCACGTCTCGCTCAGCGCCCAGGGCGTCTGGTAGACGCCGTCGCGGTCCTTGACGCCGCCGCCGGAAACGGGCGCGCCCGCCATGCCCCCCTCTTGCGGGCGAACGCCCGGCGTGACGATGCCGATCCCCTCCGCCGCGTTGATCCCCACGTGCGGATCGACCACCACCACGGGCCCGTACGCCAGCGTGTGGTGGCCGGTGGCGACGGACACGAGCTTGCGGCTGCGGGGAATGGACCGCGTGTCCCGGAAGCCGAAGGGGTACCGCAGGTGCTGGTTGAAGACGGCGTCGGCCATCGTGCCGTCGGGGCGGACGGTCCAGATCGAGTGCGTCTCGAAGAAGTGGCGCTCCTGGTAGTCCCACCGGGTGTACGCGAGAGTCCCGTCGTCCAGGCTGTGCGGGTAGCGATCAATGTCTTTGTTGTCGCTCAGCCTCCGCAGGCCGCTGCCGTCGCGGCGAACGGCGTAGATGTTGATCACGGTATGGTCGGCGGAGAACCGGCCGCACTCGCTGCTTCGCCCGGAGCGATCGGAGGCGAAGGCGATCTGCCCGTCGGCGAGGTAGGTCGGCTCGAAGTCGCTCCAGTGCGGGTGGTTCGTGATCCGGCGCGGCTCGCCGCGAGGCAAGCTGACCTCGTAGAGGTGGGTCGGGGCCTGCTCGGCGCGGAGGCGGAACACGTCGTTGCCGCGGACGGCGTCCCACCGCGGCGGCCAGTCGTCTTGGCGGGCCCAGGCGAAGACGACGCGCCCGGCGTCCCACGAGAGGTCCATGCCGTGAACGTGCCCGCGCCCCAGCCGACCGGCGAGCACGGGCGCGGCTTCCGCGTCGGGCCCCAGCCCGCGCTGCACGACGATGTCCCCGCCCGGCTTGTGGACCCATGGATACTGCGAGCCGGTGATGTTCCGATGCGAGTGCACCGGGTGCCGCCGGATGTAGATCAGCGAGTCGAAATCGATCGCCGGGTTCGCCAGCACGATCGGTCTCGCCGCCCGACGTGCCGCCAGCCAGAGCCGCCTGGCCCCCAACAGGTCCTTGGGGTGCTCCCGCAGCAACTGAGCCATGCGCTGCTGAATGCCGCGCAGCTCCGCGAGCTGCCGCCCCACCATCGCCTTGCGGTCGGCAAATCCCTCCGCACTGCGGACCTCCCGCGCCGGTCCCTCAGCGCGTTTGAGGATCAGCCCCACCGAATGCAGCAGGTTCCCGGCGTCGCGGTGCGCGCCCCACGCGATCGCATACCTCGCGTGGTCAAACTCCACCAGCCGCTCGGGGGGCAGGGAAAGCCAGGCGCCAAACCACGCCGGCGGGTCCTCGCGCGGCCAGGCGATCTCTTGCCCGGCGTTGTCCCGCTGGACCTTCTCCGAGATCGCCCACTCGGCGATCGCCGCGACGAACGGGTCTTCGTGGGCCAGCATCTCCCCCGCGCGCCCGGCCGCCGCGTCGGCGAGCTCGTCGGTCCGCGCCCTCGCCAGCAGCCGCTCGGCCTCGGTGGTCAGAGAATCCGCAGCCATGGTGGACGCGGCGCAGAGCAGGATTCCCACAGCCAGGGCCCATGTCTTGTCTGCGATCACAACGGACTCCTTTGCCGCCACATGGGAGTGTACCGGCAACCCCGCCAAGCCCCAACCCCCAAGCCACTGCTGGGGTCAAACCTACACTTTTTACTTTTTGGCGGTCCCCTTTCGCCGCAAGCCCCCCGGTGCCGCGAGAAAGAAGTGAAAAGGGTAGGTTTGACCCCGGAACGGCGCGCGGCGGTGAGGATTGCGAGGCGGCCGCGCCGCCAGCCGACTGGCCGCCCGCGCAGGGAAGAAACTTGGCCGCCTCCCGACGCTCGTCGCCGCGGGGCCGCTCCACCGGGCGCTGTCACCACGCGCTCAGCGTTTGGGCGGGCGGGCCTCTCGTACGGTCGAGCCGTCCGACTCGCTGAGGACCAGCACACCAAATGTATCGACGCCGGCAAGCTGATCGGTATTCAGCGACGTGTAGTCGAACCGCCCGCGCAGGTCGGTGTAGCCGTCCTTGTAGAACTCGACCTGCCCGTTCTTCATCCGCGAGTACACCTTCACGTACGTCTTCGCCAGCGGCTTGCCCGTCTCCTGGTGCGTCACGCGGAGCTGGCCGTAGTTCTCCATCATCTGCACCACCAGCGAGTGCGAGTAGTACGCCTGCGTCCGCGTCTTTCCGCCGGCAACCACCTCCACCATCACGTTGCGGTTGCGGAGCGACTTGGGCAGCTCGACGGCGATCGACTTCCCGCCGGCCGGGAGCTTGATCTCCTGCGTCTCGTTGGGCTGGATGTAGGCGAACTGCCCGCCGTGGTCCTTGACGAACGGCTGGCGGCTGAACATCAGCTCGATGTCCATCAGGTAGTAGTTCACGCGGACGGCGTCGAGGTTCTGGTAGTTGAGCGTGATCTTCCCGGCCTCGACGTCGAGCTCGAAGGTCTGCTCCGTGGTGGCCAGGTTCGTCTGCGCCTCGTCGCGGTCCTTCTTGTCCACGACCCGCGGTGCCTTGCCCTCGATCTCGTCGAGCTGCGCGAGCACGGCCCCGAACAGGTTTCGCCACCGCTCGACGGGGTAGTCGGCGTACATCGAGGCGATCTTGCGGGCCTTCGTCGGCCGGTCCTGGAAGAAGTCCAGGTACGCCGTGAAATAGTCGTGCTGGAGCCGCTCGGGGAGGTTGGCCGGGTTGACGGCCGCGAAAATCGGCCCGGCCTCCTCCACGCGGTCCTGAAGCAGCAGGTAGCACGTCAGGGCCATCCGGTCGTCGTCGGTCAACTCGGCGCGGTAGCGGAGGATGTTCATCAGCTCGTGGTACTGGGCGTGGAAGCGGTCGACGAGGATCTTCCGCCGCCCGCCGAACGTGTGGGCCCGGGCGTTGACCAGCGGCCAGTACTCGACGTGCTGATACCACTTCCGGACGACCGGGTCGAGGACCACCAGCGGCGTGTCCAGCACTTGGCCGCACTGCCGCAGGAAGCCGTCGTTGTGCTGGAGGTACTCCCGCACGGCCTTGGGCTCGTCGTGCTTGACGGCGTACGACCAGAGCGTGTTGTGGTAGACGTGGCGCTGGGTCAACAGCCCGAGCACGGTGCGGAAGAAGGCCTTGTCCTTCATGCGCCAGGCGATCAGGCCGAGGTCGTGGCGGTGGATGTTATTGGCCTTGAGGAACGCGATCACGTCGTCGCTGGTCCCGTTCTGGCTGACGAATTCCCAGGAGGCCTTGTCCACCTTGGTGAGTTTGGCGACGACCTCGAGCTTGGCCGGCTCGGCAAAGGCCACCAGCTTGCCCCGCCGCGCGACGTGTACGGGATAGTGGTCAAGCGTCCCCTCGGCCGGGAAGTAGAAGACGAAGTCGAACGTCTGCGTGCGGTAGGGCTCGAGGACGATGTAGCTCGTCTTGGTATTTCGGCCCTTGGCGAGGGGCATCGCGCCGCGCGGCAGTTGCGTGAGAACGTGCAGCTTGCGGCGGGCGCTGGTGGGGTTGGTCACCACGACGTGGCAGCCGTAGGGCACCCCGCGGAGGAACTCGTCGGTCACGAAGTTGTCGATCTGCTCGCCGTTGACGTGGCGGTATCGCTCGCCGAGGCGGTAGTAGTTCTGGCTGACGAGGATGGGGCGGACCTTCGGGACGGAAGGCGATTCGTTGATCTCCTCGTGGAAAACGACCGCCTGGTCGCCGGGGGTGAAAACCATCGAGCTGCCGTCAAGGGCCACCTTGTGCTTGGGCGCCTCGAAGGGCAGGTCCAGCACGGCCAGCGCGAACATCATCTCGGGGAAGTTGCGGGAGGCCTCCGCGAAGTTTGGAGAGACGAACTTGCCCTTCCCGTCCCATGCTGCGTAGTCCCGCCAGAAGGCGTTGACGGTAATCAGGGCCGCGTTGGCCCGCTGGTTGGGCAGGTGGTAGTAGTTGTTCTCCACCCATTCGCGGACCTGGCCGACCTTGCGGTAAAACTGGCGTGCGTCCAGGCGCTTTGCGGCCTTGGCGTCGTAGTACCCGGCGACCGTTCCTCGCGATCGGGCGGCAGCAGGGGCTTTCGGCGACGGAGCGGCCTTGGGCTTGGGCGCCGGGGTCGCCGGCGGCGCGGGCCGCGCGGCCGCTTCGAGCTTCTTGAGGGCGACGCCATTCCTCTTTCGGACCTTGCGTGCGAGATCGCGGATCGCGTCCTCGGTAACGACCAGCTCACCGAGGTCTTCGGCTTCCTCTCCCCCCTCGGCGGTCGGGCGGAGGCGGCTGAGACCCAACGCCGTGTCGAACAGGCGGTTGAGCCGGTCCACGTCGGGGGTCAGCAGGTCGTGCAGGTCCCGGACGTGCCGCGCCGTTGCCGGCCCCTCTCCCGCGACGCGCTGGGCCAGCAGGATCCGCTCCACCGTGTTGAGCTGCGCGTGCCGCCACGGCTTGAGGTACTCGCCGAGATCCTCCCCGCACAGCCAATGGTCGAGGAACGTCTTGTCCTTCTTGTTCTTGAGGTACGGCAGGACAACCCCGCGGAAGAACCCCGGGTCGCGCCGGTACAGGAAGAAGTTGAGCTCGTGGCAGGCGTACTTGGAGTACTTGGCTCGCTTCTCGTCGTCCGTGAGCTTCGGCCAGCCCAGCACAAAGGCAAACTCGCGCAGGTTCGCGTCGCCGTTCAGCGTGGTGTAAAGGCGATAGACGCCGGCGAGGCTGTCGAACGTCTCGAACCGCGTGGCCGTCAGGTCGCGGAAGGTGAACGGCTTGCCCTTCGGCGCGGGGGTGATCTTCTTCTGTTGCGTGTAGTGCCTGGCCGGGTCGAGCGCGTCGGCGGCATCGAGGCGGAGGTCACGCAGCTTGGCGGGCGCCTCGGTGAGGGCGACCTGCCGGTAGGCCGTGTGCTCCGGATCGGCCGCAAGAACGCGAACGTGCTGCTTGCCCGCGAGGTCCTTGCGCTGGATCGTCACTACGCCGTTCTTGTCCGGGCGGAGGTTCGTCGCGACGAACGCCGCGTTGGACAGGAAGTCGAGGTTGGCGAAATTGCCGACCGCTCGCTTCCCGCGCCCGCTGCCGAAGAACTTCGCGCTTCTCGCCCCGGCCGCCGTCTCGCCGGGCCGGGTCAGGCTCTCGCCCTTTCCGCCGTGTGCCCGGCCGGTGTCGGCCTGGCGCGGCGACCAGGGATTCAAGATCAGGCTCGGTCGCTTGAGCATGTTGCCCGGGCGCTTGCGGGCGTACTGGCGGTCGAGGATGTAGCGGTACTCGTCGCTGATCTTCCGCCCTGCGATGTAGAACGACTCGACCGGCCGGGCGCGGCTCTCGCCCGGCGCGAGCCAGCCGAACGGGTGCAGTGAGGGGTAGAGCGGGTACTCGGGCATGTATCGAGCGGCCGCAATGTGAACGCGCGTGAACTCCGTGGCGTTGGTCAGGCGGACCTTGATCGTGTCCTTGTCCGTCGTGACGTCGACGATCTGCACGCCCTTGGCGTCGCGCACTTCCAGCCGCCGGTTGGGCGAGGTGAGATAACCCGCCACGTCCTTGCCGTCGGTGATCTTGATCTCGATCTGCTGCCCCGAGCGTTTCAGCCGCAGGCTGTAATCGCCCGCCGGCAGGCCGCGGGTCTCCAGCATCCCGCCGGCGATTCGCAAAGCGCCGAAGCGGTCGGCCACGTACTGCCCGCTGCGGACTTCCAGCAGCGACAACTCATCGCGCTGAGGCTTGGCGGCGGGGCGCATCCAGGGGATCGCAATTGTCCCGCCGGCCCTGCCGTGCAGGATGCGCGGCAGGTTGTGCGCGTCGCCCCAGAAGCTCCACTGGTGCTTCGCCTCCAGCTTCGGCCCGTGACGGGTGTCGATTCGCGTGATGTTCTTCAGCGCCCCCAGCGTGATGCGCCCGCGGGCGTCGGTCTTCAGGGAGACGGTCACCGTCTGCTTGAAGTCGCGGTGCTTGAGGACCAGCGCCACCGGCCGCTCGGGGATCGGCTCGCCGTTGCGCCCTCGCATCTCCAGGACGTATCCCCCGTCGGCCTTCAGCAGATGCAGGTCTTCCACGAGACTCGTCGCGTCGATGCCGTTGAGCGTGAACGTTCGCGACGCCGAGAGGGTCTCCTCGCGATCCTTGCTGAGGTTCTTGATCTTGGCGGTCAGGCCGAACGTGATTCGTGCCAACCGGTCGGGCACGCGGAAGTCGTAGGTGCTCTCGCGGTCCTCGAAGAGCTTGAAGTCCTTGATGCGCTGCGTGGTGTTCACGCCGTCGAGGTCCGTGCTGGTGACCGTCAGTTCCACCTCCTTCAGCAGCGACAGGGAGATGGGCATGCCGGCCAGCCGCGCCTGCGGGCGCACCAGCAGGCTGGCCTTGCGGCGCTTGATCAGCGCTTCGCGGTCCACGAAGAAGCCGCACGTCAGGTTGTAGCTCTCGGCGAGGTGATCGAAGGACGCCAGCGACGCCCCGCCCCCGTGCAGCAGGACGACGCTTTGGCTCCTGGGGCTGTTGGTGAACGGGACGGTGACCGTGCCGTCGTCCTCGGCGTCATAGAGGTGACCGGCCATCCAGAGCTGCGCGCCAAGGACTTCCGCGCCCGTCTCGTCCAGCACGGTGAACTCGTGCCCGGCCGGGGTGGTCCGAACGACGAACCCCAGCTTGCCCTTGCGGACGAGCGCGCGGCTGCGTTTGCCCGAGCCGATCAGCTCGATAACGAACACGCCTCGCCCGCGCAGTTGGGGGAACTCGAACCGCCTTCGGACGCGGCGGACCGGCGGGACCTTGTAGGCGTAGGTCTTCTGCTCGTTGGCGACGAGCCCGTCGAGGTCCAGGCCGATCGGCACGGGCTGGGCCTTCTCCTGGTAATACTTGCGGGCGTTGACGCGGTAGACCTTGACGATGAGCTTCTCGACGTTCTTGACGAACACGTCCAGGGCGACCTTCTCGCCGGGCGCGAAGTGCTTGGGGTTGGTGGGCGCGAAGTCCAGGTCCACGCGCTCGGTCAGGGCCTTGTAGACCGGCGGCGAGAGCAGGGCCGTCCACTTCGCCCCGTCGCCGATACCGTTCAGCAGCTTGGTCTCGGCGAAGACTCCCTTGAGGTACGTGTCCCGAATGTACGCGCTGTAGGCGTCGTAGTTTTCCGCCTCGACGAAGAAGTGCGCCAGGTACCGCCGCACCAGCGGCTCGTCGTTGCCGATCGCCCCCAGTGACGTGGCCGACGAGTAGCTACTGCTCAACGAGGCCTGCACGCCCCGGTGGGCCTTGAGGTCGAGATACTCGGGGCGGACGTACGAGACGCGCCGCGGCAGCTTGACGTACGTCATGAACAGGTCCGCGTCGTACGTGCCCCGCTCCAGGTCGAACGCCAGCCGGTGGTAGAGGATGTTCGCCTTCAGCGAGTTGAAGGCCGGGTCGAGGCCCCGGACGAACGCCCACATGCGGTCGAGGTAGGCCAGTCTCTCGGCGGGGTTGTTCGGCCAGTCGACATCGTTGCTCGGCCGCAGGCGCGTGAGGTAGAGGTTCACGAACTTGCTGTTTCGGGCCAGTTCGGGCCGGAGCTTGCGCAGCTCGTCCAGTTGGGCGCGGAGCAGGCGGTTGTGGATGCCGATCGAGCCGAAGCCCCTACTGTCCTTGGCCTTCAGGTCCGCGGCGATCAGCGGGGCCAGCCCGTCGTAGTCCGGGCGGGAGAGCATCTCGAGCAGGTGGCGGCGCCGGCGCTCGTTGAGGTCCTGGCCGATCAGCCATTCCACCGCCGACGTCTCGAATCCGCCCAGCCGGGAATCTTGCGCGAAGGCCCGCTTGCTGAGCGTGTCGCGGCCGATGAGCTTCGGGTCCAGGCGAGTAGGCAGGCTGCTGCGGCGCGCGACCTGGCGTTCGTGATTGAAGTGCAGGTTGAGCTTCTTGGCGAGATAGGCCAGCGAGCCCTTGGGGTCCTGCCGGTACTTGAGCAGGGCCTGGCGGTTCTCGATCTCGACCATCAGGGACGTATGGCGCCCCTTCGTTCGGTCCAGCCAGGTCTTGAGCAGCCCGTCGACCTTGCCCAACTCCCCCGCCGCCTGGTGGCGGATGCACTGGTAGAAGAAGTGCTCCTCCGTGCCGGGCATGAGCTTGGCGATGGCGGCGTCCTTGTCCTTCGCGAGGACGTAGTCCTCCACGAAGCCGATCTCGTTGGCGGCCCGGGCCGGGGCGGCCGACAGGGCCATGAGCCCGAGCAGTGCGATCGCGCAGCAGCGGTTCATCAGGCGTCTCCCTTGCAGTGGCGTTCGGGGATGTCGTTGTGAGAACACGGACATATCGTAGCGTGGGCGAGTGGGGATGTCGCCGCCCGAGCGGCCGATTGCCACGGGGTGGGCCCGACTTCTACCCAATACTGTTGTAGACGCCGCGGGGCGAGCTCCGTTCCCAGAAAGAAAAAGTGGCAAGGAGCTTGTTTCGGGGCGGGCCTTACGTTACTATGTGATTACTTGTTCACGTACTTTCGCAGGCTTGAGGCGCGGAGATGGACGCAGAGACAAAGCAACTCTACGAGATGAAGGCCACGGTGCTGGCGGCGTTAGGGCACCCGATTCGACTGGCGGTGGTCGAGTTCCTGCGGGACGGGGAGCAGTGCGTCTGCGATATCGCCGAGTACGTCGGCGCGGAGCGGTCGAACGTCTCGCGGCACCTCGCCGTGCTGTCCCGCGCGGGGGTTCTGGAACATCGCAAGGACGGCCTGCGGATGCTGTACCGGCTGAAATTCCCGTGCGTGCTCCAGTTCCTGGGGTGTGTCACGACCGTCCTGAAGGCGCAGGCCGAGGCCACCCAGGCGGTGCTGGAGCGCCTGTAAGCTCCCCCCCCGCAGCCGGAGGCGGGCCGAAGCACCGGGAATAGGATCAGAGCCCGTTGAAGAACGAATGGCACAAGTTGGCGGCGATTGCCGCCGTGTTCGGGGTGGTGTACTTCCTGCCGGTGGACTGGCCGCGGTTCACGTACGCGGTCGGCGAGGCGTTGTACCTGGCGCGGTGGTATGCCCGGGAGCACGTCCTGTTGTGCCTCGTGCCGGCGTTCTTCATCGCCGGGGGGATCGGGACGTTCGTCAGCCAGACGGCCGTGATGAAGTACCTCGGCGCGAAGGCGAGCAAGGTGCTGGCCTACGGGGTGGCGAGCGTGTCGGGGACAATCCTGGCCGTCTGCTCCTGCACGGTGCTGCCGCTGTTCGCCGGCATCTACCGCATGGGCGCGGGGCTGGGCCCGGCGTGTGCGTTCCTGTACTCGGGCCCGGCGATCAACGTGTTGGCGATTATCCTCACCGCCCGGGTGCTGGGTCTGGAGTTGGGCGTGGCGCGGGCCGTCGGGGCCGTGCTGTTCAGCGTGGTCATTGGGCTGATGATGCACCTGCTGTTCCGTCGGTCCGAGGCCAGGCGTGCCGAGGCCGCCGCCGCGCCGCCCGAGGGCGAGGCGGCTCGGCCGTTGTGGAAGAACGCCGTCTTTTTCGCGGCGATGGTGGGCATTCTGGTGTTCGCCAACTGGGCCCGCAGTGGGGACGTTCGGGCGGTGTTCCTCTGCTGCCCCGGCGGGCTGGAGACGTTTCGCGTCGAGGGCACGGTCGTCCAACGGACCGACGAGGCGGTGACGATCCTGGACACGGCCGGCAAGGAGCTGCACATCCCCGCCGAGCAGCTCAAGGTCCTGGACGAGGCCCCGAAGCAGACGCTCTACAACGCGATCCACGGCGTCCGCTGGGCGCTGGTGGGCCTGCTGCTGGTGGGATTCGGGGCGATGGTCATCGCCTGGTTCCGCCCGCCGGAGCGCATCGAATGGGTCGGCGCGAGTTGGGGGTTCGCCAAGCAGATCCTCCCGCTGCTGCTGATCGGCGTGTTGCTGGCGGGCCTGCTGCTGGGCCGGCCCGGACGCGAAGGCCTCCTGCCCGGCCGGTACGTCGAGATGCTCGTCGGGTCCCGGCCGGACATGTTCCTCCAGATTACCGGCCTCGCAGGCGGAGGGGCCGAGGCTGCCATCCGCGCGGTCTGGCCGGTGGCGTCGAACCTGATGGCCTCGGTGGCCGGGGCGCTGATGTACTTCGCGACACTGACGGAAGTGCCGATCCTGCACGGCCTGCTGGGCGCGGGGATGGGCAAGGGCCCGGCGTTGGCGCTGCTGCTGGCGGGCCCGGCCTTGTCCCTGCCGAACATGCTGGTCATCCGCAGCGTGCTCGGGACGAAGAGGACCCTGGCCTTCGTGGGCCTGGTGGTGGCGATGGCGACCCTTTCCGGCCTGCTGTTCGGGGCGCTGGTGGGCACCGGATGACGGACCGCGGAGCCGCAATGCCCGCGGAAAGGGATCAGAACACAAGAGAAGGCAGTCGCTGCCGTCCGCTGCGATGTGAGGAGAGACCGATGAAGACGATTCAGGTGCTGGGCACGGGCTGCCCCAAGTGCCAGAAGCTCGCGGAAAACGCCCGACAGGCGGCCGAGGGCCTGGGCGTGGAGTACGAGTTGGAGAAGGTCACGGAAATCGCCCGGATCATGGACTTCGGCGTGATGGTGACGCCGGCGCTCGTGATCGACGGGCAGGTGAAGGCGGTCGGCAAGGTGCCGGGCGCCGAGGAGATCCAGGCGATGCTGACCTGACCGGCGTCGGGGGCCCGGCCCGGTATGGTCCAGCCGGCAAGGCGAAGGCTGCCAGACACGAGCCCCCGGGCGGAGGCCCGTTTCCGTTGTCCCCAAGAGAGTGAGGAGTTCAAAAGTGCAGAATGATATGACGCGACGCGCATTCATCGGTGCCGTGGGTGCCGCGGCCGGTGCTTCAGCCACCGGGGCCCTGGCAGCCCAGCCGCCCGCAACGGAGGCGGGCAAGTCGAAGGTGAAGGTGCTGGGGATCTCGTGCAGCCCGCGGAAGGGCAAGACGACGGCGGTGGGGCTGGACATCTGCCTCCGCGCGGCCGGGCAGGTCGATCCGCGGATCGAGACGGAGCTGATCGAACTGGCCGGGATGAAGATATACGGCTCGACCGGCACGAAGCTCCCCCCGGAGGACGCCGAGCCCGATGACTTCGACAAGCTGGAGCCCAAGCTCCGCGACCCCGCCGTCTGGGGCGTGGTGATCGGCTCGCCGACGTACTTCCGAACCGTCAGCGCCCTGTGCAAGGCGTTCCTGGAGCGCTGTGCGTGTCTGCGCGTGGGCGGCTTCGCCCTGGCGAACAAGGCCGTGGGCGCCCTGGCGGTGGGCGGCTACCGCAACGGAGGGCAGGAGTTGGTGATCCAACAGATCCAGGCGGCCCTGCTCTGCCACGAGGTGATGATCGTCGGCGGCAAGCCCAAGGCCCACGAGGGCGCGGCGCTGTGGAACATCGACAACGAGGATGACGTCCGGTGCGACCGCGTGGGAATGGACGCCGCGCAGAAGCTCGGGCGGCGTATCGCCGAGGCCGCACTCCTCTTGGCCAAGGGGGCCGGCTAAGCGGCCGGTTCGGCCGGGCGACGGCCGCGAGGTGGAACTATGCGCGGGATCGTGAGAGCAGGCATCGTGGTGTTGCTGGTCGCGGCGGTCGGGGCGGTTCTCGCGGCCAAGCACGGGACGGGTCCGTCCTCCAACGCCGCGGGCACGGCCGAATCGGCGGCGCCGGGCGCGAACACGCCTCGCCTGCTGGACCTGGGCTCGACCCACTGCGTGCCGTGCAAGCTGATGGAGCCGATCCTGGACGCCCTGCGCCGCGAGTACCGCGGGCGGCTGGAGGTGGAGTTCATCGACGTGCTCATCGACAAGGACCTGGGCGAGAAGTGGGACGTGTGGGTCCTGCCGACCCAGGTCTTCCTCGACGCCAACGGCACGGAACGGTTCCGCCACGAAGGGTTCTACTCGAAGGAGGAGATCCTCGCGAAGTGGAGGGAGTTGGGGGTCGATCTCGGCCCGCCCGCCGGCGGGGCGACGACGCAAGCGGCCGGGACCTCCGGCGAGGAATCTGCCCTCGGCCGCCTGTTCGCGTCGCTCGCCCAGGCAGTGGGCGGCGCGCCGGTCGTCGCCCTGGCGGCCGCCCTGATCTGGGGCGTGCTGAGCGTGCTGCTCAGCCCCTGCCACCTGTCGAGTATCCCGCTGATCGTGGGCTTTATCGGCGGGCAGGGGCGGATGTCGACCGGCCGGGCCTGCCTGACGGCCACGCTATTCTCCGTCGGCATCCTGCTGACCATTGCCGTCCTCGGTGCCGTCACCGCGGCGGCCGGACGTATGATGGGCAGTCTGGGCGGTTGGGTAAACTACGTCGTGGCCGGCCTCTTCTTCGTGGTGGGGCTCCACCTGCTGGGCGTCGTGCCCATGCCGTGGTCCGGGCCCGGGCAGGTGACGACCCGACGGAAGGGCCTCGCCGCCGCCTTTGTGCTGGGGCTGGTGTTCGGGATCGCCCTCGGGCCGTGCACGTTCGCCTACATGGCCCCCATGCTCGCCGTGACGTTCCAGGTCGCCTCGGCCCACGCGGCGTACGGGGCGCTGTTGCTGGGCGTGTATGGCATCGGCCATTGCGGCGTGATCGTCCTGGCCGGCACGAGCACGCACTGGGTGCAGCGGTTCCTCAACTGGAACGAGCGATCGAAGGGCACGGCCGTCGCGAAGGCCGTCTGCGGCGTGCTGGTCCTGCTGGGCGGAATGTACCTCGTGTACATCGCGTAAGGGCCGCCGGGGCATCGGTTGCCCGCCAACCTTGCGGCGGATGACGGGTCTGAGATAATAGAAGTAGACAAGTGTTGATGACAGGAAAGGGCCCAGCCATGAGCGAAGAAAGCAGCCAACCGAACTGCGGCCAAGGCGCGGACGTGCTCCTGTTTGCTTGCAGCGGGGCGGCGAACGTAGCCGAGGCCGCCGATCGCGCGTGCCGGCAGCTCTCGTACGAGGGCTGTGGGAGCATGTTCTGCCTCGCCGGCCTGGGCGCCGGGATCGAGGCGATGGTCCAGAAGGCGCGCGACGCCGACCAGAACATCGTCATCGACGGGTGCGAGGTCCACTGCGCCAAGAAGACGTTCGATCGACTCGGGATCAGGAACTACGTCCATATCGAGGTCACCGACCTGAACATCGAGAAGGCCGCCGGCGTCCCGGCCACGGAGGAGCAAGTGGCCGTGGTCGTCCGGCACACACGGCAGAAGATGGGCAAGTAACGCGGCCCGGGCCGCGCGGAGACCGCGATGAGGATTCTGTTCCTTTGCACCGGCAATTCCTGCCGCAGCCAGATGGCCGAGGGATGGGCGCGGCACCTGAAATCGGACGAGTTCGACGCGTATTCCGCGGGCATCGAGACGCACGGCCTGAACCCCCGCGCGGTGCGGGTGATGGCCGAGGCCGGCGTGGACATCACCGGGCAGAGCTCCAAGCACGTCGACGAGCTGAAGGACATCGAATTCGACTACGTGGTGACCGTGTGCAGTCACGCCCACGAGAACTGCCCCCTCTTTCCCGGCCAGGCCAAGGTGGTCCACGTGGGCTTTGACGATCCCCCTGCCCTCGCCGCCGACGCCGCAACCGAGGAGCAGGCCCTCGCCCCCTACCGCCGCGTCCGCGACGAGATCCGCCAGTTTGTCTCCCAGCTACCTTCCGCCCTGGGTTGCCTCAGTTACTAACGGGGTCAAACCTACACTTTTTACTTTTTGCCCGTTCGAACTGCCCAAGCTCCGCGTTCTGCGCAGACGGAAACAAGGCCCGGCCGCGCCGGTCTGAAAAAGTAAAAAGTGTAGGTTTGACCCCAGGGCTGGTCAGGCTTTTTGTCTGCGGCGCCAGGGTCGGAAGAGGAGCAGCAGCAGGCCGGGGAGGAGGACGAGGAAGGCCGCCCACTCGTTCTGGTGGGTCGGCTCTTCGGGCGCCTTCGCGTCCGCCAGCATCGACGCGCCCACCACATGGGGGGCGTTTTGCAGAGGGAGCGGGCTTGGCGGGGACCCCATGGCCTGCGTGAGAAAGGGCGTGCACATCAGACAGACGGCAAGGACAGCCGCTGAGCGAACAAAACCGGGCCGATGCATTCAGACAACACCTTCCACCGCCGACTTCGCGGCAGCACTCCGTTTCCGTCGAGCCTCCAACAGCAAAGCGAGTCTTGATTGTACCAGGTTCCCCCCACCTGTCAAGAATCAAGATGGGGCCAACAGCTGAGTATATATCCCTAGATAGACAGACAGGGGACTGCCTAAATCTACATAAGGTGAACACCTTTTATTACATTATTGGTTCCGACCAGCGGCTGGTGCGGCAGAAAGCCATCAGACACAAGCCTCATCCCCCCTCCCACCGCGCATGGGCGTCCATGCCAACGGATCAGTCTGAGCCCCAGGCCCCCTGGTAGGGCCGCTCATGGTCGTAGAAGAGCTTGGCAATGCGGTCAGCCATCATGGCGGCGAGGACCTGCGTCAGTTCGTCGGCCGTGGTGTCCGACGTCCGCGGCGTGGACTCGGTTTCGACCTCGTCCATTCGGTAGCCCGCCTCTCGGTCTCGTGGCCAGAGCCGTCCGGTCTGCACGTCCGTCATCCGGACGGTCGCCTCCAGCCGGCCCCGCCAGAACTCGTCACTGGCCGGGTCCCGAAGGGAAAAGGCATCGATGTGCACGTACAGCACGATGTCGGCGCCCAGCTTCCGCCCGACCTCGCTGACGGCCAGCCGATTGAACTGGGGCGTGGCCCGGATGAGGTCCGCGAGGCGGTCATACGAGACGGCCTCGTCGGCCACGTTCTCCTCGACAAAGATCTGGTTCAGCCGGCGAGAGAGCTCGATCTTGATCGGCTCGTAGCTGACGGGGTTGAGGATATCGTCTACGAAGACGAGGATCTTCTTCCCCTCGGGCGGGGCGTATAAGGCGGCCACCTTCTCCTGCGGCCCGAACTGCGCGGCCACCCAGGCCGCGACGGCGCAAGAGAGGTTCGTCGTCGCCACGGCGGCGAGCAGCACGCCGAGCACCGGCACGGGCCAGGGCTTTCTCATTCTATGGGCACCTCGTGGTCGTAGAATTTCTTGGCCAGCTTGTCGGCGAACTTCTGTTCGGTGCGCTCGCGGATCTTCCGGTCGCTTTCGCTGAGCTCGCCGGTCGGATCGTTCTCCGGGTACCGCACGCGAACCTCTCGGGCATACCATACGCGGGCCTGCCGCTCCGCAAGCGCCGTCTTGAACAGGCCCACCTGGGCGGTGATTCGCCCGCGGTAGAGGTTCAGGCTGCCCGGCTCGCGCGTCGAGAACTCCAACAGGGAGATGAACAGGATGAAGTCGGCCCCCAGGGCCTTGCCCAGTTGGGTCTTAGGCATCTCGTCCCAGTAGATATTCTCGTCCTGGTAGCGGACCACGCGGGCCGGGTCGATGATCTCGACGCCCTCGACGCGCCTCTCCAACTCGCCCAGAACCGTCATGGAAACGCTACGGCGCACGTCGAAGTACTCGTACTCCGTGGCCTGATCGGCATAGACGACGATCGCCACGCTGCCTTCGTTCAGCGCCTCATACTCCGCCTCGACGTCCGCATTCCGAGGGGAGATCATGTACAGCATGTACGCCATCGCGTCGCATCCGCTCAGCAGCGCCCCGCACGAAAGTAACGCGGCGAACAGCACCAGCGGCCCGATCGGTTTCCTGGTCATCTTCGGTCCTTGCCCGGCCCGGCGGCCGTCATCGCACCGGCAACGTCCCGGTGGCCAGCCCGTGGACGATCTTGAATGCCCAACCGCCCAGCAGGCCCACGCCCACTACGACGGCCCACCAGACGCCCGGCCGCAGAATCCGCAGCACGTCGCGCCCGGTGACCGCCTCGCCCAGCCCGCATAAGCCCACGGCGGCCGTGCCGAGGAACATCACCACGCCCAGCGGGTGGGCGAGGAAGGCCTCGACGACCCGCCCGTGCGCCATGGCCGCGAACGACGTGGTCATTCCGCAGCTCGCACAGGGATAGCCCGTCCGGGTCAGGAAGGCACAGGGCGGCAGGCCCAGGTCCTGGTGCGTGCCGTAGCCGGCCTTGCGCGGCGCAAGCGAGGCGGCCAGGGCAATCACCGCCGCGGCGGGCAGAAACAGCACCACGCCGCGAATCCGGTATGACCACCGCGCGCGCCGGAAAACCGCCGTCTCGGCGGCGGCGGGGAGCACCACGGCCTCTTCCACACCTTCAGACTGCATCCATCGGTCTCTGCGAAAGGGAGTATCATACCGCGGGCGGCGTGCGCAGGTCAATCTCGCCGGCGCCCGCGCGGACGCCCCCCCCGGGCTTGCGGGTTGTCAGGCGTTCTTCTTGGCGCGCTTCGGCCCGCGCTTGGATTGCTTGTCCGGCTGGGCGGTGGGGTTGTAGTCCGGGTTCGGCTGCGTCGGAACGGGGGCCTTCACCTTCCGGCGCCACCCCTTCAGCAGTTCGTGGAGTTCCCGGGCCTTCTCGGGCATCTTGGCGGCGAGGTTGTTTTTCTCCCCGATGTCTTTCACGAGGTTGTACAGCTCCAGCCGGCCGTCCTCGAAGAACTCGATCAGCTTGTAGTCGCCCTTCTGCACCGCCCCCGCCGGCGTGGTCCGCCACGTGCCCGGGCCGTACGCCTGGAGATAGCACGGGAAGTGCCAGAAGATCGCCTCCCGCTTCAGCGGCCGGCCCGCGGTCATCAGGCCGACGAGGCTCTCCCCGTCGAGCACCTGGTCCGCGGGTCGCGGCGCGCCGGTGATCTCGAGGAACGTCGGGTAGAAGTCGATGCCGATCACCGGCGTGTCGCACCGGCTGCCGGCCTTGACCTTGCCCGGCCAGCGGACGATCATCGGCTCGCGGATGCCGCCCTCGTAGAGCATGCCCTTGCTGCCCCGCAGCGGCGCCATCGACGTGACCCCCCCGTAGCCGCCGTTGTCGCTGAAGAACACCACCACGCTCCGATCGGCGATCTTCAGCTCGTCGAGCTTGTCGAGGATGCGTCCGACGGCGCGGTCGGCCGTCTCGATCATCGCGGCGTAGGCCGGGTTCTTGTGCCCCCCGTCCGGGGGCTTGGCCTTGTACTTGGCGAGGAGGTCCTTCTTGGCCTGGATGGGGGTGTGGACGGCGTAGAACGGCAGATACAGGAAGAACGGGCCGTCCTTGTGGGCCTCGATGAACTTGCAGGCCTCCGCGCCGAGGCGGTCGGTGAGGTGCTCGCCCTTGGGCCCGTCGGGCAGGTCCTTGTTGCGGTACGGGCTGAAGTAGCTGCGCGGGTGCCCGGCGTGGTTGCCGCCGACGTTGACGTCGAAGCCCTGCCCGGTGGGCTTGGTCTGCTCGTCGCCGCCGAGGTGCCACTTTCCCATCGACGCCGTCGCGTAGCCCGCCGAATGCAGCGCCTCGCCCAGCGTGACCACCTTCGGGCTCAGCGTGGTGGTGTTCTTCACGGGAATCAGCTTGCGGAACCGGCTGCTGCCGCGCTCGCTGCTGCCGACCGTGTAGATCCCATGCCGCGGCGTGTACTGCCCGGACATCAGGCACGCCCGGGTCGGCGCGCAGTTCGGGGCGTTGGCGTAGGCCCGGGTGAAGACCATGCCCCCCCCGGCGAGACGGTCGACGTTGGGCGTCTCGTAGTACTTGCTGCCCATGAAGCCCACGTCGCGCCAGCCGAGATCGTCGACGAAGAGGAAGAGGATGTTCGGCCGGGCTTCCGCCGCGGTGTCGGCCCGGAGGGTCCGCGGAGCCGCCGCCGCGGTGAGGCCCGCGCCGAGGGCCTTGAGGAACTGCCGTCGATTCAGGGTCATCACGCGTGTCCTTTCCAGAGGGAACGCCGAGGACCCAGTGTACGAGGTTTGCCCGCGGGCCGCCACCCGCGGGCTTGGGGTCTGCGCAGGGGGAACGAGGCGCTAGGTGGCGGCGCTTTCGCCGAGCAGGTCCTCGCGGCGCCGGCGCGGGGGCTGGGCGGCGAGGCCGGTTTCCCGTGCGGCCGCCGTATCGAGGATCAGCAGCAGCCGGCCCTCGGTGGGCGACACGCCGGCCGAGGGCAGGTCGAACGGGTCCTCGGGCGTCTCGCCGATCAGGCGTGCGATGGCGGCGGACTTGTCCGACCCGGTCACGAGGAGCACCACGTTCCGGGCGGCGTTGATCAGCGGGTAGGTGAAGGTCATCCGACGCCGGCCGAGGACGGGCACGAAGTAGCTGACGACCAGCCGCTCGGACTCGCGGACGGCGTCGGTCTGCGGGAAGAGGCTGGCGGTGTGGCCGTCGGCGCCCATGCCGAGGAGGATCAGGTCGAACCGGGGGACGTGGTTCTCGGTCGGCACGATCTCGGCGATGCGCTGCTCGTAGGATCTTGCGGCGGCGTCGAGGTCCTCCTGGTCGGCGGGCATGGGGTGGACGTGGGGCAGTTGGATCGGCACGTGGTCCAGCAGGGTTCGCTGGGCCATCAGGAAGTTGCTCTCCACGTGGTCCTGGGGCACGTCTCGCTCGTCGCCGAAGAAGACGTGCACGTTCTGCCAGGGGACGTCGCCACTGACGCCGTCGGCGGCCAGGCGGAGGTAGAGGCCCCGTGGCGTGGTTCCCCCGGCCAGCGCGAGGTAGCAGAAGCCCCGGTCGGCGACGGCCTGGCCGATGACCTCCTTGACGAATCGGCTGGTCAGTCCGGCGGCCGCTTCGGCGGTCTGCTCGACGAACATTTCCCGGGACGGGTTTGCCATGGCGCTGCCTCGTATGCTGGGTGCGGGTCTACGCTTTCTATATCGAACGCCTGCGTGAAGGAGTTCACGCGTTTCTCGGCCAGGTTCCGCACGGTGCGCCGCCCGCAACGCGGCAGGCCGCGGCGCCGCGGGTCGAAGCTCAGTTCCCCAGGGATTGGATCGGCGCGGGGATTCGCCCGCCGAAGCGAACGAACGCCCGGCTGGCACCGGGGTTGCGCACGTCCAGGATCGGCGCCGAGCCGAACAGCCCCCCGAACTCGACCGTCTCGCCCGCCGAGCCGCCCGGCACGGGGATGATCCGGACCGCCGTCGTCTTGTTGTTGATCGTGCCGATCGCCATCTCGTCGGCGAGGATCGCGGCGATCGTCTCCGCCGGCGTGTCGCCCGGCACGGCGATCATGTCCAGGCCCACCGAACAGACGCTGGTCATGGCCTCGAGCTTTTCGAGGGACAGGTGCCCGGCCCGCACGGCGGCCGACATGGCGGCGTCCTCGCTGACGGGGATGAACGCCCCGCTCAACCCGCCGACGCTGCTGGAGGCGAACGCGCCGCCCTTCTTGACGGCGTCGTTGAGCATGGCGACCGCCGCCGTCGAGCCCGGCGCGCCGATCTTCGTCACGCCGAGGGTCTGGAGGATCTCCCCGACGCTGTCGCCCACCTTCGGCGTCGGCGCGAGGGAGAGGTCCACGATGCCGAACGGCACGCCCAACTCCGCGGCGACCTCCCGGCCAATCAGCTCGCCGACGCGCGTCACGCGGAAGCTGGTGATCTTGATCTCCTCGGCGAGGTCGCCGAGCGTCAGGTCCCCGCCCGCCTCCTGGAGGCGGCGCTTCAGCGCGCTGGCGATCACGCCCGGGCCCGAGACGCCGATGTTCACCGTCGCTTCCGGCTCGCCCGCGCCCATGTACGCCCCGGCCATGAAGGGGTTGTCCTCCGGGATGTTCGCGAAGACCACGAGCTTGGCGCAGCCGAAACCGTTCTGCCCCGCCGTCGCCTCGGCGATCCGCAGGATGATCCGCCCCATCCGCCCGACGGCGTCCATGTTGATCCCCGCCTTGCGGGACGCGACGTTGACCGACGCGCACAGCCGCTCGGTCTGTGACAGGGCCTCGGGCAGCGTCTCCATGACCACCTCGTCCCCGGCGGAGATGCCCTTGTGAACCAGCGCCGTGTACCCCCCCACCAGGTCCACCCCGCAGGCGGCCGCGGACTCGTCCAGCGTGCGGGCGAGCTGCACCGCCGCCGCCTTGCCGTGCCCCGCCAGCAGCACGGACGCCGGCGAGATCGCCAGCCGCCTGTTGATCACCGGAATGCCGTGCTTGCCCGCGACGCGCTCGCAGACCTCCACCAGCCGCCGGGCCCGCGAAACGATCTTGTCGTGCACCTTGCGGCAGAGGTGGTCCATGCTGGTCGCCGCGCAGTCGTTGACGTTGACCGCCAGCGTCACCGTTCGCACGTCGAGGTTCTCGGCGTGCAGCATCTGGATCGTGGAGAGGATTTCGTCGGTTCGAAGCATGGTTCCGTCACGTCAAGAGGCGAGGAGGCCCGAGCGGCCCTCGCGGCAGTGTACGCGCCCCCGCCCCGTCGTGTCACGTCCTCTTCGGGCCCGGCGTTGAGCGGGCATCACTCCCCGTCGAGATAGCCGCACTCGCGCAGCGTGGGCTCGATCTCCGCCATCAGCTTGTCGAGCTCCTCGTCCGAGATGTGCTTCTTCCAGGCGTCCACCGCCTGGGTGTGCACGTTCGCCGCGACCCACTGCTCGACCTCCTCGCTGGGGGGCAGCTCGAGGAACGCCAGCAGTTCGGCAAGGACGGGGACGGGCTCGGCGCAGAACCGCTCGTAGCGGCACTCGTAGTAGCGGTCCGGGCCCAGCTCGGCGCCCTCGGCGCGGGCGGTCTGGACAACGTACCGCCACTGCATGCCGCACAGCTCGATGAGGGACCTCTCCTTCATCGCCCGTTCGATACCGGGGAAGCACGGCCCCCAGGGCGCGGCGACCTTCTGCCCGAAGCAGCGCTTGATCTTTCGCCAGAAGTACGACCCGACCAGGCGGAACTTCATCCCGAGCGGGACGTGGAAGATCTTCCTGTACTGGGGCGTGAACGGCTTCTGCCAATACCTTGCCGAGCTGACCGCCGACGCCCGCCCGTCGCGGAGCATGTGGACGATCTTCGCATCGGGGAAGACGTGGGCGATGTACTTCAGCCGCAGCGCGTTGTCGTTGGTCTTCTCGCCGACGCGCCGCCCGGGACCCGCCTCGCGCTGGTAGTTCTCGAAGAACCGCCGAATGTACGCGACGATCTTCGGCGTGGCCTGCTCGGGCGTCAGGCGGTCGGACACGTCGTCGTAGTGGCCGTACTTCCAGACCCACTTCTGCTCGAGGGTCTGCATGGCGACCGTCGGGTGCCGCCCGAGAACGCCGTGCATCATCCACGTGCCCGACCGGCTGTTTCCGACGACGAAGATCGGGCGGTCCACCTTCACGGCTTGAGGGGTCATGTGGTCTTCTCTTTCTTGTCCTGGGCGGGGCGGGGCGGCACCTCGCCGCGGCCGACGGCAACCGCAACGGACTTGTACACCCCGGTGGAGCGCTTGCGGTTGTACTCGGCCAAGAGGAACTTCCGCGCACGGCGGCCCATGTCGCGGGTGCGGCGGGGGTGGTCGGCGGCCTCGCGGATCGCCTCGGCCATTCCTTCGGCATCCTGGCAGCCGGAGACGGTACCGCACCGCCCGAGGCGGATCATCCGCGCCGTGTCGCTGTCGTCCGGCGCGCCGGCGAGCACCGCCCGTCCCGCGGCCATGTACCCCAGCACCTTCGACGGCAGGGACGTCTCGCCGGTCCGCGGCAGCAGCGTGACGAGCCCCACGTCGGCCGCCGCCTGCATGTTGGCGAGCGCCTCGGCCGGCTGGTACGGCAGGAACATCATGTTGCCGAGCCCCCGCTCGGCCGCGGCGGCTTCGAGCTCGTCCTTCACCGCCCCCTCCCCCACGATCAGCAGGAGGATGTCCTGGCGACCGGCGAGGCGCTCGGCGACGTCGGCCAGGACCAGGGCCCCGCTGGCGTAGCCGATGGTCCCGGCAAACAGCGCGACGAACTTGTCCTTCGGGATCCCCTGCGCCCGCCGCCACGGGTTGTCGCGCCGCGTGGCAGGGAACTTCTCCGGGTCCAGCCACAGCGGCACGAGCGTGATCTTCCCACCGTCCACGCCTCGCTCGACAATGCCACGCTTGAGGCTCTCGGACAGCGTGGTGATCGCGTCGGCCCGGCGGCACAACTCGGCGTCCATGGCCCGCAGGACGCGGTAGCTCAGGGCGGATTCCTCGATGAGCCCGGCGTGGGCGGCGGCCTCGGGGTGCAGGTCGTAGATGTCGTAGACCAGCCGCGCACCCTTCAGCCGCGCCAGCAGCCACCCCAGCCACGTGCCGAAGATCGGCGTGGAGTGGTTCAGCACCACGTCGAACGGGCCCGACGCCAGGCCGTTGAGCATCGCGGTCAGGCCGAACGTGAAGTAGAACATCAGCCGGGAGATCATTCGCTTGCGGTTGGGAATCGTGTGCAGGCAGCGGACCACGCGAATGCGCGGCGAGAGGTGCTCCACGCCCCGGAAGCGGGCCTTCCACCCCTCCTTGAGCTTCCCGCCGGGGTGATTCGGCCAACTGACCAGCAGCGTCACCCGATGCCCGTCGGCGGCGAGATCCTCGGCCAGCTCTCGCATCATCACGCCGGCCGGGGCGACCTCCGGGGGAAACACGTAGCACATCACCGCGATGTTCATGCCTTCCGATCTCTCCGTCGAACAGCAGGTAGCCCGCTGCGGCGCGTCAGCATCCGGCCCCGGCCGGGTGCGACTGCTCGAACCAGTCAATCGTCCGCCGCAGGCCCTCATCGAAGCCGGTTGCAGCCACGAAGCCGAATCGCTCCTTCGCCCGGCTGGTATCCAGGCAGCGCCGGGGCTGCCCGTCCGGCTTGGACGTGTCCCAGACGACCCGGCCGTCGTAGCCGACCATCTTGCGGACCTTCTCGACGAGGTCGCCGATGGTGATCTCGAAGCCCGTGCCCAGGTTGACCGGTTCGGGGTCGTCGTAGCGTTCGGCCGCAAGGGTCAGGCCTTCGGCGCAGTCGTCCACGTACAGGAATTCCCTGCTGGCGCGGCCGGTCCCCCATACTACGACCTCCTCTCGACGGCGGTTTCGGGCCTCGACGAATTTCCGGATCAGGGCGGGGATCACGTGGCTGGTCCGCAGGTCGAAGTTGTCGCCCGGTCCGTAGAGGTTGACCGGCAGGAGGTAGACCCCGCGCAGGCCGTACTGCTGCCGGTACGCCTGGAGCATGACCAGCAGGGCCTTCTTGGCAATGCCGTACGGGGCGTTGGTCTCCTCCGGGTAGCCGTTCCAGAGGTCCTCTTCGCGGAACGGTACGGGGGTGTGCTTCGGGTACGCGCAGATCGTGCCGACCTGGACGAACTTCCTCAGCCCCACGCGCCGGGCGTGCTCGACCAGGTGCAGGCCCATGGCCAGGTTCGCGTAGAAGAACCGCCCGGGGCTTTCGCGATTGGCCCCGATCCCGCCGACCTCCGCGGCGAGGTGGATCACCACCGTCGGCTGCATCTCGGCGTACATGCGGCGGACGTCGGCCTCGTCGGTCAGGTCAAACTGCTCGACGGTGGGCACGAAGAGGCGGTCGGCCGCCACGCCCGCCTGCCGCAGCCGGGCCTGGAGGCGACGCCCGAGAAACCCCGCCCCGCCGGTGACGACGACGCGCTCGCGGGACAGGTCGATCATTCCGCGCTCCCGTCGGCCCCCGCCGCGCGCGCCCGGCCGTTCGCCTTCCGGTGGTCGCGGACCACGCGTTCCTCTCGGGCGATCTCGGCGTCGGCCTCGACCATCCTCTTCACGAGCTCCCGGAAGGTGACCCGCGGCGCCCAGCCCAGCCGCTCCCGTGCCTTGGCCGCGTCGCCCAGCAGCACGTCGACCTCCGCGGGGCGGTAATAGCGGGGGTCGATCTCGACGTGCTTCTCCCAATCCAGCCCGACCCGCCGGAAGGCCTCTTCCAGCAGCTCCCGCACGGAATGCGTCTCGCCCGTGGCCACGACGTAGTCGTCCGGGCGGTCCTGCTGGAGCATAAGCCACATGGCCTCGGCATAGTCTCCGGCGAATCCCCAGTCGCGCTGCGCGTCCAGGTTGCCGAGGTAGAGCTTCTGCTGGAGGCCTTCGCGGATTCTCGTGGCGGCGCGGGTGATCTTGCGCGTGACGAACGTCTCGCCGCGGCGGGGGCTCTCGTGATTGAAGAGAATCCCGCTGCAGGCGAACATGCCGTAGGCCTCGCGGTAGTTGACCGTCTGCCAGTGCGCGAAGACCTTCGCGCAGGCGTACGGGCTGCGGGGGTGGAACGGCGTGGTCTCGGTCTGCGGCGTCTCGACGACCTTCCCGTACATCTCGCTGCTGGAGGCCTGGTAGAAGCGGGTCGGCAGGCCCAGGTCACGGATGGCCTCCAGCAGGCGCAGCGTGCCGATCGCGTCGACCTGGGCCGTGTACACCGGCTGGTCGAAGCTCACGCGGACGTGCGACTGGGCGCCGAGGTTGTAGACCTCGTCCGGCCGGCACTTGGTCAGCACCTGCCGCAGGCCCGCGCCGTCGGTCAGGTCGCCGTAGTGCAGCAGCAGCCGGGGGCTCTGCTCGTGGGGATCGGCGTAGATGTGGTCGATCCGCGTCGTGTTGAAGCTGCTGGACCGGCGGATCAGTCCGTGGACCTCGTAGCCCTTGGCGAGCAGAAGCTCGGCCAGGTAACTGCCGTCCTGGCCGGTAATACCGGTAATCAACGCTCTTCTGGGCATCCGTGCGCTCCCGGGAGGACCTACCTAGCCTCTATCGGCACGAACCGGGGGTCGGATTGGGCGAAACGCACTTCCCGGGCGTCCCTGCCGCCGGACGGGGCGCCTCAGGCGTGTCTCAAGGCGCGGCGGATGGCCCCGGTCTGCTGTTGAACGAAGCCCCTCACCGCGAGTCGGGCCGTGAACGCCACGTGGTACTTCAGCAGGGCCAGCCCCCGCAAGCCGCGCTGCTGGACCTCGGCCACGTCCGCCAGCATGGCCTCGTCGAAGTGGTTCTTGTAGTCCCCGACGATCCCCTTGCGGAAGAAGCGCTGGCTCTCGGGCTTGTCCTCCTCGCCGAGTCTCTTGCGCTGCCGGGCCAGGGACGTTTCCTCCTGGATCTCCAGGATTCGCTTCTCGGGAACGTCGAACCCCAGGAAGGCGGCGATGCGGGCGACCTCGCCGACGAAGTCCCCCTTCAGCCGCTCGAACGCCGACGTGTACAGCCGGGGCGATTCGACGCCCCAGGCATGATGGTACTCCATGACCTGCTGGGCCTTATACCGGCCGATCGACCAGTAGTAGCTTGCGAAGGGGCGGCTCTCACGGATCTGGCCCTCTCGGATCATGTGGAAGTAGTGGGAGACCAGCACGTCTCGCAGGTCCCGCGCGATGCACAGCACCCGCACGTCCTCGTGGCCCAGCAGCAGCGACACGTACCGCTTGTGGTAAAGGTGGCTCTTGGTGATGTAGTTCGCCGAGCGGCAATCGACGTTCTTGAGGAAGGCCGCGAACCGCCCCGGGTCGATCCAGGTCTCCAACCCCGGGCGCTGGTACGCCTTCGGGATCGGGGCGTACTCGGCCATCTGCCGCACGAGATTCCGCAGCCACGTGGAACCGGACTTGAATGCCCCGTTGGCGATGATCAGCATCACCGTTCTCCTCACCTGCCGCTGCGTTTTTCGGCGGAAGGCCGCTTGGCCGAACGACCCTCCCGACCCAGCCTGCCCGGGGGCCCGGCAGGCCCTCACCGGTTACCATACGGCATCTTCCCGCCTCAGGCAAACCATGCCGCACCGCGCTTGCCGGGAGCGCCTTCCTCTTTCCGGCAGCCCGGAGTATCATTCGGAAGGCTGCCTGTCAAAGCGGCCCGGCGTGGCAGCCGATGTAACCGGCAGGATCGTCTGATCGCGACGTTCGTATTGCGTTCGCACCCATGGTGATCGATGTGATCCCGCGTTGCACCTTTTGCTCCTCCCAAGGCTCCCCTTCGGCCGCACGCGCGGCGAGAGGCTGGTACGCGGATAAGCATGGCCAGAATCTGTGTCGTAACGTCTATTCATGCTGATTTCGACAGCCGGATCTACAAGCACTGCCTCTCCGTGCGCCGGCTCGGGCACGAAGTGGCCCTGATCAGTCCCTGGCCGCCCCGGCACGATGACGGCATCTGCTACCTGAGCTTCCCCCGTCGTCGCGGGCTTGGAGGCAGGGCGCGCCAAGCGGCGGACATCGCGAGACTGGCCCTGCGAGCCGGCGCGGACCTGTTCCACTTTCATGACGTGGACATTCTCCCCCTCTTCGTCCTGTTGCGCCTCGTCACCCGCCGGCCGGTGGTCTATGACATCCACGAGAACTACTCCGAAGAAATGCTCGTGCGGTACTGGGTTCCCTCGTACCTTCGCATCCCACTGTACCACGCGGTTCGGCTTGCCCAGGCGTTTGGCTGCTCGGTCTTCCGCAACCTGGTGGTGGTGGTCAACAGCATCGAGCGCGAGTACGGCCGGCCTTGGCTGCGCTGCGTCCAGGTCCGCAACTACGCTAGCGTCGCCCTGGCCGACCAGGCCGCGGACGACTACGAGCGCCGCGAGAACGCCGTGCTGTTTACCGGCTCGCAGTATGTCGAGAACGGCGCGCTGCTCTTCCTGGATATCGCCCAGCGCGTCCTGGCCCGGCGCCGGGACATTCGCTTCTACAGCATCAACCGGTTCGGAATGCGCAAAGACAGCCATGAAAAGGCGATGCGCCTGATGGCGTCCGAGCGGCTCCGTGGAAAGGTGCAGGTCCTGCCGAGAATCCACGGCGACCGCATCATGGAGTACATCAACCGTGCAACCATTGGGATCAGCCCCAACCTGAACGTGCCCAAGCAGGTCAAGGCGATCCCCACCAAGCTCTTCGAGTACATGGCCGGGGGCTTGCCCATCGTTGCGTCGGACCTTCCGTATAACCGCGAGTTCGTCCGGGAGACCGGCGCGGGCTTGCTGGCGGATCCCAGCGACCCGGAGCGATTCGCGGACCATATCTGCTGGCTGGCAGACCACCGACGCGAAGCGCAACAGATGGGCCGGCGGGGCAGACAGGCGTACCTGGATCGGCTCAACTGGGAGAAGCAGGACCAGGTGCTGGGCGGATTCTACGAGGCCATCCTCGCCCGTCACCCCCACGGCCTGCACGCGGATTAGCCCCACGCTCCGGCCCCCGCACTCCGCGAGCTGTCAACGGGCCCACGTGCTCTCCGACTGCCGCGTTCCGGCCCGCTGAATCGTATATTTCCCGTGTCGGCGGTGACGTTTTGCGGGGATGTGTGCGGCCCCGGCACGCCGACGCGGCAGGCCTTCGAGGCCCGTCCCCCCCCCCCGCGATTGTCCCCGAAGGTGTTCGTCATGACGCAGTATCCGCCTCCGCCAATGTTCGAACCGCTAGAGGCTCGCCTCTTCCTGAACAGCACGCCCGTCTTGGGCGCGATCGGGCCCGCCACGCCCCTTTCCTTGCTTCAGCCCAGCGTCACGGCCTCATCGGGCCGGGCCTTCTTCGCCTCGCCAACCGGCGGCGGGGACGGCACGTCGCTGGCCAGCCCGTTCCGCGTGTGGGACTTCTGGAGCGTGGCCCGGCCGGGCGATACGCTGATGCTCCTGGACGGTCGCTACACCGGCTACACGTCCATGATCCTCCCGACATCAGGCCTGTCCGGCACGGCCGCAAGCCCCATCACGATCCGGGCGCTCAACGAGGGGCACGTTGAGATCGACGGCCAGGGCCTTTACGAGCCCGTCGCACTCACGGAGAACGACTACTTCACCATCGAGGGCCTCAACGTTCACGACAGCCGGCGGAACGTGGTGGTTCTGCGGTATTCGAACCACTGTACCGTCCGCCGCGTCTGCGCCTGGAATGCCGCCGACACCAACGCGGGCATCTTCGGCGCTCACGAGGGCGTCTACAACCTGTTTGAGGACTGCGCCGGTTGGGGCACGGCCAGGAAGGTCTTCAGCGCGTCCCAGGGCGGGGACCACACGACGTTCCGTCGTTGCTGGGGACGATGGGAAGGCTCGCACGTAGTCGGTCCGAAGACCGTCTTCGCGACATCCTACAACAGCTACGACAATCTCTTCGAGAATTGCATCGGCACGTGGGATGCCCGTCGCATGCGGGAGACGTACACGCTACTGGACTACGAGGGGAATCCCTGGACGGGCGCGGGCGCGGGAACCTACACGGACTACCAGGTCCAGCACCCCGTGGGCATCTTCAAGACCGGCCGGCTGGACGGAAGCTCATACGCCAACACCCGCATGGTGGGGTGTGTCGCCTACACCCTCGCAGACCAGCGGGTCGACTGGAGCGACTGCCCCACGGCGGCCGGCTTCTTCAGCTCCAAGATCGACGGGATTGCGGTCCAGGACTGCCTTTCGTATAGCGAGCACGCGTATCGCCCGTTCGGCCTGTACTGCGATGTGAACGGCGACACGATCCTCGGAGGGCAGGACGTCCTGGCACACGGCATCACGAGCATCGGTCCGGGAGCGGCGTCCGTGTTCGATCCGTACACAGGCGCGGACTTCTGGGACCTGGAGGCCCTGTACTCGGCCGCATCCGCCGACGCGATGATCGAGGCCCGGGGCACTCTACTTCAGGGCGTGGGCGGGCTCGGCGCGAACCTGAAATACCGTTCGGTCAACGGGGAGTTGACGGAGGAACTGCTCTGGTCCTGGCCGATGGACGACCGGATCGCCGACGCGATGGTCCTGGCGGGCTACGACGACGCCGTCCACGTCACGGAAACGCTCCTCGGGCTTGGCCGCAACGCGTTCGCCGAGGGAGACGGGATCGTGGAACGCACGTTCGGCGGCCAGAAGGAAAGCTGGTTCACCGACGCGGCCGGAAACCTCGTCAGGGCCACCTTGGACGGGCCGGGGACAGGCCGGCTTGTGGTGCCCACCTCGGGCCGGGCGGAGGGAGTCCGCATCCTGCTGGACGGCACGACGGCGGCCTCCAACCTCCGCCTCTCGGGGATCGGCTGGTCCGGTCAGAGCATTCAGGACCTCCTTGTGCGGGGCTCGCTGAAGTCCGTCTCCGGGCAGACGGCGGGGTTGGGTTTCGAGGTCACGGTCAACGGGTACCTGGGGCACATCGTCCTGAGCGACCCCACCGACGGGTGGTCCCTCGACGTCATCGGGCCCGGAGAGCTGAGCCCACCGCCCGGCGAGAGCTTCGTGGACGCGGCGCTGCCGTCCCCCCGGCCGGCCGGGGGCACCAAAGCGGTGCCCTCCCCCAGGTTCCTGGACGGCCGCGGCGCTCTGCGAGCCGCTCTGGACGCCCTGCAGGAATTCCCCTCCCTGGGCAATGCCCAGGCCTCGCACGCCCGAAGCCTCCCCGGTTCCGACGGCGCGGCGCCCGACGGCCGGACCGGGCGGGAAGGGGCGCCCGTCGAAGCCGAAACGAACGGCACCACGGGCGAAACGGGGGCGGAAAGGTCGCGTCAGGCGGAGCAGGCCGGCCCCGCGGCTTCCGGGACGCTTGATCCGGCTTCAGCGGCACGGCAGGACGCCGCAGGAACCCGGGCCGGCATGACAGACCCCGCGCTGGATCCGCTTCAATGCGTTCCGGGGCTTGATCCTCTGCGGACACTTTCCCCGTAGGCCGGGCGAGGCGGTCAGGGGGCCCACGCCTGATCCGGGCCCGCTTCCTCGTACTCCTGCTCCTGCTCGACGAGGTCGGCCTCGGTGCGTGCCCGCCGACTGGCGGCAACCAACAGCGCGCCGATGGTCAGGAACACCCAGTACCCCTTCAGCAGGATCCAAGTCGCTACGAGACCTTGGACGAGGAAGAAGACGATGATCGATCGTCCCATCCACTTCTCCCATCCGGGCTCGGCCCGATGCACGGACACGAGCAACCCGACGGCCAGGAGCACAAACGCCACGCCGCCCAGCCAGCCGAGGTTCACCGTCACATAGAACAGGTCGTTATGGATGGCGTGGCCGTGACCCGTGTAGTAACAGCCCAGCCCCGCGCCCATCGGGTTGCGCTGGAGGTAGTCCAGCCCCTCGACGATGAAGTCGAGGCGGGTCTCAATCCCTCCCCTGGCCTGCTCCGTGTCGGTCAGACGGTCCACCACACCCTTCGAAGCGAAGTGTTCCATTCCCACGTACATCCCCACGAGGACGACGACGCCGAAGACCACCACGGCCACGAAGATCGTGGGCTTGCGGACCACCTCCCGCAGGAACAGCACGGGGAGAATCAGTGTCGCCGCCACGGACACGAGGGCCTTGCGGCTGCCGGTCATCAGGATCACCACCGGCATCACGATCGCCGTTAGCAACCACAGCCATCTCAGGAAGGTCGCTCGTCTGTCGGTCACGAACAAGTAGATCGCCGTAAACAACCCCAGCGCGAACATGCAGCCGGTGTAGTTGGGGTTGTCCATGCGCTCCTGGCTCATGCCGAACGTCAGGCGGCCCTCCGTCCCGTGAGCCAGACCCAGAACCCCGCTCAGCAGCGCCATCCCCAGGCACGTCAGTGCGAAGGCTCGTAGCGGCCAGCGGAGGTCCTCGGTCGACGTGCAGAAGCTCTGGATCAGGAAGATCAGCACGAGTAACTGGAACAACGTGAACGTGAACTTGCCCGCGATCTCCGGGTACTGGGCCCACGTGATCGACAACAACGCCAGAATCGTTAGCCCCACCAGCCCCCAGGGCGTGGGGATGTGCAGTCGTCGTTGGCGGAACAGGATCAGGCGCGGCAGCAGGCCCATGGCAATGATGATGCCCACGACCCGCCCGAAGCCGATCCCTCCCCAACTGATCACGCGTTCCAGGGGCACGGACATCAGCAGCAGACAGACGCCGAAGGTCGGCTTCCAGAAGGCCCCAATGACGGTCAGGGGCACGACCACCGCGCCGGCTACGAAGATCTCCCCCGCCCGGGCCAGGAAAACGCCCACCACCCCCGCAACGACCCACGCCCCAAGGAACATCAGCCAGGGCACGTCCAGTCCCTGTCGGACGGCCGGGGGCGGCTCATGCCACGCCATCTCGATCGGCAAGCTGTCCTGTAGTTGGCTCACGGCATCAATGTCCTGCAATGCTACGGGGCCACGGCCTTGCCGGGCCTCTACGGCGCGGCCGCAGGCTCAGACGGATCCGCTCTGTTCAGAACGAAGCGGGCCTTTCCCGCCGGCGTCCTCTCGATATCCTCAGGATACTCGAACGCCACGTCCGCTTCCTCGCCCAAGTGCGCCCGGACGATGTCGGAGACGCGGTTTTCTTCGCGATCCCGATTGTACCGCTCGTTGGCCACGATGCGAATGAGCACTTGCCCCGGGCGATCCTGAACGAACTGATACAGGTCCACGCCCCGCACAAGGCGGAAGGCGTGAGGGGCGAGGGCGCCGGAGATCGCATCGCCGTTGCACGCCAGAAGCTGATCGTTGATCCGCCCGTCGATGCGAAGGATTCGCCCAAGCCCGCGCCCGCAGGGGCAGGGCTCGTCGCTGAGCACCCCGGCGTCGCCGTTGCGGTAACGGATGATCGGCATGGCGCGATTGTCCAGGTCCGTCACGAGGAAGGCCCCCTCGCCTTCCAGGAAGGCCCCGCCGTCCCGCTCCGCCTCCAGGATGGCGTGCTCGTCGCACCGGTGGTACCCCTCGGCTTCGCCGCACTGGAAACCGAGGCTGTTGCACTCGCCACAGCCGTAGAACGGCAACACCTTGCACCGGAAAACCCGCGCGATCTGGTCCTTCCAGTTCTCCGGCAGGACCTCCGCCGTCGGGAAGACGGCTTCCAGGTCCGCCGACAGGCCGGCTTCCTCGGCATACTGGGCGAGGTGGTGCAGCGCCGACGTATAGCCGATCATGTGACGGCAGCCCGATTCGCGGATCCGGGCCATGTACTCCGCCACGTTGCCGCGCCCCAGCTCAAATGCGGGCAGGAAGTGCTTCCTGCCGTGGGCCCATCTCTTGAAGGACCGCTTCGCCCAGCTTCCGGAGGGCCCCTGCCCGAGCGAGCCGCCGAACAGCGACACCCGCGGCATGGCCGGCGTGAGGCCACCCCACGACAGGCCCCGACTGAAGCACTGCACGGACCACGCCCCGTCGCTAAGCCCGCGGCGCACCGTCATGGGCTCGCCCGTCGTTCCACCCGTCGTCGACACGCGGATCTTCCGCTTCGGCATGGCGGGATCCCACATCCGCGCTTTCTCCCGGCGGAGGATGTCCTTCGTCAGCACCGGGAGCTTGGGCAGGTCCGCCGCCTTGGTGATGTCCGATGGCTTGAGGGATCGCTCGTCCATCTCCTCTCGCCAGTAGGGAACGTTCTCGTAGGCATGCTCGATCAGGCCGGCTAGCTTGCGGTCGCGAAGCGCAGCCAGTTGCTCGGGCGTATGCCACTGGCTCTCCTCCAGGAAGCGCAGGACCTGCCGGCCGGGATAGCCGCGCAGAAACCAGGATACTCGAAGAAGCAACGGCAGCCGAATCATCGAACGCTCCAGGCCATGGGGCCCTTGTCTGAGTATCGTCCAATCGTGCAGCCCGGATCAAGAGCTTCTTCGTCGCCCGGCCGGAAGGACCCCGCAACGGTCACGTTCCCGGCCCGCGGGCAAAGAGTCCGCGGTTTGCCCCAGCCTGTTGAACCGGAATGCGGCGGTCGGCATAATCCCGTTTTGTTCGTGCAGCGAACCCGCCCACGACTTGGCGGCGTGTCGAACCGCCCCAGGTGGAGGCCGACCCCCATCGACCAGCGTCCGAGGGCCTCTGCAAGGGGCCATGGAGACAGACCAGATGCCGGGACTCACACTCTCTCTTCACGCCGCCAGCGCCGCGACGGACCCCGGGGCATTCGACCGGGCCCAGGAGGGCATGCTGCATGGAGCACGGTACGAAACCCGAACGCTCGTCGAGGCGCCAACGCTTCGCGTGGGCTGCGTGACCTATCCCGGCTATCCCCTGCGAACCGTCGAGGCGGGCGGCGTGACGGTCGTGTTCGAGGGACGGGCGTACACAGAATCTCCCGAAAGGCTGGACGAATCCCTTGGCGACCTGGCGACCCGTGTCCTCGCCAACGGGGACGAGGCGCGAGCATCCATCGAGAAGTGGACCGCTGAAACGGAGGGCGAGTACCTGGTCCTGATGGTCCGCCCGCAGGACGGACACGTACTGCTCTTCACGGACCCGCTGGGCCGGCTGCCCGTGTACTGGTACGTCACGGACGACCGTCTGCTCCTGGCGCGCGAGTGCAAGTTCATCCGCGCCCAATGCCCGGAGATGCGGTACGACCGAGTCGCCTTCGCGCAGACGCTCTGGTGCGGATACCCCCTCGGCGAAAGGACACTGCTGGAAGGCGTGCGCAGGGGGAAGGGAGCCATGCTGTTGCGAGGGGGGTGTGACGGACCCCGCGTGTGGGCCCGGGCGGAGACGCTCTTTACACTCAACCTGGAGGAGAAGGACCACTCCGGGGGATCGGTTCAGCAGCATGCCGAGGGCCTTGCCGGAACCCTCGTAAACGTCTGCCGCCGATGGGGCTCCCACCCGGAGGCAAGAGGCAACCTGCTCTCGCTCAGCGGCGGGCACGATTCACGCGTCGTTGCGTGCGCCCTGCACAAGGCCGGTGTCCCCTTCACGGCCATCAGCTACCTGGACGCCAAGGGCCGCAGCAGCTCAGACGCCGAACAGGCCGCGGAGGTGGCGGCCGCCCTGGGCGTCGAGCACGTCGTATTCCGCACCGCCCCGGTCTCCCATCGGGACGCAGAGCGTCTGGTCTGGATGCGGGACGGCCTGAACTACGCGGGAATGGCCTTCATCCTGGACTACCTCCGACAGATCGTCGATCGCTGGGACACGGGGGCTGTCTATATCACCGGCGACGGTGGCGACAAGCTCCTGCCGAGCCTGTTTCCTTCCCGGCGGTTCCAGACCTCCGAGGCGCTGTGCGCCTGGCTCGCCCGTGCGCACGCGATCAGCCCCATGGACAAGGCGGAGGCCGTCTTCGGGCTTGAGCCGGGCACGCTGCGCGAGGAGCTGCGGGCCCTCGTGGCGGACTACCCCGAGCGCAGCCTCGGGCAGCGGGCCGTCCACTTCGCGTTCTATGAGCGCGGCAGGAAGTGGCTGTATGAGGGCGAGGACCGCACGCGGGCCTACCTCTGGGAGACGAGCCCTTTCTACGCGTTGGGGCTGTACCGGCAGTGCATGCTCGTGCCCGACGGGCTGAAGGCCCACAATGAGCTCTATCGTTCGCTCCTCCAGCAGTTATGCCCCCAATGCGCCGAGATCGGCATGAGTTGGGCGGGGCGGAAGCGCCCGGCCCCGGCGTCGCGATCCTATTGGCTGAGCGTGCGCCGACGAGCGGCCCTCCGGAAGGCGGCCTCCATCGCTCGCCGCCTCAAGATCCCGTACCCGAGCCGGACCCGCCGGCCGGTAGGGCTCTCTGCGCCGGAGGGAGAGGCCATTTGGCAGGCCATCCAACCGGGCTGCCCCTTCGCACAACTCCTGGACACCGGGTCTGCGATGCCCTATCTGGAATCCGCGTCGGCAAGGGAGATCGATATGTTCCGGACGCTCGTGTTGTACGAGAGCTTCTGGCGGGAAGGGCCCCCATCGCCCGGGAGCCCCTGACCGAGGCGGTCCTTTGTCCCCCATCGCTCCGGCCGATAGTGGCCCGTCGGTCGGCGGTCGTCCCGCCCTATCGAGGGATCAAGCCGTTCCGCCACGCCGGATCCACGATGCGATCCGCCTCAGGAGGCCGCGGAGCAGGTCCCACTCCTTCGCCGTCACGTGCGGCAGGAAAAAGAGGACGAAGGTCCCCCCGCTGATCAGCCATACCAGCACGAGACTGCCCCACGTGCCCGGCTGGAGCCACCGGGCCGCGAAAGCCCCGGCCGCAAAAGCAGGCGCCGCCGCAAGAAGAGGCTGGAGATAGGCATGCCAGGCGAACGTGCCGGGCCTGACCTCGAGGTCCTTGCAGGCGAAGTAAGTCGGCAGGAACCAGTGCATCACGCGCCCCGCCACCAGGGCGAGGACCGCGCCCCCCAAGCCCCAGCCCAGCCAGCCGACGAGCACGGCCACCAGGACTACCGTCGCCCCGAGGTCGGTCATGGTGGCAAAGAACGGGCGTTTGGTGTCGCCCAGGCCGTTGAGGACCTGGACGGCACAGTTATGCGGCAGCGTCAGAGCCGACGTGGCCCCCAAGGCGAAGGCATAGGGGCCCAGCCAGGCCAGCCCTGGCTTGAGCCAGAGGCCCAGCAGCGGACCGATCGCGGGCAGCAACACGACCATCGTGCCCATGGAGAGGACCGAGGAGTACCTCGTGCCCCGTAAGAGCATCTGCTGAAGGCCGGCTTTCTTGCCCAGGCTCTGGTAACGGCTCGCCGCGGGGACCAACACGACCGTCATCGTCTGCACGATAGTGCGCATGACGACCGTGGGGTAGTCGGCCACAGTCACGAACGTGACGTGCTCGACGTTCTTGAGCTTGCCCAGAAGCCATCGGACGGCCTGTTGTGCGCCGTAGAAGAGAATGCTGCCGTAGACGATGTACGAACCGTACGCAATGAGCGACTTCAGGACGGTCCAGTCCACATAGCGGAGGCCGAACCGCATCCCCACAGCAAGGCGGCGGGCCAGACCGACGGCGGCCACGCGCATCGCGACGTCGCCAGCCACTGTGGCTGCCATGACATACACGACATTGGGCTCAACCGTCTCAAACAGGACCACGATCAGCGCCGCCCGCAGGAGTCGCGAGCCCGTGTCGGCAATCGCCAGCAACCCATATCGCTGCCGGGCCTCTAAGACGCTCGTATAGGGCGTCAGGGGAAGTGTCAGGGCAATGTCCAGCCCCGCCAGCGCCAGGATCCACGCCATCTTCTCCTGCAGTGCCGGGCCCGTCTCGAAGAACACGGCGACCGGCCGGCCCAGGAAGGGCAGGCCGCACAGAAGGACCGCCGCGGGCAGCATGAGAAAGACCGCCGCGCTGGACAGCACGCGGGAAGCCGTCTCCGTGTCGCCATCGGCGAACGTTCCAGCCAGCCGGACCACGGCCGCTCTGCTGATCGCATCCCGCACGTGGATGACAAATCGCTGCAACCCGATGGCGATCAGGAAGAGGCCGTAGGCCTTCTCGTCGACCCGGTGGAGAACATAGCCCAGCAGCATAAGCCGCACGAGCATGTTCACCACTTGCCGGATGAACGAGAACCCCGCGTTGAGAATAATGGCTCTGGACTGCCTCATAGGCCTCCCAATGCGCTCTGCCTGCCTCCGCTCTTCGGAGGCCCGGATCGGCACGGCCGCTTCCGATACCTACGCCCACGCCTGACATGCGTATCGGCATTTCGGCCGTTCTCGCGAAACAAGGGCTGCGGGCACATCTTCCCGGAGAGAATCCTATCCCCCTCCCGGCTCGGGGTACTGTCGCAAGATCTTCGCGGGGTTCCCCGCCGCCAAGGCGTACGGAGGGATGTCGGACGTGACAACGCTGCCGGCCCCCACCACGCTGCCCGTCCCGATGTGCACACCGGGCAGCACGATGACATTGCACCCGATCCAGACGTTGTCCTCGATGCAGATCGGGTCCGCCGACCCGGTCGTGTGGACGCGGTTGCCCGGGTCCTCGAACGATAGATCGTGCCCGCTGCCGTCAAAGATCTGCGTGTTGGCCGCGATAAGGCAGTTCCGCCCGATCGTGATCTCCCGGCAGGCGTGAATGCACGTGCCGTGGATCCGCGTGTTGGGCCCGAGCGAGATCCTCGCCCCCGAGCGATCGGCCAGGAGCTTGCACGGCGAGTGCATGTTGACGTGGTACGTTCGGCTCCCGGAGTCCAGCCGGACGTTATCCCCCAACACAATCAGGGCCTCCGGACCCACCCAGATATCTGGCCGGCCGATGACTTTCAGGCGTCCCTGCACCTCAATTCGCGGGTGGCGTTTCAGCCTGGCCTCGGCTGCTCTTCGCCGCAGGACGGATAGTACGGACCGTATCATTCACACCTCCGCTCGTGCCCGGGCAGGCGAGGGTATCTCCGTAGCAGCAGTCCACCTGCCCAAGCCGCAGGATTCTCGGTCAGGCCCCCGCGCCCGTCAAGCCTCTTCGGTCCCGTGCCGACCCGCAGCCAAAGGCTCCGGGAGTACACAAGCCCCGACCTATGGCGTTGCCGTTCGGAGGGCCCGGTGGTATCCTGCGCCGCCGATGGACCAAGAGAAGCTATCTGAGAAGGCATACTGGGAAGAGCTATGGCAGCGGCAGAACCTGCCTGCCGTGGCGAGTCTCTGTCCCGACACGGAACGGACGTTGGAGCGGTTCCTGCCTCGGGACCCCGGCTGGTCCTTCCTGGAGGTCGGCTGCGCTCCGGGGAAGTTCATGGCGTACTTCCACCGGAAGTACGGCTACGCGGTCACCGGCGTGGAGTATGTGGAAGCTGCGGCAGAGATGACCCGTGCGAACCTTGCCTCTCTGGACGTGCCCGGTACGGTAGCAACGATGGACTTCTTCGAGTACGCCCGTATCGGCCGTCAGCACGACGTGGTGTTCTCCGGGGGCTTCGTCGAGCACTTTGCCGACCTGCAAGACGTTGTCTCGCAACTCTGCGCGCTGGCAAGCAAGGTCGTTGTGACGTCCGTTCCCAACCTCGTTGGCCTCGATGGACTGCTCTGCAAGGCATTCCGGCCTGCCCTCTACGCGACTCACCGCCCAGTGGACCTGAAGGAGCTTCGTCGGGCCCACGAGGGGTGCGGCTTGCGGACCCTCTTCTGCAGCTTCGTGGACGGACTGAGACTGTCCGCCAAAGCACCAGAACGGTCCAGTCGTTGCAGAGCGCTCGGCCGTGCCATCCGCCTGCCGGTGCGCGTGTTCAACACCGTGTCCGACAAGATCAGCCGCATCACGGGGCATTGGCCTCACCTCCGCCTGCTGTCACCGGCAATCCTGTACATCGGGACGAGGTGATCCCCGGCATGCCCTCCGCCCCGTGCAGGCCGCGACCGCGTAGAACCGACTCCATGAGAGTCCTGGTCGTCACAAGCTCCTTTCTTTTTCCGGCTCTTCCGCAGAATTCGTGGGTGGTTGACGCATTTTTCCCCTCCCGGCTCCCCCGCTGGGGGTGAGGGAGCCGGGAGGGGAAAAATGCTGGTTGGAGGGGACTGAATAATG
>Ga0272441_10000326_pt1 | contig 109909 bp, 103 predicted proteins | sample SSMProp6N_FD_193582 | JGI IMG/M metagenome (GOLD analysis project Ga0272441, IMG submission 193582) | Marine sediment archaeal communities from Little Sippewissett salt marsh, Falmouth, MA, United States - SSM-Prop-6N | ecosystem: Environmental > Aquatic > Marine > Wetlands > Sediment ...
GAGTACTGACATCCGACGTCAGGAGGATCGTCAGTACGAGCACCCCGCATTAAAAGTCAGCAGTCGACAGTCCTCAGTCTCCAAAATGAGGATTTTGTTGAAAGTCGCCCCAAAACCGGATCGCGAGTGCTGACATCCGACGTCAGGAGGATCGTCAGTACGAGCACCCCGCATTAAAAGTCAGCAGTCGACAGTCCTCAGTCCCCAGAATAAGGATTTTGTTGATTGCTTACCCAAGACCGGATCGCGAGTACTGACATCCGACGTCAGGAGGATCGTCAGTACGAGCACCCCGCATTAAAAGTCAGCAGTCGACAGTCCTCAGTCTCCAGAATGAGGATTTTATTGAAAGTCTCCCCCATACCGGATCGCGAGTGCTGACCGACCAAGGGGAGCATCAGTACGAGCACCCCGCTGTAGCAAAGGTTGAATGAGTTGAGAATAAGTTTTTTCAGTTCGCAGTCACCATGGTTATGTCTAATTAAGTGTTTCATTTCTTTCTGTTAACTGAATAAATATATTACCGAAAATTATTATCAGGGTATGCCTAACTCTTTATTGATGATTACATTAGGTCATGATTGACAACACCACTTTTTTTATGTGTACTTTTAATGGAATATTATAATTAGACAAAAACAATCCAAATTGTATATTTGTCAATGAGCCCTGTCTTTTTGTCCTTCGTAAGCATGTAGCAGCAAGGAGACAGATACGTGCCTTCTGATTCTACCCGGCAGATGAATTATAAGCTGCATGATGGAGAGGCCATGCGAAGCTTCAAGGTGGATGAAGTGATCAAGTATTAACGGTAGAAAGCTGTTTCAAAGATGTAAAGCCTGATGGATGCAGTACTAAATAATTCCGGTCAATATGATTGACAAAGAGCATAAAAATGAACCCGGCAAAATAGGATTCTGGATCAGCACCTCCCTGGTCACAGGCAATATGACCGGGTCAGGTATTTTTCTTCTTCCAGCAGCGCTGGCCATTTATGGAGGTATAAGTATTTTAGGATGGATATATACCGTGGCCGGGAGCCTCTTCCTTGCCCTGGTATTTTCCAGGCTGAGCAGGATAATCAGAAAGTCTGGTGGTCCTTATACCTATGTAAAAGAGGGTTTTGGGAATCTCCCGGGGTTCCTGGTTGCCTGGGGTTACTGGATTTCGATATGGTCGGGTAATGCAGCTATAGCTGTTGCAGGTGTGGGATATCTTTCAGTTTTTATTCCCTTTTTGAAAGAAAACCGTATAGTGGCAGCAGCTCTGGCTATAGCCTCTATCTGGCTTTTTACATTCATCAATACTGCAAGCATAAAGAAAGTCGGAATTACTCAGTTTATCACAACTATTATAAAGATCCTTCCCCTGATATTGCTTGGTTCCCTGGGGTTCCTGTTCTTTGACAAGAGTCATTTTGTACCTTTTAATATCAGTGACAAACCTGATTTCCAGGCTATTACTTCTACTGCTGCCTTAACACTCTGGGCCTTCCTCGGGCTTGAATCAGCCACCGTACCTTCTGATAAAGTCAGGAATCCAAAACGAACCATTCCACGGGCAACAATCGCCGGTTTACTTTTTACTTCCCTGATCTATATCTTAAGCACCGTTGCTGTAATGGGTATAATATCACCGGCAGACCTTCAGCATTCTGCTGCTCCCTTTGCTGATGCTGCAGGCATTGCCTGGGGTAAGTGGGCCTCGATCTTTGTAGCCGCAGGGGCATCAATAGCTTGCTTTGGTGCTTTGAACGGCTGGATATTACTTCAGGGACAGATCCCCCTGGCTGCCTCCAGAGACAAATTATTCCCCCCTTTCTTTAAAAAAACATCAGGCAAAGGAATACCTGTCCCAGGATTAATTATTGGCAGTATACTTGCTTCCCTGCTGGTGGGTATCAATTTTACAAAAGGCCTGGTAGGGATGTTCTCATTTATCATAATGCTTGCCACCTTAAGCTGCCTCTTTCCATACATGCTCTCTTCACTCTCCGAGATGGCAATATATATAAAGAACAAACAGAAGTTAAATAAACGGATTCTTATCTCAGCTGCCTCAGTCTCAATTCCTGCATTTCTTTATTCCCTGTGGGCTATTACCGGGCTTGAAATTAAGGTAATAATCGGTGGGGTTGTTTTGTTGACCACCGGTATCCCTGTATATTTCCTTCTGAAAACCAGGCTTGTGGCAAAGCTCATTCAACCATGAAGGTATATATCCTTGGTGGTAGCGGCAGCGATGATGTATTCAAGGTTTCAACATTTGAAGTGCCCGTTCCTGATATTATTTGCTTAGCTGTAGCTGGCCAGGGTTATTACAGGGCAGGCCTGAGAGTATATTGCGGCACCGGGTGGATTGATTTCACCATGCGTTTCAATTACCAGATGAAAAGAATAGATAAATAAAAGCTTGCACAAAATAACTGAGTCAACCTATTTCTAATATTATGAGTTTACATGTATAATTATTACATTAGCATGTAACCAATTATCAATTGATATGTGTCTGGCAATTCCCGGATTAATAACAGAGCATTTCACCATGGACGGCATGAAAATGGCAAAAGTAAGCTTTAGCGGCGTTATAAAAACCATCTGTACTGAATGGGTCCCTGAAGCAAAGATCGGGGATTATGTTTTGTCTCATGCCGGAACGGCAATCAGTATTGTAGACCCTGAAGAAGCAAGGGAGACCCTGTCTCTGCTGGATGAAATGAGATGAATCAAAACAAATTTCTATCCATTGAAATATATTGACGAATACCGCAATCCAGAACTGGTTCATAAACTGGCTGACGAGATAGCTGCAACAGTAACCCGTAAGTGGCATATTATGGAGATATGTGGTGGCCAGACTCACGCAATAATGAAATATAACCTTATAGAGCTGTTGCCAGAGGAAATTACTCTAATTCATGGGCCTGGTTGTCCTGTATGCGTAACACCAGTGGAAAAAATTGACAGGGCGCTTGCTATTGCATACTCAGATAAAACAATACTGACCTCTTTTGGTGATATGATGAGAGTCCCTGGTTCTGAATCAGATCTTTTAAAAGCCAGGTCAGAAGGCTGTGATATCAGGATGGTGTATTCACCCCTCGACGCTGTTGATATTGCCACCGCCAACCCCCATATGAGTGTTATTTTCTTTGCCATTGGCTTCGAGACCACCGCCCCTGCAAATGCTTTAGCATTGCTTAAGGCAACCAGGCTGAATATCTCAAATTTCTTCCTCCTTGCATCACCGGTGCTTGTCCCCCCTGCCATACATACTATTTTATCAGCAAAAGATACGAACATAGACGGCCTGCTGGCACCGGGGCATGTATGTGCTGTAACGGGTTCTGAAGATTATATTCGTATATCCGAACAATTCAGGATTCCTGTAGCAATCACAGGCTTCGAACCCGTGGATATACTGAAGGGTATACTGGCAACGGTCCGCATGCTTGAAAATGGCATAAATGAATTAACCAACTGTTACAGGCGTTCTGTCAGGAAGAATGGAAACATCCATGCATTAAAAACAATGTATGAAGTATTTGAAATATGTGACATGAGATGGAGGGGTATTGGATTGATACGTGGAAGTGGTCTGTCCATTAAGGAAAAATACTCGGCTTTTGATGCTGAGAAAAAGTTTGATTTTAGCACAACTTACCGGCATGATCCGGGAATATGTATTGCCGGTGCTGTTCTGAGTGGCAGATTGCGCCCATCCGATTGCCCGGCTTTTGCAAGAGCCTGCACCCCCGAGAACCCTCTTGGAGCACCAATGGTTTCTTCTGAAGGGGCCTGTGCAGCTTATTATAAATACAGTTCATAGCAATGATTATGGAAATATCCTGCCCAACACCCCATAACAGGTACGACAAAATTATACTGGCCCATGGAAGCGGAGGAAGGCTTTCAGACAGGCTTATTCACGACATTATCATCAAGGAACTTGATAAGGCATATATCGATTCATCACATGATGGTGCCATACTCGAAATACCAGGCAAGCTTGCTTTTACAACAGACTCCTTTGTCGTTTCCCCCTTGTTTTTCCCCGGCGGGGATATCGGCCAACTGGCTGTAAACGGAACGGTAAACGATCTTGTTAGCTGCGGTGCAACTCCCTTGTATCTTTCTCTATCCCTCATCCTTGAGGAAGGATTACTTATCAATGAGCTTGCCCAGGTTATCTCTTCAATGGCAGCAGCAGCCACAAGGGCAGGTATCAAGATCGTTACAGGAGATACCAAGGTTGTTGAAAAAGGCAAAGCTGATAAAATATTCATTAATACCACGGGTATAGGTTCAGTGGCCGGCAACAGGTCGATCTCTCCTTATCGCTGCATGGCAGGTGATAAGATAATAATTACAGGTACTATAGCAGACCATGGTATCTCCATCCTATCTACCCGTGAAGGTCTGAGTTTTGAATCCCCTGTTACCAGCGATTGCGCACCAATGAACGAGATAGCTGAATTAATTTTCTCGGCAACTGATGATATACATGTACTTCGTGATCCTACAAGGGGAGGAATCGCCAGCGCCCTGAACGAGATTAGCCATACATCAGCCAAAGAAATAATTATCGATGAGGCCAGCCTGCCCTTTAAGGAACAGGTAAAAGGAGCCTGTGAGATTATGGGTATGGATCCTCTTTACCTGGCAAATGAAGGTAAACTACTTGTATTTCTTCCGGATAAGCATGCTGATAGTGTTCTCAAGGCTATCAAGAGCCATCCTCTTGGCCGTGAGGCTGCAATTATTGGCAGGGTAAGTAATGGTGAGCCAGGGGTAAAAATCAAAACCCTTGTTGGATCAACCAGGATCGTGGATATGATAAGTGGCGAGCAGCTACCCCGCATTTGCTAAAATCCAATTATACCAATCTTCCATTCCCTCTCCTGTGAGAGCCGATATTTCGATAAACTGCAGTCTGCCGTTAACCTTCAGTCCGTTCTCAATGGCTTTGTCAATTTTATAATATACATGTTGGAGAAGGTCTGTTTTATTTATCAAGCAAAGATCGGCATTCCTGAACATGTCAGGATACTTGAGTGGTTTATCTTCTCCCTCCGTGGTACTCATAAGCACAACCCTGGACTTCTCTCCAAGATCAAACAGTGACGGACATATCAGGTTACCCACGTTCTCAATTAATACTATGGAACCTGGTGATGGATCAAATTCTTTAATTGCCCACATAACCATGTTGGCATCGAGATGGCAACCTCTACCTGTATTAACCTGTAGAACAGGAATGTTTACTCCCCTTATCCTGTCTGCATCCATACTGGTTTGTTGATCCCCTTCTATAACATAAAAACTCGCCTTACTCTTAAGGTCAGTAAGTGTCCTCTCCAGAAGGGTGGTCTTGCCTGAACCGGGCGAACTCATGATATTGACTGAAAAAATATCCCTTGCCTGAAAGAATCCTCTATTGTGTTCAGCTATCCTGTTATTAATTTCCAGTATGTCCCGCTCAACGGTAACCTGGTCCTTTTCCGCTGTATCTTGATGATGATGATGATGATCATGGTCATGAGAGTGTTCATGATCATGTTCTTCATGATGGTGATGATCAACTTTTTTCATATCGCCGCATCCACAAGTATCGCACATATTTATTATTTTATATTGTTATTGATTTTACTCTTAACTCCCTTCCCCTTATAATATCAAGGTCCTGTGAGCCACAGCTGCCGCATGAACCCAGAAAACTTTCAATTGTGAACTCATACCCGCAATTATTACATTTCCCGGCACCACATGGTTTCTCTATAACGAAACTGGCTTTGTCCATTATCGTTCCCTTCTTAAGGGCCTCAAGGGCAAAATTCAGAGATTCAAACTCAATACCGGCAAGCAATCCTATTTCCAGATTTACTTCCCTGATTGGTCTGCGTCCTGACTTCTCAGCTTCAGAAGTGACGATCTCAATAATATTACGAGCTATGGTAAGTTCATGCATAGTTTCACTCAGATCAGGCCGGCATTCCTCCTGGCTGCTGCAACGGCCACCTGCCCCAGGGCAAGTCCGCCATCATTAGCCGGCACATTCTTATTATAATAAACATTAAATCCATCTTCATCCAGTTGATTTATTATTCTCTCTGTAATATACCTGTTCTGGAAAGTTCCCCCGGATATTACAACGTCGTTTATCCCTGAAATATCGCGGGTATAACTTATCCCATCAATCACAGCCCTGGAAACACAGTTATGGAATTTAGCTGATATTTCACCAATACTTATTCCCTTTTCTACATCGGAAACAATTTCCTGTATTGCCCTGCCAAAAGAAATCACCTCCCCATTCAGACAATAGTTATAGTGATCGTCAATACGATGATCTATAACCGATTCGAGCCGCATTGGTGCTTCAGCATGGTATTTTGCTTTCAGGCATAATCCTGTAATTGCAGCAACTGCATCAAATAGCCTGCCGGCACTGGAATATATGGCCGTATTTATTTTCTTCTCAAGCAGGTCGGTGTAAAGCAGAGATTTTTGTATTCCGGTTTGTTTAGCCAGGGCTAATTTCCCTGTTATTTCTTCCTGCCCGAGATAATGAATGGCATAGGAGAGACCTGACCTCCATGGTTCATATGAGACGGCATTACCTCCGGCCACCGGCACATAGTCAAAGTGTAGTATCCGCCTGTAGTAATGCATATCGGCAATCATGAATTCTCCTCCCCATATCCTGCCGTCATCTCCCAATCCAACACCATCCAGCACCACACCTATTACTTTCCTTTTTAACCTGTTTTCAGCCATGCAGCAAGCTATGTGAGCATGATGATGCTGAACAACTGTTAAAGTAATCCCTTTCTCTTCAGCCATTCTTTCAGCAAATACAGATGAATGGTAGTCAGGATGCATATCCCGGGCTACCAGTTCGGGAATAAACCGGAAGATCTCTGCGAAGCGCTTATAGGATTGCCTGTAAAATTCAAGACTTGCCGCATTCTTCAGATCACCTATATGCTGGCTCAGAATAATATCCTTTCCCTTCCCTACAGCAAAGCAATTTGTTAATTCAGCTCCCGCACCGAAAATACCCTCGGCAATGAAATCCACGCTTACCGGTGTGGGGGTAAATCCTCGTGAGCGCCTTGTTAATCTAAACTTTCCTGCTATTAACCGTCCTACAGAATCGTCAGACCTGTTAGCTATAGCACGATTATAGTTAACAATGGCGTCAACCCTTTCATTTAGTTTATTAAAGGCCTCTTCATCATCCGTTATTACTGGTTCATCGGAAAGATTTGCACTGGTGAATACTATCACACTGCTTTTAAGCTCACGAAACAGCAGGTAGTGGAAAGGCATATAGGGCATGATTATGCCAACTGTATCCAGTCCCCCTGAGACCGAAGACGGAAGAATATTTCCATCCTTTACAATTACCACCGGTCGCTGCCACGATTGCAAGGCTTCTAATTCTTCGGTCCCGGGTATGGCTATCTTTTCCAGCGATTCTATATCGCGGCACATAACAGCGAATGGTTTAGCATCTCGGCCTTTTGCCTTACGGAGAGAAATAACAGCCTCTGCATTCGAGGCATCGCAAAGCATATGATAGCCACCCATTCCTTTAACCGCAATAGTTCCTCCTTCATCTATTATTTTGGCAGCCAGATGAATTATATCATTTATCTCCCTCACTTTGAAATTATCGATGGTCATGGAATACCGGGGCCCGCATATATTGCATGCAACAGGCTGGGCATGAAAACGCCTGTCATTAACATCATCATATTCATCATGGCATTTTTCACACATCTCAAACCCTGCCATGGTTGTCATTGGCCTGTCATAGGGTATCCCGGTTATTATTGAGAAACGCGGGCCACACTTGGTGCAATTTATAAGTGGATATTTAATCCTGTGCCCCTGAGTTTGCATATCGTTAAGGCAATCCTCACAAACAGCTATATCCGGGCTTATGCGGGTTACTTTTTGGGAAAGGGTATTACTCTTGTTGATCGAAAAACCCTTATATGCAGTATACCCAACTTCATTGACGACCACGGATTCTACCTGAGACTGACCTGGAGCTTCTGACCATATTCTTTCAATGAATTTATCCTTTGATCCGTTGCGGGTACTTATCATTACCCGAACACCGGTATTTAAGTTCTCGACTGTACCTTCAAGATTCATAGAAGAAGCCAGCTTATATATAAAGGGTCTGAATCCCACACCCTGAACCAGGCCTTCTATTTCTATGCTGAAGGTTCTCATATTAATTGATCGATATTTATTCGGTTAATGAACTAATTAAATCGTTGAGCATATTAATTATCTGATCAGATGATTCCTTAACCACAGGAGTGAGATTCTCTCCTACTCTCAGATCTGATGGTTGTACACCCATAACATGCACTTCCATCTTCAAATGATCGGCCACCCTGCGGAGTGAAATATTATGACTTGATATATTGAACTCCTTTATCCGTGATATTGGGACCAGGCCTGTATGGCCGGGCTTACGGTTAAAATCAATACAATCAACAATAATCAGTATATCCGGATCGAGGGAGTTTATCTTGCTTATATAATTCTCAATGCTGGCTTCTACAATCAGCCTGGAAAATCTTCCTTTTGTCTCAATATTTGACACAATATACACTCCTGCACCGTCATCTCTCCTCAGTACATTACCAACTCCAACAAAAAGCACCTCATCCTCTTTGCGGCAAAGAATACCGGTAAGTTCTTTCTTCACTTATTGTAGCATTTTAACCTGCAAGCTCCTCTGGCAGTTAGGACACATTATATTAAATAAATCTTTCCTTTTCAGTTCATCCTGTATACCTACCTCTACTGATTCCGGATCCGGGATAAAGGTCTCATTAAACACATTAAGAGCCATTGTGGAGGAATATCCTCTGGTGCCCAGTTTCTTAAAAAGGAAATGAACATGCTCTTTAGTTGTAATCACATCGCCGCAATTACTGCATAGTAGTAGTTCTCGTGTTTGGGTTTCCACACTGCTGCCACGATCAAAGGCAGCCATATCATATATCATATTTGATAGCTTCACTCCCTCCCCGGTAATACAGAAAGCCTCACACTGGCCACAAAAAATACACTTACCGTAATCCCTTACTATTGTACGTATCCCTGTTTCTCGATCATCTGAAACTGAAATGGCACAGGGAGGACAAACATTGGCGCATGACATACATCCAACACATTTATCTTCATTAACTTCCGGTTTACCCCGGAATTTCTCTTCAGGAATATGTTCCTTTGACGGGAAGGATGTAGTATAGGCTGGCGTGAATAAAGAAATAACTGCCTCTCTTAGCTCTCGCAATTTTGGATATCTCATCTCCTATTATTTTTTTTCCGTGTTTACATCTTCACTATCACTAACATCCTCGGCATAATGGTCGGCCACGCTCTTTCCCCACATTTTGAATCCTGAAATGTGAGAGCCTTTAAGAAGTGAATGGGCTCCCGAGGTGGACGTAAAAAAGAGAACCGGAATAGCTATCAGCCCCTTGATTCCGATATCGTTAAACCCATATCTGATAACCAGGCTTAACAGTATACAGCATGCCCCCAGTGTAACACATTTGGTAGCTGATTGCAGCCTGTTATATATATCCGGCAGTCGGATAAGTCCCAGGCATCCGAAAAAACTGAATGACAGGCCGATGCCTATTAGTATATTGCTAATTAATTCATTCATTTAATTTCCTCCTTTCCAGGTATTTTGCCATTGTAATAGTTCCTATAAAACTGAGAATAATCCAGGCAATACCTATATCTATCAGGAATGATTTTCCCGTTCTGATAGCCAGTATTACACATATACCTACGACAATTATTCCCATAATGTCGATAGCCACGACCCTGTCGGCTACTGTGGGACCCAGTATAACCCTCAAGAGGCAAAGTGACGTAAGTGCGATAAGAAACCAAAAACTAAAATCTATCCATTCCATTATTCAAAAATCTTTTTAAGAATTCTCTCAAATTTACCTGAGATATCATATGCATAATTGTCGTGATCAATTGAGCGTACATATATCCAGTGTACATACATAATATCATCAATAATATCAACCGATATAGTACCGGGAGTCATTGTAATCGAATTAGCCAGTATTGTTCGCGCTATTGATCCCCGCAGGGATAGTCTGACCCTTACAATGCCGGGTTTTATGGGCATGGCCGGATGGATAACCCTGTAAGCAACGTCGAAATTAGCTTTCACACACTGCCATATGAAATATATAATATAAACGAGCATCCAGAACCAGCGAACCGGGCTGATCATCTTTATAATATTAAAATTGAAGTACCTTGAGAAAACCAGGGTTGTCAACAATGCTATTATGGCTCCTGCAACAAGGTTTTGCCAGTTAAGGTTATATGTTAGCAACAGCCAGGTTGCAAAACACATAAGGAAGTAAATCAGTTTGTTTAATAATTTCATTTATCAGCTTATTACAGATAACAGTATATTTACAGCATTCTCAAGAAAAGTCTCCCTTATCCCTGGTATTATCATCAGGCTCATAGCGAGGCATAGAATAGCCAGTATTACCATAGGTAGACGCATCAGGAAAGGGACTTCCTTTATTTCCAGCATTTTATCCCTGGCCTTGTCGAGAAAAGCATACCTCTGTACTTTCATGAAATAGGCCAGGGTAATTATACTTACGATAACAGCCAGTGCTGCAATCAGATAGAATTTACCCTGTACAGCAGCTATTATTATTATAAGTTTACTGAAGAACCCGTTGAAAGGAGGTATACCACTTATTGAGAGTGATGCCCCCAGTGATGTTGCCGAGGTAACAGGCATCAAATCCCTGAGGCCACCCAGCTCTTTAAGATTCCTGGTCCCGGTCGAATATTCTACTGCCCCGGCATTAAGAAATAGCAGTCCCTTGAAGGCAGCATGGTTGAACATATGGAATAATGCTCCCATCAGAGCAAGTGAGGCCACCCTCATGTCCCCGTTCCTGGCAATAATGATCATGGCAATGCCTGCAGCTGTGATTATGTATCCCATCTGGCTTATACTGCTATAGGCCAGCAATCTTTTCATATCCCACTGGCCTATGGCCATCAGGGTTCCGATAACCATTGATAACACCCCGATAGTGGTAATAACATAACTTATCTCAATGGTAACCTGGAACATGCTGAAAAACAAGCGCAGAATAGCGTATACCCCTATTGCTTTTATTAAAACACCTGATAGCATTGCAGACACAGGAGAAGGGGCGGATGAATGAGCATCCGGCAACCATGCATGGAATGGTATCATTGCAGCTTTCAGTCCAAAGCCTGCAATCATAAACAACTGTATAAACACAACTGTGGATACCTCTGAACCTGATCTGAGTACACTGGCTACATCTAATATATTAAGAGTGCCCGTATACCAGTATGTCATGGCAAGTGCGAACAGTATAAAAAGTGAAGCTATTCCACCAAGCACCTGGTATTTAAAAGATGCCTCAAGTTCTTCCTTTGAGCTACCAAAAGCAACCAGTGAATATGAAGCAATTACCGATACTTCAAGAAAAACGAAAAGATTAAAAAGGTCCCCTGTCATTACTACACCATTCATTCCCGCCACCATCAGTGAAAATAGGGAATAGTAATAATTCTCCCCGGTATATTTGTTTATATAAGGTATTGAGAACAGCCCTGCCAGCATACCTAAAAGGTTAACAATAATCAGCATCATCAGACTCAGTCCGTCAGCTACCAGATGGATACCGACCGGTATGTTGTTGACAGGTTCCCAGCCGCCAACGAGGTAGGTCATGCTATCACCACCCACATAGAACAGCAGGATAAATGCCAGAACCACCATAGAGAGCATTCCTGCTGATGGCAGAAACCTGTAAATTCCCGGTATCAGTCGCCATGTCAGGGGAATGAGGAAAGCCACTCCAAGTGGTATTATTATAAATAGAGGTATCAATGAATCCATCGCTTAGCCCTTTAAGGTGTTTATCTTGTCAATGTCAAATGTTTTGTATTTCTTATAAAGTCTGATGGCTATAGCCAGCAGTAGGGCTGTTGTTGCCAGTCCTATCACTATTGCCGTGAGCACAAATGCCTGGGGAAGAGGATCAACGACTTTATCTGCCGCATCCAAAGGATCAATAATAGGTGCCACACCTCCTTCAATATATCCTATGATTGTCAGGAACAGGTAAATACTGTATTCCATGACGGACAGACCGATGATTATCTTAATAAGGTTTTTCCTTGTGAGTACCCCGTAAAGACCAACAATAAACAGCACGAAACAAAGCAAATAAGTAATCATCTCAATCCTCCGTTTTAAATATTACAAATGCAAGGAATATTGACAGCAGGGCAGCTGCCACTTCTATACCTATGAAAATATTAAATAGCGGTATTACACCCGCGCTGAGAAGCTCCCCCGGGGTACCACCCGGTAGAAGGTTTTTGAAGAATACCGGAGTAGCCATTAGTAATCCTCCGACAGCCAGCAACAGGAAACATAAAATACCCGCCCCTTCAAGTAGAGAAGAATCCTCCTTTTCCTTCTTAAGGCGGAAATACTGAATGCCATTGGCAATAACCAGGAGTATGAATGAGCCGGCTATAATTACTCCGCCTGCGAATCCTCCCCCGGGTGTCAGATGACCATGCAGAACGATATAACACCCGTATAGAAAAACCAGCCCTGCCAGCAGTGCTGTTACATTTTTAACAATAATCGTCATGCCTTTCATAGCCTCTACATTTTTCTTGTTTTAATCCTTAATATTGCCAGAATACCCATTACAGCAGTAAAGAGAATTGTTGCCTCTCCCAGTGTGTCATAAGCCCTGTAATCCAATAGTACTGCGGTTACAAGGTTAACACTACCTGTTCCATTAACACCATTATTAATATATTCTGTTGCCATGCGGGTTTCGTGCACGCCAAGAGGATTGAGCCCTGCAATTACCAGGTTAAAGAAATAAACCAGGCATAATCCCGTGACAATCGCAAAGAATAAATATCCCATATTCCTGATATTTATATACGATTGCCCTTTAATAATAATGGTATTGCTCTTTTCAAGGTCCTCTCTGGTACTTATTATCAGTACCGAAACCATGATGATGAGTGCTATAGTCTCAACCACTATCTGTACAATTGCCAGGTCCGGTGCTTTGAGAACAAGGAATCCTATCACGAGGCTGTATCCTACCACACCATAAGATACAATGGCAGATAGCAGGTCCTTTGCATGAAGCGCATATATTGAACCTGCAATCATTAACACTAATATTACTATAAGAGTTGTCTCCATATCATTCAGTACTTAAATGAGCATTATAATAAGCAACAGCACAAGGCCTGAAATAAGCCAGGAGATGTAAAAAGGCAGGATACCTGTATGAGCTGTTTTGAATATCCTGTTGAAATACAGTATAAATCCTTTACCTACATCATAAATATCAAACCATTTTTTCTCAGCTGCGCGATATATTGGTGAGAAGAATGAAGATCCTGTGACTGTCTTATAAAAATCAAGGACATTTATACCCCTTGCTTTGAATCCAGGCTCACCACCGATGAAGCTATCATCTGTCCGGAATTTCTTCTTGCTTGCGGCAAGATATACCAGTATACCCAGGATTATGGATACAAGGACCATTGCAGCCACGAGGCCCGACTGCCAGCTGCCATCATATTCAAGTCCCCCGGTAAGAGGCATGATTATTTTCGGTATAATATATGGTGTAGCCAGTATTCCGGTAATAAGGCATATTGCTGACAGTATTATAACAGGGATGGTCATTATGGCCTTCACCTCAAAACTTCCCTTCCTGGGTTTCTGGCTATCTCCAAAAAATATCCCGGCCAGCAGTTTTATAAAACTTGCCAGGGTAAGGGCTGAACCAAGCACCGCAAGACCAAGCCATATTACCCATAGTTTATTGGCCACTCCCAGTCCATTACCAAAATCAATTATGCCCTGGTATATAACCCACTTAGAGGCAAAACCATTGAGTGGTGGTATGCCCGATATTGAAAGCGCGAAAATCAATGCAGCTATGAAGGTAAGTGGCATATAGCGGGGTGATACACCCAGGTTCTCAATTTTGTCGGTTCCGAATCGGCTTTCAACATTACCTGCGACCAGAAAAAGCCCCGATTTATAAAGTGCATTGTTCACCATATGGAAGAGGCCTCCGGCTATCCCCAGGGGGGTGCCCAGGCCCAGGCCAAGCACCATGTATCCAACCTGTGAAACAGCGTGGTAACCAAGAAGTTGTTTAATATTATGCTGAGCCAGTGCCATCATGACACCAATTATTATTGTCATGACACCAATTATTACCAGAACAAGTGTGATCCACTCAGTTAGGATAAAAAGATCCGTGCATATCCTGAACATGAAATATATACCAAGCAATTTATCTATAGATGCAGGCAACAGAGCTGATGATGAAGCCGGGGCATCCCGGGAGAAGTCTGGTACCCAGGTGTGAAAAGGTATTGCCCCAGCCTTGGTAAAGGCTCCGATAATTAGGCAGAAGAAAGCTATAGCCCCAAGTGCTGATGTTGTCTCTATCCCTGCATCACTTATATTGAACGAGCCGCTTACTTTTTGGACCATCGCTATTCCGAGAAGCATTATTGTATCTGAAGCCCCTACTATAATCATTGTTTTTTTGGCTGTCGCTGCACTCTTCTCGTCTGAACCCTTAATTATCTTATATAGTGTAATACAGAGTATTCCCCAGCAGAAAATAAAGAACAGAAGATTATCTGATATTACCGCCAGGCTCGAGAAAACCATAGTAATTAGTATATAGGAATAATATCTCCTGATCCTATGGTTGGTATTGGTATACCAAAGTGAATAAACTATAACGACTAGGCTGAAAAAGGCGATCAACATTATCATCAGCCTGGATATCTCATCGACATTGATAGTACCCAGAGCACTTATTCCCTCCTCCAGTCCACGTAATTGCCGGTCTAATACAGGGGTGTTTACAAGGCTCATGTGCCCTGTCAATCCTTTCCCGACATATACTATTACCGAATAAGTAAAAGCGAAAGCACTGGTCAGCGCTGACAGTACTCCTGTTAGTTTTCTCAATGATTCCGGTACAGCCATAAGTAATAAACCAGCTGCAAGTGGTATCCATATTATATATAATAATTCATTCATAACCTTTTGTTTATATCTTCATCTTAAGGTCATTGGTCTTTTGCCGGGAGATCCTCAACAGGTCCATTCCGTTCATAATCTGTTTGCCGCTGTAATAATCATAAGCAAATGCCATCCTTTCTGTGCAGCAATAGCAGGGGTCCACCGCTGCCAGTATTATGGTAGCATCGGCAATTGTTTGTCCAATGCATGATTTCTTAAAAGTTGCTATATTCACATAGCTTGGAGCTCTCACCTTATGTCTTACCGGAGAGTTTGAGCCATCGGTTTTTACAAAATGGAACACTTCTCCGCGCGGGGCCTCTGCCCTGCCAAAGCCTGTTCCTTCAGGTATCTCTTTAACAGGGTTGTAAATATCTCCTTCCCTGGTTTTGCTCATTTTATCGAGACACTGATTTATGATTGATACCGATTCATACATTTCAAGAAGCCTGACTTCAGCCTTGGCGAACACATCACAGCTATCAGATGTAATAACTTTCCAGTCAACCAGTGAATATGCCGCATAAGGATCATCTCTCCTTACATCGATGGAAATACCGGAAGCCCTTGCTGTAGGACCCACTGCCCCATAGTCAATAATATCTTCTTTTGTAAGTATCCCCACTTTTTTAGTCCTGGCATGAATGACCGGGTCATCCATAACAGCGCCGGTCAGCAGATCGATCTTTGGCCTCAGTGCATCCAGCATTTTCTTTATGTCCGTTATATTGATATCGGGTATGTCCCTTCTAACACCGCCAATTCTGAACATTGCATAATTATTACGGTTACCGGTTATTTTTTCGAAAATATCCAGTACAAGCTCGCGGTACTTCCATGCCCACATAAACACAGTGTTATACCCCAGGAAATGACCGGCCAGTCCCACCCACAGAAGGTGACTGTGGATCCGTTCCAGTTCCCCAATTATCGATCTTATATACAAAGCTCTATCTGGAACCTCCACCCTGCCAATTTCTTCCATTGCATTTGCAAAAGCAAAAGGATGGGAGGTAGAGCAAATACCACAAATCCTTTCCACAACAAAGAAAACCTGATCAAAAGTTTTGGATTCATTGATTTTTTCAATTCCCCGGTGGTTATAGCCTGTCTCCCAGTCTATATCCTTAACAATCTCACCTTCACAGTAAAGCTTGAAGAGTTCCGGCTCCTCCTGGAGAGGATGATATGGACCTATTGGTATTACTGCCTGTTTACTCATTTCTCTGGGATTTTTTTATTATCTCGTGCCGGTCGTGCATAAGGAAAATCTGTATTTGACCAGTTTCCTTCGGATATAAGACTTCTGAGGTCAGGATGGTTAATGAATTTTATACCGAACAACTCATGTATTTCCCTCTCTATCCAGTTTGTAGCACTTATCATATTCGCCAGGGACTCGATTTCAGGGTTTTTACGGTCAAGAGATACCATCAGGTTTATTATATACCCCTTATTATCATCACTGAAATGATAAATTATATCAAATCCTTTATCAGTGGCCATTCCAGATGCTATTATGAACCTGTATTTAAGCTCATCAAGAAAATAATTAGCTATCTCCAGGAGAGATTGTTTCCTGATCTGTACTATTATTCTCTTTCTTTGCCTTATCATAATCCCAAGGACATCACTGTTGAAGTTCAGTTTCAGCATATCCGGAAATATGTCATAGTTAATAGAACTCATATTCAGTTATTTATTGATCAGTTTTACAATTCCCGCAAGTATTGCTTCCGGTTTTGGCGGGCAACCCGGTATATAAGCATCCACCGGTATAATTTTATCAACGGGGCCGGCGAAGGTATTTCCTTCCGCGAAAATACCTCCTGTACAACCGCAGGCTCCGAAAGCAACTACGAGCAGGGGCTTGGGGGCCTGGTTATAAACCTCAAGAAGCCTGTCACGGCACTTCCTGTTTATTGAACCCGATACCAGCAATACATCGGCATGCCTTATAGTGCCTACAAGTTGTATCCCAAATCTCTCAACATCATACCGCGACGTAAGGCAATCAAGGATTTCTATATCGCAGTTATTGCATGAAGCTCCACCAAAATGGAATACCCAGAGAGATTTCTTGAAACAATAACTTCCTAAACTCAACTTTATATAATTTTATAGTTTTACAATCGTCAACCCTATTGCTACCACAGCCAGGATGTTCATCCATATAAAGAAGAACCTCATTGCCTGGTCAAGCCTCAGCCTGGGGTTTGTATTACGTATTAGCGTTATCAGAAGCAGCACCAGCACCAGTTTTAATACCGACCATAAAATACCTATACCGGTAAATGCAAAACCTCCCAACAGTAACGTTACCATCAGTGATGGCAGGGCAAAGAGCATGGTATACCTTGCCATTTTGATTATTGCATAGGCACTTCCTGAATACTCAATAAAGACTCCGTGGGATATTTCGGTTTCAGCTTCCGACATATCAAAAGGCACGAGAGCCAGTTTTGCCTGGATGACAAACAGTATTACGATGAATAATAACACCCCGGATATTGATCCGATAAAAGCTCCTCCTTCCTGTTGCACTGCAATAATATCCGAGATGGATATACTCATGTCACTTTTTATTACAATACACATAAGAGCAAGAATAAAAGTCAGCTCATAACTTATTATTAGTTTGATTTCCCGGGATGCACCTACAGAACCCAGTGGGTTACCTGAAGCAAGTGAACCTATCAGATAACTTAGAGATGGGATGGTAAGCAGGTAAAATACTACTATTACATCACCTTTAAACCCGCTACCCGGGAATATTGACGGTAGCAATATGAATACGTTTGCCATTGCAGCACTGAACAGGGCAAAAATAGGAGCCGCCAGGAAAACCATCCTGGCACCATTACGGGGTAGAATTGTCTCCTTAAAGAAAAGTTTACCCAGGTCGTAGAAGGGTTGTAGAAACGGTGGTCCTTTCCTGAACTGAACCCTCGCCGTTATCTTACGGTCAGCCCAGGACATTAATCCTCCTACCAATACTGAGAATGTAAGGCCTGGAAAGATTAGAAAATAAAACAGCTCTTTAATCATTTCTTTTCATTAATCATGTTTCAAATTATCCCACAGTATTTCCCTTACCAGTACTTTGTCATTCATTTTATGAAGATTATTTCCTGGATCTTCACCGGAATCAACTACGGTAATGGCTTTATTAGGGCAGGTTTCCACACATAACAGCTTCACATCATCTCCATTCATTCCGCAATAGTCACACACTGACTTTCGGACTTCGAAGAAATTATTCATCATTGTACCAAAGGGACAGGCCATAACACAGGATTTACATGCCACACAGAGGTTTGATGACCTGGTAATGATCCCATTATTATCCTTGTCCATGGCATCAACAGGGCACACTTCAATGCAAGGTGCATCTTCGCACCGACGACATGTAAAACTGAATGCCGCTTTCTCTAGCAAGGGCATCATCCCATTATTCCCCGGGTGATGCTGATATGAGCACTGCACTTCACAGTTGCTGCAGCTGCGGCATTTCATCATATCAATAACAATGTATTTACTCATATCCTTTCAGGCTTTATACTATTTCCATATTTCCGGATTATGTTTAATCTCTGCATAGGTAAAAACCGGTCCATCCTTGCATACAAAAAATTCACCCATCATACAATGACCGCATTTACCGAGGCCACATGACATATTCTTTTCCATTGAAAGGTATATTTCATCATCGCTGAATCCCAGTTCCAGCAGTCTGAGCGTGGCAAACTTCATCATTACCGGTGGGCCGCAAACGACAGCTATTGAATTATCAAGACTTACTCTTGGTTTATCCAGGAGCGTGGTTACCAGACCTATGGATTCATCCCACTCGGTGCCATCTGCTTTATCTGCTGATCGATATGTTTCAAATTTGTCAATGCTGTTAAGCTTTGAAAACATTGGTTTATAGATACAATCGGTAGGTGTCTTTGACCCGTAGAGAAGAACAACCCTTTTCACCTTGTCCTTCAGTTCAATAAGGGTATATAACAGTGACCTTATGGGAGCCAGGCCACATCCGCCACCCACTATAAGCACCTCCTTGCCAAAAAACCTGTCAACAGGGTAGCCCCTGCCGAAAGGGCCCCTTATACCCAGGACAGCTCCGGCCTGAAGATTATGAAATTTCTCGGTAAGATAACCGGCTTTCATTATAGTTACCTCCAGATGCTCGGTGATAAATGGTGATGATGATGGTGTAAATGGAGCCTCTCCTAAACCATCGAGTGTAAGCTCAATAAACTCACCCGTCTTAAAAGAGAATGGTTCATCAGGAGTCATAACGAACGTTTTTATGAGAGGTGACTCATCGATTACCTCATTAAGCGTAGCTTTAAGAACCTTATAAAGTCCTGGTTTTTTTATCTCCTTAGTTAGCGTATTCATATCATATCCATTATTACTTCGTTCTTGCTTATACCGGCGATACAGGTATCTATACACCTGCCGCAACCCGTACAGGCCAGAACTTCAAAGCGTTCCGGTTTCCAGACGAACTTGCACATATACCTGTTTTGAAACCTTGCACTCAGCTCCTTCAAGGGATCCTCCCCTCCCGCAACCCTCTCGAAGGCAGGGTACTGGCAGGTATCTTGCTGCTTGATCTTTTCGAACCCAGGCCTGTCAATAAGAAGAAAGCAACTGCAGGTAGGACAAATAGCTGAGCAGGCCCCGCAGGAAACGCATTTAGAAGAATGCTCTTTCCATAAATCCGCGCTGGCCTCCTTGATAAGTGAACCGGTTTCATCTGCTCCGGGCAGACCATCATTCATGCCGGCTATCTCTGCACTTATTGATTCATGTAATTTGTTTATCTTTTTTCGATCGTCTTCTCCTGTCTCTTCTGAACTAACAAGTTTGCTAACCTCTTTCATGAAATCACTTCCCTTCTCTGAAAGTGCTGAAAGTATAATACTGTCATCAAGCATACTCATTGATATATCACTGCCATCTCCAGGCCATGGATTCACACCGTAGATCGTACAGTGGCAATTTCCTGCAGTTTTATGGCATGGTGCCCCTATGATAATTGAGTTCTTTCTGCGTAGCAGGTATGTCTCGTCAGTGTAATCCTCCCCAATATACATGGCGTCGAGAAGTCTCAATCCTTCTATATCACATGAGGGAGCACCTATAATTATTGTTCTATCTGGCAGCTTCTCTTCCCCGGAAACATTTAACCTGAGTGGAAGGAAGAAGATCTTAAGAGGAGACGTAGGTTTAGCTTCATTGTATACAATACCCTCTATATCATCTTCCTTGATTAGCTTATAATCAAAAGCTCCGTTATTCCTGATCGGAGCATACAATTGCTCACCTGCTTTAGAAAGCTGTAAGAGCAAATTGTTCCATTCGTGTCTGTTGATTTTAATAGCTTTTTGCATCTTTTAAAAAGCGGATTGGAATTTCCGTGTGTTGTCTTGATAATATCTAAGCCAATTAGACTTCGATTTTCAAAAAGCCAAATTCTTTATTAAAATCCGTAAAAAGAATGACGAGCGTTTCAGAGAGAGAGGATTATTATCAGGAAGAAAAAAAATAAATATCATTAAAATATAATGTCTGAAGTCATATTGGTATATGACAATAGTCAGTTTTGACTATTTATAATATTGCGCTACAGCTCTTTAGAAATATTAAGAATTAGTGTTGATGGGTGAAGAAAAGACTACTACTATTCAAATCCTGCGATCTTTTTAAGCCTCTTGATATCCTTTAGCATGATTTTCCTTCCTTCGATCTCAACAAGCTTTTCTTCGCGAAAATCAGAAAGCAGGCGAATAATAGTCTCTGTTGCCGAACCGACAATATTTGCGAGGTCCTCCCGGGAAAGCTTCAACACATTATTATCCTTACACCCCTCAGGATGAAACTTACGACACAGTACCAGTAAGGCTTCAGCAAGTCTCTCCCTTACATGTTTATGAGCCAGAGAAATAATCTTGTCCTCGGCCTCATTAAGCATTGACCCCAATGAGTTAATAAGGTTCTTATTAATACCGGGGTATTTTATTACAAGGTTTGAAAAAAAGCTTCTATCGATAAAGCAAATTACTGAATCCTCGATTGCTTCCGCAGTAATTTGATTAAACCGTGAACCTATTATTGAACTGTACCCGAAGAGTTCGCCCGAGGTAACAAATCTTATAATCTGTTCTCTTCCATCTGAATCTTCCTTGTAAAGCTTTATTTTTCCTGAATGAAGGCAATATACTCCGACTGCCCTGCCATCCTCCTGAAATACTATTTGCCCTGCTTTATAGTATGAAGCAGACTTTTCATACCTGAGATTATCCAGATCAACGTTTTTGAGACCTGAAAAATAGGATTTTTTGAAAACCTTACATTCGACACACTCTGGCCTAACTTTCATAAATTGTTGATTATATATAAATTACATCACCAATTCCGGCCCTTGTTCTGATATATATTCACAAATTTAAAAGACTTACTCTAATAAACAAATTTATTGTTAAAAAATTAACAGTAATACTGACTTTAATCATATTTTTATTCTTTTACATACTAATTTGTTCTATTCAGGACAAATATTCAGTTGATTTTCCAGGAATAAGGACCTGTTATAAAATTTCAGTAAATTGCCAGGAAAGGGGAAAATTGTTTATGAGAAACACCGTACAAAGCATACTTATAATATTAGCGCTAGTCATGTCAAATTGCGTTTTATCTCAGAAATATAGTATTGGTAGTACAGTTATTGAAGCTACAGATTCAACAAGGAGTAACAGGGTTATTACTCTCAAAGTATATTACCCTTCTTTTATTTCAGGAACTGAATTTCCCATAGCAAATTCATCAAACGGATCATTCCCCGTGATATCCTTTGGTCATGGTTACAGGATGCCTGTAAGCTATTACGAAAACCTGTGGACTGCTATTGTTCCTCACGGATATATATTTGTTTTACCTGACAGCGAAACCCGGATGTTCCCCTCACATCGTGAATTAGGCCTCGACATACTCTTTGCAGCCAGGCATATAATCAGCGAAGGCAAGGATATAGGTTCTGTATTTCATAATAAAGTAAGTGATAGGTTCTGCCTCATGGGTCACAGTATGGGCGGAGGGTCAGTCATACTGAGTGCAGAAAAATCAGATGATATAAGTTCTCTGATATTGCTGGCTCCCTTTATCACCAAACCTTCGTCTTCAGAAGCAGCAAAATCGGTAACTATTCCTTCTCTTGTATTTACCGGAAGCCATGATTTTATTACCCCCTCACGTAAGCATGCCCTGCCCATATATGAATCGCTGGCAAGCCCCACTAAATTATACATTAATATAATAGGCGGTAATCATTGTAATATGGGAGTTAAAAACAGGCTCTGCGAGATTGGTGAACGCACAAAGCCTGGAAAAAAGATATCAAGGGAGCAACAACATGAAATATTAAAACGCTATATCCTTCCCTGGCTGGACTATACCCTTAAGGGTAATAAGAATGAGGAAATAAAAATCAATAAACTATTAGAGTCAGACACGACGATTACTTACAAAAGAAGTATTCCCCTGGAAATCTGAGTCGCTTTTTCCAATCAGAAATTACTACTTTTTCAGACTGCCCTTTGAAAAGATATACTCAGGGATATCGATATTGAATTGAATATTCTCCAGGATAAATTCTGTGCCCTCTCCTTCCTGAAGCATATCCTTGAATACTATCTTCTTGGGATACCACCTCCCATCAATATTTTCAATATTGCTCAGCTGTGTACGCTTAAGTAATGTACCACTTTTTGCATATAATTCCTCCCTGAGCGGGATATACCTGTCCTTGTCGACCCAAAGTTTCTTCCCCTGGTAGGTTACATCAGGATCAAAGGCTGTGAGTTCCACCACCCAGCAATCATTATCATAGATCATTTCAGAGCCCACGACCCTTGCATTGTAATGGTTCAGCAGACTGTTGTCTTCCATAAGGTCTTCATACGACATATCAGATCCCATAACCGACTGGCGTAACATATGACCAACAATCTGTATAGTACGATCGGTAGCAGGCGAATATATCCATAACTGATCCTCCAGCTTGAGCATTTTCGTTCCCTCCTCGCGGACGGGATAGAGGTACTCTGTAAACGATTTGTCTTCTCCCATGGTCCAGGTGCGTGATTTCACTGTTCGTGAATTCCTGATGCCGTGGATGATCATTTTTGATATGAAGAACCTGTTCTCTGATGACAGGTTCCCGTCTATTCTGCGCATTATCTCCTCACCGTCAGGATCCTGGGCCATGGTGAATGAGAAATTAAACAATAAGATAACTGAAAGTAATTTATTCATACCTGGAGTTCTTTTATTAGTCTTGCCGTTTGTCGCTTGTATATTCCAATCCCTGATAGCATGGTTCCGATTAGAGTGGATATCACTCCCGGGATAAAGCCTATATATAGTGTCTGCATGGTTATCCTTGCCCTGAAAACGCTGGGTATCATTACTGTTGCATTTTTCATCATTATACCCAGGTCGATACCGTGATTCTGAAGATATGTTGATATTAGCAGACCCAATCCGACCCCACACACAGATCCTACAATCCCTATCATCAGTGACTCATAGATCATTGTTTTGTAAACATGGTTCTTATCTTCACCTATAGCAAGTCTCATACCAAACTCACCATAGCGTCTTAATCCTCCCAGCAAACCTGCATTCCAGAGTATTATAGACATTGCAACAATGAATATGAAAAGTAATATTCCCAGCAACTTACTGGAGTAATCCACAAAGATGCCCATGTTGTTCTGGTCTTTAAGGCTTATCATCAGTGATGAAAACCTATCATCCTCATCATAGAAACGCTTATTGAAATCTGAAATGACACCCGATGTTAATTCACAGTCGAAATAGCCTGAAGGCAGGAAGCCAAGTATCTCACCTGCGGCATCATCCATATTCAGGGCCATTTTCACATCACCCAGATCGGCAATAATGGTTCCCCTGTCAAGAGCGGTTGTACCGAACTCCACCGTACCGCTCAGCCTGAAGTTATATATGGCCAGTTCCCTGTACATGGTTGATCCAATGAGAGTAAGGGTGTCACCCGGTTTAATCCCCATTTTTTGTGCAAATGAATGGCTTAACAGCACCTCACCCCTTTCATCGGGTATATGCCCTGAACGCAAGGCCCTGGAGATATTCATTCTCTCAATTTCATCGGATGAGTCAGACAGCATATCAATTCCAAATCCTATTGCTGCACCCTGTACCTTTGTTATGCCGTTCTCATCCGGCACGTCTACCAGTCCGGCAAAATGTATTCTTTCGATCCAGTCAAGGCCGGGGTAAAGCTTATGAAGAGTATCAAGCAGTTGCCCTGTACCAATTAAGGCCAGGTCATTGGGCATCTGGTCAATATTACTGTAATACGCAGGTGTCACTATCTTTACGTGACCGGATGAAAACTTAGCATTATATTCAATGCTATCACCCAGCACCCCTGTAAGCCAGCTGTGGAAGACAACGGTCAGCATCACACCTGTTGCCGTTACAATTATCGGCAGCAGGCTGCGGTGCCTGTCCCTGAGAATTCCTTTGAATAAAAATCTTATCATTGTATCTTCCCTCTTAATGCTTCTGTTGGCTTCATCCTGGCAATTTTCCTGGATGGCCAGTAACTCACCAGGGTGGTTACCAGGACGACAACAATTACAGTACCTGCCACCAGTGCCAGGCTATACACCGGGTACAGTTTCTCAGCCATTGCCAGCCCGTAGTCCTTTGTGCTGACAGGCAATGATATTCCTCTTGTTGCCTGGATGGAGAGAAGAGGCACTCCATAGAGTGCTCCCAGCACTGTCGCGAGTATTGAATGCATCGCTCCTTCAATTGTGAACAGGGACACCACCTGCCACCGTGTCATCCCAAGAGCAATGTAAGTGCCAATTTCTTTTTGTCTCCTGAATATTGATAATACCTGGGTATCGAATATTGCCAGCATGGCAACCATCAGAAGTATTGCCCAGATAATCAAACCGGCCATCGTTTTTGATTTTATTATTTCATTAAGATCCGTAAAAAGATCATCACGACTCAAAAACTCCCATCCTTCGACTTCAGGATAATCTGTTTCACTTTCTCTACATACAACAATGGTGGCTTCTCCCGGTGCCAGTATCATTTCCCGGAGCACCTCCAGGGGTATCCAAATCTGGCCGTTGTCAACCGATGGGACATTGGTATTGAAGACCCCAGCAATCCTCACCTGTGCAGCATCAAAGGCTCCGTTCTTATCGCGCCAGCGCAGTGTAACCAAGTCGTCTTCTTCAAGACCCGTGCTGGCCGATAGGTTCCTTCCTATTATGGCAGGGATCTCGGCATCCGCGTCAGCCAGTTCTTCTGAAGGCAATTCAATTATATCCTGTTCCGGATCAACGCCTTTTATTATTATACTCTGCAGTCTTCCTTCAGGATATACAGTGCCCTGTGCAAACAGAAAGGGGCTTGCTTCACCCCTTTCTATCAAATTCCTGATCTGGAAGGGTATCACATTATGAGATTCTGCCAGGCTTAAAGGGTCATAGGGATCATATTTTTCATTCCAGTACTGGCCTCCTGCCACTTCCCAGCTTATCATATCATTAATTGCCTGGCGGTCCCATCCGTCAAGCAGGCCCTTATGCCATATAATGATCACAAAAGACAGGGACAGCACTATAACGGTCAGCCATGTCCTCAAGCCTGCACCAATAATATTTCTGACAGCCAGTTTGAGGATAACCATAGTTTAAAAATTTAGTATTGCAATGAATTGCATTCCTGTTCCCGACATCAAATTACGGTCAGAGGAGCTTGAATAGATCGAAGCTCCCTCGGGATTCCAGAATGCCATAAGGTTAAAACTCCAGTAATCGGTATCTCTCTGGAAACTTATGAACCTGTATAGATCTTCGGTATCCCAGTTATAATATACGGCAGCTATCATCCTGTTCATCAGGCCAAATGGATAGTTAGCAGATATCACCGAGTAATTATTGGACATATTGCTTTCATACCTGAAATACTCGGTTATTATATTTAAACCATTGCCCAATCCGAAGGTATAATCCAGACCTATATTTATATAGTGTTCATCTTCTTCAAAAAGAATATTCTCCTTATCATTAATTTTCAAACTATATTCAAACCACAGTCCCACTCCGATATCCCATTTACCATCCACTCCCAGCAGCTGATCGGTGAAATAAGGATCAGAGACAGCAGGTTGCATTACATAGAAGGCTGAATAGTCTGCCCTGCGGTAATGATAGCTTGCCGCCAGTTCTCCTGTAAATAGAGGGACCTGGAATCTTCCGCCGTATTCAGCCCGTTGTTTCTGAGTTGGGGCCACTTCCCATCCTTTTGTATTTTCATTACCATAAAGGGCCCAGAACCAAATATTTACATTACCCTGAAAATAGTACCTGCCCAGCAATCCGTATACCCCGTCAGTAAGCTGCAGAGGGTCTCGAAAATCGATCTTATCAAACCACATCATGGGTCTGAGGATATAAGCTGAGCCGAAGCTTATTTTCTGCAATCCTGCCCTGAGCTCGAACCTTGGGGATGAATATCTTATCCATAACCTGTAAGGTCTGGCCTTCCAGTTATATTCATCAAGTCCGCCGCCGGTATAGTAAAAATTGGCATAACTGTTTAAGGATAATTCAGCGTCTATGCTACGATCTTTTTTAAAGTCACCGGTAATATTAAAAGTAGGTATATACCTCAATGCCATGTAAGCTGTTTTAGCTTCGTCGCTGAAATTTATACCTGTTTGCAGGCTTAGCTGGTTTTTAAGGTCAAACACCTTTGATTGTCCATGCGACGGAAGAAGTATTACAAGCAACAGAGTAATTATCAGGAATAGCTTTATTCTCATAAGTACTTATTATTCAATTGTGTTCTTTTTCTTTAATCCTCTTTTTATTACATGATACAGGCCATACTTATCCATAAATCTTCCTGTACTCTTACCCATCATCATATATTCTGAAAGCTTTTCTTCGCTGTATTTCAAGCCACGGTTCTTTTTTGCATCCCAGAACTCAAGCATATCTTTTCGCATTGAGAACCAGAAAAGAAAATTAACCAGTATCATAAAGATAACATAGTAAAAATCATGGAAGTAGAACCAGTACCATAATATAATAAGTGCATAAGTGCTGAATCTTAAAACCATTATACTGCCAACGATATAACCCAGGATACTTGACGCTAAATTTGCAATAATCAGTCCGTACCAGTTAATAACAAGAAGGGCCCCTATCATTGGTGACTCTCCCCTGCCTCCCTTGAAACCATGGTAAACAGGATAAATATGTCCTGCTATGCCTGCCAGCGCCACCAGCAGGAAATAAGGATGATCGGTAAATAAGAGTTTAAACAGTAGGGTTGGCAGGGCTACTTTTAACATATCAAGGATGGCTGCTATACAGCCAAACTTCTTTCCTGTTTTTTTTGATACCCATGTTGCACTTACCAGATCCACTACGTATTCTTCACCGGCGGGATTGGTTTCAGAAAAAGGAGAATAATCCTTTGAACCTGTTACCAGGTAATAAACCATCCTTGCAGTAGAAATTGATCCAAGTAAGTATCCGGTAATTATTGCCGCCACAATAATTACCCAGGGGTGGTTCTGAAGGCTTACAATGAAATCATTCATGACTATGTACTGTTAGTATACCATTAGAGCCATCAACCGTAACTGTTGAATTATTACTTATTCCGCATGCATTTTCGACAGATACCAGGGCCGGGATACCCATTTCCCTTGCTATTATGGAACAATGTGATAATATCCCTCCTGACTCTGACACAATAGCTCCTGCTTTGCAGAGAACAGGGGTCCAGCTCACATCCGAGAAAGGAATGATAACCACATCACCTCTATTTACCTCCCCGAAATCATCCCTCTTCCTAACAATCCTTGCAATGCCCCTGTAAACACCGGATGAGGTGCTCACTCCTTCATAGTTCTTAAGGCTTCCCTTTTCCAGTATCGGCGCGTCATGGCCATAAATGACAGCCGGCAGGAGAAGGTCCTCTGAATCCTTCATTTCCTTTTTCCTTTCGGCAATCATACTCCTTACATCCTCTGCATCTCTACCTCCACTGCCATCGATCATACTCTCCACCTCTGGCCTAGTGAGCATGAAAATATCGTCCCTGTTTTCAATAATTCCCTTATTAAGTAATTCATCACCAACCATTAAGAACAACTTCCTGAACAATCCATAACCATAGATATACAGAGAGCTTATCCTTTCCCTGTGAATCTTAAACCTTCCTGCTGTATCATAAAATCTTTTAAACCCCGGATACCTGAGCCGTGAGTATTTTATATCTCTGAACCTGATCCTTCCCCGGTTATTCCCGGCATCTTCATGATTTGATATCATTTTAAAGACATACTCGTAATCCTCTTCCCATTTAGGATGGGAGAAATCATTACCACTGTCACTGTGATGACCGTAAGCCCTGATAAAGCTATTGAATTTATCTACTATATGTTCAGCACCCTTTTCTTCAGAAAGTGCAGAGTAAGTCTTACATTGCTCCTTGATCTCCGGTGTCAGTTTATCTAATAAGTCATGTATTTCAGCTATGAATGCAAGGGGGGACAGAGTCTCAAGTTCGGGGAACTCAGGTTTGAAATCCACCATGTTGTAATCGATATTCAGTCTGGCAGCTTTTTTTGAGAACCGTCTGTTATGAATCCTCATCAGGAGTGGAATTATGATATTCAAATATGTAAGCCTCTTTCCTGTGATCATTAGTTCATTAAAAAAGGAATCATATTCCTTTATCATGAACTCATTCTCAATTTTTTCTGACAGGGACTTATATATAGCTGAAAGTTCATCATATTCCTTTAAAAAGAATTTCTCAAAGGTTAACATGGTACGGATGAACCTTATGATTCTGAAAGTATGTTTCAGGGTCTTCAAACCCGGCTTAAATGTATGCCTTGTTTTGTTTTCATTAAGGAAGGTCTCTTCAAGGCTTTCAACAGGCACTCCAAACTGGCTGAATATTTTGCCAAGTTCTACCACGTTAAAGTATGTACGGTAATAAAAAGGCCTGGCCAGATCATAGGGTTTTACATTAAGTGGTCCCGTGATCCTGGACAGGATGTCTATCCACGTCCCGTTTACCATCTCAATGTTGACCGACCAGACAAGTGGTTTTATCTGACCCGGTAACATCTCCTGGGCCATTTTATTTGAAAAAACATCAAGGTGTTTTTCAACGGTAATGCTCCGCAATTGCAGGAAATATATATCCGACCCATCAAATACCCACTCAATGTCAAGGTGTCTTGAGTATAGCCTCCTGAGTCTTGATGTTGAACGTGCAATGCTATTAACAAGCTTCAGATATTCCGAATCTGTGTCCCCCTCAAGAATGGCTCCCTTCTTTATCCTCCATCTTATAGGGTCCATACCCTTCTGCATCAGGTCTTCACCCGAACCTCTGACGGCCTCAATCACCACCTCATCATTCCCGTTAACCGGGTTCCGGCTGAAACTGACACCTGAAATCACCGGTTTTACCATCTTCTGCAGGATAAGTGCACATCTGAGTGCAAGATGCCGGCTTCCTGCTCTTTCCAGGTAATCAGTATGCTCAATGGATATTACTGATTCATAAATTTTTCTGACGGCATCAACCAGGTCTCCGTGCTGAACATCCGGGATTGAAAGGAACTGGCCAGCATATGAATAATTATCAGAATCTTCAATATTTGTTGAGGATCTGACAATATAACTATATTCAGGCAGAGAAGATATTTCAGTTTTCAACGCAGTCAGGACCTTGTCTTTATCATTCCTATAGTCTTCATAGGCGTCAGTTATTACAAGGAAAGTCCGGGGTATCAAAGCTTTGTGTTTCTGTAAAAAGACCAGTGAGCTTGCCTTATTACCTATCCGGGACTTATCAATCTTATCACTGAGGGGCGATATGTATTTCCGCGTAATCAATCATGGAACTTTACAATGCTCTTTAAACATAATGAATTTTAAAATAATATGGTAAGCAGATAATCAGATTTATCAATTATCAGTTAAATGTCGCCGTGCTAACAATCAAGGTTATACGTTATAATCCCCGAATTTAAATCCAGTACTTTCCTGGAATCAAAGAATGAAAGCTTAAACAAAATGCAAGCTAAAATTGTCTTATATTTAATATATATGATTGAATATTTAACTTTTACCGACCAGGAAAAATATTTGAGAAAACTTAAAACAATTAAATCACTACTATGAATAATCTGAAAGTAAATTACATGGGTATTGAGCTTAAGAACCCGTTGATAGTTGGAGCTTCCAATATGGTAACAGATATTGACACCCTTAAGCAAGCTGAAGAGAATGGTGCAGCGGCTATTGTCTACAAATCTCTTTTCGAGGAACAGATTCAGCTGGAAAGATACCAGATGGACGAAAGCCTAACACAGTACAACGAGCTTCACGCCGAGATGATTACAACCCACCCTCATATTGAACACGCCGGACCTCATGAGCATCTTGCTCATATCAGGGAAGCAAAAGATAATCTGTCTATACCATTGATTGCCAGCCTTAATGCTATAAACAAGGATACATGGATTGAGTATGCAAAAATGCTGGGCGAAACTGGTGTTGACGGTCTTGAACTTAACTTCTATAAAACCCTGCTTGACTTTGACAGGACAGCTGAACAGATTGAAAATGAACAGATAAACATAGTTAAGGAAATTAAGAACAGTATTAATACTCCCATAAGTGTTAAGTTGAGTCCGGACTATACAAATATTCTTAATATCATAAGGAAGCTTGAGAATGCCGGTGCAGACTCATTTGTCCTTTTCAACTCCTTTTTCCAACCTGACATTGATGTCCGGAAGGGAGAACACATAAAGAACTTTGATCTCAGCAATGAGGGGGATTACAGAAAGTCACTCAGGTATGCCGGTATACTGCATGAAAATACAAAAGCTGACATATGCAGCTCACACGGAATATATACAGGTGTAGATATAATAAAAATGCTTATGGCAGGGTCAACAGCTGTCCAGGTGGTCAGCACCTTGTATAAGCACGGCCTTTCACATATAAACGCCATGCTGAAGGAAATTAAGGAATGGATGGATAGCAAAGGCTATAAGGCAATTGATGATTTCAGGGGAACCCTTTCAATGAAAAGCCTGAGCAGTAATCCCTTTATATATAAAAGGGCCCAGTATGTAGACCTGCTTTTAAACTCTGAGGAACTGTTCAGCCGACCACGGTAAATATCAATATACAGGGATCTGAAATTATCATAGTTATAAAGCCAGATTTTATTCCTTATAAATCGCCGCATTTATATTGAAAATTGCTAATTTTAGAAGCAATCTATTTCACAAGGAATTTATAAATGGGATATTATTCTGTTTTTGTCACTCTCATTATTTCTCTATTATGTCAGTTTAATGCCAGTGCTTTTTGTCAGGAGCAGGAAATTGATACTGCATCCATTAATGAGCTTACACAGCAGGCATATATTGTTGCCAGGAGGAATCCCGATCTTGCTATCAGGGATGCTCACAGGGCTTTATCTGCCTCGCAAAAAATTGAGTATGATAAAGGGATAGCCGATGCCAGCCTGGCACTGGGGCTTGCATATTTTGCAAGGTACAATCCTGGTGATAGTGCCACTTATTATAACTACAGGGCTCTTGACATATACGACAAAAACAATGACCTCACAGGCAAAGCCAGGGCATATTACTGCCTAGCTTATGTATACAGCATTAAGGGGATGCGGAACGAGTCAGAAAGGTACAGCAGGCTTAGCCTTGAGAATTTTGAAAAAGCGGGTGATGAAAGAGGTATGGTGAATGCCCTGAGTGCCCTGACATACCTGGCCAGGCAAAAAAACGATTTTGAGGGCGCCCTTGAAATGACACATAATGCAATTGAAATTGCCAGGTCAATAAACGACACCGTACCCCTTGCCGATGCCCTTAATACACTTGGAAATATATATAAAGATATGTTGCTGTTCAATGAAGCAATAGATTCATACTTTGATGCTCTTGAACTGTGGGAATCAAAGAAAGACACAAGCGGCCTGGCCATTGCTTATGGTTCAGTTGCCTTAATGTACTTCTACCAGCAGGAATATGATAAAGCATTGGAATTCAACTTTAAGAAGCTGCCTATCTCAATACGTACAGGCGATCTCTGGGAGCAGAGCAAAACTTATAATAATATATCCCAGATATATTCAGCCCAGGAAAAACATGACAGTTCACTTTTTTACCTTAGAAAAGGTCTCGCCCTGAATGAAGAAATGAACTTTCCTTCAGGGATCGCTAATGTGTGTCATAATATTGCAGCTGCTTTTTATATGAAAGGAGAACCTGATTCGGCAGATTATTATATATCTCGTTCAATAAGAATTGCTGAAAGTATAAATGATCCCGGGCTGCCTTCATATTTTATAACCTTGTCACGGGCGCAAAGAGGGCGCGGCAATTATAATGAAGCCCTCATAAATGCCAGAAAAGCATACCGGATGGCAACAGAACAGGGTGAGCCGATAGTGGTATCAACGGCAGCCGGACTGCTGAGTGACATTTACAGCGAAACGGGAAGGAAGGATCTCGCATATGATTATCTCAGAGAGTATTATACAATAAACGACAGCATTAACAATAATGAATTCCTGAAAAAGGTTACCAGGCTGGAAATTCAGAATGAATATGACAGGAAACAGGAAGCCGCTGAATTTGAGCACCGGCAGGAACTGATGCTGCGAGAGAACAGGATAAAACAGCAAAATCTTTATGTAAAAGGATTAATCATACTGATAATTTTACTGCTTGTCATTTCTCTGTTCTATATACGGAATACACGACTGAGGGCAAGGTATGCAAGGATAGACCTTGAACAGAGACTGCTCAGGGCACAGATGAACCCCCATTTCATTTTTAACTCTCTCTGTGCTGTGCAGGATCTGATACTGGCCGGCCAGCCAGATAAGGCAAATACCTTCCTTGTTAAGATCGCTAACCTGATGCGTAATATCCTAGAAAACTCAAGGGAGGAATTCATACCGCTTGAAAAAGAAATTGAAACACTTAAACTATATCTGGATGTTCAGCAGTTAAGGTTTGAATCAGGATTTGAATATAATTTTAATATAGACAGCCCCATTGATACTGAAAACATATCAGTCCCTCCTATGCTGGCCCAGCCATGCCTTGAGAATTCAGTTGAGCATGGACTACTTCCCGGAAAAAACGGTGGCAGGATCGAAGTTTCCTATAAGCTTGAAGATGAACTGCTGAGACTGGAAGTGACTGATAATGGCATAGGAAGGGATTTGGCCGGAAAGGATCCCGGAAGGGGGATGAAGAAAAAGTCATTGTCTACGACACTGATACAGGAAAGGCTGGATTTCTTCAGGAAAAAATTGAAAATACGGGATATCCGTTATGAAATAAAGGACCTCTATGATAATTCAGATCCTTCCGGAACTAAAGTGATTATAATGATGCCTTTCAGGAAGGTTTTTGCCTGAATAATATCTTAAAGATGATGAAAACAGTAATAGTTGATGATGAACCGGCAGTAAGGAATTCAATCGCAGCCATCATAAGGCAGAATTATCCTGATATTGAGATTGTAGCCTCGGCCGGATGTGTTTCTGAAGGATATAAATCAATACTTGAGCATCACCCCGATCTTCTCTTTTTGGACGTTGAAATGCCCGATGGCACAGGGTTCGAACTGTTGCGTCAACTGCCTGTTATAGATTTTAAGGTAATTTTTATCACTGCCCACCAGGAATATGCCCTGGAAGCCATAAAGGTCAGTGCACTTGACTTTCTTTTAAAACCATTCGGTACTGAAGACCTATGTATGGCTGTTGATAAGGCGACAAGCATAATAAATATTGAAGAGGAGCAGCTTAAGTTAAAAACACTGCAGGAAAACCTTGAAAACAGGAGAGTACTGAAAAGGATAGTATTACACACGGCTGAAAATCTCCATCTTGTCCCAATTTCAGATATCGTGAGGGCTGAAGCTGACAGTAACTACACACAATTTATTCTGTCCGATGGCAGCCGTATTATGGTATCACGCACCATAAAGGAATTTGATGCAATGCTGTCAGGATCAGGGTTGATAAGAGTGCACCAGTCTCACCTTGTAAACATTGCTTTTGTTGACAAATTTGTGAAGCGCGACGGAGGTTATCTCATGTTGAAGGATAAATCAAAAATACCTGTTTCACAAAACCTCAGGAAACAGGTAATCAAGGCAATAAATGACTCTCTCTATCTTTAAAAAGTCGATGATACTATAATTTTTCAGCCGGATACTAATTCATTCCCGGCAGATACTAATCCGGACTGTTAAATATCCCCCGGAACCCGTATTTTTAAAAGAAAAATCTATTGTATTATGAAATCTAAAACATTTTTCACAATCATTATTGCTGTTTTTCTTCTTTCAACGATTGATGCAGACTGCCAGGTTAAAATCAACCTCAGGAAGAAAATAAACAGGGAGGCTAACAGGCGTGCCAACGAAAAGGCAAACAAAGGAGTAAAGAAAGGCTTTGATATACTTGAAGAAGGTATTAAAGAAGCGGTTACCGGTGAAGACAGCACCGCGGTCCCGCAGGGCCAGGCAGGCAATCCCGGGGCAGCACAGGGACAAGCAGCCACAGCAGGGAATACAGCCGCAGCTACAGGTAGTAACAATTCAGCCGAGGCTCTCACTCTGAACTGGAGCAAGTATGACTTTGTGCCGGGCGATAAGATAATCTTCGAGGATAACCTCATAGGGGAAGAAAACGGTGAGTTCCCCTCGAGGTGGGACCTGGTGCAGGGATCGGTCGAAAATGCAGAATTCGGTGGTGAGAATGTAATTATGTTCAGAGGTGGCTCTCCAACTATTATACCCTACCTTAAAAATTCAAATATAGACTACCTTCCTGATGTGTTCACCGTTGAGTTTGATCTTTATATTCCCGGCAACTCGTTCACAGTGTTCTTTTCTGACAGGAAAAACCAGGGTGGCCTGAGGGGAGGTTCATCACTGGATCTCTGGAGTCAGACGATGGACCTGGGCTCCGCCAACAGTAAGTTGCCTAACAACGGATCCATAGCAAACAGGTGGGCACATATAGCTATTGCCTATACGAACGGTAAGATGAAAGCATACATTGACGAAACAAGGCTCATCAACATACCACACCTGGATTTTAACCCAACAGGTATATCATTGCACGCATACCATGCAAGCGATAATAACCCTGACTTTATTAAGAACTTCAGGATAGCCGAGGGCGGGGTCAAGTATTATGATCGCTTCCTCCAGGATGGCAAGATTGTATCCAACGGCATACGATTTGACACCGGCAAGGCGACACTGAGACCTGAATCCATGGGTGTGCTCAACGAGATTTACAAAATGCTTTCAGATCACCCCGACGTTAAGGTAAGTGTAGAAGGACATACCGACACCGATGGTGATGAGGCAATGAACCAGAAGCTGTCAGAACAGCGTGCTGAAACAGTAATGAAGCAGCTGGTGTCGATGGGTATATCTGCAGACAGGTTAAGCTCAAAAGGATTCGGTGAGTCACAACCTGTAAACACCAATGCCACACCTGAAGGCAAAGCAGAAAATCGCAGGGTTGAATTCGTTAAAATGTAATCAGAAGTAATCCAATGGAAAAGAAATATATAACAGTTGCGATCCTGTTCTGTGTATCAATTATGAGCCTCCTGATTTCAGGCTGTCAGAAAGAAAAAAATATGTTCGATAATTTCTATTCCGGCAACCTGAGTGTTGAGTATATCAATGCCTACCCTCCATGGGCTGTTGAAACCACACTTATTGTTGATATAAGTACAGATGGAACTGTGCTGATTACATCAGGCAGTCTTTCGTACTCAGGAGAACTGATACTCGATGATTCCAAAATAGTACGATCAGGAAGCTGGGACATCTTCCCTGAGGGTCATATTGAAGGTGGAAATCCCAAATATGTTGTTATCGATCCCGGGATATTGGTATCAAACGATATCACAGAGGTCTGGGCAAAAGACAATTACGGTACATGGGTAAAAGTATCAGAGACACCTCCTTATAATGGCCCCAGTGGTGGAGTGGTAACTTTCAGTTTTGATGAGGCTGTGACGGGAACAGGTGAAGAAGAAGTGATAGAGCCAACAGGTTCTATCAAATGGACCCTCGATCTTATGGAAGATATCTGATCCGGCCAGAGAATAATCATTCATCATTCATAACTTATAATTCATAACTTAAATATCCTTACCATGAAAAAAATAATTCTTCTTATCACGATCTCCCTTATGGTATCGTCATTGTCTGCTCAGTTTACAGCCAGAATGCACTTTACCAGCATGGGGCAGGAACGCGTCTTCACCGTCTATTCAGCCGATGTAGGCTACCGGTACGAATTTAACGAGAACGGCCAGGAAGGGGTGATAATAGTCAAGACAGGGTCGCCGGAAATAGTTATCCTCATGCCACAGCAGAAGATGGCAATGAAGGGATCTGCCGACAACCCTATGAGTATGGCAAATGATCCTGTTGGCTCTTACGAATACTTCAAGAAAAATGGGGCCTTAAAGGAAATAGGAACTGAAACAGTTAATGGGGTGGCATGCATTAAAATGGAATTGTGGAATGAGAACAGCAGTGAGTTTGGCCAGGCAGAACAGAAATTATTCACTGTCTGGACCTCTGAGAAATACAATTTCCCGATAAAGATGATCAATCATATTGACGGATCAAATGATATGACTATGGAGCTGAAGGAAATCAAGTCCTGGACACCCGACGCAAAAAGCTTTGAAATACCGGCAGGATACCAGGTTATGGAGATTCCAAAAATGATGCCCTGAGCAAGAAAACAAAAGTTATTCTTAACGGAAATGAAATGAAGAAGTTTTTAATCCTTCTGGTATTCATATTTTATGTCATTAATCTCCAGCCCGTTAAATCACAGTCATATATTTACAGTGGTGAGGGAAAATATTTTGAGTGATGGCCAGGTTAAAATTAAGGATAGGATTGCCGGTCAACAGTAATATTCCGGCAGTATATACAGCTGCTATTCTGATGAATAAAATTTAACCTGCTGATGATACAGCAAAAGATGGAATGATTAAATCATAACCTGATTAAACAAATTTATAACACGTAATATGAAAATAATAAAATTTGCTTTACCCCTACTTCTGCCATTTATAATGATCCTTTCCTGTGAAAAAGAAAAGAATCCCTTTATTGGATCCTGGGAAACGAGTGAAACAACTGATTACGGATCAGTAGTTGCCACAGTTACATTCAGATCTGATATGACAATGACATTCACCATGGAAGTAACAGTAAATGCCCAGACCACATCCACCTCCCTTGATTATACTTATACATACACTGATACAACAATTACTGTTAAGGAAGAAGGCGGAGCGGAGGAGACTACTGACTATATGATAAGCGGTAAATCTCTCGTAGTGTCTCTTGGTGGTCTAGGCCTGCAGACTTTTACTAAAATATAATTTCCTTAAATCCTGAGATCACTAAATATATATTGTTCAGTCTAAAAAACATTGCATACAACCCTAATAAACTGTCGAAAATGAAAAAATTATCAATCTTAACCCTGTTTATTTTCTCCTGTTTCTATATGCTAACTGCACAAGAAGACTTTGGACAGGATCCTCTTTACAGAGCAACAATACGAGCAGACATCGAGGCCGTGAAAAAGGCACTGGCTGAAGGCGCCGATATCAACAGGCAGAGCGAAAACGGGTATACAGCACTCATGTGGGCCTGTACCTACAGTTCCAAACCTGAATATGCAGAAGTGGCCAAATTTCTTATCTCTGCAGGTGCAGATCTAAATATCGGCGCCAATGACGGTACTACAGCTCTTCTTGACGCAGCTGAAAGTTCAGAAGAAGTGACCAGGCTGTTGATTGAAAAAGGTGCTGAAATAAAAGCCCTTAGAAATGACGGAAGAGGAATATTTAACAGTGTTGTTTTTGGCATTCTTATGGAAAACGTCGACATTGAATTTGCCGAATTCATTCTCTCAAAAGGGGCGGATGTAAATGAATCAGCCACCTCTGGAGATGTAAAGGGCTGGGCAGCCATCCACTATGCCGTAGCTAACGGGAATGAAGACCTGATAAAATTTCTTGTGAACAACGGTACAGATGTAAATGCAAAAACGGCCAACGGTATTACACCCCTTTCCCTTGCTGAGAGCAATGATTATGATGGTATTGTTCAGGTACTGAAGGATGCCGGGGCCAGGTAAATTAGTCTTAAGAATAATAGAATTAATATTATGAGAATAGGCACTACGACTAAAAGGAAACCGGGTAAGGCAAATCCAATTACTATGGGTATCATATTTGCAATAGTCGGGGCAGCTATTTTTTTTCTGTTTGCCCTGCCTCCCTTACAGTATTCTTATGCATCGAAGAGCTGGCCGGCAGTACCGGGAACAATAACCAGGTCTGAGGTAGATGTATGGCAAAGAGACGGACAGACCCATTACCAGCCGGATATAGCGTATAGCTATGCCATAAACGGCGAAAAATACACATCCTCAAAAATAACGATTGGAGATCCACCCCTTGACAATAACGTCACACGGGCAAAGCGTCTCCAGGCAGAGTATCCTGTAGGTAAGGAGGTGTCAGTATATTATGATCCTGAACTGCCAGAGTCATCAGTATTGAAGCCAGGCTCAAAAAGCGGAGATTATATGCTGGCAGCCTTTGCCGCAATATTTTTCTTCGTGGGACTGGTGGCTCTTTTCCAGGGCCTGAAAGCCAGGAGAATAGCTGTCCTCACAACATTGATAGGCCTAATGGCATATCTCTTTTCATGTGAAAAAGATCCTGTTCCTCCTTCCCTTACTACGACGAATGTGTCGGAAATAACTTATTTAATGGCAACCTCTGGAGGGAATATTACAGATGACGGAAGAGCCGAAATCAGTGCCAGGGGTATCTGCTGGGCTACCTCCCAAAACCCTACCACGGCTGACAATAAAACGGAAAATGGTTCAGGTGTAGGATCTTTCACCAGCATCATCACAGGATTGACCCCTGAAACAACTTATTATGTCCGCGCATATGTTGTCAACAGTGCAGGTACTGCTTACGGAAACGAGGTCTCTTTCACTTCAGGACTGCTGACGGACATAGACGGTAACTCTTACAATACGGTCACAATAGGTGACCAGGTATGGATGAAAGAAAATCTTGCTGTCACCAAATATAATGATGGAGCAGATATACCATATGTGACCGATGATGATACGTGGTTTCAGACAGATGATCCCGGATATACCTGGTTTAATAATGACGAGTCTGGCTATGGATCAACCTACGGCGCTATGTATAACTGGTACACAGTAAATACGGGGAAGCTCTGTCCTGATGGCTGGCACGTGCCTGCTGATGAGGAATGGACTGTCCTGACTGATTTTCTTGGCGGAGAAGCAATTGCCGGAGGAAAGCTGAAGGAAGCAGGTACCGAACACTGGAACAGTCCTAATACAGATGCTACAAATGGGACAGGTTTTACGGGGTTGCCCGGCGGTTATCGCAGTAACGGAGGATCGTTCTACGCTATTGGCAGCTCAGGTGGCTGGTGGTCATCAAGTGTGAAAGAGAATATGTATGTATGGATGAGGCGCGTACACCATGACGATGGAGTTGTATTCAGAGGAGCTCCCAATAAAAACTTTGGTTACTCCGTGCGATGCATAATGGATTAGCCTGAAAGAAATATTTCTATTATGGAAATTCTTTAAAACAGATACTGGAAATACCAATAAAAAATATAATTTTATATACCTTTTAATAAACATAAAATTCTGAAACCATGAAAAAATTAATTCTACTACCATTAATTGCTTTTTTTGCATTCACCCAGTTGTCAGCTCAGGACCCTATTTTCCTGAAAGGTGATAAGGTACTTAACCTGGGTATAGGCCTGGGAACAACTTTATATACGGGTAGTTTTTACAAAATGCAGATACCACCTGTGTCAGCTTCACTCGAGGTGGGCATAGTTGATGAGATCATTGATAAAGGTTCTGTTGGAGTAGGTCCATACCTGGGGTTTGCTTCCTATAAGTGGGAATACTCAGGATGGGGTTACAAATACTCCAATATTATTATTGGAGCAAGAGGAAATTTTCATTACCCATTTTTAGATAAACTCGACACCTATACAGGACTTTTGGTGGGATTCAATATTGTTTCAGCCTCTGAATTCGGTGATATAATACCGGGCTATGATTATTCAGCCTCTTCAAGTGGCCTTGCATGGTCATGGTTTATTGGCGCCAGGTATTATTTCAGTGAAAAAATTGCCGGAATGGTAGAGCTTGGATATGGAATAGCCTATCTCAACCTTGGTGTTGCTATTAAATTCTAAGTACCCGAATTAAGTTGTCTTACATGAAAAAAACATTGTCCATCCTCCTGGCAATTATCCTGGGAGCGGGTCTCTGTGCACAGAAAAAAGATAACAGACTACAGGGAATAGAAAAAGAATTCGAAAAAGTACTGGAGACTTTTCATGTTTCTGGTTTTGCAGTCGCTGTAGTAGAAAAAGACAGAATCATTTATTCATCAGGCTTTGGTTACAGGGATTATGAAAAAGGCATTCCTGCTGATGATAATACACTTTTTGCAATAGGTTCCTGTACCAAAGCTTTCACAACATCACTCATTGGAATGCTGGAAAATGATGGTAAACTGAGCCTGAATGACAGTCCGCTTTTATACATACCCGGTCTCAGGTTTTCCACAAACGAGATGAACAGCAGCATCACCATAAAAGACCTCATGAGCCACCGCACCGGCATGCCACGTCATGATTTTTCATGGTATTTCTTCCCTGGCGAATCAAAAGAGAGCCTCCTTAAAAGGATTAATTACCAGGATCCGTTTACAGGTGTAAGATACCAGTGGTACTATAATAATTTTATGTTTCTCGCACAGGGCGTAATAATAGAGGAGATTACAGGCAAGAGCTGGGAAGATAACGTAAGGGAAAAGATTTTTCAACCCCTGGGGATGTCCCGCTCAAATCTATCCATTGATGAACTGGAGAACAGTGAAAACGCTGCCTTTGGATACCAGCTAAAGGACAGTACATCAATAGAAAGGATGGATTATTACCACATAGCAAAGATGAGCCCTGCCGGAAGCATTAACAGCAGTGTGAAAGAAATGTCAAACTGGCTCATCACATGGATAAACGGAGGTAAATTCAGGGGTGAAGAAATTATTCCTCCCGGTTTTGTTACCCAGGCTATGAGCTCACAGATGGTAGTGACAACTGCACTCCCTGATAAAGACAGGCCTGACCTGCACCTTCAGAATTATGGCTTTGGATGGTTCATAAGTTCTTATAAAGGACATTACAGGGTTGAGCATGGTGGTAACATAGACGGCTTTTCAGCCAGCACCTGCTTCTTCCCCTCCGATAGTATTGGCATAGTGGTCCTTGCTAATCAAAATGCTTCGGTGGTACCTGGTGTGGTCCGCAATCTATTATCTGACAGAATGCTTGAAGTACGAAAAGATAACTGGATAGCGATACAGAAAAAACAAATTGACGACGCAAGAAAATCACAGAAAGAATCGGAGGATTCCCCGGAAGATTTCAGAAAAAGCGACACAAGACCGTCACATAATCTGGAAGATTATACGGGAACCTATGAGAATAAAGGCTACGGTAATTTCAATCTGGTCCTTTCAAATGACTCACTCTATGCCCTGCTGTCGCTGAATAAATACTGGCTCAGACATTACCATTACGATGTGTTTGAGTGTTTGGAGGTGACTGATACTGGCATTGATACTACAGGGCAGAGGCAGCTATTCAACTTCATAACCGCTGTTAATGGTGATATATCAGGGTTGAATGTAAAGATGGAGCCAGCCCTTGATCCATTGTTTTTCACGCGTACACCTGAAATTAAGGATCTTGATAAAGAAACCCTTGAATCATATGCAGGTGAATATGACATGGCCGGAACGTCAATAAAAGTATATATAAAAGGAGAAGACAAGCTGTATGTATTTGTTCCCGGACAGCCAGAGTATGAACTGATCCCGGTAGCTGATGATAAGTTCAATATAAAGGTGCTCGATAATTACAGTGTGCTGTTCGTGAAGGAAGGTAAAGAGATCACAGCTCTGAAATTTATTCAGCCTAACGGGACGTTCACAGCAAAGAAGAAACCATCCACCCCCTGACCAACCCGTTCCTACGGTGTGCATTGCAAGGCTAAGGCCCCCTCCTCAAATTCTTAGAATTCTCCGGGAGGGGGAGATGAAGGATTATTTTTTAACAAGCTCAATGCGGTTATTAAAAGCTCTTCCCATTACGGTGTTATTATCGGCTATGGGATGCTTTTCACCATAGCCATTGTATACCATTCTCTGGCCGTCAACACCCAGTTTCACGAGTTCATTGTATAGTATTTCAGCTCTTTTTTGTGATAGTTCAAGGTTTTCATCACTCCGTCCTATGTTATCGGTATATGCATCTATACTTAAGCCAATTAATGGTTCGCTCTTAAGAGCTCTTGCTATCATCTCGATTATTTCCCTGCAGTCGCTGGTTAGCTCGCATTCATTTCTCCTGAAATTGAAATACAGAACAGCTTTACCTATGTCATTAAGGTCTTTAAGAAGAGCGTCTGCATCAATTTCTGATTTTAATTCCCCTCTTTCAATGATATTAAGTGTGTAATAAAAATCTTCTGCATACAGGTCAATATATGTGCGCCTGTTATTTGTCTGGATTACCAGGTATAATTGATTCTCATCATCTCCATATATGGTTGCATGAAGGCTATCACCAATCTCCTGGAACCGTGTAAGGATTATATTGGGATCGACAGTGTCATCAGTCTCATAATAGTAATAGGTAATCTGTCCCTCAACCAAATAATGGTCCCCATTAATATCACAAAATCTGAATGCCCCGAAGTCCTGCTGTTCAAGATCGAGTAATCTGAACCCCGGTATAGGATCAAAAAGTGTGTGCTGACTCTTCAGTTCGACTTCCTGTGCATGAATAAATAATAACGGACATAACGATAATAAAATACAGAGCAGTTTTTTCATGGCAGTGAATTTTAAAATCCCTCCATAAGATACATAAAAAACTGTCCGGACACAAATTTTTTACCTGCTCATAATAATTGCCACTGAGTTTATATGCCCGCCCATCGGTGGGTTCATCTTTCTTATTGTGACTGTTGCTCCCTTTATACCTTCAACGTTTGCGTATATTGAATCAAGTATTCGCTTGGCAATATTCTCAAGCAAATTTGATTTTCTATCCATCTCTTTTCTTACCAGTTTAAATGCTGCCTGGTAATCAATGGTATCTTCCAGGCGATCAGTTTCTGATGCTTTATCAAGATCAGCTTCAATAGTCAGGTCAATAAGGAATTTATTGCCAACAATCTGCTCCTCCTTGAAATGACCGTGAAAAGCATAAAATTCCATCTTTTCTATTTCTATTAAGGCCATTAGCTTAATTTTTATTGAATGAATAAAACTTTAAAATTATTACTTGAAGCGAATAAATAACAAAAAAAGTCAGAATTATTTGGTTTATATTATTAACTTATTTATATTTGTAATATATTTATGTTTTCAAACTTAATAATAATATCATGGAAAATAATGAAAAAATGATGAGCAGCCAGGAGAGTCTGAATGTGATATCAGAAATGATAAGTCGTACAAAAATGAATATACATCAGGGTCGTTTTCATCTATTTTTATGGGGCTGGCTTGTTGTTGTTTGCAGTCTTGGAGAATATCTTTTATTTAATCTCACCTCTATTGAAAATCCCTGGCGGATATGGTTATTCACCATACCGGGTGTCTTTGCATCTCTGATATACGGATTTGTTAAGGGCAGAAAGCAAAAATTGTATACTTATGCTGACAGGATCTATATGTGGCTATGGATAGCTTTCCTCGTCACAGCGATAATCTTATTTATATTTATGGGAGCTGGCAACAGGATGGATAGTGTTGGCCCGTTTATATTGATGCTGGCTGCTTTACCTACTTTTATGTCCGGGGTGATAATAAAATTCAGGCCACTCATGCTTGGAGGAATGAGTATATGGGTTTTTTCCTTTATAGCTTACTTTGCCGGTTCGTCCATTGGTCCTCTTGCTGTGCCTGCTGCAATGATAACAGGTTATCTGATACCAGCTTACATGCTTAAAAATAACGGATCTTAAAATGACACGATATAAAAATCTTGATCCCCTGCTTCATTCTCAGCTTCGACTGGCAATTATGTCTCTTCTTATGAACGCCGAGTCTGCCGAGTTTACATTTATCAGGGAACAGACCGGGGCTTCAGCCGGGAATCTCAGTATACAGATCACAAAGCTCAGTGAGGCAGGTTATATTAAAGTGCAGAAAAGGTTCAGGGGGAATTACCCTCAGACCTTATGTCGGATAACAACGCTTGGCAGGGAGAAATTTGAAAATTATGTTAATAACCTGAAGGAATACCTTTCCCCTGACAATTAAAAAGCCATTCATGTCCCTGGTCTCAAATTTGCCATTTGTGAACTTTTAATCCTCGTTTGTTACCACAAACTTAAATTGTCAGCCTGTAATTTGCCTTTAATTCCTAAATTCATTCTATTTTTGTAGTTTAAACCCTGTTGACAATGGACGGCAAGACTGGCAGCAAAAGAAATATTAATGGTGATAACAGTTCATCACTTAATTTTATCGAACAATTCATTCTTGAAGATATCCGTGCAGGCAAGAATGATGGTCGCGTGCATACTCGTTTCCCCCCAGAGCCAAATGGTTACCTGCATATCGGGCATGCCAAGGCTATATGCCTTGATTTCGGATCAGCAGAAAAATTCGGAGGCAAATGCAACCTGAGGTTTGATGATACAAATCCTTCAAAGGAAGAAACTGAATATGTTGATTCTATAAAGGAAGATATTCACTGGCTGGGATTCGACTGGGAAAACAGGGAATTTTATGCATCAGACTATTTTGGAAAGCTTTATGATTTCGCAACAGAATTAATAAACAGGGGTCTGGCTTATGTCGATGACCAGAGCTCAGAATTAATTGCAGCACAGAAAGGGACACCTACCCGCCCGGGTAAGGAAAGCCCTTTCAGAACCAGAAGCAGGGAGGAAAACCTTGATCTTTTCATAAGGATGAATGATGGAGAGTTCGAGGAGGGTGCTCATGTGCTCAGGGCTAAAATTGATATGGCTTCTCCTAATATGCACATGCGTGATCCCGTCATTTACAGAATAATTAAACACTCGCATCACCGCACCGGTAATAAATGGAATGTCTATCCCATGTATGATTTTGCTCATGGCCAGTGTGATTATTTTGAAGGTATTACTCACTCCCTCTGCACACTTGAATTTGAAGTTCACCGGCCTTTATACGACTGGCTGGTCGACAGACTTAGAACAGGGGATTACCGTCCCAGGCAAATTGAATTTAACAGGCTTAACCTGACATATACAGTTATGAGCAAAAGAAAACTGCAGGAGCTTGTTATATTAAAACTGGTGAAGGGGTGGGATGACCCGAGAATGCCAACCCTTTCAGGTCTGAGAAGGCGCGGCTTTACTCCCCTATCGATCCATAATTTTATAAGGAGCATAGGCTATACAAAATTCGAAGCAATAAATGATGTTGCACTGCTTGAACATGCAGTGCGTGACGACCTGAATATTAAAGCTCCAAGAGTGTTTGCTGTGCTTGACCCTGTAAGACTGGTTATTACCAATTACCCGGAAGAAAAAGTTGAGGTACTGGATATAATAAACAACCCTGAAGATGAATCCATGGGAAGCCGGAAGGTTCCTTTCAGCAGGGAATTATATATCGAGAGAGACGATTTTATGGAAGACCCCCCCGGTAAATTTTTCAGGCTTGCTCCTGGCAGGGAAGTTAGATTGAAAGGGGCTTACATTATCAAATGCACTGACTACAGGAAGGATGAATCCACAGGTGAGGTAATAGAAATTATCTGCACCTATGATCCTGATACCAGGAGTGGCGGACCTGCAGCAAATCGAAAAGTAAAGGGTACGCTGCACTGGGTGTCGGCAGATCATTCAATAGATGCAGAAGTCAGGCTATACGACAGACTCTTTAACCATGAAGATCCTGCAGGGCAGAAAGATCACGATTTCAAAGAATTTCTTAATCCAGATTCACTTAAGATAATCCGTGGATGTAAACTGGAATATTCACTGGCTGATATTAAGCCACTGGATAAATTCCAGTTTCAGCGATTAGGCTATTTTTGTGTCGACAAAGATTCAATGCCCGGTAATATCATCTTTAACAGGACGGTACCCCTGCGTGACACATGGGGTAAAGTTTCAAAAAAATAACATATATACTTGCTACTGAGCAAGAAGTGTTTTAAATTTGCAACCCTGAATATTGCTTCGTGGTGTAACTGGCAACACGTCTGACTCTGGATCAGAAGAGTCCAGGTTCGAGCCCTGGCGAAGCAACAAAAACACCCCGCCCTTGCGGGGTTTTTTGTTGTGCAGACAGGAGTAATGTACATGGTGAACATAGAGAGCCATCGTCAGAGGCCCTGGCGAAGCAACAAAACATCCCGCTCTTGCGGTGTATTTTGTTGTGCAGACAGGCAATTAAATTTGCTAACTTTGATTTTGATATAATATAGCATATAGCATTGGACGAAAAAATACGATATGAGATCAGGGTTACAGGCAGAGTCCAGGGAGTTGGGTTCAGGTGGAGCACAGTAAGAGAAGCACAAAATCAAGGGATCACAGGCTATGTTAAAAACCTTACGGACGGGAGCGTTCATATAGATGCCCAAGGATCAGCAGAGCAGCTGGACGCCTTTGTTGAATGGTGCAGGAAAGGACCTGGACTGAGTTTTGTGGAATCTGTTATCGTGGATACGATGCCCCCTGTTAATTATGAAGATTTTAAGGTCAAATATTAACCAGTAAGATGTTCTTCGGGCATTCACGTACTTCATCCTGGATTACCGTTTAAACCTCGTACGCGATTATCCGGGAAAGATCTTTAATATGAAAGAGACACAAAGACTTGCGTCTCTACTTTTATCTTTATACTTTTATCTTTATACTTTTATCTTTTGTCTTAATAATCAGCCATGAAAAAAACAAAATCGATAAAAAGAAACCTTTTGTTTTGTTCAGCTATCATACTACTCAGCCCTTGTATTTTCCCCCAGGATCTCATTCACAATCCTGAACTCGATAAAAAAGTGCAAGATTTCCTTGCAAATAACAGGTATGGCTGGCGCGATATGAATGTTCCTGCCATCGACGGGCAGCTTCTTTACGACATTATCATTGAGAATCACTACACCAGGGCTCTCGAGATAGGTACATCAACGGGTCATTCGGCTGTATGGATAGCCTGGGCATTGAGCAAAACAGGAGGTAAACTGATTACAATAGAAATAGATGAAGGAAGATACAGGGAAGCACTTCAAAATTTTAAGGAAGCAGGCTTATCAGAGTATATTGATGCCCGGCTGGCCGATGCACACAGCCTGGTCCGTCAGCTGAAAGGTCCCTTTGATTTTGTTTTCAGCGATGCTGACAAGAACTGGTATAAGAATTATTTTATTGATGCTGATCCAAAACTTGTGGTCGGAGGATGCTTCACTGCACATAACATTTCAGAGAGGCGTTCAGGATACAGGGGGGGACAGAGCGAGTTCCTCGAATATATTAAGGGGCTTGATAACTACGACACAAGTGTAAATTCATCAGGTGGAGGTGTGTCAATAAGCTATAAAAAATCCAAATAAATAAAACGGGCCTTTTTATGTCACATGACGTACTCAAGAGAACCCTCGGTCTCTTCCCCTCAACAAATATTGTTATAGCAAATATTGTCGGGGCAGGCATTTTTACCACCTCCGGACTGCTAATGGCCGACCTGGGTTCACCTTTTCTATTGATTATACTCTGGATCGTGGGGGGTGTAATTGCGATTTGCGGCGCTCTTTCATATGGAGAGCTTGGAGCCAATATACCAGAGGCAGGAGGTGAATATTTGTTTCTCTCAAGGATTTTTCATCCGTCACTTGGTTTTCTCAGTGGCTGGGTTTCGTTCATTGTTGGATTTTCTGCAGCAATATCTGCTTCAGCACTGGGCTCAGCAGAATATATGATCAGAGGATTCCCCCAGCTGTCAAGCTGGTTGACAGAAAACACAGTCTTAAGTACTTCACTTGTAGCAAAAATCATTGCTGTTTTAATCGTACTGATTTTTACATTTATCCATTCAAGGGGTATTGAGTCAGGCTCAAAAGTCCAGAATCTGCTGACAATAGTAAAAGTAACTCTTGTAGCCCTCATAATAATCGCGGGCCTTGGTTCAGGCAGGGGAGATATAAACAACTTCACCAGATCGGAGCCACTCACAGGCGGTCTGAGTAGTCTGAGAACAATAGGGCTGTCAGTTATGTGGATCATGTATGCATATAGCGGATGGAATGCATCAACATACATAGGGTCGGAAATTAAAAACCCCGGTCGAAACCTGCCGGCTTCACTCTTAATAGGAACAGGAATAGTGATATTGCTTTTCGTACTGATAAATATCGTATACATATACGCCATTCCACCTGATGAAATGAAAGGTGTGATATCAATAGGTGGCCTCGCTATGGGTAATCTGTTTGGCCACGGTGCTGAAATATTCTTTTCACTGATAATCTCCTTTGCTCTATTTTCATCATTAAGCGCATATATAATCATTGGTCCGAGAGTATATTATGCAATGGCAAAAGATGGTCTTTTCTTTAAATCGGTTTCAAGGATACATACAAGGTTCAATGTACCTTCCCGTGCAATATATTTACAATCTTTAATATCGATAATTATAATAATCACGGGTACCTTTGACCAGATAATAACGTATCTGGGCTTTTCACTGGGGATCTTCCCAATAATTGTAATTGCGGGGTCTTTTAAACTGAGAAGGGAGAAAAAAATCAAAATCAGGATCCCGGGTTATCCCCTGCCCCAGATAATATATCTGTTAGCCGGTATAATGATCCTCGTGCTTTCATTTATGCAAAGGCCAGTGGAATCTTCAATTGCACTGGCTACTGTTGCAGCCGGTATTCCGGCATATTTCCTCTTCAAGAGGTATAATTAACAATATGCCAGTCAGGCTCCGGCCAGGGCTTTTATTACTACTGAAGCACATGCACATCCAAATACAGCCGGCATATAAGATATCGTTCCTACATTGGAAGCCTTATTTTCTTCTCCTTCCGTTAGCTCAATACTCTCTTCCGGAACCTCCTCGGGTGAAAAAACCGCTGTAACCCCACTTTTAATATCCAGTTTGTGAAGCCTTTTACGAAGGATCCGGGCGAGCCTGCATTTATATGTTTCAGAAATATCAGCTATGATCACCGCTGTAGGGTCCATCTTCCCTCCCGCCCCCATAGAGCTAACCAAAGGGATTCCTTTCTGCACTGAATGATAAATCAGGTATATCTTTGGGGAAAGTGTATCAATAGCATCAACAATATAATCATATCCCCCATCGAGTATTTTTATCATCCTGTCATCGCGAATGAATTCAGTTACAGTAGTTAGCTGCAGTCCGGGATTAATATCAAGCAGCCTCTCCTTCATAAGTTCTGTTTTATACTTCCCGATGGCACTCCTGAGTGCCGGCAGTTGTCTGTTCAGGTTATTCTCGCTTATCACGTCACCGTCAACTATCGTCATTTTTCCCACACCTGCCCTGCATATCATCTCAGCAGCATAAGCCCCCACACCGCCCAGGCCAACAATAATGACACTTGCTGATACCAGCTTATCAAGTTTTTCTTTTCCTATTAGTAACTCCGTTCTATCCTGCCAGCTCATATTGCTATTAATTAACAAAAACTCCCATTACTACTTGCACGTCATTCCTGCGAAAGCAGGAATCTCATAATGTTTGTCAGAACGACCCATCATCGTACACATCATCTACTGATCCAAAACATCCTCATAAAGATCCCTCCATTCAGGGTTAAAATTATTAATTAATTCTTCCTTCCATAAACGTTTCCATTTTTTTAACCTCTTTTCCCTGGTTATTGCTTCCATGATTTTACTAAAGCCCTCATAATAGACAAGTTTATCGACATTGTATCTCCAGGTGAAACCCCTGTTGAGCCTTGCTTTATGCTCGTTAACTCTTCGCCCGAGATTATTGGTTACTCCTATGTACAATACAGTATTGTACCTGTTTGTTAGAATGTAAATATAATACACTTTGTACAGCGGTTTCTATTCCTTAGTTAAAGATAGGAAAAAATAGGGAGATTCCTGCTTTCGCAGGAATGACTTTCTGGTAGTAGTAAAAGATAGTACAATATACCGGATCAAACCGGGAAGGACTTATTAAAAATATTGTAAAAGTTATTGTAAAGACTCTTCTTAAGAGTCATCATATCCATTTCGAGGTTCTCTGCCACAACTTTATAGACGGGCTCTATACTTATGTCAAATCCATCTGTTTCCAGGAACAGCCGTTCCAACGGTATTGACCGCAGTGTTAAAGCAGAATCCGGCCTGATGGCCCATTCCACCCATGGGGACAGATAAAAGCCTTTAGCAAGCAGTTGTGTTGCCAGCTCAGGCTTCCCCCTGAACCCATGAATGATCCAGTCCATTTCCGGATGCATTTCCTTATGGCATTTCAGCAGTTCATCCCATGCTTTCACGCAGTGAATAAAAAGAGGTTTTTTGTTTTCTTCAGATATCTCCACATGATACCTGAAAGCTTTCCCCTGAAGCCCTCTGTCGGATCCTCTTATGCGGTCGAAACCGGCCTCGCCCACTGCAATCACTGAAGGTAGTGAAACATACTCCCGCACTTTTTTCATTTGATCTTCGATATTGTCATGTCCTATATGCCATGGGTGAGCCCCACAGCTGAATGCAATACCTTCCGTTTCACCAGGATAGCGATTTTCATGCACCATGATATTATCAATGGTATAAAACCCTTCCTGCGGTTCCGCACCATGATCGTGGATATTAATGAAATCATATTTAGCCGGTCCAGTCATTTCTCAAATCGATATTGATTCATGGCACTGTTTACCCGCCTTCGTCCAAACTTCGTAAAGCTAATGCTGGCAAAGCAAGGTTATGGCGGACATAGCGAGAACGTGCCAGCATTGTGATCATGATCCCAGTATCTCCAGTCCCTGATCAATCCTTCTCAGGGTTTCCTCCTGACCAATAAAGGCTATTATATCAAACAGGTGAGGCCCCCGTAGCTCACCTACTATAAGCAGCCTGAAAGCATTCATTACTGCACCCATCCCATAATCCTTCTCCTGAATCCATTTCTTAACTGTCTGTTCCGTTTCAGAGGAAGTGAAAGGGGCAACACCTTCAAGCACAGTTTTCAGTTCTTTCATCACGATGGGGGAATCCTGTTTCCATCTTTTATTTACAGCAGCCTCATCATAATTGAGGGGCGCTTCATAAAAGAAAGCTGTCTGGTACCATAATTCAGAGATAAAATCAACCCTTTCCCTGACTAAAGCAACCAGTCTGGCAGCGTCTTCGATATTAATGCTGTACCCCCTGTCTTCAACCTGTTTCACATATTCGGCAGCTATCTCTTCAAGAGGTTTTTCCTGCATATACTGGTGGTTGAACCACCTGGCCTTTTCAGGATCGAAACGAGCCCCTGACCTGCCCACTCTTTCAATACTGAACTCCTCTATAAGCTCATCCATTGAAAATATTTCTTTATCACTGCCCGCGTTCCACCCCAGTAATGCGAGCATATTTACAAAGGCTTCAGGGAAGTAACCATCCTCTCTGTAACCTCTTGCGCTTTCTCCATAATGCCAGTATAGTGGAAAAACGGGAAATCCCATTTTGTCACCATCACGCTTGCTCAGTTTTCCTTTACCTGTAGGCTTGAGCAGCAGCGGCAGGTGAGCAAAAGAGGGTGTATCCCAACCAAAAGCACGATATAGCATTACATGCAGCGGCAGTGAAGGCAGCCATTCTTCACCCCTTATAACATGTGATATCTCCATCAGGTGATCATCCACCACATTGGCAAGGTGATATGTAGGCATACCATCAGACTTGAATAAAACTTTATCATCAAGGGTGCCTGAATTAACCAGCACTTCACCCCTGATCATGTCATGCATTAGAATATCCTCATCCGCCGGCATTTTAAACCTGATAACATATGGTGTTTTTTCGGTAATTAGCCGGGTTACTTCATCAGCTGTCAATGCAAGAGAATTTTTAAGTCCATCCCTTGTCTGTGCATTATACATAAAGGTAATATACTCTGCCTCATACTTCTTCCTAAGAATTTCCAGTTCATCCGGTGTATCAAAAGCAATGTATGCCTTACCCGAATTCAGCAGTTCTTCTGCATATTTACCATAAATATTTTTTCTCTCGCTCTGCCTGTAAGGTCCGTAATTACCTCCCTGCACTATCCCTTCATCTGCATGGATGCCACACCAGTCAAGTGATTCCATTATATACTCTTCTGCTCCCTCCACCAATCTTGAACGATCGGTATCTTCTATTCTTAGTATAAATATTCCATTATGCTTCCTTGCAAAAAGGTAATTATAGAGTGCTGTACGTACTCCGCCAATATGAAGAGGCCCCGTAGGGCTGGGTGCAAATCTTACTCTTACAGTACCTGTCATAAACGATATTAATTATTAGTGCCTAGCAAAGATACAGAATCTGTGTCAAGTATTAAGTGTTGCGAAAAATCATCTTTTTTGACATACATTTGTATTATTATTGGTCACTGGCAAAAAAAATATAATACCATGAGTAAAATGAAAGCCCTTGTTAAAGCTCAACCGGGAAAAGGAATACGTATGGAACAGGTTCCTGTTCCTGAACCCGGATTAAACGATGTAATAATCAAGATTAAAAAGACTGCCATTTGCGGTACTGATCTGCACATCTATTTATGGGATGAATGGGCCCAGAGAACAATAAAAACCCCCATGACCATAGGTCACGAATATGTGGGTCATATAGAATCTGCCGGAGCAGGAGTTAAGAATCTAAAAGTTGGTGACAGGGTTACAGGTGAAGGACATCTAGCCTGTGGTCATTGTCGTAACTGCCGGCGTGGCAAAAAACATGTATGCGAAAACTCAATAGGAATAGGGGTTAATATCAATGGTGCCTTCGCTGAATATTTAAAGCTGCCGGCTGAGAATGTGATATTACTCGACGACCGCATACCCGATGACTGGGCATCAATAATGGATCCTTTCGGTAACGCCACACATACAGCCCTTTCCTTCCCCCTTATTGGTGAGGATGTTCTCATTACCGGTGCAGGACTCATAGGCAGTATGGCCATAGCCATTGCCAGGTTTGCTGGTGCACGCTATGTGGTGGCCAGTGACCTGAGCGACTACAGGCTTGATATAGCAAAAAAGATGGGGGCCACAATGGTTGTTAATCCGTCAAAAGGGGAAAAAATTTCCGATGCCGTTAAAAAACTAGGCATGCGGGGCTTTGATGTAGGTCTTGAAATGTCAGGTTCACCAAAGGCATTCAACGAGATGATAGAAAATATGTACAACGGGTCGTCCATATCCCTGCTCGGGATTCTCCCCTCCGAATTTAAGGTGCCATGGAGTGATATAATATTTAAGGCCATCACCATGAAAGGTATATACGGTCGTGAAATGTGGGAAACATGGTACAAAATGGAACAAATGATTATTGGAGGTATAGACCTTAATCCTGTTATTACTCATCATTTCCCTGTAGACGATTTCCAGAAAGGTTTTGATGCAATGGAAGAGGGCAATTGTGGAAAAGTAATTCTTGAGTGGTAATTCTGTTCCTGACAGAATAAAACAATTCCGCATTCACCATTGTTTCAATGTATATATCTGACATAATAAATCAATGCTCACCCAGTAATTATATAATCATGGAACAAAAAAAGCTTTTTTCAGTAGGAACAATAACCAAGAAAGACTGGATTATTCTTAACGACCGTATTGATGATAAATCAACCCTTGTATTTATATCCGAGTATCCATACGCAGGTTATTATGGTACAACTGTGCCCGACAGGAAGGAGCCACAATTTATGTACCTTGTGACCGATAAGGACTATGATAACGAGCTGATTATAAGGTATGTACAGGCTGTGAAAAAACATTTCGAATACTCCTTTGATGCTGTACCGGGATCCATCAGTTTTCTGAATAAGTATCTTGGGATTATAAGGATAACCTCCCTTCCCTATGAATATGTCCCGCTTCTGGTTGAAGCTTTCAGGCAGGAAGGCATCGGCTTTATGCAACACCGTTCCTTCCCTCATTTTGAAGCTATGGTAAAAGTCACAAAATATTTCAAAACAGAGGAAGTGGAGGAAGGTATCTTTATTGACCTTGAAAACCCAAATATGGCTTACCTGCATATTGACAGATTCCTGGACTGGGATAAATTCGAAAAACTGTACCAGGATGTAAGGAACAATATTACCGAGTTTTCATTCGATGCAGCTCTTGCTACAATGTACAATGAATATGGCATAGTTGATTTTATCCGTATCTATGATGAGAAAAGATCTCTTGAAAAACTTATGATAATCTATAACAAATTTAAAGACAGACTTGACAGATCATGAATAGTTTAAAAGCTGATAATCCTGCATTAGTTAAGCCTGCTGACAAACACCAAAAATTTGATTACCCGAGATTATAAATCTTACAAAAATAACATTATCTTGAGGCCTTTATTAATTAAACAGTGATTGTTCTATGAGTAATATTGGCTCTTACGATGAAAGATTAAAAAGCTTCGACTGGTCCATTTCTGAAAAGGAACTTGATTATAGGAAAGGAGACATAATAAATATTGGCTGGTACTGTTCTGACAGGATATGCGAGCTGGGTAAATCTGAAAGAATAGCATTATACCATGAAGGATTTACTGGGGAAGAAAGAAAGTACACCTACAATGATATAAGATTAGCCGGTAATACAATAGGAACTTTCCTGAGGAACCTGGGGATCAAGGATCAGGACAGAGTATGCCTGTTCATGGACAAAATACCCGAATTGTACCTTTCTTTTCTTGGTGTTCTTAAAATTGGAGCTATAGTACAGCCCCTCTTTTCAGCTTTTGGAGATGAATCACTTTTTGTCAGACTTGAGAATGCAGGAACAAGTGCTATCATAACACAGAGAAAACATGTGGCTAAAGTAAGGAAGATAAAAGATAAGTTACCCGGACTCAAACATATTATTATTGTTGATTACAACGAGGCCAAACCTCTTCAGGATAAAGAAATAGCCTTTAGCCTTACAAAAGAAAAACCGGTAGAGAATATGGAAATATTCCCAACGAAGGCTGATTCTCCTTCTGTTCTTCATTATACATCGGGAACGACAGGCCAGCCTAAAGGGGTCAGGCATGTTCATTACTCACTGATTTCTCAATATCTCACAACAAAATGGGTGCTCGACCTTAGGGATGATGATATTTACTGGTGTACGGCTGATCCCGGATGGGTAACGGGTACCTCATATGGTATAATAGGTCCCTGGAGCATGGGTATCACCCAGTGTGTGCTTGATAAAGGTTTTTCTGCCGATTCATGGTATAAGTTCATTGAGAAATACAGGGTGACGATGTGGTATTCGGCACCTACTGCTATCAGGTCGCTCATGAAAGCGGGAGACGAGCTTGTGAAGAAATATGATCTGTCAAGCCTGCGCCACCTGGCCAGCGTGGGAGAGCCTCTCAATGCTGAAGCAGTAATATGGTCAGAGAAAGTATTCGGCCTGCCTTTTCTCGATACATACTGGCAGACTGAAACAGGATGCATGATGATAAGTAATTACCCGGGCATGAAAGTAAAGCCGGGATCAATGGGCAAAACCTTCCCGGGAATAACAGGAGTAGTGCTTGACCCCAATACTTTCGAGCCTATTGAAGAACCTGGAAGGGTGGGACTCATTGCCTTCAAACCGGGCTGGCCATCAATGATGACCACATACTGGAATAATGAGGAAAAATATAAGGAGAAGTTCACAAATGGATGGTACCTCGCTGGCGACCGGGCCTCAATTGACAACGAGGGATACTTCTGGTTTATTGGCAGAGATGATGATGTCATAAATACAGGCGGTCATCTCGTGAGCCCTTTTGAAGTTGAGTCAGCTTTAATAGAACATGAGGCAGTCGCCGAGTCAGCGGTTGTCTCAAAACCTGATGAAGTAAATATGGAGGTTGTTAAAGCCTTTATTACACTTAAGCCTGGTTACGAGGTTGACGATGACCTTGAATTATCAATAATGAACTTTATAAGAAAGAAACTGTCACCTCTGGCTATGCCACAGGAAATAGAATATGTTGACAGCCTCCCTAAAACCAGAAGCGGAAAGATTATGAGGAGAATTCTCCATGCAAAGGAGTGGGGCGAGGATATTGGAGATACATCAACGCTGGAAGACGAGTAGGAAGGATGAACCGAGCAGGGCGGGTAATCTGAAAGAATGTGAGGCCTGCGAGCTCGCAAGCGGAAAGTGATTGTGGCTGGTGGGGGCAAGTAATGATCAATGATGAAAAATAACTATATATCAACATTAAATAAGATAAATTATGGAAGACATTAAAGATCTGGTTCTCAATTATGTCATAAATGAATACCAGGAAGATGAAGATGATGAGATAACCTATGACACACCGCTTATTTCAAGTGGTTTTGTTGATTCATTCTCAATGGTCTCGCTCAAGGTTTTCCTTGAGAAGAAGTTCAATATCAGCATCCCGGATGAAGAAGCCACACCTGAGGCTTTTGACTCGGTGAATAAAATAGTTGAGCTGGTAAGCGGATATCGTGAAAAAAAATAAAAGCTTTTTATTATGAGTTACAGCAACAAAATAAGAGATCTTTACCTGAATCAGCTTAAAGAAATAAAATCTGCCGGCATTTACAAGGAGGAAAGATTTATTCATTCCTCACAGGCAGCGGATATAGAGGTGGAATTCCCAGTTGGGTCAAGCCTCAAGAACGTTATCAACATGTGTGCAAACAACTACCTGGGTCTCTCAAGTCATCCCGAGGTTCTCAAAGCAGCTCACGAGGGTCTTGATAGCAGGGGTTACGGTATGTCATCCGTCAGGTTTATCTGTGGCACACAGGACATACACCGGGAACTTGAAAAAAAGGTCTCTGAATTCCTGGGCACGGAAGACACGATATTGTTCCCCTCATGTATGGATGCCAATGCTGGTGTTTTTGAAGCTCTGCTCACCAGTGAGGATATAATGATATCCGACAGACTGGTGCATGCATCAATAATTGATGGAATGAGGTTGTGCAGTGCTGAGCACGACACTTTTAAGCATTCGAACATGCAGCATCTGGAACAGAAGCTCCAGCTTCATGCCAATAAGAGGATAAAACTGGTAATTACTGACGGTGTATTCTCCATGGATGGTGATCTGGCGAAGCTTGACGAGATGGCAGACCTGTGCGAGAAATATGATGCCTTGCTGTTTGTTGATGATTCTCATTCATCCGGTTTTATCGGTAAAACCGGGCGAGGCACACATGAACATTGTGGCGTAATGGGTAAGATAGATATCATCACCACCACCTTCGGGAAAGCCCTTGGAGGAGCATCCGGAGGATGTGTTTCCGGGAGGAAAGAGATAGTCGAGATGTGCCGCCAGAAAGCAAGACCGTATCTTTTTTCTAATACTATTTCCCCTGTTGTGGTAGCCGGAGTACTCAAGGTTTTTGACATACTCTCACAAAGCACTGAGAGAAGGGATAAGCTGGAGGAAAATACCAGGTTCTGGAGAAAGGGTTTATCTGAAGCAGGATTTGTGCTTAAAGAGGGTGATAGCCCCATAGTACCGGTAATGCTGTTTAATGCCAAACTGTCGCAGGATTTTTCCAAAGACCTTTTTGACCTTGGAATATACGCCATAGGTTTCTTCTTCCCCGTTGTGCCAAATGGCCAGGCCCGGATAAGAACACAGATCTCAGCGGGTCACGAAATGTATCACCTTGAAAAAGCGCTTGACGCATTCATCAAGGTAGGTAAGAAGTATGAAATACTTGGCCTTACCAAGCAAGAAATAATTGATAAGTACGGCCTTTAGGATTTTTAATCCAATTTTTCAGTTTTGACTCAACCTGCTACGCAGGTTTCGTCGAGCTCGTCACCCTCGTCCCTACATAATCGTTGGGACTCAGGCTCATTGGTTCCAGTATTACAATGAACCATAATATCAATTTAATAATATTCCTGCAGAACCTTAACGCTTATCTGTGGTAATAATAGTATTTTTATGCCGCATATAAAAAATCAACAGAAATGTACAGCGACTTTCAGAAACACCTGCAGACTGAAATTGCAAGGATCAGGGAAGCAGGTTTATACAAGGATGAAAGAATAATAGGGTCACCCCAGGCAGCCGAGATTGAACTGGTTGATGGCCAGCGAGTCCTTAATTTCTGTGCCAATAATTACCTGGGTTTATCAAACAGTCCCGAGCTTATTGAAGCAGCAAAACAGGCGCTCGATACACATGGCTATGGTATGTCCTCAGTCCGTTTTATATGTGGTACGAGCGATCTTCATAAGGAACTGGAAGAAAAAATAGCCGCTTTTTTTGGTACGGAGGATACCATACTGTATGCTGCCTGTTTCGATGCCAACGGTGGATTATTTGAGCCGCTGCTGACCAGTGAAGATGCCATTATATCCGATGCCCTAAACCACGCCTCTATAATTGACGGAGTAAGGCTTTGCAAGGCAAAACGTTACAGATATGAAAACGCCGATATGGAAGACCTTGAGAGCAGGTTGGCCGCAGCACAGGAACAAAGGTTCAGAATAATAGTCACCGATGGTGTTTTTTCAATGGACGGTAATGTTGCTCCCCTGGATAAGATTCTCGCTTTAGCACATAAATACAATGCTATAGTTATGGTGGATGAATCACATTCAGCAGGAGTGGTTGGTGAAACAGGCAGGGGTGTAAGCGAATTGTTCAATGTTAAAGGTAAAGTGGAGATTATCACAGGTACACTGGGTAAGGCTTTCGGCGGGGCCATAGGTGGATTTACCACCGGGAAAAAAGAAATTATTGAAATGTTACGCCAGAGGTCAAGACCATACCTTTTTTCAAATTCAATACCACCACTTGTGGCAGCTGCAGGCATCAGGATGATAGACATGATGACCGAGACCAACGACCTGCAGGATAAGTTGCACTATAATACTTCATATTTTGTAGAAAAATTGTCAAAGCTTGGCTTTGATCTTAAGCCCACTCAATCAGCGATATGCGCTGTTATGCTCTATGATGCCAAGCTATCACAGGAATTTGCTTCCAGGCTACTTAAGGAAGGAATCTATGTTATCGGCTTTTATTACCCTGTGGTACCCGAAGGGGCAGCAAGGATCAGGGTTCAGCTGTCAGCTGCCCATGATAAGGATAAGCTTGATAAGGCTATAAAGGCTTTTGAGAAGATTGGCAGGCAGCTGAAAGTGATTTAGCCTCCAAAAACAAACCCCGGCAAGAACTGCCGGGGCCTGCTGCTTTTCCATACAAATATATTAACCACATTTAGAAGAGCCACAATCCTGACAAATAAGGCACCCCTCCTGGTATACCAGGTTACTGGAGCCACATTCCTCACATTTGCCTTTTGCCTTGGTACCATCAGGTATATATCTTTTCAGGGCCCGCTCAACGCCATTTTTCCATGTATTTATTGATGCACTGTCGAGTCTCAATGATCGTACCAGGTTAACCACACTTGGTATTGGCATGCCATGGCGCAGCACACCTGATATAAGCTTGGCATAATTCCAGAATTCGGGTTTGAACATATGGGACAATCCTCCCAGTGTGTTTTTATAGCCATATTTATCTGTATACTGGAAGTCATACCTGTTCTTACCGTCCTCATCCTTTGTTTTCACAATTTTACCTTTTACTATTGAGTCGGGTATTGGGAATATCTCATTATCGGCCAGGCCGGTAAATATTTCATAAGGAACACCATCTTTCAATCCTACAAAGGCTATCCACTTTTCATCATTATTATTGAACCTTATAATATCAGCATCCAGAACCCTTGGTCTTTTTCTTATACCTTCTGCCTTATCTTTTTTACCTGAGATAAGGACCCCGCTACGTGACCCGTCCCGGTAGACTGTTGCGCCCTTGCAACCTGACTCCCACGCGGTCATATACAGGTCGCTCACCAGTTCCTCCTTGACATCCTGTGGTATATTTATCGTTACGCTTATGGAATGGTCAACCCATTTCTGTATTTGCCCCTGCATCCTGACTTTTGCCAGCCAGTCCACGTCATTTGCCGTTGCCTTGTAGTAAGGCGACTTCTCAACAATAGCATCTATGTCGTCATCGTCCATATCCCTCACCTCATCGGGATTATACCCGTTTATCCTGAGCCATTCGACAAACTTATGGTGAAAGACATTATATTCTTCCCATGAATCTCCCACCTCATCCCTGAATGTCACCTTCACATCTTTGTCGTTAGGGTTAACCTTTCTCCTTCTCTTATATACCGGCATAAATATCGGTTCTATACCTGATGTTGTCTGTGTCATCAGGCTGGTCGTTCCTGTCGGTGCTATTGTAAGAAGCGCTATGTTCCTGCGCCCATATTCAATCATATGGTAGTAGAGGTTTTTGTCAGCCTCCTTAATTCTTTGAATAAAAGGGTTATTTTCTTCCCTTTCAGATTCATATATTTCAAATGGACCTCTTTCTTTGGCCAGCATGGTTGAAGACCTGTACGTTTCAACAGCCAGGGTTTTATGTATTTCCGTTGAGAAATCTATTGCAGTATCACTTCCGTATTCAAGGCCCAGGGCAGCCAGCATATCACCTTCGGCGGTTATTCCTATACCTGTTCTTCTCCCCTGCCTGGTTTTATGATGGATATTTTCCCACAGTGCTTTTTCCACGGATTTAATTTCTTCGTCCTCAGGATCATTATTGATTTTATTGAGTATAATCTCTATTTTTTCCAGTTCGAGATCAATTATATCATCCATTATTCTCTGTGCGAGATGCACATGTTCGGTAAAGAGGTCAAAGTTAAATTTTGCCTTTTTTGTAAATGGATTTTCTACGTAGCTGTACAGATTCAGTGCCAGCAGCCGGCAGCTGTCATATGGGCAGAGTGGTATCTCACCACATGGGTTTGTTGAAACTGTTTTATATCCAAGGTCAGCATAGCAGTCCGGGACGCTCTCTCTTTCTATTGTATCCCAGAACAGCACACCGGGCTCAGCAGACTGCCATGCATTATGCACTATTTTATTCCACAGCGCTCTTGCATTTATTTCTTTTTCGAATTTCGGATTGTCTGAGTTTACAGGGTATTGCTGTTTGAAAGGGCGGTCATTTTTAACTGCCTCCATAAATTCATCGGTCATCTTAACCGACACATTTGCACCGGTAACTTTACCTGCATCCAGTTTTGCATCAATAAATTTTTCCGAATCGGGATGCTTGATTGATATTGAGAGCATCAGGGCTCCTCTCCTTCCATCCTGTGCCACTTCCCTTGTCGAGTTTGAATACCTTTCCATGAAAGGCACCACGCCAGTTGAAGTAAGTGCGCTGTTAAGCACGGGCGACCCCTGAGGGCGTATATGCGAGAGGTCGTGACCTACCCCGCCTCTTCTTTTCATGAGCTGCACCTGCTCCTGGTCTATTTTGAGTATGCCCCCATATGAATCAGATTCTCCGTCGTTTCCTATAACAAAACAGTTTGAGAGGGAAGCTATCTGGAAACTGTTACCTATGCCTGTCATGGGGCCTCCCTGTGGAATAATGTACCTGAACTCTTTCAGCACTGAATATATTTTTTCCTCGCTTACGGGCTCCGGGTATTTTTTTTCTATACGGTATATTTCCTTCGCCAGCCTCCGGTGCATATCATCAGGAGTCTTCTCATAGAGCCTGCCAAAAGAGTCTTTAAGAGCATACTTATTGGCCCATACCCTTGCTGCCAGGTCATCACCCTTAAAATATTCAATTGATGCCTTTATGACCTCATCATGACTGAATAGTTTCCTTCCTTCTTTGTCCTCAGTTCTTTCCTCCCCTGACTCTTTACGTGAAACACGGGTTGAACCGGTTTTTGTTTTATCGACTTTTATCGGGGTTTCATTTTCCATTTCTTCCTTTTCCTTTTGTGAGGCAAGCGCAGGTTCATCGACAAAAAGTTCTCCCATTGACAGATCAAATTTCTGGATTTAACTTGAAAATTAGCTAGTTGGAATTATACTGTGTAACTCTAACAGGTTTTGCTAAAATAAGAAAGGCCTGGAGGAGAAGCAAGTCATAATTATTAACAATCAGCCATATTTATTAACTCTGGCATTCAAGACGCTGTTATTTAAATACTTATGTCGGTTGCCACTGCCATGATTCAGTACCTTGCCATAGGAAAAATGGGTGTTAAAGAGATTCTTATTTACAGAGCATAAAAACAAAAAAAGGAAGGAAAAAATTCCTTCCTTTTTGATATTATTTTACGTTACAGATTAATTTGCAGTAGGTCCTTCCACAAGAGTAAACTCAGGATCAGGGCCTGCTTTTGTGACCTGGAATTTGATTGTATATCTTCCGTCAACCCCGCTATAAGTATCAAATGTAACGATATAGAAAACATCTATTCCGCTCACCTTCGTTACTGCTTCAGGGTATTTTGTTGGTAACAGGGCCTCACCTATTCCGAAAGTAACAGCATCTTCCCATGAATCGAATACTGTATCTTCCCAATTACCGCTTCTGGTATCGAAATTGCTGTAATATGAACTGGCTCCGGTATAAAATTCAGCTGTTCCATATGAGTCAAGGTAAGTGTCACCTATATTATTCTTAACATAATTCACAATGATCAGATAGTCGCTGCTGGTCATGGTAAAAATAATAGTCGGGTCAAACACCCACTCGCTTCCGTTATGTATAAACTGGTCCTGCCTTGTTTCATTCGGGTCATATGCTTTCCAGCCATTACTGTAAATGAACTCCATTGCCCTTACATTTGTACCACCCGAATAGTATTTATATGACACAGCCATCTTATCACCTTCCTGTGCATACGGATACATGTCGTCGAGAAGTTGTGGAATATAGTTTTCCGGTCTGTCGGTGCTTGAGAAGTTATTATATTTACCCGGGGCCCCCATGCTATCATAATCTGCCGAGCTCACGTAATAAACTCCTTCCATTGCCTCCCATTCAGATCCGTCGAACTGGAAGTAATCACCCCTGTCTTCCTTCATGGTATTTGAATAGACAAGGAAATCTTCGGAAGGACCTGCAACCAGTTCAAAGGTTGCCGGTGATCCGGAAGCAGTACATTCATAAACTACATAATATGTATGTCCTGATCCGTCATAAGTATCATACTGGATATTGTAATATACAGTCTGCCCTTCTATTTCAGGTACCGCGTCCGGGTAAGTCTGTTCCAGCCAGTAAATAATAGCCAGCTGTATGCGCTCAGCTATAAGTGCATTGGCTTCTTCCTCAGTAAGGCCTTCGAAGCCTTCCACATTATAATCTTCACGTGTGCTTATATTTGCATCGAAGTTTGCATAATATGCATTTGCCCCGTAATAAAATTCACTATCACCATAACCGCTTACATAATCAGGATTGATATCATTGGCTACATGATCAACTATAAGCTGGAAATCGTCCGATTCCAATGGATGGACAACTGAGGGATCATTTATTTCACTGGCATATTTATATAAGGCCAGTACTATATCGTCCTCCACTGCATCGGGATATTCTGCTGCCAGGAAGTCCGGTATATAGTCTCCGGGGGCATCATTACCAATAAAGGTTTTAAAGGTCTGGTTATCACCTCCCATTGAGTCATAATCATCATCACTGACATAGTATGTTTCAGGCTCGTAGTAGTTATCGAGGTATTCGGGATAACCTTTAAAGAAGTTATACCCTAATATACCCACTGAATTTTCACCCAGGGCAGGGTATAGTTCTTCGATATAAGCTGGCAGGTAGGTTGAAGCGGGGTAATCATCGCTGAAAGCTTCATAATCCTCTATAAAATCAGCCGCATCACCATTCGAAGTCATGTCTGCAATGGCAGCATAATCATCAGAGATCAGATCATAGGTAAATTCGGCAGAGTATCCTGTATCCATTTTCTCCATTGCATCATAGATATCGGCCAGTGGTTCACATGATGCCAGGATTAGGGAAATTGCCATTAAGTAATATATTATCTTTTTCATTTTATCCATTTTAATAAATTAATGTTCATTTGCTTAGGGGTTAAAAATTGATTTTCAGGCTTATCATCCATGAACGACCCCATCCGTAATAAACTTCTGCATCTGACCACGAGTGTGATGCACCATCACGGGCATCGGAAATATATTCCGTGTCGAACAGGTTATTAATATTACCAACCAGGGTGGCTCGGTATACTCCCAGTTGAAAATTGTATCTCATAAACAGATCAACGAGCTGGTATGAAGGGATCTCCCATGCATCAGGATTTGTATCGCCTGTAGGCTCTGATATACGGCCTTCAGGATCAAAATATGCAAACAGTTTATCATAGTAGTTATAGTCTATTCCAAACTTGAGCCCTGCCAGTAATTCGTAAGACACGTTCAATGCCGAGGTAATCTGTGCAGCATCTCCTACATGCACATCTGCAATATAGACAGATTGTGTAGAGATCAGGTTCTGGCTGTCATCGTAGAAACGCGCGTCAATTATATCGTTCATCCATTTCCAGTCGCCTATTGAGGCCATACCGCTTATAGTAAGTTTATTAACCGGTCTTGAAGTAAAATCAATTTCTATACCTTTATGCAATGCGTTGATACCTTCAAGGTTTGCAAACCTGTCGACCCCATTATCCCGGTAACCAATAACTCTTGATTTATCCTTCCATGTCGTATAATATGCATTAATATTAGCCGAAATAAAGCTGCTGCGGAAACCATAACCAAGTTCAAATGACATCACTTTCTCATTCGGTGCATCACCGTTGGCATCATTTGTATAGTTATAGAATACGGTCCTGAAATCAGGTTGATTCTGGAAATACCCTGCATTAATGAAAACATTATGGGCATTTGTCAGGTTATAGTTTGCGCCTCCTTTAAAGCTGTAGCCAAGGAAGTTATACTTTTCAGAAAAAGCACCCGATCCATCATGTGTTTCAAGGAAATATTCAACCCTTGTATATGATTTATTGGACAGCGCACCTGCAACGAAAGCAGTAAGATCGCCAAACACGGCTTCACCCTGTCCGAATAAACCCTGCCATCCAACAAGGCCATCGTTGTAATAATCAATCTTATCACCTGCAGCAGCTGCATTGTTTGGATTATTAACATCACTGTTATCAAGAAAATATTCTCCACCAAGAAGGTCTACAACCTCCCGGAAATGAATTCCCTTGTAATATCTCAGGTCTACCCCGCCGGTTACGGTTAGCCAGTCACGGTTATATGTTGCATTTGATAGTATTCCTGTCCAGAAATGATCATTTCTTGACGACCTCAATATTACCTCTGAGCCTCCTGCACCATTTTCTATGTTTTCATCCACTATCCTGTCAATATCTGGTTGATTCTCCCTGAGGTATTCCGGGTTATAAAACTTTTCGATACCCAGGGGACCTGTTCCGCCACCTGTGCCTATTGAAAGATATGCAGCAGTTGATATATTTAGACTCTCATTCACATCCCAGAAATGGTTCAGGATACCCATTGGTTTATGATAATAGTTTTTCCTAATGTGGTATACTTCACCGTTCTTGTATCCCCAATCAGAGTTATAATAAATACTGTTTATCGCAGGATCCTTATAAGTGTCTATCATCATGCTCGTACTTCTCTGTCCATGCCATTGCGGAGCTCCAAATACTGAAAGAGCAATCCTGTGCCTGTTATTTACAAGCTTGGATACATTCAAATAATATGAATATGATTCGAACTGGGTACCGTCCACAATGCCGTCACCACTTGATTTGGCTATAGACAGTGTAGTTGCCCAGTTATCAGCAGTAAGACCTGAAGAGAGTGTAAAACCAATCTTTGTATAACCATTATTACCCACAGCATAATAAACATTCCCTCCCTGTTCAGCATCCGTAGTTTTGGTGAGAATATTAATTGTACCACCCAGTGACGGCAATGCAATTTTGGCAGCTCCCAGTCCTCTCTGCACCTGCATGGTCCTTGTTACTTCTGAAAGGCCAGCCCAGTTTGACCAGTATACCCATCCGTTCTCCATATCATTTACAGGCACGCCGTTTATCATCACTGCCGAGTTACGGGCATTGAATCCACGGATATTTACCCTTGAATCTCCGAAGGCACCCCCCTGTTTGGTAGCATATATACCTGGAGTTGACTTAAGTATTTCAGGGAACTCCTGTGTACCAAGTCTTTCCTCGATAAAGGCCGGTTTTATATTTGCCACCGGAACAGGTGTCTTCCGATCGATAGCAATATTGGCAAAAACTGATACTTCAGCAAGACCAACAGCATCACTTTCCATTGTTATTGTTCCCAGGTCAATTTCTGAACCTCTCAGTTCGACCGGGCGCTCAACAGGGAGCATCCCCACAAATGAAATCATCAGGACATAACTGCCTGCAGCCTGCGTCCTGAGGGTAAAATTCCCATCAAGATCAGCTACAGTACCTATAGTTGTTCCCTGCAGATAAACATTTGCACCAATTACAGACTCCCCCTTGGAATCAACAATCTTTCCTTTTATAACGGTCGTCTGCTGACCGTAAACATTCGTGACATAAACAAATATCGCCAGAAGCGACATTATTAAAATTCGCTTTTTCATGTATGTTAGAATTTAGATTAGAAATTATATCTATTGATGTTATTAACAGATTTTTAGGGCTCATATCTTAGTATAACTAATAGGTCTCTTTAAAACGGGGCTCTAATATAGGGCTTTGTATCTCCATACCTTCTACAATTCACTCATATTTTATATACAAAAACCGGGGGCTTTTTGAACAGCTTATTAACAGCCTCCTGTTAATAACCCTGTTGTTAACTAAGAAGTGGTTGATGGGTCGGCCATGAAAACCAAGACTAAAATATTCTCTTAATTTTGTAACAGTTAAATAACAACGCAAGAATATGATAAGTTTACTTGCCCTAGTAATTTCAATCGGGCTGCAGATAGTTGCGGCATCAATAGCCCTGCGCTTTATGAAGCTGACAAAATACCGCCTGTCATGGATACTGCTCTCACTCGCATTCACTTTCATGGCAATCAGGAAAATAATTCACCTCATTGAACTTATACATGGTGAGGGAACAAGTCAGATGGCAATACTGGATGAATGGATGGGAGCCCTTATTTCGATCCTGATATTCGGGGGAGTAATACTGATAAGAGAATTATTCCTGTTCCTTAAAAGAGCCGATATAGACAGGGTGAGATCAGAGAGAAAAGTGCTGCATGCCATAATAAGCACCGAAGAGAATGAGAGAAAACGTTTCGCCAAAGATCTTCATGATGATCTCGGGCCCCTGCTGTCAACGGTCAAAATGTCAATAACCGCACTTGCCGACAGGGCAAGCGACCCTGTCGAGAAAGACATTATTAATAATGCAAACCATGTTGTTAATGAAGCTATAACAACCATTAAAGATATTTCAAATACCCTTAGTCCGCATGTGCTGACAAATTTCGGTCTCGTCAGTGCCATAAGCTCTTTTATTAAAAAGATAAATAAAGCCGGTGATGTGAATTTTGTTTACAACAGCAATGTCGGTGATAAAAGACTGGACAGTGACATTGAAGCAGTTATGTACAGATCAGTATGTGAACTGATAAACAATACCCTTAAGCATTCCGGCGCTTCAAACATAATTATTGATCTGAATATCCATGGAAATTTTATTATTTTGCAGTATAAAGATGATGGTCGGGGGTTCGACACTTCAATTCTCGACAGTGAGGAAAATATGGGAATGGGGCTTTCCAACATAAAGACCCGGGTAAAATCAGTAAATGGTATTTTTGTCCCTGAAAGTAAAAAGGGAGAAGGCATGCAGGCATTAATAAAGATAAACATCAGGGAAGACCAAACATATTATGAATAAAATAAAGATTGTACTTGCTGATGATCATCAGCTATTCAGGAATGGACTGAAGATATTACTTGATGCCTTTGAGGATTTTGAAATCGCCGGTGAAGCATGTAACGGGGAGGAAGTGGTGAAAATAATAGAAAATTCAAACTGTCATATTATCCTGATGGATATTGATATGCCTGTTATGGACGGCATAGAAGCAACACGTAAGGCTCTTGAAATAAATCCTGATATAAAAATAATTGCCCTGTCAATGTACGGGGAAGAAGAATATTACCATCGAATGGTCGAAGCAGGTGCTAAAGGATTTATATTAAAGGACTCCGACATCAATGAAGTAAAAGATGCAATCACTACGGTTAATAACGGAGGTAATTATTTTTCCCAGGAATTACTCCAGCATGTTATTCAGAGAATAAGATCGAGGGAGACTGAAACGAAGCATGCCAACCTTTCAAAAAGGGAAAAGGAAATATTACTCAAAATATGCGAAGGATTATCAAACCAGGAAATAGCCGACACTCTGTTCATAAGTAAAAGGACCGTTGACAAACACCGGGCCAACCTGCTAAGCAAAACGCAGTCCAAGAACACAGCCAGCCTTATTTTGTACGCTATTAAAAATAAAATAATAGAAGTATGAACTGAATTATTATCCTCGCATCATGGCACAATCTCAATCACTGGGCAAAAAAGGTGAACTCATCGCAATTAAATACCTCATCGATAACGCATACAGGATCCTGGAAAGAAACTGGGTGACGGGTAAGAAAGAGATTGATATTATTGCCGAAGATGAAGAATTTATAATATTTATCGAAGTAAAAACAAGAATGGTCGACTTTCAGGTGCACCCCCGTGAAGCAGTTTCAGTACCCAAGCAACGTAATATCATTTATGCCGCTCAGGCTTATCTCCAGAGAAGAAATATAGAAAAAGAGGCAAGGTTTGATATAATTACCATTGTTGTGGATGGTCCCGGGTATCAGCTGGAACATATTAAAGATGCTTTTTACCCAACTTTGTAGAAGGCCAGAATAGTTGGACTACCATCATGATGCAGTCTTTCAGCAGTCTGTTTACTTATACAACAGTCCGGAATCGTTCGGGTATTCTGATTATGGGCTTTTCTTTGAGCATCCCGGGCTTATTCAGGGCATAAAGAGGGCGAAAAAGACTCTGTCTCCTTCTCGCCTTATCGAAAAAACCATCCCCTTCAAGGGCATCAGCCTTGCGGATCAGGTCAAAAAGCTCGTACCTTCTTTTAAGATGGCCTTTCCACCCGGCCTTTATCAGAGACTGATCATTTAACTTCTCCATTGATGTATTGTAATCAACCATGCCGAAGTGGAAAAGAAACAGGCCGGGGTCAATATGAAAATTTTTTCCTTTGACCCTGTGAAAACCCGAACCCCATAAAAGAGGTCTGGTTGCAACCACTGCCTTTGTATAGCGTGCTGAAACATGAGCATAACTCCTCTGTTCAAGGAAAGGCCTGGTAAAATCCAGGGCCTGCTCTTCTTCGGTATGCTGCCCCACATCCAGGCCAAGGGCCGACACTGATGCAGTACGGAAAGACCGCTGAAAGTATTCGGCAAAAGACTGTTGTTTCGCCGGGTCTATTACCAGGAATTCATCAATATCATGTGCAATAACAATATCATACCTGTGGAATAAAGCTCCTGCAAGGTATGAAACTAACCTTGCCCTGCTACGGTCTCCTCCCGATCTCCCCTGTTCTCTCCCGGGTAATCTGATTATATTAATCTGCTCATAGCCCTCCGGGAGAGGCTGGTCATGACCATCAATAACAAGGAACAGGTTCTTATACCCCAGGTGCTGGCTATAGTATCTTATCCACCTGGCAGCAAAAAAACCTGAATCCTTAACCATTGATATAACAGCTATTTTCGGGACCTTGTCACTTGCCATTTAGCTTTGAGTATGTACAGATCAAAATTGCGAAAAAAAATTAAAATCGATACCTTTAAAAGAAAAAAATGTCAGTCAATGTCCGCGCAGAGTCGGCTCAGCCAATAGATGCAGTTGTTCTGTGGGTAGATGGAAATGACCCTGTGCTGGCAGAGAAACGTAACCACTATCTGAAAAAAGAAAATAAAACAAGCACCCATTCCGGTGCTCTGCCTACCCGCTTTACTTCAAATAATGAAATCAGGTATTGTATATTATCAATTCTGACTTTCGCTTCTTTTATAAGAAATATATTTCTTGTTACTGATGGGCAGGATCCGGGATTAATCGATGAAATTGAAAGATATTTCCCGGGGAGATCAAAAACACTGAAGATAATTGATCACAAAGAAATATTCAGGGGGTTTGAACAATACCTGCCAAGTTTCAACAGCTCATCCATAGAATCAATGATCTGGAGAATAGAAGGCCTGTCAGATAATTTTATTTATTTCAACGATGATGTATTCCTTATAAGAGATACAGGGCCTGAAGACTGGTTCATTGAAAATAAACCCGTTTTGCGTGGAAAATGGAAAATACCACCCTATAAGAAGATGGCTAGTAAGGCTGTAAAAATATTTATAAACAAGAATATCCGCAAAAACCCTGACTATCAGCCAAAACTGTCATTCTATATCAGGCAGTGGAAAGCTGCCAGACTGCTTGGGATGAAGTTCAGGTATTATTTTTATTGTCATATACCTCACCCCCTGAGCAGGAAAAGACTGAAAGATTTCTTCACAGTGAACGAGCAATTGCTGAAAGAAAACATTTCATACCGATTCAGGAGTGAGTACCAGTTTGTAATGCCTGCACTTGCTTACCATCTGGAGATACTGAATGGAAATAAAAACTTTTCAGGACTAAATATGGTCTATTTACATCCGTACTATTCAAATAAACGCCTGGGAAGAAAGATCAGTAAATGTGAAAATGACCCGGGCATTAAATCTGTATGTGTGCAAAGTCTTGATATGATTGATGATGAGGTGAAGAAAAGAATATTTGACTTTATGGATAGTATTATAAACAACGCCGGTGATGTCAGAAAATGATAAATACGGAGAAAGGCATCCTATTGATGCGGTAATAGCTTGGGTTGACGGGAGTGATCCGGATCTGGCAGAAAAAAGGAATCGGTACTTGAGAATGGGAGAAAATACCGGGCTCGGATCAGGTTCACATTCAACCCGCTTTGCATCAATAAATGAGATAAAGTATTGTGTTTTGTCAATATTGAAATTTGCTCCTTTCGTAAGAAATATCTTTATTATCACTGATGGCCAGGATCCTGATCTTTACGATGATATTAAAAAATATTACCCGGAACGAAAGGAATCCTTCAGAATTGTTGATCATAAGGAAATATTTGAGGGATTTGAGAAATTCTTACCTACATTTAACAGTATCACAATAGGTAATATGATATGGAGGATAAAGGGTCTTTCCCCTAACTTTGTTTATTTCAACGACGATACCTTTTTAATAAGGGAGATGGTTCCTGAAGACTGGTTTATAAATAACATTCCTGTAATAAGGGGAAGGTGGGTGCCATCTCCACTGCTCAGGATTTTGTGGAACAATATCAATAAAGGTATAAATAAATATTTACTGGGAAATCAGGATTATGAGCCTAGAGCATCTTTTCATATGGGACAATGGAGATCTGCCTATCTGGCTGGTTACAGGTTAAAGTATTTCACCAACAGCCACACTCCCCATGCTGTTGAACGTGAAACAGTGGAAAGATTCTTCAGAAAGAATACCCTTGTGTTTGAAAAAAATATTTCATACCGTTTCCGTAATTTTGAACAATTCACCTTCATTGCCCTGTCAAACCATTTGCAGCTTCTTGCCGGTAACAAACAGGTTGTCAATCCTGGATTAGCTTACCTGCAACCGTTTAAGCGCCCGGAGAATTACATTCAGAAGAAAATAAATTATTGCGAGAATAACCAGGATATTAAGTTCCTCTGTGTACAGAGTCTTGATCTTTGTAACAAAGAAGAGCAGGATCAAGTGCTTGGCTGGCTGGAAAACCTCCTGCAGTTATAGCAGGATTTTCAATCTTCTAAATAATTACAGGATTTATATCATCATGTTTCTGAACATTTTTTCTTCAACTATCATAATAATGTTTTAATTTGGCATTTAAATTAAAAACCCATTATAGTCATGAAATCAAAAGTAATTAGTATTATTCTTGTTGCCTTTTTATTCCTTAATGCCAGTGCACAGAGGAACAGGGCAAAAGCAGAGGAACAACCCGAAGGTTTCAAATTTACTACTGTTGTAAGCCTGGATGCAACACCCGTGAAAAATCAGTCACGTACAGGCACCTGCTGGTGTTTTGCCACAACCTCATTCATTGAATCTGAACTTATCCGGATGGATAAAGGTGAATACGACCTTTCAGAAATGTTCATTGTAAGGTATAACTATATTGACAGGTTGGAAGACAATTACCTGAGAAGGGGTAAGGGTAACCTCGGGCCGGGTAGTCTGTCACATGACTGGATGCGTGTTTTTACAGATTACGGCATAGTGCCTGAGGAAGTCTATTCAGGCATCAACTACGATTCGGAAATGCATAATCACAGTGAACTGCAGGGTTTTATCAATGCCATTGCTGAAGTACCCGTTCAAAGGAAGGATCAAAGTGAGCAGTATCACCAGATAGTAGATGCGGTACTTGATACTTACCTGGGCGCGATACCATCAACATTCACATACAAGGGAAAAACATACTCACCAAAAAGCTTTGCAGAAAGTCTTGACATCAACCCGGATGATTATGTAGAGATCACTTCATTCAACCATTTCCCGTTTTACACCAAAGGTGAGGTAGAAGTGCCCGATAACTGGACACATAACCGCATGTACAATGTGCCGATTGATGAGCTCGTTGCAATAATGGATTACTCACTTGAAAACGGATATACAGTGAACTGGGATGGCGATGTCAGCGAAAGAGGATTCTCACATACCAATGGAGTGGCTATCAATCCCGACATAAGTAAATTGGAAGACTTATCAGGTACTGACAGGGCACGTTTTGAGAATATGAGAGCTAACAGGGATGAAGGATATAGTTTTGATAAGCCCCTGCCTGAGATAGATGTTACGCAGGAAATAAGACAGAAAGGATACGAAAGTTTCATAACAACCGACGACCATCTTATGCATGTTACAGGTATAGTGAAAGACCAGAACGGCACAAAATATTATATCACCAAAAATTCATGGGGAACCGATCGTAACGAATTCGGGGGTTACCTCAATATGTCTGAAAGCTATGTAAAGGCAAAGGTGATATTCATTATGGTGCATAAGGATGCTGTACCTGACGCCATCAGGCAAAAACTTGGATTCTAAGTATTGTTAATACTTAATAATTATAGAAGTTCAGGGGTTTAGAAGTTGAGGGCGTGAATCCCTGCACCTGCAACCCCTAAACTTCTAAACCCTTAAACATCTAAACCAGTCATCAGATTACAGCCTCTGATATCGCTGTTATCGAAGCGGCCGACAATTTCGAAACTGCCATCAGGATGGGATGTGCCCAGGTCGTATGTTTCAATAAAGGAGCATGAATAAATATTTGCCAGGTCAATGATATTTACTCCTCCTGTCCGGCCTTCCCTGAGCAGGGTAAAAGGGTCATGGGGGTCCCGTATAAGAACCTTCATCCATGGGGGGGTATGGTATATCCCGCCACCTTTTGAATATGCCTGGCTCAGCAATTCAGTCATTCCATATTCTGAATGTAAAGTGTCAAGTTTAAAATGTTCCCCCAGTATTGAGTGAAGCTCCTCCCTTGTCATTTCTTCCCTCCTGCCCTTCATCCCTCCTGTCTCCATTACTATCTGGTTCTCCAGGCTTATGTCACAATTCTCAGCAAAATCAAGCAGGGCAAAACTTACTCCGAGGAGCAATATTTTCCTACGCTCATCCCGCGCTTTGTTTATTCTCTCCTCCAGTGAACTGAAATTATCGAGGAAAAAACCACTCAATGGAGAGCGGCTATTGTTAATAAGGGTATTGGCCATATATACAAGCGATGATCCTTCCCGCTCAAGATAAGAGGGTAAAAGGGCAAATATTGTATAAGTATCAGGATCACCATAAAAAAGACTGAAGCATTCAGTAAAGCTATTCTCATAAATACCCAGGTCAGCAACATAGTGCCGGCTTCTGCTCATACCTGTTGTTCCGCTGCTCAGGAACACTTTTTCAGCTTTACTTCCATCAGTTATGACTTTATGATTAATGAAGGTGGAAACAGGAAGAAATGGTATTTCATTTATCCCTTCCACCTTCCGGTAGTCCTTACCCAGTTCTTTTATCCATCTTGAATAAACGGGATTATGTACAGCCTGGAACCTGAAAATCTTGAGTGCTGTCTCAGTAAAATCCTCTTCTGTTGATATATTAAATACACTCCTTGCAAGTGGATCCATCATTGAGAAAAAGTTGTTGAGCCATCCGGTTGTATTCTCCATTCAATGGTAACCTCTGCATACGGCCCATCACCTGAATCATCAAGAACAAGGTCTTTTATTCTGAACTTGACGTAATTATCTTTCCTTGTTTTGAAAACATAAACCTGGTTCTCGCTAATATCATCGGCAAAAAGAGTCCATGAGTAATTACCCACTGTAAGAAGGTTATCAAAAAAACTTTTTGCCTCAGCTGCCGTATTCAAATCGCCTGCCAGCGCAAACGATGCCATCAGGTTAGGTGTATCCAAGTAGGCTCCCGAGACAGCACCCTGCGCATCTGTTTTAGCATGCACTGTGATGTCCGGTCCAGGAGCTTCGTTTGTCTTCAACTCCTTTCCCTGCTCAAAAGAATAGCCAATGGCATAATACGGGCCATACCCATAGAGTATATTATCAATGGTGAATTCACCTGCGTAAATATCCTCCGGTTCTTTGTTGCATGATACCAGCATACCTGTTAAAACCAACAGGCACAGCAGGTAATAGTTACGAACTGACTTTTCCATAATTTTTATTCCTGGCCGCCACGGATAGCTGCAATTCCGGGAAGGATCTTACCTTCCATATACTCCAGCATTGCACCTCCACCGGTAGAGACATAACTGACCTTATCAGCCAGTTTATTTTTATTAATTGCTGCCACCGAATCACCTCCGCCGATAAGGCTAAAAGCACCACCGGCTGTAGATTCCGCAATAGCCTTTGCAATTTCACTTGTTCCTCTGGAGAATTTTTCCATTTCAAAAACTCCCATCGGGCCGTTCCACAGAATAGTTTTAGAATCCCGGATTATCGCTGCAAATTCATTAATTGCTTTATCACCTATGTCCAGCCCCATCCAACCATCAGCAATGGAATCAGAATCAGAGCTCATTGTTTTTGCCTCTGCATCAAATTTATCAGCATTAACACTGTCAACCGGCAAATAGATATTGACTTTCTTCTGCCGGGCTTTCCTTATAATATTAAGTGCCAGATCCAGCTTATCTTCTTCACACAGTGAACTGCCTGTCCTGCCACCCTGTGCCTTGATGAATGTGTATGCCATTCCACCCCCTATTATCAGGTTATCGACCCTGCCCAGGAGGTTTTCGATTATTAGTATCTTATCCGACACCTTGGCTCCTCCCATTATTGCAGTAAATGGTTTTTCCGGATCATGCATAACCTTATCCATATTCTCCAGTTCACTGTCAATAAGGTATCCAAATAGCTTCTCCTCCGGGAAAAACTGTGCAATAATCGTTGTTGAAGCATGAGCCCTGTGGGCGGTCCCGAAAGCATCATTTACATATACATCACACCCTGCAGCCAGCTGAGAGGCAAACTCTGCATCACCTTTAGTTTCTTCTTTGTAAAACCTGAGGTTCTCCAGCAATAAGATATCACCTGCCTGCAGATTCTCTTTCATTTTTAGTGTGTCTTCACCAATACAATCGGGAGCAAATTTGACATTCTGTCCGGTAAGCTTTTCCAGTTCAGGAATGACAAGTTTAAGTGAGTATTTTTCTTCAGGGCCTTCTTTTGGTCTGCCAAGGTGCGACATTAGAACAGCCGAGCCCCCGTCTTCAACAATCTTTCTAATTGTTGGCATTGCTCCCTTAATCCTTGTATTATCCGTTACCTTTAGCTCACTGTCAATCGGAACATTGAAATCCACCCTCACAATAGCTTTTTTACCCTCAAAACTATAACTGTTAATTTTCTTCATCAGCTGTATTTTTTATGTTACATAGTCATACCTTGATGACCCCGGCATTATTAAAGGCCTGTCAATTAATTATATATCCCAATTAAAATATTAAAAACCATATTATTACAACGATATACAAACCTACAATATTTTCATTAAAAATGAATCTAATTTTTTATTTTTGTTCTGATTCAAAGACGTGCAAATGAAGTTTAACGGGGTAATAGGACAGGATGAAATCATTAATAAACTGACAAGGTCGGTTAAAGAGGAAAGGGTTAGCCATGCCCAGATCTTTGCGGGGCCGGAGGGATGCGGCAAGCTTGCCCTTGCAATTGCCTTTGCGCAATATATTTCATGTGAGAACAAACAGGGAAACGATTCCTGTGGAACATGCCCCTCATGCAGTAAGTATAGTAAACTGGTCCATCCCGACCTTCACTTCGTATTTCCTGTAATTAATAAGGGATCCGGGGAAACAGTATGCGATAATTTTATTGCACAATGGCGTGATTTTGTGAACAAGTCACCATATTTCAACCTTAATCAGTGGCTCGCATGCATTGGAGTCAAGAACCAGCAGGGACTAATATATGCCTCAGAGGCAGGTGAGATAATTAAGAAACTGAGCCTTAAGACATATGAATCTGATTATAAGATAATGATAATATGGATGCCTGAAAGAATGCATTCTTCCACGGCGAACAAACTGCTGAAGCTTATTGAAGAACCACCTGACAGAACACTCTTCCTGCTGGTATCAGAAGAGCCTGATCTTATTCTTCCCACTATCATGTCGAGATGCCAGTTTGTGAGAATACCGTCAATTAGCCGGGATGCCTTAAGGGAAAATATTAAAGAAGTATATAAAATTGATGAACGCAAAGCAGATGTCATTGCACATCTTTCACAGGGAAACTATCTCAGGGCTACTGAATTTATCGAAGAAAATGAGTCAAGGAAAGAAAACATGTCCAGCTTCATTGAGCTGATGAGGCTGGCATATAAGAGAGATATACCGGCCATTGCCGAATGGTCTGAAGAGATTGCTACAAGGGGACGCGAAATGCAAAAGGGATTCCTGAGCTTTTCACTTCTGCAGCTACGTGAGAATTACATTCTTAATATAGCCGGTAATAACGATAAACTGGTATTTATCGAAGGTAAGGAAGCTGAATTTGCAAGAAAATTCAACCGCTTCATTAACAATAATAATATTGCTGGTCTGAAAACAGAATTTTCATCAGCCTATGGACATATATCAGCAAACGGTAATCCAAAAATCATCTTCCTCGACCTTGCACTCAGGGTTGCCGGCTTAATACGCTAGATCATCAATCTGACTTGCATTAATAATTGATAATAAATCAAATTATAATTAAATTTGCCAGTCTGTTAACTATAGCTCAGTAAACACCATATAAATTCACTCCCGCAGGCGGGAGATTAAAAAGAGGAAACAATGGACAGCGAGGAGAAAAGAAATGAGGAGGAGGATAATCATACTCCGGCAGGTTCAATATACAGACAGGGTAATCACAAACTGAATTCATTAAACTGGCTCTCGTACATCCCCGACACAGGGCACGAGACAGATATTGTTGAGATCCGCTTCAAGAATACAAGAAAAGGATTCTACCGTAACGTAAATCAACTCAGACTTATTGAAGGTGATATTGTTGCTGTTGAAGCATCACCTGGCCATGATATTGGAAGGGTATCAATGACTGGCAGGCTTGTGAATTCTATAATAAAAGAGCAAAAAGTATTACCGGAACCGGATGAAATAAAAAAGATCTATCGCAAAGCCAAACCTGTTGATATAGAAAAATGGGAGGAAGCAATGAGCCAGGAGATCCCCGCTATGCTCAAATCGAGAAAGATTGCACAGGATCTTAAACTCGACATGAAAATAGGAGATGTTGAATACCAGGGCGATAAGACAAAAGCAATATTTTACTACATAGCTGATGAAAGGGTTGACTTCAGGGAACTTATAAAAGTCCTTGCCGAACAGTTCAGGGTGAGAATTGAAATGCGCCAGATAGGTGCACGCCAGGAAGCCGGAAGAATAGGAGGAATAGGATCATGTGGAAGAGAGCTATGCTGCTCATCATACCTTTCAAATTTTGTGTCGGTAACTACTGCCCACGCAAGATGTCAGGATCTTTCCCTGAACCCACAAAAACTGGCAGGTCAGTGTGGTAAACTGAAATGCTGCCTGAATTATGAACTCGATTGTTACGTCGATAAACAAAAATCATTCCCCCCGAAAGAACCACTCGAATCACAGGAAGGTAAGGCATGGTTCATAAAAATGGAAATATACAAAGGTCTCTACTGGTACTCTTTCGACAGGGACAACCCTATCAATATGATTGCCATCCCTGTGGACAGAGTAAGAGAAATACAAAAGATGAACTATAAAGGGGGAAAACCACATAAACTCATTGATAATGACTATGATAACATTGATGATATAAGCTTCAACAACGTTGTGGGAAATGACAGCCTGACCCGGTTTGAGAAGAAAAAGGATAAAAAGGGTAAAAGGAATAAAAAGGGAAAAACAGGAAATAAAGATGAAAAAAGAAAATAACCCGGGCATCTTAATTTTTGCTTTCTTTATAACATCCTTCATAATGGTTTCATGTAACACCGGAAGCATTTATACAGAAAGTGAGAAAATTCAAGACTATACCTGGAATGCAGGTGATATAATCACATTCAGGGCTCCCATAGCTGATACCACCAATGCATACGACATAAATCTTGTCATACGAACTGATCAATCATATCCTTACCGTAACATTTTTCTCTTTATTAAAACCTCATCCCCTGCAGGGTATGGAATAAAAGACACCGTGGAATATTTCCTTGCCGATGAAAAAGGAAACTGGTATGGATCAGGACTGGGTGATATAAATGATTTATTAGTCCCATTCAAAACAAATGTGGTATTCCCCGAGAATGGAACTTATGTCTTCGATATTCAACATGGTATGAGGGAACCTTACCTTAAGGGTGTAGCTGACGTTGGTATACGTATTAATAAAAGAAAATAATAAAACCACAGGCCTTGGGTAAGAATAAAATAAGGAAATGGGCTGAAATGGAAGAATATCCTAATGTTATTCAACCACGTTTTGAAGATGTTTTCAGGAAAGACCATGAACTTAAAGGAAATTGGAAAAAGGGCTTTTTCAGTAATAATAATCCGCTTATTCTTGAACTTGGATGTGGAAAGGGCGAATACACAATAGGGATGGCCAGGGAACGACCCCTGATAAACTACCTGGGTATCGATATCAAGGGGGCACGAATGTGGAAGGGTGCAGGCACAGCAATTAAGGAATCAATTACCAATGTTGGATTCGTCAGAACCAGGATTGAGCTTATTGAATCATTCTTCGCAACGGATGAAGTGGATGAAATATGGATAACCTTCCCCGATCCCCAGCTTAAAAAAAGAAGAAACAAGAAAAGGCTGACAGGATCCCGCTTCCTGAACTATTACCGCTCATTCCTTAAAAAAGAAGGTCTTATTCACCTGAAGACCGACAGTCGTGAATTATATGATTATACACTGAGTCTTATAAGCAAAAATAACCTGGAGATAGTCCGCAATACTTCCGACCTGTATTCAGAGGAGAATTTAAATGACACACTTAAAATCCGGACTCATTACGAACAGATGTTCCTGGATGAAGGGAGGGAAATAACATATGTCTGTTTCAAGATCGACAGTGCTGAACCACTTATTGAAATAAATACCGATGATGAGTGATGATTCATTCTTTTCTAAAGTGTATGAAATAACCGGTAAAATACCTTATGGAAAGGTCACATCATATGGTGCCATAGCAAAATATATTGCCACAGCCGGATCGGCACGGATGGTAGGCTGGGCATTGAACAGTTGCCATACAAGGGAACATTATATCCCGGCCCACCGGGTGGTTAACAGGAATGGCCTTCTTACGGGTAAACATCATTTCGGAAATTCAACCACAATGCAACAGCTGCTTGAAAATGAAGGTGCAATAATTGTGAATGACAGGATAGTTAATTTTAGGGAAAAATTCTGGGATCCTTCAACTGAACTGGATTAGCCTTTTGAGCTTATAAAAAAAATCATTAAACTTGCTTCCTTATATTTAATTTAAATAAAAACAAGCAGTAAATATTAACGATATGTATACAGCTGAACAGATAAAAGAAGTACTTAAAAAAGTCAAATATCCGGGGAAAGGAGACATCGTCAGCATGGGTATGGTTGAGAAAGCCGAACATACTGAAGAAGGGATAATAATCATATTGAAGACAGAGAAGCAGAAAGATCCGGTGGCATCATCACTGAAGCATGCATGTGTACAGGCTCTGAAAGATGAATTCGGACCGGATACTGTAATTTCTTCGATCAATATAAAGGGTCCTGAACCACGCGTACAGGCAAAAAAACTGGAGCCGGATCTTGTCCCGGGAGTAAAGAATATTATAGCTATTGCTTCAGGCAAAGGTGGCGTGGGTAAATCTACTATAGCAGTAAATACCGCTGTTGCACTGGCACGGCAGGGTTATTCAACAGGACTACTTGATGCCGATATTTTTGGTCCGTCAGCTCCAAAAATGCTGGATACAGAAAATGAAAGACCGGGGGTTAGAAGAGACGGTGAAAAAGAGGTGGTTATACCTATAACAAAATACGGAGTGAAGGTATTGTCAGTGGGATACTTTATATCTCAAAATGATGCAGTGGTGTGGCGTGGACCCATGGCATCAAATTTTTTAAAGCAGATGCTCGGACAGGGTGACTGGGGTGATCTTGATTTTCTTATAGTCGACCTTCCCCCGGGAACAAGCGATATTCATCTCACACTTGTCCAGGAAGTGAGCGTAACGGGTGTAGTTATTGTGTCTACACCGCAAAAAGTTGCACTGGCAGACGCAATAAAGGGAATATCAATGTTCCGGAATGAAAAGATAGACGTTCCGGTGCTGGGTTTGGTGGAAAATATGTCATGGTTCACTCCCGCTGAGCTTCCCGATAATAAATATTTTATATTCGGTAAGGAAGGATGTAAGAAACTTGCGGAAGATATGAGCGTGCCTTTGCTGGGACAAATACCTGTTATTGAGGGTATCTGCGAAAGCGGCGACAGTGGCATACCCGTTGCCCTGAAGGATGATGCAACAGGAAAGGCCTTTGAAAAACTGGCACTCGAACTTGTTGCTGCAACAGAAGAGCGTAACAGTAAACAGGGACCAACACAAAAAGTACAGGTTAATCATTAAAGAATATGGAAGAAATTAAATTGGAAAGCCTGAAAAAAAGGGTGAAAGAAACACTGGAAAAATTCAGGCCTTACCTGCAGGCTGACGGTGGTGATATCGAGTTTGTTGAAATTACGGATGACCTTATGGTTAAAGTAAGACTGACAGGGGCATGTCATGGATGCCCTTTCCGTATGCAGACACTTAAGGGTGGAGTTGAACAGGCTATTTTAAAAGAAGTACCGGAGATAGCAGGTGTGGTTGCTGTCTAAGCCTGTCTTTGTCAAATTAATAGCTGTAAATATACTATTTGCCAACTTTGACAGTTAATACAATAAACTAGTTGATTTGGGAAAATATCTTAAGTCAAATAAGGTTCTTATTATGCTGGCTGCCGTCCTTACGGTAGCCTCTTGCTCCGTTGAAAAAAACACAAGCCTGAGTCGCTTTTATCATAACCTTACCTCTAATTACAATATCTATTTTAATGCCATTGAATCATACCGGGAAGGAATGAACAGGATTAAAGAAGCCTATAAAGATGATTATTTAACACTGATACCTGTTTTTGAGTACAGCGATGAGAGTGCTGCAAGGACAGCCACCGGTGATATGGACAGGGTGATACAAAAAACATCAAAACTGATCAGCCTGCATTCGATGACAGCAAAACCTGAAATGGATAATAATGAAAAGCTGAGTGATAAAGAGAAGGAATTTTATGACCGTAAGGAATATAATGAATGGGTCGACGACAGCTACCTGCTGATGGGTAAAGCCTACCTGATGAAACATGATTTTAACAATGCAAGGATCACTTTTCTTCATAATATACGTGAGACACACGATGAGGAAATGCGTGCCATGTCAAATATATGGTTAGCCAGGACATCTGTCGAACTGGGGAACTACGCTGAAGCCAACAGGCTCCTGACTGAGATGAACCCTCAGTTATTGACTGACCAGGCAAAGGCAGAATATTATCTCACCCTTGCCGATATGAATATAAGGCAGAACAGGTATGAAAGAGCAATTGAACCACTAACTGAAGCCCTGGATAATATATCAGCCAAAAAAGATAAAAACAGGCCTGCCTACATACTTGCCAGACTATATGAAGAAACGGGAAATGGTGAACTGGCTACAAGATATTATAAGGAAGTACTCAGGCTTAATCCTCCCTACGAAATGGAATTTAATGCCAGGATAAGCCAGGCCGGGGTATTTGATGTTGAATCAGGGGATATTAAGGAAATAAGAAAAGAACTGAATAAACTTCTGAGGGATGCAAAGAACAAGGAATACCGCGACCAGATATATTTTGCCCACGGTAGCCTCTCAATGCGTGAAGGTAATACGGAGGAAGCCATTGAATATTATAAACAGTCGGCCTCTGCCAGTACAACAAACAGCAACCAGAAAGGAAGAGCTTACCTCATGCTTGCTGAGCATTACTTCGAAAAACCTGATTACCTTGTGTCACAGATGTACTTTGACAGCGCTGTCATTTTCCTTGAAAGGGATTATCCTGGCTATGATGATTATTATGAAAGATCTATTAACCTGAATGAACTTGTATCATACCTTGATATCATCAGTACTCAGGATAGTCTGCAGCATATTGCCTCACTCAGTACTTCCGAAATCGATAATATTATAAATGGTATCATTAGGAATATAGAGGAAGAAGAAAGGCTGGCCAGCAGGGCTGTGGACGACAGGTACAATATGGGTGAATTTTATGAGAGCCAGAGAAGATTCAGGGAAAGGACTGATGATGCAGGCGCACAGTGGTATTTCTATAACCAGTCATCTCTTACTTTCGGAAGGACTGAATTCAGGAACAGATGGGGCGACAGGAACCTGGAAGATAACTGGCGGCGACTGAATAAATCCACGACAGGTGCTATAAGCAGCTCCCTTGATGGGGATCAGGATCAGCTACAAGAAAATGTGGATCCTGAAACGGATATTAAATCAAAAGAATATTACCTGAGAAACCTTCCTCTGAGTGATTCCCTCATTGCCGTATCCGATGCTATGATAGCCGACGCACTCTATAATTCAGCACGCGTATATAAGGAGAAATTCAATGACCGTGAAAAGGCAAACGAGGCATACAGGAGTTTTATTAACAGGTTCCCTGATAATTACAGGCTGCCCGAAGCACTGTATAACATGTACAGGCTGAATGAAAATGATGATCTGCAATTGGCCAATACATACAGGCAGCAGCTACTGGAAAAATACCCCGATAGTGAATACGCAAAAATATTATCCGATCCGGGGTACCTGGAATCAAGAATTAAAATTGAAAACAGGGCAGAGGAGATATACAATGAAGCTTTCACTGAATGGAAAAGCGGGAATTCAGCAAAGGTGATTCAGATATGTGGTAATGCAGAAGAGGAATTCCCCGATTCAGAATTACTGCCTAAATTCATGCTGCTTAAAGCATATGCCATGGCTCCCGCTGTAAGCGAAAGAGAACTCAGGGGTGAACTGGTAAAAATAACCTTACAGTATCCCGGAACAGATGAAGCAGGCAGGGCGTCGGAAATGATAGCCTACCTCGATAGTGAAGTGCCCGAACTGAAGATCGAGGAAGATATTGAAAAAGCTGTGCAACTGTATGACACTCTTAATACAGCACCTTTCAGATTCGTTATAATACTGAAAGATGAAACTCTCGATATGAACAGACTGACTTTTGATGTAATTAACTATAATATTGATAATTACACCAATGATAATTATAATACGCGTGGCGAACTTGTACATAATGAATACATTATGATAGCTGTAGGGCTCTTTGATGACATTGAGACCGCTATGGAATATTACAACAATTTTAAACCTTCGGATATACTCAGGACCACGGGGCAGGATGAGATACTTTCTTTCATTATAAGCTCATCAAACTACAACAGTCTTCTGACTGACAGGAATCCCGACAGATATTATCTCTTTTTCAGGGAAAACTACCTTAAGTAATATACCTTTGTACAGGTATTTTATTTATTCAAGCTATGAGAAAAATACGAATTCTCTGGACCGATGATGAAATTGAGATATTGAAGCCCCATATCATTTTCCTGACGGAAAAAGGTTATGAGGTTGAAACATGCTCAAACGGTAACGATACCATTGACCTGGTAAGTGCCAACAACTACGATATCATTTTCCTCGACGAGAATATGCCGGGAATGAGCGGTATAGATACCCTGAAACAGATAAAGCAGATAAGACCCACCGTCCCCGTTGTGATGATAACCAAAAGCGAGGAGGAAAATATCATGGATGATGCAATAGGATCACACATTGCCGATTTCCTGATAAAACCTGTAAAACCGAACCAGATACTACTGTGCCTGAAAAAAAATACCGACAGCCGCAGGATAGTGACCGAAAAAACAACGAGTGGATACCAGAGTGAATTCAGTAAGATAAGGCAGCTGATAAATGAGGCTGACACACCAGGAAAATGGACTGATATATATAAAAAACTGGTCTACTGGGACATCCAGTTAGATAAAACCACTGACGCAAATCTAAGGGACATATACCTGATGCAGGAACAGGAAGCAAACAATGCCTTTTCCCGTTTTGTCTCCTTAAATTACCTTTCATGGATAGGCAATAATGGAGATAAGCCACTGATGAGTCATACCTTGATGAGGGAAAAAGTATTTCCGCATCTGGATAAAACGAATAAGCTGTTCTTTATAATTATTGATAACCTCCGGTACGATCACTGGAAAACAATATCAGAAGAGCTTACATCAATGTACAGTATTATTGATGATTCTATATACTTCAGTATTCTCCCTACGGCAACACAGTATTCGAGGAATTCTGTATTCAGTGGGCTTCTGCCATCAGAAATCCAGAGGTATTACCCTGAATTGTGGGTATACGACGATGAAGATGAAGGCAAAAACCAGCATGAGGGTGAGCTGCTTAAAAAACAACTGTCGCGCCTGTCTCTCGATATCAGGTGCAAATATAACAAGGTAAACAGTAATGCAGCAGGTAAGAAAATTAATGAAACTCTTTCCGATCTTTTTGTTTACGATATTAATGCCCTGGTATATAATATGGTTGACCTTATCTCCCATGCACGAACAGAGATAGATATTATCAGGGACCTTGCCGGTGATGAGCCCGCATACAGGTCGCTAACCCACTCCTGGTTTGTACATTCACCCCTTTTTGAATTGCTCAAATATCTTAGCTCTGAAAAAGTAAGGATAATAATAAGTACCGACCATGGTACTGTTAAGGTAAATAACCCCCTGAAAGTTACAGGAGACAGGAATACATCAGCAAACCTGAGATATAAACTGGGTAGAAACCTGGATTACAGATCATCTGAAGTATTTGAGATTACAGAACCGCACAGGGCAGGTCTTCCAAAATCAAATATCTCCTCAAGGTATATTTTTGCACGTAACTACGACTACCTGGTCTATCCCAATAATTATAACCATTTCGTAAAATATTTCAGGAACACCTTTCAGCATGGCGGTATATCAATGAATGAAATGTTGATTCCCGTGGCTGTACTTGAACCAAAGTGATTATAAATCCAGCAACCGGCATATCCATCATTCCCCGAAAAACCAATTATATTTGCAGAGTGGCATAAACTAATTTCCCGAAGATTAATGCATATTACAATTGAAAATACTGACCAGCTTGACCGGGCCGCAGAGGAATTTATCAAACACACTGCAGGAAGCAATATTTTTGCTTTTTATGGTTCGCTGGGAGCCGGTAAAACAACCCTCATAAAGGCCATATGTAAAAAACTGGGGAGCATTGATACTGTCACGAGCCCCAGTTTCACACTTGTTAATGTGTATAATACGGCTGATGGAGATACAATTTATCATTTTGATTTCTTTCGCATAAAAACAAGCACTGAAGTTTTTGATTTTGGCTTCGAGGAATATATTGATTCCGGGAATAAATGCTTCATGGAATGGCCGGAAAGAGTAGAATCCTTATTACCACCTGAAACCCTGAAGGTATATATAAGCGTAAACCCTGACCACAGTCGTGTGGTCAAATTGCCCGGCTAGACAGCCTCTGCCTCAGCCTATTATTTATTGCTACAGATCAATTATTTTTTTAACTTTGGTTGCATTAAATAAAGACCGTTATATGCAGGAAAACCAAAAAAAGGAAAAATATATTTCCAGTACAGCCCTTATGCCACAGGAGGAGCTACTCGAAACAGGTCTGAAGAAGAAAAAATTGAGTATAGGAGTCCCGCGTGAATCAGATGAGAATGAAAAGCGTGTTCCGCTTACACCCGAAGCAGTTAATATACTGGTTGAAGCAGGCAACCAGGTATATGTCCAGGAAGGTTCAGGAAAAGGAGCCAACTTCTCTGACAAGGACTACAGTGAGAACGGTGCACAGATAACAAAGACAGGTGAGGAGGTTTTTAACTGTGATCTTATAATTAAGGTTGCTCCCTTCTCTGCTAAAGAAGTTGAAAAACTGCGTGACAGGACTACAGTATTGTCATTCCTTAAAGTCCTTAAACAAACCAAATCTACCCTTACCGGTATGATGCAGAAAAATATTACCGCTGTGGCCTTTGAAAGGATAAGGGACAGGAATGATGAATTTCCTGTTGTAGAATCGATGAGTGAAATCAGTGGTGTCACTGCCGTATTAATTGCTTCGGAATATCTAAGCAATAAGTACGGGGGCAAGGGTGTCATGCTTGGTGGTATTTCAGGAGTAACACCAACTGAGGTGATAATAATAGGTGCCGGCACTGCAGGGGAATATGCTGCAAGGGCTGCCCTTGGGCTCGGAGCTGAGGTGAAGATATTTGATAACTCCGTTCACAAACTGAGAAGATTCCAGTCATTACTGGGACAGAGGCTTCAAACATCCGTATACCATCCCCAGGTTCTCCATAAAGCTCTTAAATCAGCCGATGTGCTTATAGGAGCAATAGAGATAGAGGACCTCAGACCATGGTACCATATTACAGAAGACATGGTCAGGAAAATGAAAAAAGGATCCTTCCTTATCGACCTTAGCATTGACAGGGGCGGATGTATTGAAACAATGGAATGCCGGGATCTTAAGGACCCGGTTTATCAAAAACATGGTGTGATACACTTTGCAGCGTGGAACCTGCCCTCAAGAGTGGCCAGAACAGCATCAATAGCATTAAGTAATGTGTTTACACCCCTTATACAGGAGATGGCTGACCAGGGTGGTCTCGACATGTTGCTTAAAAGCAATTCAGGACTTACCAACGGTGTTTATGTATACAAGGGAATACTTACCAATGAAACACTTGGACAGAAATTTAACCTCCTGTCTAAAGACATTAACCTGCTGCTGGCGGCATTCTGAGGCTATCCATATTTAAGACTGGCGATATTTCCTGACACTTTAAAACTGACAGCAGCACCCAGTACAAGTGCCCTGTTGTCGTTAATATGACCTGCCGGAAAACCGAAAGCAAGCGGATAGGAATAGTCCCTGACATTTGCCATAACTATATCCCGTATATCTGTGGAATATTTCACCTCTAACTCCTTCATATCTGTTAAACCTCCTATTATTAATCCCTTGATGTCCTTCAGAATGCCAGCAAGAGAAAGTCCCCTTATCATCCTGTCAAATGCATAAATATACTCATCACATTCTTCGATAAATAGAATCTTTTCTCTCAGGCAGTCTTTTATACCTGTGCCCATAAGATTAGTTATCAGCGACAGGTTTCCGCCTGTTAAAATGCCCTCTGCCTGCCCTTCCCTCATCGGTACTGTCTCCCAGTCATAATCCCGTGCTCCCTGGAAAAGCACCTTGCGCAATGTATCCAGGCTAACGGAAGAAGCATTATTCTTATGGTAATTAAGAGGCATCTCTCCATGCACAGTACTTACTCCTGTATTACAGTTAACGATAAGATGGAGGACTGTTATGTCACTGTATCCCACTATCCATTTGGGATCTAAGGTAAAGGCCCGGAAATCAATATTATCTATTATCCTCGACATTCCGTATCCCCCCCTGGCACATATCACAGCTTTTATCCATGGATCATCAAGTGCTTCCTGCAGATCATAGAGTCGTTGTGAATCGTCCCCGGCAAATATTCCATGCTGTTTATACAGGTGCTCACCACGTGATACTTTAAGTCCCCATGATTCGATTATTGCAATGGCCTTCTCAATATCGTCCTTGTTCACAAACCCGGCAGGAGCAACCACGGCTACCCTGTCCCCTTTCTTCAATGCAGGTGGTGTGATCATTTTTTTAATCATATAGCAAAGATAAGTTTAATATTGGAGTGATGGAATACTGGAGTGTTGGTCTTATTATCATTAATCCATCATTCCATCATTCCATCATTCCATTAATTTTTTATCTTTGTCCCATTCCGATACAAAACAGTTTAAGACAGAATGAAGAAGCCTGAAAGACACCTGATTACTTCAGCATTACCATATGCCAACGGCCCGATACATATTGGGCATCTTGCAGGGGTTTATGTTCCCTGTGATATATATACAAGGTACCTCAGGATTAAAGGTGAGGATGTTATCTCCATATGCGGATCTGATGAACATGGTGTACCTATAACCCTTAAGGCGCGCAAAGAAGGCGTTACACCCCAGGAGATTGTAGACCACTACCACCAGCTGAATAAAAAGGCTTTTAAAGATTTCGGTATAGATTTCGATATATATTCCAGAACCAGTAATAAAATACACTACGAAACGGCATCAGACTTTTTCAGTACCCTGTACAAAAAAGGCGAATTCATTGAGAAATCGACCGATCAGTATTATGATAATGAAGCCAAATGTTTCCTGGCCGACCGATATATAACCGGCACCTGCCCTCATTGCGGATACGATTCTGCCTATGGTGACCAGTGTGAAAACTGCGGCACTTCATTAAGCCCCACTGAGCTTATCAAGCCCCGCTCGATGGTCAGCGGCACCTTACCTGTGATGAAGAAGACAAAGCACTGGTACCTGCCTCTTGACAGGTATGAGGGATGGCTGAGAAAATGGATTCTTGAGGAGCATAAGGAATGGAAACCCAATGTTTACGGGCAATGTAAATCATGGCTTGACCATGGCCTGCAGCCCAGGGCTGTCAGCAGGGATCTCGACTGGGGCGTGCCTGTTCCCGTCGATAATGCAGAAGGTAAAGTGCTGTACGTATGGTTTGATGCTCCCATAGGATACATCTCGGCAACCCGCGAGCTTACAGGCGACTGGGAAAAATACTGGAAAGATCCCGGGACAAGTATGATACATTTCATCGGGAAGGACAATATAGTATTTCACTGTATAATATTCCCGGTAATGCTCAAAGCCGAAGGCTCATATATATTACCTGAAAATGTGCCGGCTAATGAGTTTCTTAATCTCGAAAATGATAAGATCTCCACATCCCGTAACTGGGCTGTCTGGTTACATGAATACCTGGAAGAATTTCCCGGTGAGCAGGATGTGCTGAGATATGCCCTTTGTGCCAGTGCACCTGAAACAAAAGACAATGATTTTACCTGGAAAGAGTTCCAGGCGAGGAATAATAATGAGCTGGTAGCAATACTGGGTAATTTTGTCAACAGGTCACTGGTATTAACTCATAAATATTTTGACGGCGAAGTACCGGAATTATCAGTTCTGGATGATTATGACAGGGAAGTACTGTCAGAGATGAGTGGAATGAAAAGAAAAGTGGCTGAATCACTGGATGCCTTCCGTTTCAGGGAATCACTTAGGGAGGCCATGAACATGGCAAGGCTGGGAAACAAATATCTTGCTGACACTGAGCCGTGGATAGCTATTAAAACCGACAGGGAAAGGGTTAAGACTATCCTTAATATTTCACTGCAGATTACAGCAAACCTGACTATTCTGCTCGATCCCTTCCTTCCTTTCTCTACAGCCAGACTGAGGGAATGGCTTAATATAGAAAAGCTTAAATGGGACATGGCAGGCAGTGATGATCTTCTTAAACCCGGTCATAAAATAAACAAACCGGGTCTGCTTTTCAGGAAGATTGAAGATGAAGAGATTGAAAAACAGGTTAATAAACTGCTGGAAACAAAAAAACATAATGATAATGGCGTAAAAGAGGAGGAACCCGTGAAAGAGAATATTAGTTTTGAAGATTTTACGAAGCTGGATATTAGAACGGCTACCATCATTGAGGCCGTTAAAGTACCAAAAACAAAGAAACTACTTCAGCTTACGCTGGATACAGGGATAGATAAAAGAACTGTTGTTGCAGGCATAGCTGAATACTTTGATCCGTCAGCTATTAAGGGAAAGCAGGTATCGGTGCTTGTTAATCTTGAACCAAGAAAGATAAAAGGGATTGAATCACAGGGAATGATACTGATGGCCGAGGAGGATGATGGCAGGCTGGTATTTATTTCACCCCCTGAGGACACAAAAAAAGGTAGTAGGATAAGGTAATTATTATTGCTTCCAGATCCATATCCCCGGGAAAAGATCACCAATCCTGGAGCGTACATCTTTGGCTTCCTGTATGGAACGGAAAGAATCGGCAGAGACGCGGTAATAACCATTAGCAGACCTTATCAGCTCAGCGTTATATCCCTGATCAGACAATTCACGTAATAGCCGGCTTGCATTAACATCATCCCTGAAGCTTCCTACTACAAGGTAATAAATACCATCCCCGGTATTAGCGATAGCCTGTTCTTTAATAACCTGTTCTTCTCCAGATTCTTTGAGCTGTGAGGTGTCCTGATCTTTTATGTAGCTTTTTTCATCACCGGGAGCAACCCGGTCAGAAACAACTTTGATTGTGCTCTCACTATTTTTTTCTTCCATTTCCCTGAAAAGGGCTTCCTGTGCTGATTGTATTTCCTCAAATTCAACTTTGGCCAGTGGATTAAGACCGGCTTCTGACCTGAAGAGGTCGGTCTTTAGGGGAACGATTACCAGTGCGAGAACAAAGGGTATGGCTATTGCAGCCCTCCAGACCATCCTGCGGCGGTTCGCAATAACAATGGGATCCTTCTCACGATGCCGTACAATTGCTTTTGAGATATCATAATCCTCAACAGGCTCACGGGTAAAGGCTGACAGGCCATATGAATCCAGGAGATAGTTTACACTGTTGTCGGGCTCAAACTGTATACTGCCTTCACCATTAAGCTGAAAATGACCAATGTCATCCAGGTGTACGCGTTCACCCTTTTCAAGCTTACTTCTGAGTCCCTTGATATAATCCTCTACAAATTGCCTGGCATCAGGATAACCCATATCTTTCTTTTGTGATATCCTGCCTATAAGTAATCCATCATTATGCTCAAGCTTGCTGTTAAAAGATATAGATTTAACAGGTGGGTGAAAAATATTGCTTTCCCTGTCTATCCGGGCAGGAGTGTAATTGCCGATAAATCCCCCAAAACCTGGCAGTATCACACAATCATTTTCGAACAACAGTTCTCTTATAAACGGGCTAAGGTCTTTCATAAAATATCTCCTCTGTATGACACAAAAATAGTAAAAGTCTTTGAATAATTATTTCATCCAAGCAATCAAAAATATTATCTTCGCTTCTCCTATCTCTGAAAATAAGGATTGAAATGAAAGAATTGAAAATGGTCGACCTTAAAGGTCAATATGATAGAATAAAAACTGAAATAGATTCAGCCATACAGTCAGTACTGGATTCTTCAGCTTTTATCAGAGGACCTGAAGTGACTGCTTTCGAAGAAGAGCTTGCATCTTACCTTGGTGTCAGTCATGTAATTAGCTGCGCCAACGGGACTGATGCCCTGCAGGTGGCATTGATGGCACTGGACCTGAAACCGGGTGACGAGGTAATTTCAACTGATTTCACTTTCATTGCCACAGTGGAAGTAATTTCACTGCTGGGGCTTAAACCTGTCTTCGTAGACCCCGAACCGGATACCTTCAATATATCACCTGAAGCAATCGAAAAAGCTATCAGCCCTAAAACGAAGGCGATTATACCTGTTCATCTCTTCGGCCAGTCAGCCGACATGGAAGAAATCCTTAAAATAGCCAGTAAACATAAGCTATATATTGTTGAAGATGCAGCACAGGCCATGGGAACGGAATATATTTTTTCAGACGGGAAGAGACAGAAAGCAGGCACAATGGGTGATATCGGCTGTACATCCTTCTTCCCATCAAAAAACCTGGGTTGTTATGGCGACGGTGGAGCAATTTTCACCAACGATGACCGCCTGGCAAAACTCATGCGAAGCATTACCAACCATGGCAGTACAAGAAAATACTACCATGATGATGTTGGTGTGAATTCAAGACTTGACTCAATTCAAGCTGCAGTATTAAGGATCAAGCTGAAGTATCTTGATGAATATAATCATGCCCGCAGAAATGCTGCTTCTTTCTATGACAGGCAGTTAAGCCGTGCTCCCTGGATAGAATCACCTTTAAGGTCGGACAAGTCAACCCATATTTTTCACCAGTATACCATTAAAACTGAACCAGTGTACAGGGACAGGCTCCGGACATACCTTTCAGGAAAGGATATACCCTCAATGGTATATTACCCTGTTCCAATGCACCGGCAAAAAGCATACAGCAATCCGGATATGAAAGATGATGATTTCCCGGTAACCAATTCACTCTGCAGCTGCGTACTGTCACTACCCATGCATACGGAGATGACTATTGACCAGTTACAGTATATATGTGATAATATTTACAGGTTTTTTGAAGAATAACAGAACATGGAAGAATATTTTGCACACGAAACAGCAGTTATAGACAAAGGCTGCAAAATAGGTAAAGGATGCCGCATATGGCATTTTACCCATATAATGGAAGGAGCTGTACTGGGAGAAAAATGCAACCTGGGACAAAACGTGGTAATTTCACCTGAGGTTACTCTTGGTAATAATGTCAAGGTACAGAATAATGTTTCAATATATACGGGAGTTATTTGTGAAGATGACGTATTTCTGGGCCCTTCGATGGTTTTTACCAATATAGTCAACCCCAGGAGTGCAGTGGTGAGGCGCGACCAGTACGTAAAGACCATCGTGGGTAAGGGGGCAAGTATAGGAGCAAATGCCACAATAATATGTGGTAATAATATAGGTAAATATGCATTTATTGGAGCCGGTGCTGTAGTTACCAGGGAAGTCAAACCCTATTCACTTGTTATAGGCAATCCGGCAAGGCATGTCGGCTGGATGAGCGAATATGGCCACAGGCTGGAGTTTAATGATGAAAATATTGCCCTGTGCCCCGAGAGCGGTGAGAAATACAGGCGTTCGGGGGACGAAGTTTCTAAAATTATTGAGTAGTTTTACGTAATTTTTATCGAAGACCCCATGAGTGTGAAATCAAATAATTTTGGTCTTATTGGAGTGGCAGGCTATATTGCTGTACGTCACCTCGAGGCAATAAAAAAAACCGGCAACACACTACTTGCAAGCCTCGACCCCTTCGACAGCGTGGGCATTATTGATCGCTATTTCCCCGACAGCGATTTTTTTGTAGAATTTGAACGCTTCGACCGTCATTTTGAAATGCTTAAGAGATCAGGCATAAAGGTTGATTATGTAAGTATCTGTTCACCCAACTTCCTTCATGACTCACATATACGGTTTGCCCTCAGGCACCAGGCTGATGCTATTTGCGAAAAACCAATTGTTCTTAATCCCTGGAATATTGAAGCACTTCAGGAAATAGAGAAGGAAACGGGAAAGAAAGTATATACTGTGCTGCAGCTCAGGCTGCACCCTTCAGTAATTGCACTCAGGGAAAAAATAATTAATGAAAAAAGCAACAGCAAGCATGATGTTGACCTGACCTATATCACAAGCAGGGGTAACTGGTATAAATTTTCATGGAAAGGAGATATTCATAAATCAGGAGGAGTGGCTACAAATATAGGTATTCACTTTTTTGATATGCTCAGCTGGGTTTTTGGTGCAGTACAAAATAATCATGTTCACCTGCTCGAAGAGGATAAGGCTGCAGGATACCTTGAACTGGAAAATGCCAGGGTAAGGTGGTTCCTGAGTATTGATTATAATGACCTCCCCGAAGAAATTAAGAAAAAAGGACAGCGAACATATCGTTCAATACTCATTGAAGACAACCAGATTGAATTCAGCGGAGGATTCACTGACCTTCACACCGAAACATACAAGCATATACTTGGTGGAAAAGGGTATGGGTTGGATGATGCCATTAATTCCGTTCAGACAGTATATGAGATACGTAACAGTAAATCAGCTACAAGGCAGGGAGATATACACCCTTTTGCCTATAAAATAATAAAATAATAAACGATAAACATGTACAGAGAACTAGTAGAAAGAAAAACCAAACTATCAGTAATCGGACTTGGATATGTTGGTCTGCCAATAGCCCTGGAATTTGCCAGGAAAATCGATGTGGTAGCTTTTGATATACGTGCCGACAGGGTCGAAAGCATGAAAAAAGGAGTTGATCCTAATGAAGAAGTTCCGGATGAGGCCTTTAAGGACATTAGCATTCATTTCACAACCGATCCCGAAGACCTCAGGGAGGCTTCCTTCCATATAATAGCTGTACCAACACCTACCGATAAACATAATCTTCCTGACCTTAGGCCTGTAATGGCAGCATCGGAAACAGTAGGCAAAATACTGAAAAAAGGTGACTACGTAATTTATGAGTCAACAGTATACCCGGGATGCACGGAAGAAGATTGTGTACCGGTACTTGAAAAATTCTCTTCCCTGAATTACCGTAACGATTTCAAAGCCGGTTTTTCACCTGAAAGGATAAATCCCGGTGATAAATTGCATACCCTCACCTCTATAGTAAAGGTTACCAGTGGCTGTGATGAAGAATCGTCCGAGGAAATAGCACTCACATACGAAATGATAATCGATGCCGGGGTTCACAGGGCAAGTTCAATAAAAGTGGCCGAAGCTGCTAAAATTATTGAGAATACCCAGAGGGATATCAATATCGCTTTCATGAATGAACTGTCAATAATATTTAACAGGATGGGCATCAACACATATGAGGTGCTGGAAGCAGCAGGAACAAAATGGAACTTCCTCAGGTTCTTTCCCGGACTTGTTGGTGGACATTGTATTGGAGTTGATCCCTATTACCTTTCCTATAAAGCCAAAGAACTGGGCTACCACCCCCAGATGGTCGATTCAGGACGTTTTGTGAATGACAGTATGGGAGGATACGTGGGAAAACAAACCGTAAAAAAAATTATATCCGCAGCCAAAAGCCCTAAAGGAGCAAGGGTGCTCGTAATGGGAATGACATTCAAGGAAAATGTTACAGACATCAGGAACTCAAAAGTTATAGATGTCATTGATGAACTGGTCGATTTTGGGTGTATTGTTGATGTCATCGATCCCTTCGCTGACCAGGCAGAAGTTAATAAAGAATACGGCCTTGATCTGAAAGATAATCCCGAAGGTAAATATGATTCGGTTATTGTTGCAGTCAATCATGCCCCGTATCTTGACCTCGATGAAGAGTATTTTGCTAACCTTCTCGATGATAATGGAATAGTGGTCGATATTAAGGGAATATACAGGGGAAAAATAAATAATCTTACTTACTGGAGCCTGTAGATATGAAAAAGAAAGTACTTGTAACGGGAGGAACAGGGTATATAGGGTCTCATACAGTTGTCGAACTGCAGAATGAGGGATTTGAAGTATTCATCATTGATAACCTTGCAAACTCGGATATCAAAGTACTTGGTGGTATTGAACGCATTACTGGCAAAAAGCCTGTATTTGAGCAAATTGACCTGTGCGACCATGAAAAGCTCAGGGCGTTCTTCTCTCTTAACCCCGATATTGAATCAATAATACACTTTGCAGCATATAAAGCAGTGGGTGAATCTGTGGAAAAACCCTTGCTTTATTATCACAACAACCTGGTGTCATTGTTAAACCTGATGACCAGTATGCAGAACTACCACATCCCTTCAATGGTATTTTCTTCATCATGTACTGTGTACGGGCAACCAGACAAATTACCTGTTTCAGAAGACGCCCCGGTGCAGGAAGCTGTTTCTCCCTATGGTAATACAAAACAGATAGGAGAAGAAATAATTAGGGATACCCTGAAATCATGTAAGGAACTCAAGGCAATATCGCTCAGGTATTTCAACCCCATTGGAGCACACCCATCATCAAACATAGGGGAGCTGCCCATCGGGGTGCCGGAAAACCTGGTACCATTTATAACACAGACAGCTGCAGGCATACGGGATGAATTGAAAGTTTTTGGCGATGATTATAATACTCCCGATGGATCATGCATTCGCGATTACCTTCACGTCGTCGACCTGGCAAAGGCACACGTTGTAGCCCTCAAAAGAATGCTGGAAGGGAAAAACAAAAAGAACTATGAAGTATTTAATCTCGGTACGGGAGAAGGTGTGTCAGTCTTTGAAGCAATAAAATCCTTTGAGAGGGTATCAGGTGAAAAGCTGAAATACAGGGTTGTGGACAGGAGACCTGGAGATATTGAAAAAATTTGGGCTGATCCTTCACTGGCAAATAAGGAAATGGGCTGGTCAACATATTATACCCTCGATGATGCCATGAAATCGGCCTGGAACTGGGAGCTGAACTATCGTAAAATGAAATAATTACATATTGCAGCCTGCATAAATATGAAAAGAACAGTGCTTGTAACAGGTGGGGCCGGGTTTATCGGCTCGCACGTCGTAAGGCGCTTAGTGAAGAATTATCCGTCATACCTGGTGGTCAACGCCGATAAGCTTACGTATGCAGGTAATCTTCAGAACCTTGCTGATATCGAAAATGCTGATAATTACAGGTTTGAGAAAACAGATATTGTCAGTGAAGATGAAGTAAGATCCCTGTTCGATAAATATAAATTTGACGGTGTAATACACCTTGCGGCTGAGTCGCATGTCGACCGGTCAATTTCATCTCCGATGGAATTTGTATATACCAATATAATAGGTACGGTTAACCTGCTGAACGCCTCAAGGAATATATGGAATGATACCACAGGTAAAATATTTTACCATATCTCAACCGACGAAGTATATGGCTCACTCGGTTCTGAAGGACTATTCACTGAAAAGACATCCTATAAGCCCCGTAGTCCATATTCTGCATCCAAGGCTGGATCAGATCATTTTGTGCGTGCATATTATAATACCTATGGTATACCGGTCGTGCTTAGCAACTGTTCAAACAATTACGGCCCTAACCAGTTCCCCGAGAAGCTTATACCTCTGGCCATCAATAATATAAAGAACGGAAAGGAAGTACCGGTTTACGGTAAGGGTGAAAATATTAGGGACTGGCTCTACGTTGAGGACCATGCAGCAGCCGTTGACCTTATTTTCCACAGGGGAGTGCAGGGTGAAACATATAATATTGGGGGAAATAATGAATGGCGTAATATCGACCTTATACAACTGCTCTGTGACCTTATGGACCAAAAGCTGGAAAGGCAGACAGGAGTATCAGCAAAGTTAATCACCTTTGTGAAGGACCGTGCCGGTCATGATAAGCGATATGCCATAGACTCCTCTAAAATAATGAATGAACTGGGATGGGCTCCTGCACACAACTTCAGGGAAGGACTGGGCAAAACAATTGACTGGTACCTGAATAATGAAGAATGGTTGCTGAGTGTTATCTCAGGAGAGTATGAGAAATACTACGAGGAACAATATATTAAAAGATAACTACCCGGATTAGTTCAGAACAGTAAAAGTAAGTTCAAACCTTACGGCATCTTCACTTTCCCTGTTAGCTTTAACTATCAGGTTCTGGTTACCCAGTTCGGGTAAATAAATCTCAATTACGGGATCAACAATACTGCCTTCAATATACTCCTGAACAAAATTCGATATATTAACCTGGTATTGATTGGTTATTTTATTATATGTGCCGTCAAGAAAAGTGCCATCCGAATCAACAAGATAATCAGGTACAATCCTTTTTACACCCGCACTGTCATACCTTACGAGTATAGTAGTAGGTACCATATCCTCGGTATAGTCAAGTTCATTAAGGTAAACCGGCAGGTATATCCTGGCTTTATTCACTGCTATTGTTCCCTGCAATGACCTCATGTGCTCAAGGCCGGGTATGGCCAGTTTTGCATATACTCCCTCCATGGGCTGTATATAAGCAAGTGTGTCCTTAACGGGTTCATTTATGTATTTTATTTTCTTCTCCGGGTCAGCCCTCTCATAATCATGTAAGAACCTGTTATAATTCAAGCATTTTCCATTCATAAGGAATTCAAAAAATTTCGAATTGCCTGCGGCGTTGGTATAATAAACCACTATATATGTGTTATCGCCCAGGACATTAAGCTCGAGCATATGGTAATTGTCGGTCTGGGGATACTCAAAATAAAGGCCGTAAAAATAGTCCCTGAAGTCAATTGTATCTGACCCAAGGAACAGCATGGATGTATCCCTCATAATATATTCGCCGAAAGAAACAGGCAGATCAAGGGTAAGAAGGCTGTCAGAACCTTCAGGTAAGGGAGGAAAATCAACTGTAGCCAGGATCTCATTTACGGGTACATCAGTGCCTACAAGATAAGTGGAGTCAGCAGATAATTTTTCTCCCAGCTCATAAATATTAAATGACCCGCTACCCAGCATGCTGCCCATTACGTCTGTTACATCAAGGTACATTTTAACCGAATCGATGCTTGTGATTCCTTCCCCGGGCCACCCTATAGTAAGCCATAGCTGGCTGACAAAGTCAGAGCTTGTAAGACCGAAATAAGGATCAAGAACACTTCCCAGATATGAAGTCTGTGGTACTATTGAGGTTGCAGAGTCAGTAAAAAGAGTATACATATCAACACGCATTGTATCAACGGCCACTATGCTGTCGAAATCAGCCTGAGGCAATATACCCTCTCCTATGGATGAGGGATCTTCCTCACATGATACAATAAATAAAGGTACTGCTGCAAGTAGTATCAGTATGTTATGAATTTGTTTCCTTAATGTTCTTATTATTGCAATTGCAGAAACTGAATGTTCAGACAATTTTATCATAGAATTCATTATACGCATCAATATAATCCTCCTCATCCTGGTATCCAAGTAAAGGCTTGTTTTGTGACTTAATATATTTTTCTACATCCTTATTTATGTCCTTGCTACCAAAAATTATGCCATCTGAATTATCAATGGCAAGCCTGGATATATTATAATAATTAGCCCCGCCCGGAAGGTCCAGGTGTTTTTTATCTATTCCGTCAGATATAAGTTTATCAGTGAACGATTCCCTGAACGGTTTTTTAAAGTCATTATTGTAAACTGAATAAATAATTTTAACATCAGCAAAAAGCGGATCATCATAATACACCTTCCGAAGATAGAGCGGCACAAGTGCGGCCATCCATCCATGGCAGTGCACCACATCAGGCGCCCACCTGAGCTTCTTTACCGTTTCGAGTACACCGCGCGTAAAAAATATTGACCTATCATCATTATCCGAAAACTCCTCGCCCTTTGAATTCCTGACCACATGCTTGCGCTGGAAATAATCTTCATTATCAATAAAATAAACCTGCATCCTGGCAGCCTGTATACTTGCAACCTTTATTATAAGCGGGTGATCGGTGTCATCAATTATCAGGTTCATTCCTGACAAACGTATGACCTCGTGCAACTGGTTGCGACGTTCATTGATGCAACCATAACGTGGCATAAATGTCCTTATCTCCTTCCCCTTCTCCTGAATACCCTGAGGCAGGTATCTGCTGATTTTGGAAATTTCCGATTCTGTTAAATAAGGGGTTATCTCCTGTGAAACGAATAATACCTTCTTGCTATCCATTTGGCCTATTAATAACAGAACGCAAAGATAACAAAAATATTCCAATACAGGAATTCCTCTGCCAGCTTAATGATTTATGAAGATTATCATTTTCAGCATTTTTGACTAAATTTGACAAGGTAATCAACCTTTTTTCAGCAGAAGATGAAACATATTACCACAACCGGGGATCTGAAAAGGGAGCTGGCAACACAAAAGGGTAAAAGTATTGGTATGGTGCCAACAATGGGAGCCCTGCATGCGGGTCATATATCACTGGTTGACAGATCAACAGGTGAGAATGATATCACTGTAGTAAGCATCTTTGTTAACCCAACCCAGTTCAATGACCCTAACGATCTGGCCAGATACCCTCGCACAGTCAATGCCGACATTGAAATACTATCAGGCATCATGAGTCCCGGTGATATAGTCTTCACTCCCGGGGCAGATGATATATATTGTGATGAGAAGATACCTGATGTTAATCTGGGTCATCTGGATAAAGTAATGGAAGGGAAGCACCGACCGGGACATTTTATGGGAGTGGTTCGTATAGTAAAAATACTCTTCGATATATGCAATCCAGGCAGGGCATATTTCGGTCGCAAAGACTTCCAGCAACTGGCTGTGATAAAAACCATGGTCAGTCAGACAGGTTTGCTTACAGAAATTATTGGCTGCCCCATAATCAGGGAAGCCAATGGCCTGGCCATGAGCTCAAGAAATACAAGGCTTACGACCGCAATGCGCGAAAAAGCCGGCATTATTTACACGACACTGAAGAAATATTGTGAACAGACACTGACAGTTGATATTAAAGCGTTGAAAAGAAGTGTTATAGAGGAAATAAACAGGGCAGACGGTTTTGATGTGGAATACTTTGAGATTGTGGATGATGATGAACTCAAACCATTACTTTCCAATACAGATATAAATAGTGGAAAAGACTATACCGGATGTATTGCAGTATACGCAGGTGATGTAAGGTTAATTGATAATCTTAAGTTTTCTTTTCCAATTCACAAAGGTTAATTAACTTTGTTACCTAAAAAATAAAATGCAGTCATGTTTATAGAAGTAGTGAAATCAAAAATTCACAAAGTAAGTATTACTGAAGCCAACCTTCAGTACGTAGGGAGCATATCCATAGATGAGGATCTGATGGAGGCTGCTGATATTCTGGAAAACGAAAAGGTACAGGTCGTTAACCTTAATAACGGGGAAAGGCTTGAAACGTATGTTATAAAAGGAGAAAGGGGATCCGGGGCAATCTGCCTGAATGGTCCTGCCGCTAGAAAAGCAGCTGTGGGAGATATAATTATCATAATATCGTATGCTTCGATAGATTATGAAGAAGCTAAAAAATTCAAACCCAGACTAATCTTCCCCGATACCGATACAAACAAACTTGTCTGATATTGAAAGATAGAGTTAAGCAGATAATTAAACTGGTGGTATTCATAAGCCTCAGTATAATACTCTTGTTTATTGCCTTCAGGGATATTAACCTCTCGGAAGTTTTCAGGGAACTGAAAGACGCAACATACTCCTGGGTGCTGCTGGCATTTGCAGCCTCTGTACTGGCATTTATAAGCAGGGCACAGCGCTGGATATTAATGATAAAGCCACTGGGATATACCCCCCGACTCACATCAGCTTATCATGCACTAATGACAGGCTACCTGTTCAACTTTGCTGCTCCCCGGCTTGGGGAACTGACAAGGTGTGTGGCACTGGGAAGAAAAGAAAAAATTCCTGCAGACAGTCTCTTCGGTACCGTTATTGCCGAAAGGGCATTCGATCTGATAAGTATGTTTATTATAATGCTTATTATGATACTGGGGAGAGGCACTGCAATGGATTCATTCCTCAGGAACAATATCTTCCAGCCTATGGGCAATAAAATATCCTCGGCATTTGGCCTGTCACCGGCATTTATAATAATCATTATTCTATCTCTGGCAGCTATCATTACAATGTTTTTCATTTACAGGGAAAGGTTAATGAAAAACAGGCTTCTTGCCAGAATGGGAGATATATTAAAGGGTATAATCAGCGGACTGAAATCTTTCATTAAGATGAAGGATAAACTTGAGTTTATTATCCATACACTTATAATCTGGACATGCTATATTGTAATGACATGGGTGATCCTTTATGCCATTCCGTCAACCTCTCACCTGCAGTTCAGTGATGCCGTCTTTCTTCTTGTAATAGGCAGCCTGGGGATGGCCGCACCTGTGCAGGGCGGTATTGGTGCATTTCACTGGATAATCTCACGCGGACTGAATGTTGTTTATGACATTGATCTCAAAGACGCTCTGGTATATGCTACCCTGTCCCATGAGTCACAGCTAATACTGATTGCTATCCTGGGTACAATCTCGTTCTTTATTATCATGGGAAAGACAGGAAGGAGGAAAAAAATTTAAAACAGTATGACTGATGGCAAAGAGTAAAACCATATGGGTTTGTAATAATTGTGGTGCCGAATCACCAAAATGGGTGGGCAGGTGCAATTCGTGCGGCGAATGGAATACCTACCATGAAGAGATATTACCGGCAAAGAAAAAGGGATCAGTATCTTTCGGCCATGAACAGATAAGACCACAGCTGCTGGACGATATCTCAGCCCTGGATAAAGATCGCATCAGGTCGGGTATGGGCGAGACCGACCGTATACTGGGAGGAGGCATTGTGCCGGGCTCCCTGATATTGCTGGGTGGAGAGCCGGGGGTGGGAAAATCAACCCTTGCCCTGCAACTGGCCATGAAGCTGGAAAACAAAAAAATACTCTATGTCTCCGGCGAGGAGAGTGGTGAACAGATAAAGCTGAGGGCAGGACGACTCGGTTATACCAATGAATCCTGTTATGTCTATTCAGAAACATCCCTTGAAGAAATAATTAACAGTGCCGGGATAATAAAACCTCAGATAATAATTATCGACAGTATACAGACTATCAGCACTTCCAACCTTGAATCATCAGCAGGGACCATAAGCCAGGTACGGGAGTGTGCTGCCATGTTACTTAAATATGCCAAGCAGACAGGAACACCGGTAATACTGATAGGCCATATAACAAAAGACGGCAGCCTTGCCGGACCTAAAATACTGGAGCATATAGTAGATGTAGTGCTGCAGTTTGAAGGAGACAGTAATTATATCTACCGTATACTCAGAGCTGTTAAGAACCGCTTCGGGGCAACCACGGAAATTGGGATCTTTGAAATGCTTACAACCGGCCTGCGCGAAGTATCAAATCCTTCCGAAATGTTTATTAGCCAGCATGAAGAAGTGCTGAGTGGCATAGCCATTGCCGCAACCATTGATGGTATAAGGCCATTTATGATTGAGACACAGGCCCTGGTGAGCAGTGCCGTGTACGGTACACCGCAGAGAAGCTCCACTGGTTTTGATACCCGCAGACTTAACATGCTGCTTGCAGTGCTTGAGAAAAGAGCAGGATTCAGGCTGGGCATCAAAGATGTTTTTATGAATATTGCCGGCGGACTCAAAGTAAGCGATCCAGCCATAGATATGGCAGTAATAAGCGCCGTATTATCCTCAAACCTTGATATACCGGTTGCACGTACAGCATGCTTTGCCGGCGAAACAGGTCTGTCAGGTGAGATAAGACCTGTTAGCCATATCGACCAGAGGATAAATGAAGCCTCCAGGCTGGGTTTCAGTAAAATTTATGTTTCCAAGTATTCGCGTATGGCAGGAGCCGGAAATGAAAAAATCAATATTGTTAAAGTTGCAAAGGTTGAAGAACTGATAAAGAAACTGTTTGCCTGATAGCTAAAATCTTTCAAGGTCATAAATATCTCTTGAAGGACTCTGCCTCTTTACCTTATCACAATCAAGCTCAATATTAAAACCGGGGGGCTCATCAAATTCATCAGCTTCCATTATTCCCAGTTCAGGGTCAGCATATATTTTCTGCAGGAAAAGCCCGAAAACAGGTAAAGCCATATTTGCTCCCTGCCCGTGGGTCATATCCTCAAAATGTATTGCCTGGTCTTCCCATCCTGTCCATACACCTGCCACAAGGTTTGGAGTAACACCCATGAACCAGCCGTTGGAGTGGTTCTGGGTAGTTCCGGTTTTACCACCTATCTGTCCTCCCAGCTCATATTTAATTCTCAGCCTGATGGCTGTCCCCTGATCAACAACACCGCGGAGAAGGCTTATCATCAGATATGCCTGTTCCTCGCTCATTACCTCATCTATATTTGGTGTGAACTGTGAAATAATATTACCATTCTTGTCCTCTATCCTGCTGACGACTAACGGTTCGGTAAAAACACCCTTATTGGAATAAGTGCCGAAAGCGCCCACCATTTCATTAAGGGTTAACACCGAGGTGCCCAGGAATATTGAATTAACAGGGTCGATGTATCTGGGGTTGATGCCCATCCTGGCCATCAGGTCAACCACTGCCTGGGGAGTAAACTGCTTCATCAACCATGCGGAGATATAATTCTCAGAATTTGCCAGTCCCCATTTCAGTGTTACCATTTTTCCATGATACTCTTTTGGACCACTGCTCCTTGGTGACCATATGGTGTCATTATCCTCAAACTCCCGCGGTATATTCTCAACTTCGTAGCATGGTGAATAACCCTCCTGCATAGCCAGGGTGTACAGGAAGGGTTTTATTGTTGATCCTACCTGCTTTCTCTGCTGGTTTACCGCATCATATTTGAAATACCGGAAGTCAGGACCTCCCACATATGCCTTGACATACCCTGTGTGTGGATCCATTGCCATCATTGCTGACCTGACAAAATATTTATAATAAAGCACCGAGTCATACGGGGTCATAATTGTATCTATATCCCCTTCCCAGCTGAATAGTTCCATTGGTACAGGCGTGTTGAAAGCTTTCCAGATAGAATCTTCAGATACCCTTCCTACCATATTCCTGTACCTGTCGGTACGCCTTATAGAAACCTCCATAAGCCGATCAACCTGGTTAGATGTAATGTCGTTACTGAAGGGAGGATTGCGGAAATTCTTTGCAATATTATAAAATGCAGGTTGCAGGTCCCGTGCCAGGTGTTCGGTAACGGATTCCTCTGCATATCTCTGCATTCGCGAATCAATGGAAGTAAATATCCTCAGCCCGTCACTGTAGATATTATAGTTTGAACCGTCAGGTTTCTTATTCTTCCTGCACCATCCATAAAGTGGGTTATTTTCCCATTCTCTCTTTGCATCCAGGTACTGACTGTTCAGAAGGAACATTATACTGTCAGGCTCGTAGGCTATCATCGTAGTTCTAATATATTCACGCAGATAGGTCGCCAAACCTGTGTCATGTCCTTCTTCTTTGAAATCTATCTCAATGGGTAGCTGTTTGAGTGAATCAACCACTTCCTGGTCAAGGTAGCCATATTTACCCATCTGAGAAAGCACAATATTGCGCCTTATAATCATATTCTCCGGATTTCTCTTAGGGTTATAGCGTATGGGGTTCTTCAGCATACCAACAAGTATTGCTGCCTCTTCAACACTGAGTGAATCGGGAGTCGTATTAAAATATACCGAAGATGCCGAGCTGATACCAACTGCATTATAAAGGAAATCATACTGGTTAAGGTACATGGCTATGATCTCTTCCTTGGTATAGTTACGCTCAAGCCTTACTGCCGTAGACCATTCTTTGAATTTCGCCAGGCCAAGCCCAATTGAATGGCTTTTCACAGTCCCGTCTTGCATCATTTCCCGCGTACGGTACAGGTTCTTGGCCAGCTGCTGAGTTATAGTTGAGCCCCCACCTGTTTCCTGTCCCATTATTATCGTCTTAACGGCAACCCTCACCAGGCTTCTTATGTCAATACCTGAATGACGATGAAAACGGATATCTTCTGCCGCAATAAGTGCAGCTACAACATAAGGTGATATTTCATCGTAATCCGTCCAGGTCCTGTTCTGCAGGAAGAATTTGCCAAGCAGAACACCATCCGCTGAATATACTTCAGCAGCCAGGTTGTTATCCGGGTTCTCCAGATCCTCGAAGCTTGGCATAGGTCCGAAAAGTTCAAAGGATATAAGAATGAATAAAGTGATTACCAATACAAAAGGAAAGGAAAATATAGACCAGAACCATATTTTATATTTCCGAAATTTATCTTCTTTTTTTGCCATTTTTATGTGGTCTTTGGGCCAAAAGTACTAAATATTAATTAAAGAATTATCGGTATTAATTTTGAACTATAATACATAAATGCTTTACTTTGTCCAGCTAATTGTGGAAAGTAATTCAGATGGATATGAGTGTGAACCTCGTTATTGTAGAGTCGCCTGCAAAAGCTAAAACAATCGAAAAATTTCTTGGAAAGGATTTTAAGGTAGTATCCAGCTTTGGTCATATACGCGATCTTTCAAAAAAAAATAATCTAGGTGTTGATATTGAAAACGGTTTTAAGCCTGAATATATTATACCTGATGACAAGAAGAAAGTGGTTAGTGAACTGCGTAAGCAGGCAGGAAGTGCATCACTTGTATGGATTGCCTCTGATGAGGACCGTGAAGGAGAGGCTATCGCATGGCATCTTGCTCAGGTTCTTGATCTTCCCACCGAGAAAACAAAAAGAATAGTATTCCACGAAATAACCAGGGAAGCTATTGAAAAAGCTATCAGTTCACCACGAGGAATAAACCTGTCACTCGTTAACGCCCAGCAGGCACGCCGTGTACTAGACAGGCTGGTGGGGTATGAAATCTCCCCTATACTGTGGAAAAAAGTACAGCCCTCATTATCGGCCGGTAGGGTACAGTCGGTAGCCCTCAGGCTGATAGTCGAAAGGGAACGCGAGATAATATCTTTTAAACCCGAATCTTCATTCAGGGTCACCGGTGACTTTCTTATTCAGAAAGGAAGCGATAAGGAAGCCCTGATCAAGGCCGAGGCATCAAAGAAATTACCAGAGGAAAAGGATGCAATGAAATTCCTCGAGCTTTGTTCCAACGCTTCTTATGAGATAGCCGACATTAATGTTAAGCCTGGTACCAGGTCGCCGGCTCCCCCTTTTACAACCTCAACACTCCAACAGGAAGCATACAGGAAACTGGGGTTTTCAGTTTCCCAGACGATGTCAGTTGCCCAGCGACTGTACGAGAGCGGTAAGATAACCTATATGCGAACAGATTCCACAAATCTTTCACAGCTGGCAATCAATACCGCAGCTAAAACTATCAAGCTGGAATACGGAGATGTATATTCAAGGCCAAGGCAGTATAAAACCAGGTCGAAAGGAGCGCAGGAAGCACATGAGGCTATACGGCCTGCCTACATGGAGAACAAGAATATCCAGGGAAACAACCAGGAAAAGAAACTGTATGACCTGATATGGAAAAGAACGATAGCCTCGCAAATGAGTAATGCAAAGGTTGAAAGAACAAGTATTAAAATCGCGATGTCCAATTCTGAAACACCCTTTATTGCTCAGGCTGAAGTAATAAAATTTGACGGCTTCCTGAAAGTATACAGGGAATCAAGTGATGATAACGGACATAATGGATCTGAAACAATAATACCACCGGTAAAGAAGGGGATGCCCCTTGAATATGATAAGATCACCGCTCAGGAAAAATACACATCACCTCCACCCCGCTATACTGAGGCCAGCCTGGTGAAGAAAATGGAAGAGCTTGGAATAGGGCGGCCCTCAACTTATGCACCCGTAATTTCAACCATACAGAACAGGGGCTATGTGGCACGCGAAGACCGGCCTGGCGAACCGCGGAAGATTAATATACTTACCCTCCATGATGGCATGATCCGGTCGTCGGATAAAACTGAAAAAGCCGGTTATGAAAAATCAAAATTGTTCCCAAAAGATATAGGTATTATTGTAAATGACTTCCTGGTGGAACATTTCAGTAATATCTTTGATTATAACTTTACCGCCAACATCGAAGTACAGTTTGATAATATAGCTGAAGGCAGGAAGGAGTGGAATAGCGTACTCGAGGAATTCTATGGCCCGTTTCATAGTAAAGTAAGCTCCACTCTTAAAGAAGCAGAGAGAAAAACGGGGGTGAGAAATCTGGGGACTGATCCCGTGTCAGGCGAACCTGTTTATGTTAAGATGGGAAAATATGGCCCGCTGGTACAACTGGGTGATGCTTCAGAGGATCATAAACCACGATTTGCCAGCCTGCGTAAAGATCAACTGATTGAAACCATAGGGCTGGATGAAGCACTCGAACTATTCAAAATGCCACGCGCTCTGGGTGAATTTGAGGGTGAAGAAATGCAGGTGGGAATAGGACGCTTCGGCCCGTACATAAAACATAAAAATAAATTCTATTCACTCAAGAAAGGAAAAGACGACCCTTATAATATCACAGGCGAACGCGCAGTAGAATTGATAAAAGAGAAAAGAGAAGCAGACAAAAAGAAAGAGGTCAAACGCTTTGGTGATATTGTGATACTGAATGGCCGCTACGGCCCATATATATCTTATGATAAGAAAAATTACAAAATACCCAGGGGAACTGATCCTGAATCATTAACTGAAGAGGATTGCCTGAAGATTATTGAAAAGAACTCGGGCCCGGGAAAAAAGAAATAAATCCACTACCATGCTTGACCTGAACGACTATTTTGATCCCGTGAGCATAGATAAACCACTGTGGGCTCACCTGGCTGAGCCTTCACGTTTCTCTCATAATCTTGTTATAAACACTGAAAGCAGGAAGTTGAGCGACCCGGATAATTTCAGGCTGGCCATAGTAGGTGTGCCCGATGACAGGCGCTCACCTAATAAGGGATGCGCCTCTGCCCCTGATGAGATAAGGGCAGAAATGTACCAGCTTTCAAGATTGCCCGGAAAAATAAAAATAACCGATCTTGGTAATCTTAAAAAAGGTGTCAGCTTTGATGATACCCTTGTTGCACTGAGTGATGTTGTGGAACACCTGCTGTCTGTAAATACTTTCCCCCTGATAATAGGGGGCAGCAGCACCTTGATACCTGCCATTACAAAGAAAATTCATGGCAGCTTTAACTATGCTACCGTCGATTCCCGGATCGACTGGGTTAATGAACGCAAAGAGAAAGACTCTTATAATTACCTTTCTGATATCATCAACGTAAACAAGAACCGTTATAATTTAATGG
>Ga0272441_10000327_pt1 | contig 109909 bp, 114 predicted proteins | sample SSMProp6N_FD_193582 | JGI IMG/M metagenome (GOLD analysis project Ga0272441, IMG submission 193582) | Marine sediment archaeal communities from Little Sippewissett salt marsh, Falmouth, MA, United States - SSM-Prop-6N | ecosystem: Environmental > Aquatic > Marine > Wetlands > Sediment ...
CTTTCCTCTCATCACAGAGCAGTGGTAGGTGCGCCACGATTTCTGGTGGCTGAACATCCTCTGCTATGAGTACGAGTTTGGCTTTGCCCCTCTCGATAGATTTGGTGGCCTCGTTTGTTCCCTTTCTTATCTTTCCTGACTCAGTTGCTATTTTGAGTGCTTCTAATGCCGCCTCAGCGACTTCTTTCGGTACTTCGAACCTTACGTAGAAGGGCTTCGAAGGATCTACATCTCCTGACATTTCATTTCCCTCTTAAATGGTACATAGCCTTACCAGATTGTTCTTTATTAAACATATCGTTAATTAACAGAAATATGTGAACTATTTGTGTGTGAAATAAGCGGTGAAAGGCTTGTTTGATTCTACCCTGCAGTAGCCGAAGCGCTCAAACTGGAACATATCATCGGGTTCCAAATCCTGCACACTTTCCTCGGCTAGCCCAATAGCCTCAGAGGCATCCGACATTACTACCTTGGCTTCAACGCCCTCACCATAGGGGAGCCAGTTAAGGAAGGGAGCATTCTCGTCCCGGGCGATCTGGTAATCCTCTGAGTGATACTCGGATTCAATCTCATCGCCTATACTAGTTATCTTGATGTTAGCGATTCCCATCAACCTGACTAGCTTGTCTTTCTTTATCTTATCCAGGTCATTCTTAGATAGGTTCAAACAGATTACTCCTTCACTGGGCTCCAAGACGTGTGTTCTGTTTCCTCGCTCCGGGTTATCCGGGTGTACTGGGAGTTCTGCAGTGATAGTTTTCTCGACGTTTTTTACATTGAGTTTGATAGGGTTCTGCACGAAGCTGTACCTGTTACTATTGTTTTCTATGATTTGCCTGTTCTCTGCTGCCAAGTTATCCCAACTAATTGAAACATTCACCGGTTTTGGTCCTATATGGATCATTATATTACGAATCGCTTGAGGCTGTATTCCCCGTTTTCTTAGAGCCTTGAGAGTACCAAGTCTGGGATCATCCCAACCAGAATAGGTTCCGTCCTCTATTCCAGCTCGCATCTTGGACTTACTGAGGATAACCTCCTCTAGCCCTAGTCGCCCCACATTGATTATCTCTGGGTATTGCCAACCCAAGTGCTTCTGTAGCCAACGCTGTCGAATAGTATTATGGTCGTGTTCTTTTCCACGAATAATATGAGAGACCCCCATCAAGACATCGTCCAATCCACAGCTAAAGTTATAGAGGGGCCAGACACGGTACTTGTTTCCCTGCCTCGGGTGCCATGCCTCGCTTATTCTAAGAGCAGGCCAGTCTCTTACTGCTGGGTTGGGGTCGTTGAGATCGGTCTTGATCCTTACGACAGCCTCTCCCTGATTATAGGTGCCATCGAGCATCATTTTCCAGCGTTTGAGGTGCTCCTCAGGGCTTTTATCCCTGCATGGGCAGGCTTTCTTCGCCATATAGAGCTCCCTGAATGTCTCAACGTCACAGGTACAGACGTAGGCGTTTCCGTCTCGTAGAACCTTCTCGGCGTATTTGTAATAAATCTCGATGCGGTCTGATTGGATGTATTTTTCATCTACTTTGACGCCTAACCAATCGAGGTCTTCCAGTATTGCATCATACATCTCTGGGATCGGTGGTTTTACCTCTGCGCTGGTATCCTCGTATCTAAGCACAAAATGCCCGTCATACATCTTTGCATACTCATCACAGAACACTATCGGCTCGGCTGACCCTAAATGCAATGCACCGTCGGGATTAGGTGCAAACCTCGTCTTTACTATCTTCCACTTTTCCACATTCTCAAGAGGAGGGAGCGTCTTGGGTACCTCTTCTACCTTCTTGGTTTCGAGGATCTCTGGATAATTTTCTTCAACATATTTCTGCTGCTGTTCTTGTGTCCATGAATTTATCTCTTTGATTCCCTGATTTATGACTGGAATAACTTTCTTTACCCTAGGCTTGAGCTCGGGGTACTCGGCTAGCATCTTGCCTATCACTGAGCCTGACTGGGCTTTCCCACCGTGTTGTGATGCGTTATATGCAGCGTGTTTCTTTGCTGCATCTATTATGTCATCGTTTGTCATGGACACTGTTGGTCTCGAAGAATAGATAGGGGATGGCTATTATTCCTTTCTCTAGTATTCTCGCTGGACAAAATAATTTACCAGCTCAATCAACTGCCTCTTAGCGGGCGTATCCTCAAGTTTATCGATACTCCGAATAGCATTTTCAAGGTATTTAGACGCTGTTCTCCTAGCATATTCTATAGAACCTAACTCTTTCAGCACTTGGACTGCTGAGTCTATCTCGTCATGAGTAGACTTCTCCCCCCTCATGGCATCCATCAATACTGCCCGTTGCTCATTGTTGGCATTCTTTAAAGCATGGATCATGATGATTGTCTTTTTCCCTTCCCTGATATCGCTGCCTACTGGTTTTCCGAGCTTGGACTCATCAGCTGTGATACCCAAGATATCATCAACGATCTGGAAAGCGATTCCCGCGTCCCAAGCAAAACTACCCAAAGAAGAAATAATCTCGTTGCTAGCACCTGCGGCTATGGCTCCTACCTCGGAACAAGCCTTGAATAATGCGCTGGTCTTGGCGCCAATCATGAAGATATAATCATCTTCGGATACATCAGTCGCCTTGGGAAAGCTTACATCCAAAGCCTGACCCTCACAGAGGACTATAATTGCGTCAGTCATCTTCTGAAGTGACATAACAATATCATCAGAGAACAAGTGAGCAGGCGCATAATCCAAGACAGACTGATACACCTTGGCGAATAACAAATCACCCGCAAGAATAGCCATGGGTTCACCATACCTAGCATGAACTGTGGGTTTACCCCTCCGCAGTACATCATGGTCCATAACATCGTCATGAATAAGAGTGAAATTATGAAGTATCTCTAGGGCAGCAGCGAAGGATATGGCATCTTTCATTTTTCCTCCCGCTGCTTCACATGATTTTATAGTGAGAAATGGTCGTAATCGTTTTCCACCAGCGCTAATGATGTGCCTGCTTGCCGCATACAATTGACTTGGCTTTCTTTCCATCAGAAGGGTGTCAATGAAAGTGTTCACTGGTTCAGCGGTCTCTAGGAGTTGCTCTTGAATTTGTTTAGCTTTGGACATTTCCAAGCATAGACATCAAGGATAATAACTTAAATAATTCTATGCTCGCTTGGCGTAAATACTTGGATCAAATCCTCTTAGTTTTAACCACTCAGCAGTTTTTCCCATAATCAGAACAGGCACTTGTTGTAACTCATCCAAGTTTCTTGCACCTACCAAGAACATAGCGACCCTAATCTCCCTGAGAATATTGTCCACATACTCAGCTAACGCATCTTTTCCCTCAATTGCCTTCTCAAGGAAGGGTTTAGCCATTCCGCCAATATGAGCGCCAAGAGCAATTGACTTGACTATCTCAACACCCGTTCTAATGCCTCCGCTTGAGATAACAGTCAGATCAGTTTTTTGAGTAGTCTCCACAACGCTGATAGCCGTAGGAATACCCCAGTTCCAGAGCGCCCCCCCAAGATACTCCATCTCTTTCTTACCAACCTCTTTAGCAATATGATACTCGACAGCGCTCCATGATGTGCCGCCCACACCGCTAATCTCCAAGCCAGATGCTCCGGCTTCCTTCATTTTTATTGCGTCTTCCCAAGCAATACCAGCGCCTGTCTCTTTCATGACGAAGGGGGTATCCAGATTCCTGCTGAGTTCATTTATTTTTTCATAAACTCCATGATAGTTCGTGTCCCCATCTACCTGCACTGCTTCCTGCAGGGGATTCAGATGAAGCGCAAGTGCATCGGCTTCTATCATCTCAACACATTTCTCTGCTTCTTTTACACCCCACCCTAAACTTAGTTGGGGACATCCAAGGTTCCCCATTACAAATGTTGAGGGTGCCTTTTCACGAACAATACTGAAGGTAGGTATTGTCTCAGGTTGAGCGATTGCAATTCTCTGACTGCCGACACTAATGCCAATCTGTTTCTCCTCAGCCACCACAGCTAAAACCTCGTTTATCTTTGCTGCTTCCTTGGTTCCCCCGGTGATTGCGCTGATTATGAGTGGCGCTGCAAGTTTCTTGCCAAAAAACGTGGTCTCTGTAGATACCATATCGAGATCGATCTCAGGTAATGCCCTGTGAATTAATCGGATATCCTCAAAGCCATTAGCAATATCAGTCTCTACGTTTTCCTCAAGACTTACACTGATATGACGCAGTTTTCTCTTCTCTATACCACTCATAAGATTACATTATGAGAAGGGTGCCCATTACTTTTTCCCCTTTTAACGCCATTCTGACACGATCCTTGGCGTTAGCATTCAGGAAAAATACCTCTGTGCCTGCCTTAACAGCTTCTTCAGCTTCTGTTAATTTACCCATCATACCACCAGTTACGTCGGTAAAAGTAGTGTCGCCTACATCTGCGTTCATGTTGTTGAGTGAGACTTCTTTTATTAGCACGGCGTCTGAGTTGAGCTTAGGATTAGAAGTGAATATCCCGTCTACATCTGAGCCAAAGATAACTCGTTCAGTTTTCAGTTCTATCGCCAATCTGGTAATCAGTTGATCACCAGATAATATCGCAAAGCCTTGCTCAGAATCCAGAACAGCATCCCCATACATTACTGGAACCAGTCCAGTATCTAGCAATTGCTTGATTATCTTGAGGTCAATATCTACGAGTCGTTGCCCTTTTGTGACCAACATGGAAGACGCACTAACCCCAAAAGCGGGAACCCCTGCTTCAAGAAGAGTATCAACGATTATCTGGTTCAAGCGAGTCATGGATTGATGAGTCTCGCTAAACCCAATTAGCTGTTCTTTGTTCTTCAATCCATCTGAGATCGAGTGTTTCTTCGCCACAGGGTGACCAAAACTCCCTGCACCATGAATAATAATTAATGAATCATTGCTTGATTCTTTTATTTCATCCGCGAGGCGCTTTATGTTTTCTAAGTCTGGAGAAAAATACTCGTCTTTATGCGTTATTACGCTTCCACCTAGTTTAAGAATCTGCATTTTCATCCTCAACCCACTTACTCTCAACGCCCCTATCAGTAAGCGAGACCCTGTAGGATTCGCTCTTTCGTCTACGAATCGCCCGCTCAATATTGGGAATATCTGGCTCATCAGCCAACGCGATCATACAGCCGCCTCCCCCCGCTCCAGTAAGCTTAGCTCCAAGAGCCCCGTTATTTCTTGAAGTATGGCATAATATCTCTAATTTCATCGTTGATACACCGATAGAAGAGAGAAGCCCATGATTAAGATTCATCAAATCACCTAAACGTACCCTATCTGCTTTCATCAAGGCATCTAGACCGGACTCAGCGATCAACTCCATTGAATCTAAGATTCCTTCCATCTCCTCAGGGTTTCTCTCTTTTAGAGCAGCCACCTTCTCAACCATCTTCTTGGTTGATCGTTTCTTCTTGGTGTTTCCAATTATGAAAGGGATATCATGGTCGAGCTGGTGTCTCTTTATACCATTCTCCTTGTCATAGCTCATTACCCCGCCGAAGGTTGACACATTATTGTCTACGCCGCTGGGTTTACCGTGAATAATGGTCTCTCCCTCAAAGGCTAGATTAGAGATCTCATCATTCTTCAGTCCCCCATCAAACAGATGTTCCACAGCGCTTACAGTTGTAACACATATAGCAGCGCTACTGCCCAAGCCTACAGCAATTGGAATCATGCTACGGACCTTGAGATTCACGCCGCCATCTATTCCAATATACTCCATGGTTTTCTTCGCAGCAACATTGAGAGCAGCTAGATTTCTGCCACGCCAAGCTCTTCCTCGAACAGGACGATAGACATCATCTTCAAAATATCCGCTAAAACCAAGATTGTCAGCATCGATAAAGATCTTTTTATCTTTGCGCTTCTCCGCATAAACCTTGGCCCTCCTATCAATAGCTAGAACTACCGCTGGTTTTCCATAAACCACACTATGTTCTCCAAATAGGATCATTTTCCCTGGGGCTGAGGCTTCCACACGCATTGTTATCAGTTCCTAGTTATCTTGGCAGACGCATATCCTACGACTGCGCTATGATCTCCAATTATATCTCCACTGGTATAGTATGAAAGTACCTCTGCTCTTTTGGCTCCTTGAAGCTTTGAGTATACCAATGCTACAGATATTGGACCATATCCACAGGTGCTTATTCGATGTTTCTTCACGGATTCCTGTAGTTCTTCCTCATCCATATCCAAGATAGCATCTAAAACAAACTTGTCTTTCTTATTCGCTGACGCCTTGGACTCTTGGTGAGTGAGGTCGGATGATGCGATGACTATGATTTCTTTGTCTTTGGATGCCTCGAATATTGCTTGACCCAGTTCAACACTGGTCTCTAAGTCTTGGTACCCCATACAGATTGGCACGAATGTAAAATCAGGATAAATGAACTGCAGGAAAGGAAGCTGCACCTCGATACTATGCTCCCTTGTGAACGCGGATTCATCGCCTCTTGCGGTCACCGATAACTCAAGTATCTTATCAGCTAGCTCAGAATCGATGGAAACTTCCCCAAGAGGTGTTTTCCAAATCCCCTCACGCATAATGGATACAGGGGTACCCCAGCCAGTATGATTAGGGCCAATAACTACAACAGTCTCTGGTGGCTTCTGCTCCCCCAACGCGAGATAAGAATGGGCTGCTGAGGGTCCTGAGAACATGTATCCTGCGTGGGGACAGACGACTGATAAAATATCTGGTTCTTTTTGTCTATCTGGGAGCCTTCCGGGTCCTAGTTTGTGTTTAAAACAATCTATGATCTGTTTTCTAAGGGAATCTTGTGAGGCGGCGTAGAAGGCGCCTGCAACTGCTGGTCGCCTGAAAGCCAATTTTCTCACCTAGAGGGTAGTCTCGAAGTCCTCTATTGTTTTACCGAAATCTCCGCTAGCGGGGAGAGTGCCTTTTTCTCTTAGTATTTCTCGTGCAAGTAGCCAGAAGACTATTGCTATGCTTCTTCTACCTTTGTTGTTTACGGGGATTACCAGATCGACGTCTTTTAGGCTGTTATCAGTACTGCAGAGAGCTATGACTGGTACGCCAGCTTGGCTTGCCTCCTCCACGATCTGTTGATCGGCAAGGCTGTCGGTTACTATTACTGCTTGAGGTTCAAAGAAATCACTGTACTCTGGGTTGGTGAATGTACCGCTTGTGAATCTTCCAGTATATGCCTTGCATTCAAGTATATTGCAGAACTGGTCAACTGGGTTTACCCCGTACCGTTTGCTGCTCGCGACGCATACCTTTCTTAGATCCATTCTTGAGAGGAACTTTGCGACTATCTTGATTCTCTCGTTCATCTGTTCCATGTCTAGGACGAAGAGCCCGTCTGGACGAACCTTGTAGATGAATGGCTCCATGTCTTTTGTCTTGATGCGTGTTCCTATGTGGACTCCTGCGCTTAGTAGTATTTCCTGTGGCAGTAGCAGGTTATCGTTTACTTCAACTTCCATTGCGACTAGTTACCTCCTCTTAGATCCGGGACCTCTCTGTCTTCGTGGAACTTCAATACATCGTCAATTATCTCTACGTGGGCGAGAAGCATTCTCCGGCAACAGTACCTCGTGACACCAAGGTCAGTCAATACCTCAGAGGGGGTTTCCCCCAACTCTACACGCCGGTTAAAATCTTCCCATTTATCTCCTATGACTTTTCCACATGAGAAGCACCGAACAGGGATTATCATTTTACTCTTTCCTATTATTTACACTCATAGCATAAGCTATTCGTGCGTTCTACCACCCAAACAATCGATGCTTGAATAAAAATACTTCTGCTAATACAGTGTTTTATGATACTTTCTGGGAATCATACCCCAATATAAGATAGTTTAGTGAGGAATGGTATACGGGATCATTCCCTACTTGCTTCTGGGCATATTCTAAGGCTTCAATTACTGTTGATTTTCTTGTACAGATTGACTCAATTATTGAGAGAAAAGCCCGATCTGTATGTTTTAGGCATACATTACCATCCCAGCTAACATAAATCGATGCGCCCTCCTCACAGAAAGCCTCGGCTAGATCATTGATGCACAAGCCTTCACAGCCCATCATCAAAACTATCCCATCCTTAAACCCGTCTTTATTATACTCCTGAATAAACTCAGGACTAACTGCAAACAGATAACCGGATTCTTGGCTTGGTTTAGCCTTGTGGATTAGCTCCGCGATTTGGAGAATCGGATAAGAGTTAGCTTGATAATTTTCTCCAGAAAAGATCCATGTACGTTTATTGATACAGGTGCTGTGAACCCTGAACACATACAAATCGTATCCGGTGGGAACATTCTTCAGAAACTCTACTGACACTTCTTCCCCAGAATAGTATTCTACAGAGTAACCGTTGCTTGAAAACAAGTCGATTGACTTGGTCTTGAAATCTTCCTGATTAATAGAGTCTATGATTAGAGCAGATTTGCCAGAATGATTATTTTGGGTTAATAGGAACAAGACTGGTATTAATAGGACGACTATAAGCTTCCGGTGTTTCAAATCAGGATAGTTATTGACTAATATCCTATCTTGTTGCTGTTTCTAAACCCAAGCTAGTCTAGTCGCAGTCACTCCAATTGAAAATGTCGTTTCAAGGATTTTATCGTCCCTGATACACGCAATACATCAAACCTAGCAGGCTCCCCCGCGATATCTGTAATATGAGCCAAAGCTGCACGTAGCTCAGTCAACGTGAGATGATTACACCTAACAATCGCGTTATATCCATCCGGGAAGAACTCGATAAGCCTGTAATTCATATCTACTGCCCCCTTTACACCATAGAGATACTGAATCTTGGCATCAATAACCCTGTTCAACATACTAGAATCAAGTTCCACTGATGTCTCGATGTGTACCCAAAGATACCGTCTCCTGACTGAGCGAACTGGCATAACATAAAGAGGGGAAATGAGTTGAAATATCTAGTGATTTACACGGACCTTTACGCCTGAGGCATCCATCTGGCTGACGCCAAACTCGTCCCTTACCTCCTCCAACATCCCCGTATCAAAGATTGGTCCATCCTTACACACCCTGTAAGGACCTATTGCGCAGTTTCCGCATAGCCCAACAGCGCATTTTACATAGCGTTCAAGACTAGCCTGAATCGGTAAATCGTGTTTCTCGGCCTCATGGAATATCTTGGCCATCATCAACTCTGGTCCACATGTGTATACTTGATCGTACTCGTTTTCTGCCATCAGTAAAGCTGCGTATCCTGAAGCATATCCACTATATCCCATTGAGCCATCATCGGTCGAGATAACAAGATTCTCCCGTAACAACTCAGCCAAATTATCCTCAAAGAGAAGCTGATCACTGCTTCTTCCCCCCAGTATAAATGTGGGTTTTATCCCCTTCTTCAAGAACGCCCGTACAAGAGGCAGTAGGCTAGCTGCTCCTGATCCACCTGCGACTATCAGTGGTTTCTCGCCCTTAACCTCATAATGATTGCCATAGGGTCCCCTGATTCCAATCTTTGTACCGGGGGTTATGGAGTCAAGTATATCTGTTGTGGGTCCTACGTTTCGGACTGTTATGCTTGAGAGCCCATTGTGTTCTATGGTTGATATTGACATGGGGACCTCGTCTTCACCGGGAACCCATACCATGATGTACTGCCCGGGCTCAGCAGCCCTAACTAGCTCGTCTTTAAAGAAAATGGTGTTGATATCAACTGCTTCCCGCTTGATATCCAGAACTACAACTGCTCTTATCTCGTCATTCCCACACATGATCCCTCATCTCCAGTGTGCCCGCTTTCTTGGGCGAGCCCCACCATATCCTCAATCTTACTGAAGCCATTCTCATCCATATACCCAGCAATCCCATCTGCAATCTCCTTGTAGACACCAATCCCATGAGTCATCACAGCAGTCCCCAATTCAACAGCCGAAGCCCCCGCAAGAATATACTCTATAGCGTCTAATCCAGTTGTTATCCCGCCACATCCTATGACAGGGATGTTTACCGCTTGGGCTACTTCCCATACACACCTGAGTGAGACAGGTTTCACCGCTGGACCACTCAGCCCACCGGTAACATTCGCTAGGATAGGTCTTCTGAAGTTTACATCGATAGCTATTCCTTTCAACGTGTTTACTGCAGTGATTGCGTCGGCTCCACCCCACTCGGCGGCTACCGCGATGCTCTTGATGTTTGTCACATTGGGGCTGAGCTTGACGAATAAGGGTAGCTTCGTCTCCTCTCTTACCGCCGCTGTGACCTTCTCTACATTGGCTGCATCAGCTGCGAGCATCCCTAGTTCCTCGGCAACGTTTGGACAGCTTGCATTCAGTTCAAGTGCGTCTGCTCCAGCTCTTGAGAGCTGGTATGCTACTTCTGCGAACTCCTCTGTGCTTCCCCCAAAGAAGCTGGCGATGATGGGTACACCCATCTCCTTTATTTCTTTAATTTCCTCGACGAAATACTCTACACCCGGGTTAGGTAAGCCCATGGCGTTCAATGCGCCACAATTCACTCGCACAAGAGTCGGGTTAGGATGCCCCCTTCTAGGCTTCGGGCCAATACTCTTGCTGATAACTGCACCCGCTCCTGAGTCATATACTCGTTTTAGAAGAGGAGGGCTCATTCCTAGGACCCCGGCTGCATTCATGAGAGGATTGCGAAGCCTTAGTCCAGAGATTTCGACGGCTAAGCTTAATTTAGACAAGTCTCCCCTACGTACTCAGCGAAGCCACTGATAAACTTTAGGAGGACAATGATTTGCAGCTATACTTGATTGAGAATATTACAGGGATTTATGCACTGGACGAGGAGAACAAGGTTAGGTTTAAGCAAGTATGGCCTAATGACCCACGGACTATTGCCAAGATATTGCGGAGGCTCAGGGAGGGTGATAAGGGTTTAATCGGTGATCTGGTCTCTGAGCTTGAGATACTGGATGATTTGGTGGTGGTTTCAAGTAATCAAGCCCTAGTTGAATCACTACGAGATACCCTGAAAATAGAGAATGGAGAGAATGAGGAAGTTGCCCGTTCATTGAAAAAAAATCTAACAGGGTTGGCGTTGGAAGCTGGGCTCATCCAAGAGAAGTCAGAATATGGCGTATTCAGTCATGAGGTGCTGAATGAGATTACCAGAATGGATGTCCATGAGGAACTCTCAGACAGGGAGGCGTTGCTTATTCCAGCGGTTCAGCTTCTGGGCGAGCTGGATACAGTTCTTAATGCTCTATCCAGTAGGATGCGTGAATGGTATGGTGTTCACTTCCCAGAGATGGGAAACAGGGTAAAGGAGCATGAGGATTATGCTCGGATCATTACCAAGATGGGGGATAAGGAAAACATCTCTGCAAAGGGATTGATGGAGATGAGTCTGAAAAAGAAGGATGCTGAGAGGATAGAGGAAGCCATTGAGAGGTCTGTGGGTGCTTCCTTTGATGCTGTGGATATGAATATTGTCTCAGATTTCGCTCAGAGAACACTGGACCTTTACAAGTACAGGGAAGCACTGATAGAATACATCGCAGTAGTCACCAACGAGGTAGCCCCCAACGTAGCCTACATAGCGGGTCCTACCTTGGGAGCCAAATTAATCGAGAAAGCCGGTGGGTTGAAGCGATTAGGTATGATGCCCAGTAGCACGATCCAAGTAATAGGTGCAGAGAAAGCAATGTTCAGAGCCATAAAGAGCAACGCGAGACCACCCAAACACGGGCTTCTCTATCAGCATCATTATGTGAATAGTGCGCCGAGGAACCGTAGGGGGAACCGGGCGCGTAGTCTGGCGGCTAAGATTGCTATTGCTTCTAGGGCTGACTTGTTTAGCGGTGATTTCATAGCTGAGGAACTTGTTGCTCAGCTTGAGGATTTTTAGCTATTCTTGTTCAGCTTTATGTTTATTGTTGATACGTTTCTTAGCTCGCCCCCGTCTCCCATTTGCTCTGTACCGATCGTTATGTCTTCGATCTGGATTTCTTTGAGGAAGCTTCGTTTACAGACTTCGACGACATCGACTGCGCTGCTGATTGCTCTGCCTCGTGCCATCACGTTTGCCGTGGGGTTTCTTTGGAAGGCGGTTACAAGGGCTGTGACGTAGTTTATTACTGGCTTTGATCCAATGTAGGCGTTCTCCGACATGGTGTTCAAATCAAGAGAATGTGTAGAGTACTTAAGTTATTTTTACAGTTGAAAGTTATTGTCTGGTGAATCCTATTTATATACACGGGTTAGCTTTTTCAAGCCTCAAGTCATTCTATGGCTGAATATTATATGAAGTTCAATTATATGCCCGCCAAAGAGCTTGTGATTCTTGAGATGGTGGAGTATACCCTAGAGGAGATAGCCCAGACCAGCGCCCTTATCCAAGAGACTGGGAGACCAATAATACTGAACTGGGCAGAGGGAATCGTATTCCATCACAGCCCACTACCATTCAACACCAAGGAGCTACTGAAAGAAAGGAAAAATGGACGCATCTACTGGGCGAGCGTAATCTTCGCATTAATGCCAAACTACGTGCCTACATTGAAAATTGGTCCAAGAGACATACCTGTGGTAGCTACTCCAAACCCGTTGCTGAAACGGGCGGCCAAGTGGATAAGGGAAAACAGGGAGTCTATTGACGATTTTTCTTAGTTTCTTTCCCTGTTAACATCTTGATATAGTCAATCCCTTTGATTACAATGTTCTTCTCAGGAACTATCCCCCTAGGCTTGAATATCAAGAATACTAAGAGCAGAACCCCTAGAATCATATCCTCATAATAATTGATGAGCTTGATCCATTTGGTACCAATAAGAAGAGGCCCAATAGTCTGCTTGGAAATACTAAGCCCCTTAATAATAGAGACACATGTGAGAGCCCCCACATAGCTCCCCCCATTGCTGCCCAATCCTCCAATAGTAATCATCAACCAAGGCCAGAAAGTGTAGTCAACCCTGCTGTACATATTGTACTGGACAAAGGTGTAATAATAAGCCAGCAAGACACCGCTCATAGCCATCACACCGCTACCAAACATCATTACCTGGCTGCGTAACTTAGCTACGTTTTTCCCTGTACTCTGGAGGGTCATCTCGTTGTCTCGGACCCCGCGCATGAGCCTGCCGAATGGGCTGTTTACCATCGTGTTGATTATGATATAGGCGAATAGTCCCACGATTAGTATCACGAGGGCTAGTATCACCATCTGTTCCCCCCTGTACCATGCGAAGAAATTGGGTATGAACGAGCCGAGGGTCCCTCCGGCGATTTCTTCATTATTGGCGGCTATCACTGATGTTGCATCACTGATGATTATTAGAAACATCATTAGACGGGTCGCCCTAAGCCTCCCACTTAGCTTGCCCAATAACCACCCTAAGGCGCTGCCCAAAACCAGAGCCATGGCTAAGCTGAATACGAAGAGGGATATACTGAGAATTGGCTTATTGATGAAGTATTTGTTCATCAAATTCACATTATATGGGTTATCATAAACCCAATTTGACCTAAAAACCAGTCCAGCCTTGCCCGCGACCCACATACTCACCCTAATCACAATAGAGCTCACAGTAAAGCTGCCAACAGCTACACTCACGTTACTGCTCATATTGGGAACCCCTGCGTTCCCGAACTGGAAGTTTAGGGCTGCGGCTATTATCACATAGTGCCCGAAGAATACGGCGATATTGATGAGCATTATCTGTAATGGAACCAGCATATTTTATACCAGAGATACATACCACGGCAACTTTTTAGGTTAAGAAGCTTTGCACATGAAAAAAGCCATATTTTTAAAAGCATGTAGACAGGCATACATGAAGAATAGAGGTAAGCTCAATGAGAGACCCTAAGATTGATGAGATTTTCAAAGTAGCCAAGGACGAAGAGAGGAATTTCCTCTACGAACACGAGGCAAAGAACCTTTTCGCTCTCTACGATATGCCAGTTACAAAGATCCATGTAGCTAAAACAGAGGATGAGGCAGTAGAGGCAGCCGAGCGAATTGGTTACCCTATTGTACTGAAGATTGTTAGTCCTCAGATTCTGCACAAATCCGATGCAGGCGGTGTTATTGTCGGTGTCGAGGACGAGCAAGGCATCAGGGAAGGATTCAACAAGATAATCAAGAACGCAAAAGCCTACAAGGCAGACGCAGAGATCACGGGCATCCTTGTACAAGAGATGGCACCAAAGGGCACAGAGATCATCGTGGGAAGCACTACTGATCCAACCTTCGGACCAACATTGATGTTTGGCTTGGGAGGCATATTTGTCGAGATACTCAAGGATGTAAGCTTCAGGGTTGCACCAATCACAGAGGTTGATGCAGCGGAGATGATCGAGGAGATAAAGGCAGTAAAGATACTGGAAGGCGCCCGTGGGATGCCACCATGTCACAAGCCAACCCTTGCTGAGATTCTCTACAAGACCAGCAATATGCTCATGGATTGCCCCGAGATCAAGGAGCTTGACATGAACCCAATTCTAGCCTATCCCGACAGTGCAAGGATCGTAGATGCAAGAATCATCATGTAACCGTCCTTTTACCATTTTATCTATTCTTTTGTGACACTTATCATAACTTGTACTGCTTTTTCTAATGTATGGGAAACGCATGGAGATCGATAACAGGTTTCTATATCCATTATTCAAGATGATAATAGGAGTAATCTGTCTTATTCTAGCAGCAGAGTATCTCTACGCTTATTGTGTATATCAAGCAGCGAGTTTCGGAATAATGTATATTGGAGACGCCTTGACATGGCTCTTGGCGGGAGGGATTTTGTTTACAGAGGGTCTTCAGAAGTATCTTCTATTTCTCCGGGAGGAAAAAACTCAGGTGTCTCTTCGGGCTCGGTACCATTAGAACGATTCCTGAAATACTTGAAGATATCAACTGCAGCGATCAATGCAATGAACGCCAATGGAATTAACTGGAATAGGTTACCCCTTCCAGTGAGCAAATCAATAAGCCCGAAAGTAGCCTTATAGTTCTCGGATAGTAGTGTCAGTCCGTTTGGATTCTTGGATGTAGCAAGAGGTATATTGGAGACCACTGTGCTAGGCATACCGCTTTCTTGGTACTTGAGAACTGCGGGCATATTGGTGTAAGTTCCCGGATTTGCATATCGTACCTCATAGGAAATGCTGACAGACTCTCCGGGACTCAACCTAACCCAGGATTCTTCGCTGGAACCCGAGTAGATGACATCATACTTTTCTGGGAAGGCGTCAGTTAGCTCTAAATCAGTAACAGTCGAGGAGCCATCATTAGTAATAGTAATGGATACGGTCTCTACACCACCAGATGTCTGGCTTGTTTTCTCTAAATCGATTACAGGCTCACTATAATCTGGTAGTACTATCTGCAGGTCCTCGTTATCCGGTACCATACCTCCGCTAATGTCCATCGGCATTATCGTGTTGAGGTACATGTGGAGAAACATGAACTCTGTTGAGGCTTGGTCTATGTTGATTGCGAGCTTGATGAAAGGCTCAGTGTCAGTGCTATTAGGTCTGATTACCGCCATAGCACCGATGTCAGCGTCTGCTGAGAAACGTGGTTTAGTAATATCCAATGCCTCGACCAGATCGAAGACCCCGGAGTCCACTGCTTCATCGATGAGCTGTGCCCCAACCGCGAAATGATATGTCTCCGCTAATACAGCGTCAATCAAGTCTTGGAACATCGCCACTTCCTCGGGTAAAGGCATGAATGCCTCCAGATATGAGGGGGTTACCTGTCCGAACATGTATAGCTCAATGTCTCTAGGCTCGCCTTCGATTACCTCTTGGAAACTGGATGCGATCCCATTTTTGTCATCGAAACCTGTTAGCATATTGCCTTTTATCTCGTCAATCGTGTTGAGAGAATAGTACACACAGACTATGAAGGGGGGAATCTCAAAGCTGGCTCCCTCGTCTTGCTCGAATGATTGTTGCATAGCGATTATTCTGCTGAACTCAGCTCCATACATGGACTCATACTCATCCATAAGTTGATCAGACTTAGCAGTAGCATCTTCGATATCATCTCCAACATATAGGTTGACGGCAACGATTTCTGGTGCAATTCCTACAAATGGGACATAGTTCTCGATGCCCTCAAAGGGTAAAGTATAGAGAATACTAGGATCCAGTATCTTCTGGGTCAGTATAACAGAGGCGGCTAAATCCTGAATATACGAAGCCGTTGAGGTTACAGCTTCAATATCGCTTCCCAGAAGAGCCTCTCCTGCCACTGCCCAGCCTTGGTTATCCGCGAAGCCTCCCATAAGCTCAATGTATATGCCATCGTCGGTATTCACAGGAAGCTCCAAATCTAGACCAGTTCCCTCCGTGGCATTCATGCCACCGCTTAATCCCATCATTATCGCTATCGCGATCTCTGTGTCAATTCCCATATCTGTGAGAGTTTCAAGGTCTATTTCCCCAACGCCAATCTCCGCTATCGCTTCCAAGTCCTCAATGGTTAGACCAATCTCGGCGAGGGCATCAGGGTCTACTTCCTCTGGGTCGATGCCTAATGCAGCCAGCATCTCCAAGACCTCCTCGCTCAGTTCTGGTGGCTGAGCTTTTGTGATGGACGGGTTGGCAACTTGGAGTACCATGGACCCAATTAGGATTAGTACGACTATCTTTCTGGTTGGGAGTATACCGAGGTCTATCTTACTGAAAACCAGCTTGCCAAGGATGGCTCCAGCTATGGCGGATACTATTATGATCACTGGCTTTGACGCTATTGCTATTGCATGGGGCATCGCGAGGTTCATCATTACCTGCATGGGGTCTATGTTTTCCCCCAGATTTGGGATTATATCTATGAGCTCAAAGACCAGTTCGCTGACAACGGGTATCTCAAAGAGATTATTGAAGTTGAAATCAGCAGGAACATTAGGTATAGTATTTATGATCGCCTCAACTGAGTCTATGGTGAACAAGCCGCGTGCCTCAAGGCTCGTATAGACCCCATAGATAGCTATTCCTAGGGTGGGGATCATGGATAGCCAAGCAAAGAGGGCGACGATTGATGATCCCAGCTTTTTCTGGGAGATTAACCCAATGATTAAACCCGTGAGGATCCAGACCATGCTCACTGCTATGTATTTGAATGGGTTAGCTATGAGGAGTGTGAACACGATGAATATCGTGTAGATGAATCCTCCAGTGAGTGGGCTGAGCCAAGACGCGATTGCCTGGTAGCCGGGGTGAAGTATAGCTAATCCAGCCATGAATAGGAAAATCAGTGAGACTATGTAGGCAGCTGTTTTTCTCATGTAAAAAATAACAAGGTTTCAATATAATAAGTTTTGAATTAAAAAAGAGAATAAATAGGGGTTAAACGGTTTATTGACTCCACATATATCTCGTAGAGACGCTGATATTTTGCCATATTATCTTGGTCAGGCTTTGTTGGATGCTTCTCACCGATCCAATCCTCGATAACCCTGTAATCTGTGATCTCCCCAGTCCCTAACCCGGCTAAGATAGCATCACCCATGGGTGCACCAAGAGTATCCGGGATATAATGATACTCTATCTTAGTAGTATCCGCTATAATCTGTCTCCAAAGCGGAGAGCTGGCTCCACCATCAACAAGGGTAGCCCGTTTGATCTCATACCCTGCTTCTCGTGCAGCATCCAAGCTATACCTCATGGCATAGGCTACGCCTTCAAGTATGGCTCTGAACATGTGTGCCTTGGTGTGATAGACGGTTAATCCGAGGAATGCTCCCCTGATGTGCTCATCCCAGTAAGGGGCCCTCTCTCCAACCATCATATGAGGCATGAAAATCAGGTCTCCGCTGCCAACAGGTATGGGTTCTGCTTGTTTGTCGAGTTGTTTATACGCGCTCTCACCGGTTTTTTTCTGGTTTTCTAGTTCCGTTTGTCCGTATTGGTCTCTGAACCATCTAACGTTGAAGCCTGCTGTGCTGATGCCCGTGAAGCTGTAAATCATCTCAGCCCCCCTGACAACATAGGGATAGTTGATCATCTTGGGCGAGATTCTTTTCTCGGTGCTTATTACCCCGTTACACATGCTGGTTCCCAACATGCTGGAAAGGTCTCCATCCAATATTGCTCCCCCAGCTAAAGCGCTGACAGGGGCATCAATACCCCCAGCGCAGATTGGTGTCCCCTTGACCAGCCCTGTCTTGTCTGCTAACTCGGAGGTGGTTTCGGCTACTATGTCCTCGCTGCTGATTATCGTTTCTGGGAACAAGTCTCGTGGGATGCCCAGTTCCTCCATTAGCTCAAGGCTCCAGTCTCGCCTATCCAGATTGAAAATGCCACCAATATTCCCAGCGCTACTGAAATCGATGCTCTCAACACCAGTGAGAGTACGGATTACATATGCGTTAGGTGTCTCGAATCGATGTATCTTGGCCCAGTTCTCTGGTTCATTGTTCTTTATCCAGAGTATCTTTGTATACCCATAATAGGGGTCGATGACATTGGCTGTGATCCTGTATAATTCTTCCAAGCTGATGGTTTCTCGTACCCATCTGCACTCATCAGTTGCCCTGCGGTCTGCCCATATTAGGCATGGTCTGATGGGCTCATAGTTTTTGTCCACAGGGATACCGCTCCCACCATATAATGCGCTTATGGACACCCCAGCTATGTCATATGGATTGATCTTGGATTTCTCTATAGCTTTTTTTATTGTGGAGTAGGCAGCCTCAGCCCAAGGTTTAGGCCACTGCTCTGCCCAACCCTGCTTCGGAGTGATGACCCCATACTCTTTGAAGGCATCAGCGTGAACCTTGCCCTCTGTATCTACTAGAACAGTCTTGGTTCCCATGGTTCCTATGTCGGTGCCGATGAGGTAGGTCATGTTACTTCCTCGGGATTCGCTCGGATACTTTGGGGAGGGGTCTAAAGGGTTTATGGGGCTCGGTCTGATACCAGTAAGCCGTGCTGCTGTAATCATCTGACCGGTGATTGGCGTGTCCATGCTCTATGGTTACCTTGATGCTCTTCTCGAAATACACGGGGTCCACGACATGATACCTGTACCATGTGATCTTGCCGCTCCAGTTCTTTCCTCCCGGTATTGGAAGCCCATGGTAGGGTGCACAGTATTCCTGTGTAGGGCACCAACTCATACCATAATAGTCCTCAGTGCCTGTCCCGATTAGACTAGGAATTTGTTCACCGTCGATGTAGATCATGTCGTCTCCCTCGCCATACCAGTTGAACTTGTCTGTTTTACGGAGATTCACTACATTCACGTTACATCCAACATAGTGACCTTTGCCCTCTGCATCCATGAGTAGATAATTTCCCTCACCTACTGGGTTTGGCCCCATGAACATCCACTCCCGGTTATCTATGCCCGCATCACTGACTCCATCGGTGGGATTCTGCCTGTTCCAGAAAGCGTGGAACCTGCCCAATCCATCTTTGGGCTCTTTCCACTCCTCGTAATCAACATAATAGTAAAAGCTAGGAACCTCTTTCTCGCCCTGATTCTCGATTGTTATATGTGCTCCCTTGCTGTAGGGCATTGGCCACCAGCAGTTGAATGCCTTGCCGTCTTCAGGGCTCATCTGTAGGGGAGCAGAGACATAGTTGTGGGTTATCCCATGTCCAATCCCGAAAAAATCCCCAATAGGCACCTCGACGCTGGGTTTTTTTTCGCCATCCCAGTACATCCTGAGTACAAGTTTTCTTAGATACCATTCCATATCGGTTCGAATGGTGACCCAGATGTGTTTGACGCATCCAGCGCCATCCATCTCTGCTAGGGTCTTAATCTCACAAGCGGGGACAGTCAGATAGTCTTTGTTTCCTCCTGTGCGGTCATAGCTGCTGAAACGTTTTCTCTTACGGTCTCTTAGCTTGGCTATTCCATCTAGTCCTGATAACATATAATCTGATTGTACTCTGAGGAGAAAATATTTACTATTGACATTTTTCGTATATTTTTATCGGAAAAAAACGTTACTGATACACTTTTTTACATATATTGAGGTCAAATCAGAGCACATTTAGGGATTTTTTTCAATAAATAAGCCTGTTATGAACTGGGATTTCAGACCCCCCTCCCCCCCTTATTTTCTCTGCCTATAGAGGTTGGGGTCTACTACTTGCATCATCTTCTCTATATCCAGATCTAAACCTAGAAACTCCGCTATCTTCTCGGCGCTAGTCTCAGGATCATCCAGAGTACCATTATAACTGATGTACACGGTCCTTATGTTGGACTGTTTTTTGAGCCATTCATCGGTCTCGTCAAGGTGTTTCTGAAAAATGTTAGCCATAACTTCATCGGGTATATAGTCCTCTGATTCTCCTCTTCTCTCCATCATCTTACGTTGAGATGCGAGGACCTCCAATATTTTTCTCTGCATGAAAATAACCCTGTAATCGTGATGTGGTGGTAGATGAGGTAGCTGGTAGCTGATCACTTTTACTGCTTTTTCCTCGGCTTCATCGATCCATGAATTATCTTTGTGAAGGGTCTTGGCTCGCTCATCTTCATAGTATCCCCTGAGGTTGTCCTCGTCTGCCTCTCTTATCTCATCAGTTAGTACAGGTATTTTGGCGGCTTCCAGCATCTTCATCATCATACTTGTTCCGCTTCTAGGCAACCCAGATACTACGATAATCATGGTGATTTTATATGCAGATTGAAATTAAAATGCTACGTGAAAAAATCTATACCAGCACTGGCTCTTTATCGAATATCACCATACCTGTATTAGATATCAAATACCTTCTCGGCTGGTAGTCAAAATCGATTCCACGCATCTTATCGATACGGACAGTCTTGATGGTCTGAAACTCTAACAAGTCTTTAGTTAGCGCAATGACTCCATCGCTGAGAAACATCTCAGAGTAGAAACTATCCACAGTAAACACACCCTCATATGTGATTAATGCAGAGCAACCGAGATCTCGAATAGTCTCAAAGAGCTTGTGCACGAAATACCTAATTTCCGCGGCTCCACGGGCATTAATCATCATGCTGTTCAAAGGATCCAAAACAATATGCTTGGCTTGGATCTTTTTCATGGACTCTATGATCTCGTGTTCTAGGCTGAGTTCGGATATACCCATTTTTCTGCCGCGAGGCGCCACTACTCCATCTACGGTAGACATTAATAGAAAAATCAAGAGCGATTAACATCCCGTTTTTTTCCGCTCCTTCAAGATCCCAACCAAAGTTTCTACAATATCGTTTCTTGTTCACCCAAGGCTCCTCGAGATTCACATATAAAACGGGTTCTCCTCTCTGGATAGCGGCATTTGTGTACTGTAGACTGATGATTGTCTTACCTGAACCCGGTCCCCCACTCACCATTACTACGCTTTTCTCAGGGTAGCCACCCAAAAGCATCTTATCAAGACCATCTACTCCCGAAGAAACTCTATCCGTGACAAGCATCTCCTAGAAGAAGGTTGATCAGATATAATTTAAATTACCCGAGGATGAAGGCTAAAAAGCGCTCTTCATCAGCGTCAGTTTCGTGTAAGCATCCTTCTCAGCTAACTTATAGATGTGATCCGCCACTATGACATCCTCAAGGGCCAAACCGATGTTTATTGCTAGTATGCGTTCTTCAGAGCTTTCTCTCCCTGATTTTACTCCAGCCACAACTTCACCGAGTTCAACGTGAAGAGTAGGCAGTCCGTCTGGAAAGGCCCCGTGCTCATAGAAGTAGACTGTCTGGTCCCAGCTATCTGTGATGAATTTATCGGCCCTAAGGATTGCGTCGCCGTACCAAGCTCTGCTTGCCTCCAATCCAAAACCTAGGCATCCGGGTTTGAACCATTCATTGTGTATCAATGGCTCTGGAAGTCGCTGGGTCGCGGTTAATATCATATCTTTTCCATTAACAGCGGTCTTCACATCTTCTGTGGTTTCAATGTTGACGCCTAATTGATTCTCGAAATCCTCTTTGTATCGGTTCATGGCTTCCCGGTTAATGTCAAATACGCTTATCTCGTTGAGTTCAGGGATTACCTCTTTGAAAGCGACCAAGTTCATCCGTCCCTGAACACCACAGCCAACAACTCCTAGCGAAGTGGTGCCTTCTTTTGCACAGTATTTCGCAGTTATTGCCGAGACTGCCGCCGTTCTTACGGCTGTTATCCATCTGCAGTCCATTACTGCAAGTGGCATACCTGTTTCCATATCATTTACAATCATTAATCCAGCTATCTGAGGAAGCCCTAGTGCCCTGTTGCTCGGGTATCCACTAACCCACTTCAATCCTCCTATGCCCAGAGACTCATAGTACGCGGGCATGGCGTGAATAAAAGCATCAGGCTTGCTGTGAATTCCGGGTTTGGGCGGGTTTTCCACTCTTTTATGCCCGTGCTCAAATAGGCCTTGCTCTACGAGTTCGATTATTTTTTTCATGGGTATGTTTAGATCTATAATTTCTTCCTGAGATAGATAGATGAATTCAACTTTCTCCACGGTACAACACGTGGAAACATACGATGTTGAGGATTTAGCATTTTTTCCCTAAGTGTATAGCTGGATAACGGTCCTGTCCAATAATACGCGGTCAATGCCAACTTTTTCATTATCGAACTTGGCTGATGGACCCCAGATTCGGGCGTATTTGAATCGGTTATAGAAATCGTTGTGAATCGTTCTGGCGAGATCACCAACAGTGGTACCGGGTTTGCACACTATGGGGTCTTTTGCCGGTTCTTGACCGGGCTCCTTGGTGTAGACCCTTGTGATCTCTAATAGTTCGAATATCTTGTCACCTATCTTGGGGGCCAAATCCTGTGTCTTTTCCATTGAGACGGGTAGGACCTCGATTGAGCCAGCTGCTTGACATAACTGCTCCAGCATACCGGGATCAGTGTTTAGATCGATCTTGTTAGCCAATACAAAGGAGGGACGATAGACAGCATTACCAAAGATAGCGTCCTCCACTATGTCTAATGTTACTTTACCGGTGACTCTTACAAGAGCCGATCTGATCCTGTAACCTGCAAGAAGCTCGATAACCTCATCCTCTGAGCAATCAACGAACTCACCCTCCCAGATGAACTGGATCTCCTTACCATGTCCACGTTTCTCAATCTCAACGGAGCCAGTGGGAGGCTGTATTAAAATCCGGGCACTCTCCAACTCCTCCAAGACCATCAATAAGTTGCCAGCAGGGTCATCAGTCATATCAACCACCACGATAACCCCATCAGCATTACGGACACAAGAAAGATTCATGAATCCCTCTACCTTGCCCTCACTACTTCCCGGTACTATCGGGGGTATCTCGACTAACTGGAACTGGATATCCTCAAAGGGAAGCATGCCCGGAGTTGGTCTCATTGTACCAAAAGGCCAACTGGTTACCTGCACTTGGCTATTAGTAACAGCCTTCAATAGGCTGCTCCTACCGGCGTTCGCTGGTCCTATCACAGCCATCTGTGCAGCCCCAGCCTTTGGAACATAATAACTGGGCCCTCCGCTCCCAGTCTTTTTGGCTTGTTGTTTCTTTTTCTCTATATCTTCCTTTAGCTGGGCCATTTGTCGCTTGACTTGGCTGCACATCTTCTCGGTTCCTTTGTGCTTGGGGACGAGGCTCAAGAACTCTCCCATTAACTGAAGACGTGTCTCTAGGTTCTTGGTTAGGGTTACCTCGTTCCACTTGTGTTTGGCTTCAGGAGGAAGATTTGCGGGCATATTGACACCAAGTTGTATGATAGATATTGGAAAATGGAGTTAAAAATTCATTGAAGACTAGAGGAGTTTGTGACCGCAGGTGGTGCAAAACTTTTGATCTGGTTCTACCGCTGCCCCACAGCTAGCGCATACAGGATTAGCTGGCGCCTTGACCCCCGCAGAGGTTAGTCCTAGCTCGTCTCCTTGCTTGAATACATCTCTGACGAAGGCTTCACCAGTCGAGATGTTCAGTGAATATGGCTGGGGCTCTATGCTGAGGGCTTGCTCTATGATACGTTCACTGGCCTCAGCGCTGATTACTCCTTCTTCGACCAGTGAATCAAGGAGCATTGCGATTAGGTTCCGGTTCACCACTACTGCGTGAGGGAATTTGATATCCTCAGACACGTTTCTCACTACTGTACTCTTGCACCGCATTTACCGCAGAATGCGTTTCCCGCAGCTACAGGTGCTCCGCAGTTACTGCAGAACTTGTTTCCAGTTGCTGGTGGTGGCGGTGGAGCCGCGTAGTTCTGTTTGGGTGGTGCTGCTCCATAGCTTACTGTGCCAGACATCATCCTTGCGCTGTTGATTGCTTGGACCCAATCTCCTGCTCCACGCATTCCCTTGAAAGTATACTTCTGACCGCCAGCCATGATGTTGATAACTGCCATGAAGCCCTTATCGACGCTCATGATTGTGTTCAGAGGTATCTCTGCTCTTTCTTTATGGGCGCTTCTTACAGCTGAAATGACGTCTTGGAACCTGCCCGCTGTGAAGATCAGCCTCTTGTTGGTGAGGATTAGCTTGCCGTTTATGTTGCTGAAGGTTCCTTTGGTCCATGTTACTGGGAACATTCCTGTGTCTTTGATTACTTGTTCTCCTGGTGGTAATCCACTCATATTATTTCACGGATACGATTATTTCATGCTTAAATAAGATGTTATTCGTGTTATTTTGATATGAAAAAAAATTATGCGGGATGAGTTTAAGTAAGAGAAGCGCGTGTTTTTTCTGAGTAATAATGGCAAAACCATTCATTATTGGTACTAGAAACGCCGGGGAATTTCTTCACGGCGGAGTTAAAATTCTTAAAGAGGGAGGCTCAGCCCTCGATGCTATTGAGGAAGCCACTAGGCTTGTAGAGATGAACCCAAACGACACATCAGTAGGTTTGGCGGGCATACCCAACATTCTGGGTGTGCAGGAGATGGACGCCAGCATCATGTGTGGAAAGACTATGGCTGCTGGAACAGTAGGCGCCTTGAAAGGCTATATACACCCAATCAGTGTAGCTAGAAAGGTGCTTGATCATGCGCCCCACGTTATGCTGGTGGGAGAGGGAGCCGCATTGTTCGCCAAGGTTATGGACTGCGAGAAAGGAGACCTCAACACGGATTTGAGCAGAAAGGTGTATGATACTTTTGTACGAGACGCTTTTGACCATGATGAGATAGACGAGAGCCAGCAGTGGGTGGTGAATTACGCGAAAAGCCAGAACCTGAGGGAATGGTATGATAAGCTCGCTGATGATCACCATGGAACAGTCAATATTATGGCGATGGATGAGAACGGGGACATAGCCAGCGCGGTTAGCACAAGCGGTACAGCGTTAAAGTTCCCAGGTAGACTGGGGGATAGCCCAATAATTGGTGCAGGCAATTACTGTGATAACCGGTATGGAGCCGCTGCATGCACAGGTAGAGGAGAACTTGCCATCAGAAACAGCACAGCTAGAACCATCATCCACTATATGGAGAATAGTCTGAGTGTCAAGGAGGCTGCTTTCAGGGCTATGAAGGATATTCATGAGTTGAACAGCTTTGGCGGCATGAACTGCATAGCTTTTGATGCAAAGGGTAACACTATCAGCGCTACAACCAACCCAAACCGTGAGAGCGTCCACTGGTACATGGATGTAAACAGTAAGGAACCCGAGAAAAGAATAGGAATAACGGTGAACAAGTAGCCATGTCAGCTCCCTACGATTTCAGACGAATAACCCCAAGCGTCTATGGGGACCGCCGCCCAGTTGAGGGTGAGACGGTTGCCCTTCTTCATGTTGCGTTTGAGGATCGTGGACTCAAGCTTATTGAGACCAAGAGTCGTGCCGTGAAACGGTATGAGATTCATGAGTTGATGATTACTGATGAGGATGCTGCGCCGGGAGGTGGAGCGGATAGGGTTCGTGCTATTGGTTTCTTTGAGATCACTGGGTCTGGTCTGATTGTCGTGGGGGATGAGGTCTATATCGAGGATCGATTACTCGGTAAGTTGGCCGGGTATGATCTCACACATATGCCCAATCATATGAATATAGTGGTTAAGGCTGAGAGCCTTTATGAGCCTGTTCTAAGAGTTGGTGACAGGATTAGGTTCAAGCCCAGTTAGCCTTTATCTGGTCCACCTAAACCATACACTAATTCTACTTTTTCTACTATACTGGAGTCGCCGTAGCACATTCTGAGGCTGCTGGGAAGTGGCTGGAAGCCGTTTTTCTCTAATATCTGGACACTGGATTTGTTTGCCTCGGGTACACCTACCCAGAGACTCTCGCCTATACGTTGATTCATCACAGAGTAGAGAAGGCTTTCAGCTACCTCTTCATAGCCTTTCTTTGCTATCCATGGTCCTATCTTGACCTGCCCCTTGGCGTCCTTAGCCATTATATAACCTACGAGTTCATCGTTGTTCCATGCTGTGAAGCATAGATCGGGGAAAAGCATGTAGACGTACTCTAGTATTTCTCTTCTGGGTGCCTTGAAGACAGATAAATCCAGCTCCGAGACCAATTCAATGTCTTCTTCGCGCATAGTAAGGCATGATGTCTCTGGATGTTTTTCTGCTACTCCAAGATATCTGAGGCTCCAGTACTCGTCCTTGAAGCCTAATCGATGATACAAAGATATAGCCGGCTGCACCCCATCGAGCCTGATAGCCTTGGTTCCTGTAGAGGCAAGGTAATTCATACAGTGCTCCATGAGATTGGCGCCTATTCCCATTCCACGGGTCTCGGGAAGCACAACTAGGTTTCCGATCCACGCTATATCCCCGTAATTTACTGAGGCTACCATGCCGAGGTCTCGTCCATCTTGTGAGGCGATGAAGCAGCCTTCTGGGCTGAAACTGATAATCCTGTCATAGTCCTTGGGGGTCATTCCCCAGCCAACCATATCCATGAGGTGCATGAAGAAGTCAAGGTTCTCTTTCTTCATTACGCGGAAATCCAACATGCAGAGAAGTAGTGTGATTCAGAGATAAATTAGTAATCCATGGAGTCAAGCGCCATCTGGAGTAAATCAGCGAAAAAAGCTTCTTCCAGGGGTTCTCCTTTCATGGCTCCTTGACATTCGTTGTCTATTCCGAAGAGGAAATAATCATCTTGTTTCTCCAGCCAGAAAGGATACATCCTGCACAATAATGCCCGGTTCTCATATATCCTGCACCCATCCCTAGAATAGAAAACACACTTACCATCCCGTTTACACATGATACCAGTGAAACCCCCCTCATCCCAGTCCTCATAGAAATCCTCAGCACCAGTTTCCTTGATCCTTTGGATGTCTTTGGGGAGAAGCAGTATCATTCTAGTTCGGTTATCAAGGTCTCCACAGCAGTCCCCACAACCTATACAGGTCCACGAGACATCAGCCGGATAATAGAACTCGACTACTTCGATTTTTCCATCTCGCTGATAATCCAAGGTGCCCCTGTAGTAGGTGGGTTCTTCCATATGGGTCGCCTATGCTAGGGCTTGTTTGACGGCTTCCTCAGCCAATACCTGAAGGGGATCAACCACAGGAACACTCAGGTCTCCATCATGAAGCACCAAGCTAACCTCAGTACAGCCACAGAGCACGGAGTCTGATCCAGCCTCGATAAGCTTAAGGGATACTCTGTGGAGGAGTTCTCCACCCGTCTCAAGGTCGCCGGTCTTGATGTACTTGTAGATGGCGTCCATAACGTCTCTCTGAGAAGATTCAGATGGCGTAACTATCTCTATTCCATGTTTAGCGTATGAGTCATGGTAGAGCTTGCTGGTTACAGTTCCATCTGATGCGAGCAAGCCAGCCTTCCGTACATCAGGATATTTCATTGCGATATACGCTGAACTCAGATTAATCATATGCAGTATGGGTATGCCTAGCTCTTTCTGCACCTCAGGGAGGAAATAATGAGCTGTATTACATGGAACAATAAGGAAATCAGCTCCAGCTTTTTCCAGTCTCTTACCGGTCTCCACCAGTACTGGTATTGGACTCGCACCAGTACCAAGAATCGCAGGAGTCCTATCAGGAACCTTGGAGTTACTATCAATGATCACATGAATATGATCCTGATCACGTTCAACTGGTGTCGCCCGTATTATTCTATAGAATAGGTCTGCAGTGGCTTCGGGACCCATGCCCCCGAGAATGCCTATTATCTTTTCACCCAATTCAATCATATCCATCATTGTTTCCCTGTTATTAGGCATTACCACTACCAAGATAATCCAGTATGGTGCCCATCTGCACCTTGGCCACCATTACCAAGTCCTCTTCGGTGATATTTTCATCCACGCCACCCATCGCATAGACCCTTGGACCATAGGATAGAGCAGGGATGCCTCGTTTTCTCCAGAACCTGCAGTCGGTTCCCCCAGAGGTGAAGCTATACAGGGGATTCGTGTCGGTTATCTCTTGATGGTTCTTGGCTAGCTTCCTCGTTATTCCAGCTTCAATGCTTGAGTAGGTTGCCTCTGTTACGATCTGGGGGGGTCTCGCCCAACTCACCTTTATACTGGGATCAACCTCGTGTATCTTTGCCTTGATCATCTGGGTTATCTCCTCAGGAGTAATACCCAAAGGCAATCTGGTATCCACTTTGACCTTGCAATAGGCGGGAACAATGTTATCCTCGCTCCCACCCTCAATAGTGCCAATGTTCACGGTCACCTCTTTGAGTACGTTTGCCATGGTCTCGGACTCATGCCCATATTGCTGCTTGTAGCCTTTCATGACTTCCTCCGTAAGCTGGAGAGTTTCAGGGGTAAGCCTAGCCGGGGTTCCTTGAAACTCAGCTACAAGTGGCAGAATCCTGACCATCTTCATTATCGCGTTCTCTCCCACATACCCAGCGAAGCTTCCATGAGCAGCCTTGCCCTTAGCCTCAAGCACTATACTAACCCGTGATTTCTCACCAATCCTCACCGTAAGCCCAGAAGGCTCACCGTTGAGCACAGCATCACCCATGACACTGGGATCATTATCAAGCAACCAAAGAGCACCCCATTCACCGCCAGTCTCCTCATCAGAGGTACCAGTGAAAGTCAACCGCCCACGATGCCCAGAACTGGCTATCTTAACAAAAGAGTACAATAACGCTGCAAGACCTCCCTTCATGTCCCCTGCTCCTCGCCCATAGATCCTTCCATCTTTTATTTCTCCCGAGTATGGGGGTATAGTCCATGGTTCTCCTACCTCGGCTGGGAATGTATCAAGATGCCCATTCAAAACCAGATGAGGCTCTCCCTCACCCACAGATGCCACTATGTTGGCGATTCCCGGCTTGGTGGTGATAATCCTTGACTCGATGCCATACTGAGACAGATATTCTTGTATGAATTCCGCTATCGCCGTGGTGTCTCCTGGTGGGTTATCGCTCGGAATTTGCAATAGCCTCTGGAGTAGTTTGGTGAGTTCTCCTTTCTCGTTAACACTGGATATCAGAGAATGCTTTGATGATGTCATAGGAATAAAGTGGGGTTAGTGGTTTTGACACTTACGGGTTGAGCTTCTTAACCAAGTTAGCCACACGTTCAGCCAACTTCTTACACTGCTCAACATCCTTTTCATCTGGGGAGCCAACAGACGCTGGTCCATAATGGTTCCCACGAGGACTACCCTGCACTATCATACCGTGAACTAGCATTGCTTCGAGAAGTGCTAGGATCGTTGTTTCTGAGCCTGAGTGAGTTCCTCCTGAGCTGCAGAAGGCGCCTCCAACTAGATGCGTCAGTTTTCCATGATATTTTATCGATTCATCTATGAAGCCTTTGATCTTCCCTGATGGCAAACCATAGTAAACAGGGGAACCGAGTATCAGTGCCTTGACGTTGAGAAGCTCATCTACAGATGCCTCATCCACCTTCTTGAGAACCGGCTCCATGCCGTTCTCTTCTATAGCCTTGGAGACAGCATACGCCATCTCCTCGGTGTTTCCTGTTCTGGAATCGTAGACAATTAATACCTTCAACAGATTCACTTCATCAGCTTCTTATCAGAATCTTCAACTGCATAGGCACCCATGATCTCGCCGTAATAGAGCATATGCATGTTCTTTCCCGGGTAAACATCGGACATAAGCTCATCAGGCAATACTCCCGGCGCTAGGTCGTCCTTGTAGATTATCTTGCACTCAAAATGGACTGGACATTCCTCTATATAGGGTGCATCTACGGTCTTGCCCTTCACGGCGGTGAATCCGAATTTCTCGAACTTGTCCATGTCGCGCCCAGACTTGGTGCCACATACCTCCAAAGCCTCAGACATTTCACCAGATGGCAGACAAACAGTGAAGCTATCTGACTCTTCCATTAGTTTGTAAGTATGCCTGCTATGCCTGACGGCGACAACAAAGACCGGTCTACTCCACATGGTACCGAGGAAACCCCATCCAATGGTCATGGTGTTAGGTTTCTTGTCTTTGCCTTCAGCTACAAGGAGTATTCCTTCTTTTCGCATCAGCTTGTTGGTCTCGACAACGTACCGGAATATATCAACTTCTTTTCTCATAGAATATCAGATAGGAGAATACAAATGCATGGTATAACAGTTTTCCATACTCAAAGTGTAAAAAAATAGAACAAACTTGGGTAACAGAACCGCCTTTTTTGATCATAATATCAGAGAAAACATGCTTCTAGAAGAGCCCCCTATACAGCTCACGTTTACACAGAAAATACGCCTTGAACTCTTTGGGATCACCCCCACAGAGAAGAAAAAACTGCCCGGTTGGAAAGGCGAACTACAGTTCTATGCTTTCAAATGCCCAGTCCATGGAGTGGTTGAGGATTATCCTCACGGATATAGACAGATATTAAGATGTAAAAGATGCCAAAGACCGGATTTTCAGGAATATTGATCTATATTATGGAGTAAAAACAGTCTTATACTGCAACAACGCTGGAACCACCAGAACACATCCAAAGGGTGATAAGATGTCTTTCACAGAAAAAATCGATGTACTAGACCTATTGATCAACATCCTTCGTGAACACGAAGAGAAACTCGACACCTTAGTGGAAAGACTGGAGATAGTAAGTCAGACTATCCAGAAAGACCCCACATTGAAGAGAAGCCTCCTAGAATACGATGTAAACGAATCACCACAGGATTTAGAGCCGGGAGTCCAGAATATCCTCGTCGTAGATGACGATGTAAACCTCGCAAGCACATTCAAACTGATACTTCAGAGTGTTGGTTTCCAAGTAGATACAGCCGCAACAGGACTACAGGCACTATACAAGGTGAACAGAACAGCCTTTGACCTAGTTATCCTAGACATGAACCTACCAGATATGCTGGGAGACGAGGTAGCGGAAAAGATCAAGGACACCCATGAAAACACCAACATCATCATGATCACAGGATACAGTAGTTTCAAGGACGGTCTAGATAAGGAAAAAGGTGGATTGGATATCAAAGAAGTGTTGATGAAACCCATCCCACCAGAAGACCTAGTGAGCATCACTAAAAAAGCGCTCAAGAAAGAGAACTAGATAATATATCCGCTTTCAACTTTCTCAAAATCTTTTACCATCTCAAGGTTTAACTCGGGTTCTATTTCCTGGAAATCTTCATGACTCAATTCTGCCCAAGGACCAGTCAAAGCTGCCTCAACCACATAATGGCTGCGTCCAAAATTATCCAGACAGATCTTATGAGTAAGACGTCTAACCTGACGCTCATCCGTATATCCAAACGTATGTAAGTACTCATGGACGAGTATGGCGAAAACATTTGATTTCTGCTTCAAGCTCACAACTGAGCCCAGTAACCTACGATTAATAACAATATCATTGGTACCCAAAGGATGAAACGCGCCAACCCGAATAGGCAAATTCCCAAGATACAGCATCAACCCTACCCTGTGCAAACCAAGAGAACGCTTAACAGCCCGCTTAACAAGCGAGAATATATCTCCATAACTGCGAGCCTTATCTAATTCAGCTGGTAGGGTCAGGAGTTCTCCTCCTAAACTGATTCGACTGATTTAACGTTTGGTATCTTTTTCTTGAGGTAGTTCTCGACGCCCCATTTGAGCGTCATCTGACTCATTGGACAGCCTGCGCATGCCCCTGTTAGTTTTACCTTGACGACACCATCGTCCGTAACATCAACTAGCTCAACATCGCCCCCATCCATCTGTAAGTGGGGTCTAACGTCTTCAAGTGCGGCTTGTACTTCAGCTTTCACAAGTATTCACTCCCTATTGGGGGTTTTCTGCGATATATAAGGGTTCACGGAAAGGTTTTTTATCCACTAAAACCGCGACCACTTTGTCTGTAGAATATTTCCATAGGAAACTGTTTTAAACCCGAATTGGACATAAAGGGCGTCAAGGTGTCAATTGTGACTGGTGACTATAAAACAAATTAGAGTATACTCACCCGGCAGTATCGCTAACCTTGGACCTGGATTCGATGTTTTCGGCATAGCCATAGAAGGAGTAGGAGATATAGTACTACTAAAAGAACAAGATGACCCAGGGATCAAGATAAGCATACAGGGAGTCGGGGCAGACAAAATACCCCTAGAACCAGAAAAGAACAGCTCTGGAGCAATACTGAAACATATCATAGAGAAACATGAGTTAGAGCACGGTTTCAAGGTAGAAATACGCAAAGGAATCCCACCCGGAACAGGCATGGGAAGCTCAGGAGCCTCAGCCAGCGCCACTGCTTTAGCTATAAACGAGATAATGAAACTTAATCTAAACAAAGAAGAATTAATTGAACTAGCCGCCTTGGGAGAAGGCGCTGTCGCCGGTGCTCCTCACGCTGATAATGTCTCTGCCAGTATTTTAGGGGGTTTCGTGATGATTAGTGAGAACTGGGAGTTCATACGGATGGATGCACCGAGAATCGGAATCGTTGTAGCAGTCCCAGATATCTACATAGAAAATAAAACAAAAGTAGCCAGAGAACTGCTACCGGAGAAGGTGCCACTGAAAGACGCTATTAGGAATATCAATTATGCGGCAAGAATGGCTGTAGCCATAGCCAAGAAAGACCCGGTACTATTCGGTAAAAATATCAACGACTACTTGATTGAACCATATCGAGCAGCAATGATCCCCAACTTCTGGGATGTAAAACAAGCAGCACTGGATACTGGAGCATATGGATGCAGCATCGCTGGAGGAGGACCAAGCCTATTCGCCGTAGGAGAGAACATCTACGAGATTGGAGACGCCATGAAGAAAGCCTTCAAGGATATAGACTGTCAACTATACTATACGCAACCCAGTAACCGTGGGGCGAGGGTGATCTAAATGACTGAATTCAAGTGTATACGATGTGGGCACACCAAGCCAGTAGACGATGTCTATGTTTGCAGTTGCGGAGGATTATACGAGGTACACCACAGCTTTGGTGATATCAGTCTCGACCAGTTTGATGGTAAGTTACGTGATATAGGGTCTCATTGGAGTAGTGGTGTCTGGAGGTATAAAGAACTCATTCACCCAGAAATCGACCTCAAATACATCGTGTCGAGACCAGAAGGAAACACGAACCTATACAAGCGCCAAAGAGTAGCGGAATACGCGGGAATACAAGAGCTATTCTTGAAGCACGAGGGGGAAAACCCATCTGGAAGCTTCAAAGACAGGGGTATGACTGTTGGAGTCTCTGTGGCTGTCAGCGAGGGAGCCTCAAAAGTAGCTTGCGCATCCACAGGCAATACCTCGGCATCAATGGCTGCCTATGCCGCCCAAGCAGGATTACAGGGTATCGTATTCATCCCAGAGGGGATGATAGCATACGGGAAACTAGCCCAGGCACTAGCATATGGAGCCCAAGTGATACAAATTAAGGGAAACTTTGACGATGCAATGGACCTAATCAAGAAAGGAGCAAAACGTCTCGGGTTCTACATTCTGAACTCCATCAACCCGTGGAGGATAGAGGGCCAGAAAAGCATCATATTTGAGATGCTTCAGCAGCGAAGATGGAATCCACCAGACTGGATAATTGTACCAGCTGGGAACCTGGGAAACACATCTGCTTTCGGGAAAGCACTGAGAGAACTAAAAGCTCTAGGTTTGATCGATAAAATGCCCAAGATCGCCTCAATCCAAGCAGAAGGAGCAAACCCATTCTATAAACTCTGGAACAGCGAGAAAAACCAATTAGAGCCGATGAAACCAGACACGATAGCCACCGCCATCAAGATAGGGAACCCTGTGAGTTGGGAGAAAGCACTCAGAAGCATCCGAGAAACGAATGGCATCGTAGAGCAGGTATCGGATAACGATATTATGGATGCCAAGGCTGTGATTGACGCAAGCGGAGTGGGCTGTGAGCCAGCATCAGCGGCATCAGTAGCAGGCGCCAAGAAACTCAGAGAGAAAGAAGTCATAGCTAGAGACGAGAACATAGTGTGTATTCTCACAGGGAACCTGATGAAAGACTCGGATACTACAGTCAAGTACCATCTCGGAGACCTTGAAAGCATCGATGCTAGACGCCGAAACAGGCCAATACAGGTAGAGCCTGATCTAAACAAGATTGAGGTCCTTCTTCAAACAACAAGAACATCTCCGACACTGGAGGTGAAGACGTTTGGAGTTTGAAGTTATCAAGCTCGGTGGAAGCATTCTCAAGGATCAAGAAACTTTCAAACGAGCAGCTGAGATAGTAGAAAAGGAGTTATCCAAAGAAATACTCCCTGTCTGTGTAGTCTCAGCGATGAAAGGAGTAACCGATAAGATAATTGGTGCCCTAAATCAGAGCCTATTAAACAAATCATACGAGCCAAGAAAATTCATTGAAGAATTATTCGAGGATCATCTCATCGCATTACCAAGTGGCGTTGAACCAGATGAGGTAGTTGAGGCAGAGTTCGAAAAACTCCTTCATGTATTATCATATGTGATGAGTAGCGGTGAGCTGAATGACTCGGTCTACGCCTACGCGGTGAGTAGGGGCGAGAATTTTTCCTCAAGAGTGTTGAGCCTCCACTTAGCCAGTAGAGGAATCAAAAACTCCTGCTTCTATGGAGAAGATTTGATGGCTACAGACGAGAACAAGCTCGAAGGAGCCGTAGAACATGAAAAAACTACGGAGCAGATCAACGCGGTACTAAAACCAGTGATAGAAACAGGCTATGTGCCCATAATAGCTGGCTTCGCGGGGAGAAGCATCAATGGAAGCATCACAATTCTAGGACGGGGCGGAACAGACGATACGGCTGTTAACATAGCCTATGGTCTCGGGGTAGCTCGTGCAGTAAAGTATGTGATGGAGAAAGGGATCATGAGCATTGACCCCAAGTTCATCACCATGCTCAGAGAAGAGCACCCAGAGATATACGCCCAGTTTTATGATCTACCAGATCCCCAGATAATACCATACTTGAGCTACGTCGAAGCCTCAGAGCTCCTAAGAGAGGAAAGAACCAAGGTAGTTCACTACAAGGTTCTTGATCCCTTGATGAAGGGCAAGATAGAGCTCCAGATAAAGAATTATTATGACGAGGAATCAGAGGGCACAATAATCGGGACAGTCGAGGAAGCCATCTACATCGATAATGAGCCCAGACCCAAGGCTATCAGCTACCAGAGAGGATTAGCTGGAGTACGATTCCTGCCCAGCCAAAGCATCACACCCACTGAGGTCTATGGCAAGGTATTCGACAAGCTTTCTGAGGAAGCAGTTGATGTAAGATACGTATCCACCTCAGGATATCAATTATCTTTCCTGATGCCCGAGGAAGACCAGAAAAAAGCCCTAGAGGCACTCAAGTCACTTGACATCGCCTACGAGGTAACCCCATTGAAGGGAAGAAAAGGCACCTTCAGCGTAGTAGGGAGCGAGATGAGGGGCATGAAGGGCTTCTTCAGCCGACTCACAGGAGTATTAGCCAGACACGGCGTCAACATCGAGCAAGCTACTCAGCCCAACAGCGAGAACATCATCAGGTTCAGCATCGACGATGATGATCTACCCATGGCGGTGGCAGCTGTCTACAACGAGTTTTTCAAAGGAGGAGAGAAACAATGAACAAGAAAAAAGCAGTAATAATTGGAGCAACAGGGGCAGCCGGACAGAACATAGTAGAGTTCACCGCCCAGCACCCATGGTTCGAGATAGCATGCCTATCAGCATCAGAACGCAGTCATAACAAGAGCTACAGGGAAGCCACAGAGGCAGCGCCATTCTTCAGGACAATGCCTCCTGAGGAGGTTATGGAGATGAAGGTAATTGGAGCCGATCATGTTGACCCAAGGGACTATGATGTGGCTTTCAGCACCTTGCCTTCAGAGGTAGCCAAGATACAGGAAGCCAAGTTCGCGAAACACATCCCAGTCATCAGCACAGCAGCAGCATACCGCTATGAGCCTGATACGCCCGTTCTTCTCCCAGATGTGAACCCAACTCATATTGAGATGATTAAGCAACAACAAGAAAACCGGGGCTGGAACGGATATGTTGTGCCAGGACCTAACTGCACCACTATCGGATTAGTGACCTCACTGAAGCCTCTCTTGGATATCTATGGCGTTGATGTTGTGAGCATGGTTAGCATGCAGAGCCTCTCAGGAGCCGGCGAAAAAGGGCTTCGAACAAACTCAGAGTACCGAATAAACGCATTGAAGAATGTTATCCCGTTGATCGAGGGAGAGGAAGGCAAAGTGGTTAAGGAGACCAATAAGATTCTGGGAAAAATAATCGACGGAAAACTGGTTGACTCCAATATCAATCTCCACGCAACATGCACAAGAATCGATGTAGAGATAGTTCACACTGAAGCAGTTCACTTAGGACTAGGCAAACCAGCCTCCATCGATGAGATAAGCGAGACCCTCAACAGCTACAAGTCTGAGGCACAGAAGCTAAAGCTACCATCAGTAGCAGAACAACCAATAATCGTCTTGGACGGAGATGAACCCCAGCCAAAGAAACACGGAAAATACCCCAAGATGGTAACACTTGTAGGTAGGCTCAGGGAGAACACTCTCTTTGAGAATGGTGTAAGCTATGTGCTAACCAGTGATAACCTTGAGAAAGGAGCAGGGGGAGGAGCAGTACTATCAGCAGAGTATCTAAAAGTAAAAGGACTCCTCTAGACCTCATTTTCTAATCTACTTATCCACGGATTTTTAAACTCACACTAAACACTACTTGTGATAGAATTGAAAGAGTTTAGTCTAGTCGCCACAGGCGACTCGCTTATCACACTCAAACAACAGGTTCACAGTGAGCCAGAGTTTATTCGTCTTACACGATTAATCCGTGAAGCCGATTGTGCCTTCACAAACTTGGAGATGAACCTCCATGATTATGGTCCAGACTGTTATCCAGCGGCGGAATGTGGGGGAACCTATACCAGAGCTGAGCCAGAGATACTGGAGGAGCTTCTATGGATGGGTTTCGATATCTTCAGCAATGCCAACAACCACAGCCTTGACTACATGTATGGTGGGTTATTTGATACCATAGGGCATCTGGAATCCTATAATGTTCCCCACGCTGGAACAGGAATAAACCTAGCAAAAGCACGAGCCCCATGCTATAAGGATACAGCTAAGGGCAGGGTAGCGTTGATTAGTGCATGCAGTTCCTTCGCCAACTTTGGGAGAGCCGGTGACCAGAGAAGGGATATGAAGGGAAGACCGGGGCTCAACCCATTGCGTTATTTGAAATGGTATGAGGCTAAGCATGAGACTATTGAGAAGCTTATGCAGATTGAGAAGGAGTTGAGTCTACCAGAGGTTTTGCAGGCAGAGGATTCGTATCACTTCATGAATACAAAGTATATTGAAGGAGACAACCCGGGACTGCATACCCAGCCTCACCCAGAGGATATGAAGGGAAACCTTGAAGCTATTAGGGGTGCCTCAAAGCAAGCCGACTGGGTGCTTTTCACGCTCCACGCTCATGAAGGTAGACCCCATGATAGTGAGCAGCCTGCTGAGTTTATGGAGGATTTCGCCCGTGCAGCTATTGATGAGGGGGCTCATTGCTTCATCGGTCATGGTCATCACGCTATGCGTGGGATAGAGATCAGGGAGGGTAAGCCTATTTTCTATAGTCTTGGGAACTTTATCTTCCAAAATGAGACAGTCTACAAGATGCCCGCTGACTTCTACGAGCGGTATAATCTTGATCCATATAGTGGTGTGGTCTCTGATGCCTATGATTCAAGACAGATTGCGGAGCCAAAACCGGGAAGACGAACCCACAAGTGGTTCACAGAAGACGAGAAGTACTGGATCAGTGTACTTCCCAGAATGGAATTCAAGGGCGATGAGCTTAGCGAGTTGCGTCTCTTCCCTGTGGAGCTTGGGATGAATAAACCGCGTAGTCAACGTGGTAGACCTATGCTTGCGGATGAGAAGTATGGGAAGAAGATTCTTGGGATCAGTAAGAAGCTATCTGAGCCCTATGGGACTGAGATTAAGATACGGGATAATGTAGGTATAGTCCAGCTATAACAGGTCTGAGCCATGTTTGTCCCGGTGTGGGACAACAAATCCTTTTGAAGAGGAAAGATGGTGGTTAGCTGGGAATGGTGTTCACCTGTCCAACCGGTGATTCAGCCCACCTTCCCCCAACCTATCTTTTTGGATTATCTTTTATTTCTAAACCCCAGTTTGTACTATGTGAATATTTTGAGTCTCAATGCAGATATGGTGCTGATCAATGGTAAGATCATCACAGTAGACCCAGATGATAGTATTGTTGAAGCCGTTGCGATATGTGATAACAAGATAATGGCGGTTGGCTCAACTGAGGACATCAAGAAGCTAGCGGGTCCAGAGACCAATGTGATAGAGCTTGAGGGAAGGACAGTGATGCCCGGGATCATTGATAGCCACACTCACCCCAGCCATATCAGCTTCAAGTTTATGGAAGTTGATTGCAGGGCACCACCAATCAAGTCTATCTCTGAGATACTGGAGCTGGTCAAGGCTAAGGCAGAGGAGCTTGGTCCCGGGAAATGGGTGAGAGGAGTGGCGTTCAATGATTCCAAGCTTGTGGAGAAGAGGCATATTACCAGATGGGAGCTAGATAGGGTCTCACCGGATAATCCAGTACTGATTGTCTCGGATACAGGGCATCAGTCTCTTTCCAATAGTTTGGCGCTGGAGATTGCAGGGGTTACCAAGGACACCCCAGATCCACTTGGAGGGGAAATTGAACATGATGATAATGGTATCCCTACTGGTCTCTTGTATGAGAACGCTGTTGGGTTGGTGAGGCAGCATGTCCCAGAATATACTGTTGAGGAGTTGAAGAATGGCTACAAGATGACTGTAGAGCAGCTTGCCAGCTGGGGTATAACATCGACCCATAACGCAAGCAGCCGCATGAATGGGATACGTGCATACAAGCAGCTCCTTGAGGGAGGGACGAGAAAGGTCAGGATGAGCCTCATGGTGAGTGTCAACCGTGATAAGCCGGGGGATGTCCTTGATGCTTTAGTGCTCGGGGGTATTGAGAGTGGTTTCGGTGATGACTGGATCAAAGTTATTTCTGTGAAGATCATGGGGGATGGCTCTGGAGCAGGTGGAACCTGTTGTGTATATGAGCCTCAGAACCGGGGACCTAGAGGATTGGGACTGTGGATGACTGAGCCTGAGGAGGTTGAGAGGCTTACTAGGAAGGCGCATAATGCTGGGCTCAGGGTTAGTATTCATAGTATTGGTGATAGGGGTGTCGATATGGCGCTTGATGCTATTGAGAAGGCTCAGAAGGCCAACCCGATACCAGATATGAGGCACAGATTAGAGCACAACAGCTGCAGTCCATTGAAATCGCTTAAACGAATCAAGGAACTTGGCGTCACACCAAGCAGCAGTATCGGGTACATGTATGGACTCGGAGACCAGTACGCCGAGAACTTTGGTCCAGAACGGGCTCGTTGGCTTCACCCGCACAAGACCATGAAGGAGATGGGTATTATCGCTGGCGGAAACAGCGACTGCCCAGTGACTTACTATAGTCCTTTTGTCCAGATGTATGCTGCGGTTACTAGGAAGAGTAGTAGTGGGCATGTTGTTGGACCAGAGGAGGCTATCAGTGTCATGGATACCATCAGAGTCTATACTTGGAATGGGGCTTATCTTGGCAAGGACGAGGATAAGCTGGGTAGCCTTGAGCCGGGAAAACTGGCTGATCTTATAGTGGTTGACAGGGACATCTTGACAATTGACCCAGAGGAGATCAAAGATATTCAGGTACTGAAAACAATCGTAGACGGTAAAATAGTCTACGAAAAAAAATTTAGAACTCTGGTTTAGGTTTCCCCTTTTTCTTATCATATGCTGCTTTTACAAAGCCATAGTAGGGTGGGCTGGGGTTCCATGGTCTTGATTTGAACTCTGGATGGAACTGGGTCGCCAAGAAGAAGTACTTGTCAGGAAGCTCCAGTATCTCTTTGAGTTTCTTCTCCTTACTCACAGCGGTATATTTTGCTCCGGCTTTTTCGAGAGACTCATAGTATTCTTGGTTTACTTCCCAGCGGTGCCTGTGGCGCTCTTTGATCTCAGTAGACCCATATAAATGAGCAGCTAAGCTTTCCGGTTCTACATCTACCTTGTTGGCGCCTAGTCTCATTGTGCCGCCCAGTTCACTGATCTTTTTCTGTTCAGGAAGAAGATCGATCACAGGGTGAGGTGTCTCGGGGACACACTCCGTGCTGTGGGCTCCTTCAAGCCCAGTCATGTTACGAGCATACTCTATTGTGGCAAGTTGGAAACCATAGCAGATGCCTAGGAATGGTGTGTCTTGTGTTCTTGCCCTGTTGATGGCTATGATCTTTCCTTCTGCGCCTCGTAATCCAAAGCCTCCGGGTACAAGGACCCCATCGTACTCATCCAGAATCTTGGTTTTCTCTAGGTCGTCCTCAAATACCTCGGTCTCGATCCAGTCGATCTCGACCTTGCAGCCTGCTTTGGCTGCGCTGTGTCTTAGTGCCTCGTTGACGCTGACGTAGCAGTCTGCTAGTTCTGCGTATTTTCCGCACATGGCGATCTTGACTACATCGGTTGGTTCTTTGTAGGTCTTGACCATCTCGTTCCACTCGGTCCAATCTGGTTTGGTTTTCCCCAATCCAAGATACTCACAGATGACAGCGCCCATACCCTGATCCTCTAGCTCTAATGGGAGTTCGTAGAGGGTGGGAACGTTGATGCTGCTGAATACTGCTCGGGTTTCTACGCTACATGTATTGGCTATTTTGACCCTGTGCTCGTTGTCCAGTCTACCGAATTCTGTTCTAGCGGCGATGATATCTGGTTGAAGCCCAATGGCTCTTAGCTCTTTTACGCTGTGTTGAGTGGGTTTCGTCTTGGGTTCTCCCACCGCGTTCAGGACCGGTACCAGTGTGAGGTGTACAAAGAGTGTGTCGATTCTTTTTTCTTCGTTCTTGAGCTGCCTGATGGCTTCTAGGAAGGGAAGTCCTTCGATGTCGCCTACAGTGCCTCCTATCTCAACGAGTACTATGTCTGCTTTGCTGGTCTCGGCTACCTGTCTGATTCTATGCTGGATCTCGTCTGTGACATGGGGTACTATCTGGACACATCGTCCAAGGTAGCCTCCTTCTCGTTCTTTCTTGACTACCTCTTGGTATACCTGTCCACTGGTTACATTGTTGAGTCTACTGAAGGGTCCCTCAAGGAACCGTTCATAGGTTCCTAGGTCCATGTCTGCCTCGTAGCCGTCGTCGAGTACGAATACCTCGCCGTGGATGTAGGGGTTCATGGTGCCTGCGTCCACGTTGAGGTATGGGTCGCATTTGATGGCTGATACTTTGTATCCTCGAACTTCCAGCATTTTTCCGATGCTGCAGGTGACTAGTCCCTTACCGAGTCCGCTTAGGACTCCACCGGTTATGAAAATATATTTAGTCAAGCTCTTTGACCTGCCGATAATATCGGTGTTCACTCAATTGAGGCGTATAAATGATTCGGAAACGACAAAACGTCGATATTTTCTTTTTTTATATGGGTTTTTATCAATTATTTAGACTGGTTTTCGTATGATTGGTATTTTTTAGGAGATTGTGTTATTCTTACTTTTTTGAGTTAGCGGGAAACAGTAATTTTGATACAGAGGATATGCGCACAAGAACCACCTAGACGATTGTGTAATGATTACCCGGTTAAAATGTACGATTTTGCATACATTGAGATCGGAACTGGGTTGTTCTGGGGGGGGCTTTCATTGAATGGATTGGTTTTGCGGTTTTTCCGCGTTACCCCCCCTCCCCTATTTGGAGTAATTTAGCTCAGGAATATTTGCATCCGTGGTGACGTTCAGGTGTAGTTCCTTTAGGGGTTTCTCGCATCCCGGGTCCATGAGGTGGGTGCTATGCATTTCACAGTTTTCAAGTAGCGGTAGTGCCTTGATGCATTCGTCTGCATTGGGGTTGAATACTGCGCTGACAGCGAGGGCGTCCAGCACTTCTTTGACGTCCAGTGATGGCTCTGGGTTGCTCATTTGTTTCTTTAGGTTCATTATGCCCTCGATGATGATTGGACTCAATACATCAATCTCGTCTGGAATACCTGCTAGGGTCTTTACAGCGTTTAGTAGAGCAGCTGATTCACTCTGAAGTATGCTGCTTAATTTACCGGTTATCATTATGGGTTTATCTTTTTTCAATATCTCTATGGCTGCACCTGTGTAGAGCCCATTATTGCCTTTTGTAGGGTCTTTCATCGAGTCTTGCATGGCTTGGTTAGCTGCTACTGCTACTTTTCGATCCTCGGGCTTGACACCTACCCTTCTCATTATTTTCTCCATTCTTTCGAGGGTATCATAAGTGGTGTTTCCCTCAATGAATTCACGCCTGTACTTGTAGTAGCGGCGGACTATCTCCTGTCTGCAAGCTATCTGGATTACTTCATCCTTGATGATTCCCTGATTAGCCATGTTCACCCCCATGTCTGTGGGGGATTTTATCTCGGTCATAGGGTCACCGGGGGGAACCATTTTCTCGATAATCCTTTTCATTATGGCAAAGTTTTCAACATCCCTGTTGTAGTTGGTGGCTTCAACGCCATGGGCTTCCATGTGCCATGGATCGAGACAGTTAAAGTCACCTAGGTCTGCTGTGGCTGCCTCATAGGCTATGTTAACTGGATGGTCTACTGGTAGATCCCATATTGGGAAGGTCTCGAATTTGGCGAAGCCGCTCATGACTCCCTTTTGGCGGTCGTGGTAGATCTGGCTCATGGCGAAGCTCATCTTGCCGCTGCCGGGACCGGGTGCAGTAACTACTACTATTTTCTTTGATGTGGGCACGTAATCTGATTTTCCATATCCCTCATCGCTTACAACCCGCTCTATATTGTCCAGATAGTTGTCTATCTCGAATCCGAAGAAAACGTGAATACCCCTGTTTTCCAGTCGTCGTTTGAACCTCGTTGCTGCTTTTTCATCGTTGTATCGGTTGATGACTACCGCGGATACATCGAGTCCCAGTTGGCGGAGATCGTTGATGTCTTTGAGTATCTGGTCCTCGTAGGTTAGACCAAAGTCTCTGCGTATCTTCCTGCCTTCAATGTCCTTGGCACTGATGCAGTGGATTATCTCAAGGTTATCACCTAGTTTAAGTAGCATCTGTATCTTGGTGTCTAGCTTGAATCCCGAGAGTACTCTGGAGGCATGGTGGTCGTATCTTAGTTTTCCTCCGAATTCCAGGTAGAGTTTGTCGTAATGGCTGACACGCTCTAGGATTCGTTTGATCTGTGCCTCAAGATATTTCTCCGTGTCAAAGCCAATTTGTCGATTCATAGCGTTTCCTCTTTCAAACCTACACTTCCATACAGGATTGAGTCATTATAATGAACGGAAAAGAGGTTAATGTTGTGTATAAAATCTTCCTTCGCCATCAGAGAAGGCTATTCAAAGTCATCTCTTGAGGCTTTTCTATCCCCATGAGCTTCAATATTGTAGAGGCTATGTTGATTAGACCCAAGTTCTCTTGAAGTTTGATGCATCTATACTCTGGCTCACTAGATATGAGGATGAACGGTACTGGGTTCAACCCGTGACTTGGGTTAGGGGAACCATCAGGATAAAACATGGTCTCGATGTTTCCGTGATCACCAGTCACCATGACCAAATATCCATTAGCTAATCCAGCCTCAACCACTTTTCCCAAACACTCATCCACAACTGCGGCAGCCTTGATACCTGCCTCCAGATTTGCACTATGACCGACAAGGTCACCGTTAGCATAGTTTACCAAGATGAAGTCGTAAAACTGTCTATTGATCTCAAGTACTAGGCGGTCAGTGATACCGTAGGCGCTCATCTCGGGTTTATCCTCGTAACTGGGCACCTTGGGGCTTGGCACCAGTATCCGGTCCTCGCCTAAGTAGGGCGTCTCGATTTGGCTGTTGAAGAAGAATGTGACGTGTGCGTATTTTTCTGTCTCGGCTATCCTGAGTTGATGAAGCCCATTCTCGGATAGAGTTTTCCCGAGGTTGTTGGTTATCTTTCTCTGGGGAAATACCGCCGGGAGATCGAGTTGTTGGTCGTAGACGCTCATACAAACAAAGTGGAGATCAGGCGTCTTTTTGCGTTTAAAGTGCTTGAATCCGGGTTGTGTCAATGCATATGTAATCTGCCTGGCTCTATCGCTGCGGAAATTCCAGAAAATGAATGCATCCCCATCATCAACAGTGGCAATAGGCGAACCATCCTCGGTGGTTAACACGATAGGCTCGACATAGTAATCAGTTAGATCAGGGTTACCCTTGTATTGGTCTTCCAATGCCTCGAAGGGACTCTTTGCCTTGATACCTTCTCCGAGAGTCAACAAGTCGTAGGCTTTCAGTGTTCGATCCCAGTTGGTATCACGGTCCATAGCATAGTAACGCCCCACCAGTGAGGCGTATTTCCCGACTCCTTTGGAGTTCATCACATGCTGGGTCTCGTATAGGAAATCAATGGCGCTCCTTTCAGGCACATCTCGTCCATCAAGGAAACAATGGACAAAGACATCTTCCAGCTTGTTTCTTTGGGCTATCTCAAGTAATGCGTGGAGGTGATGAGTTGTACCATGAATACCCTGATCGCTGAATAACCCAGCAAGGTGAAGCTTTCCTCCGGTTTCTCTTAAATAATCTACAGTATCCTCAAATGGCTTCCGCTGATAAAAACTAGAATCATTTATGGCTCGGTTGATCTCCTCCAAGGGTTGCCAGACTACTCTTCCAGCCCCCATGGTTAGGTGCCCGGGTTCGCTGCCTCCCTGTGTTCCCTCGGGGAGTCCAACGGCGTTTCCGGTGCATTTCAGTGTGGTCCATGGATATTCTTTCATATATCTATCATTATTTGGTGTCTCTGCGAGGTAGGCTGCGTTTCCCTTGGTCTCTGTTGTGTAACCCCAGCCATCTCTCACGACTAGTATGATTCTGCGTTTTACCATATACGCTTGAATCTGCATTCTCGGCGCTTAACCTTGTTGGTTAACGGCGTAGCAGGTTGAGTAAGAGGGAGAGTATCGAGATGAATATGAGTATTGGGCTTGTGGTAAATGTGAATCCGTCGCTGCGGTAGACCCAGAGTATCCACCATGGAATACGGTCTACGTCGGGGATAATCCTCGTGATATATGGCAAGGCGACGAAGATTATTCCAAGTAATATTAGTACCCAGCCCATGGATTGAAACGGAGTATACTCATCCATTATCAGTCAACACTGTATGATCCTTGGCAGCGTAAATTATTTAATACGGTAACCCTGTTCTGAGTTGAGTTCTATGAGAATGGTCTTGATGGGTCCCCCGGGATCGGGAAAAGGAACTAGGGCACACATTATCTCTGATCTCTACGGTATCCCAGTGGTAACGACTGGCGATATGCTCAGGGAAGCGGTTAGAGACGCGACAGAGTATGGGAAGATCGCCAAGGATTACATGGATCGAGGCGACTTGGTTCCAGACAAGATCGTAAATGGTATAGTCAGGGAGCGTATGATGAAGCCTGATGTGCAGGATGGTTTCATTCTTGATGGTTTCCCACGGAGCAAGACACAGGCAGAGGCATTGGACCAGATACTTGATGATTTTGGGATAGAACTCACCCACGTATTATTCGTAGTATTGTCGGATGAAGTGATTATTAAGAGGCTCAGTAAACGCAGGAGCTGCCCCAAATGCGGAGCAGTATACCACTTGGAATCAGCGCCACCAAAAAATAAAGGAGTCTGCGATTCCTGTGGAGCAGTGCTGATACAACGAGATGATGATAAAGAAGAGGTAATCCAGCACCGGCTTGAGGTCTACAGGGAGCAGACAATGCCACTGCTGGAAAGGTACGGCAACAGGGGTCTGATCGTAGAGACCTCAGGCGAGGTAGCCATGGATGAACTCAGTGCGTACCTCAAGGAACTCTTAGGCTAGGTCTTGTAGCCTATCATCCTGAGAAAGCTTTTTCTCCACTCTACGCCTTCCTCGTCTTCCAGCCCTTTGGGTTTGTTTCCATCGATTACTCCTAGAATTCCTCTTCCTTGCTCGCTTTCTACTACAACAACCTGTAGTGGGTTGGCTGTGGCTGCGTATATTGTGCATACCTCGGGTACGGCTTTCAGTTGTGTTAATACGTTGATGGGATAGGCTCCCCGCATCACTATGTTGAAGCTGTGGCCGCAACCCAGTTTGAGTGCGTTCTCGGATGCAACCTTCTTCAACTCCTCATCGTTGCCATCGAACCGTACAAGGCAGTCTCCTGATGCTTCGCAGAAGGCTAATCCGAATTTTATGCCTGCTGCGCTGCTTGCCAGTGCCTCGTATATGTCTTCTACGGTCTTGATGAAGTGGCTTTGCCCTAGGATGAGGTTAGATTCCTCGGGTATGGTCAAGTCAACGAGTTTTAGTTCCATATCAATCAAGGATTGATCATGGGGAGCAGGTATAAATTGATTCCATTAGTACGACGTATATATCAGGACTGATCTGGATTAAACGTGAAAGACAACAACGCCACACCACCCGATGATTTCGGGGAAAACATAGCAGGCTGGCATAATCTGCTGGGGTGGGGAGATGGGGAGGACAGTGTCGCCCCATATGTACCTACGCCTATGGGTCTGGTGAAGACCATGCTTGAGATGGTTGAGGCTGGTCCAGGGGATACCGTGATTGATCTTGGGTGTGGCGATGGACGATTCTTGTTGATGGCGGTCGAGGAGTTTAATGTAGACCGCGCCATAGGATATGAGTTGAACAAGCATCTGGTGGAGACCGCCCAGAGCAATATCCAAGACAAGGAATTAGAGGATAAGATCGATGTTGTAAACGTTAACTTCATGGAAGCCAACCTGAGCCCTGCAACTATAGTGACATTGTATCTTACTACCACTGGGAACGCGAAGCTGAAGCCAAAGTTTATTGATGAACTCAGAGACGGGACACGGATAATCAGTCATGATTTCCCCATCATGGACTGGGTTACAACATCACCTGATAATAAGGCCATCAAGGTGGGTACCCACAAGATATTCAGTTACAAGATGCCTGAAGCTTATACAACCAAGATAGAAGAACCTGAGAAAACACCAGACTCCAGATGGAACAGAATAAAGAAAATATTGGACCGATTATAGAAGGAGCTAGTCCTTCCAGAGCCCAAGTACCAAGGCGATAATAGCCATTCTTGCATAGATGCCGTGTTTTACCTGTCTGAAGTACCATGCGTTGGGCAAGTCATCTACATCTGTGGTGATCTCGTTGACCCTCGGCAAGGGATGCATGATTACCACGTTCTTCTTGCCGATATCCACGATCATCTTCCGGTCCATGATGTAGCTGTCCTTGACCTTGTCATACTCCTCCTGTGAGGCGAATCGCTCACGCTGGACACGAGTCATGTAGACGACATCCAGCTTGGGCATAGTCGAGGGTAGATCACTTACCTCAACTACTTTGATCTTGTCCTTGACCTCCGCGATAACCTCGGGCTTCATCTTCAACACATCGGGCGCGATACAATACACAGTAACATCATAGTGCCTCAACGCCTTCAACAAGCTGTGAACAGTCCTGCCGTTCTTCAGGTCGCCTACCATGCCGATGGTCAAGCCATCGATCTTACCCTTGGCGTATCTGATACAGTGGAGGTCCAGCATAGTCTGTGTAGGGTGCTCCCAAGTACCACTACCTCCATTTAGGTAGGGGACCTTGGCTACTTTCTTAGCCCTGAGCGCCGCATTATTATCTGGATGCCTCATGGCGATGACATCAACATAGTTGCTGATTGTGCTGATGGTATCCTCGAATGTCTCGCCCTTTTTTGCGCTACTAGTTAAAGGGTCAGCCACTGTTGTGACTGAACCGCCTAGCCTCATCATGGCGGTCTCGAAGCTGAGCCTTGTCCTTGTACTTGGCTCGAAGAACATACTGCCTAGGACCATGCCTTTAGCCAAGTCACAGCCTGTATTTTCGAGTTCAACCATCTTGTCGGCTACGCTAAGGATATAGTCGAGTTCCTCTCGGCTGTAATCCATCATACTAATGAAATGTTTGTCTTTGAAATCTGATGCTTTAACCAAGCTTCACACCGTATCCTAGAGTAGCACAAGTATACTATATTTCCTTTACCATTTTTCGATCATGATCTTGTAAAATATCCTACAATAGGTGAGTTTATGGAATAGAAATCTACAAGAATAAAATAGATAAACCGTGACCACTGCACGAGCACTATTTGCGGATACAGAAGACACCAGACCTCCATAGCTGGAAAAAGATAGGAAACATGCAGACAGCCCTAGGCAAAGAATTCACGCTATACGAGTCGCCTGATGGTAAGAAAATAGCTCAGGTTGATGCTGGTATGCTTATTCACCTGATTATTCAGGACGGCAAACCAGTGTATATGAGCCCGAAAGTGATTGATGCATTGAAACGTGTGGCTGAAGTCAGGAGATATCTCAAGGATAAGGCTCAGCGACCCGAACTCTAATCTGGATATATTCCGATCTCTTGCAGGAAATCTTTGAGGCTTTCCGTCAGTTCATAGTCTTTTAGCTGTTCTCGGGTCACCCAGACTGCGTTCAAAGCATCATCCATAGGCGTCAATACACCACTCAATGGGATAGCTAAATACTGGATTATTATAAAGTGGTAAAACACCTCACCAGCCTCATCATACTCGATCTTATCCACAACCCCAAGCCTCTCCCCAATCTCAACAACGAGTCCCGTCTCCTCCAACGCCTCACGCTGGGCAGCATCAGCCGCTCGCTCACCCACTTCGATCAATCCACCGGGAACCGACCATAAACCCCTGTCTGGATTGGCTGCCCGTTTAATGAGCAGATACTCGTCTTCTTGTTGTATCAGTACGCCCACACCGATGATCGGTCTATCAGGGTATTCACGCTTGGGACCCATACTGAATATCCGGTCCCATATGGGTATAAGGCTAGTCCTGAGCCAGTTCTTGGTTGGCTAGCTCCATATGGACGAACCTGCTCATGGGGGTACTTGCGCTACTAGCAGGATACAGCTCAGGAAGCACCTTGACCCAGATGGGAAACCTGCACTTCAAAGCAGTACCCTTAATGATAGCCTCACCAGGAGGCAAGTCACCGATGAGATCAGCGAACTCGTTCCCCATGATCTCAGCGACCCTCGCCTTATCAACATCCTCCAAGCCATGACAAATAATATTATTAGCACACTGAGTAACCACAGTCTTCTCAACCGTACTCAAACGCTGGGTTACCGCCCAGAGCCCTACACCGTTACGTCCCCCATTTGTAGCTATCTCCTTGATAACCCCCAGTAGCTTACCTCGTGTCTCTTTGTCGCCTAACTCAAAGACACCGCGCTGGGGCGCGTAATACATGGCTTCTTCTAATACGATGATACACCCGAATTTGCGGTTCTCAAGGGCTTCACTGAATATTTTCCGTAGTACTTGTGAGACTACCAGGTGTTTCTGGGTCCAAGTATCCTTTCCCTGACTGAGATCCATTATCACCACATGGCGATCCTTCAACAAGTCAACAGGGTCTAGGGGCACCATATCCCCCTCAGGGATTAATTTACTATTGCCTACAGCGTTGATAACCTGCTGCCTGTAGCTCTCGAACTCTTCTTCTTTCTTGTTGAAGCCGAGCTTGTCTGATTTCACCCATGTTACTGCTTGTCTTAGATTCTGCTTGGTAACATTCGCGGACTGGGCATAGAGTATTTTCAATGCATGGGTCAGTATCTTGCTGTTCCACCAAGTCTTCTGCCAACCAAACTCGCCGATATAATCTTCCCAAGGGATAGCCCCCGGCTGGAAGAAACGGCTCCAAGGAACCTTCAACGTCTTCTCTGGTCCAAGATGCTCCATCAAGCTATTGTATTCTCCATCCTTGTCAACAATGAAGAAACGGACAGGAGGACTAGCGTTGGCTGCTCTGCTAATCATGGACACAGTGGTAGTAGTCTTTCCAGTGCCCACTGCGCCACAGATGAGGCAAGACTGCCGTATCAAGCTGTAAAGCCCTATCTCTACATCGAGATCGGTGCTGGGATCATTGCCAAGTAGAATCCTCCAGTCTCCACTGGGCTTGGTAAACCGTGCGATAACATCCCGTTCGGCCAGAAAAACAGGGGTATTAGGCGTCAAAGGATACCTGAGGGGTCTGAGACTTCCCCCATTATCCAGCCAACCCCACTGATATGCAATCGCATGAAGAGTACTATCCTCAATATCCCCGAGAATCCTGCCCTCCCTGAGCATGGCTTCCTCGTATTCCCTGACCCGTTTATGGGGAAATACCCGGGTAACCTGATAGACTACTGGTTGCCCATTCTTGGGATGCTCAATATAGACTAGGTTGCCTTTAGCAAGCTCCAGACTCCTCAACATCAGAATAGTAATTTCATTGATACCGTACTCGCCGCTACTGCTGTAGGTGTGCCCTACCTTTATGCTCCCATCCAGTTTCCTTCCCCCCAGAAAGGCGCAAGCTGAGAAATCTCACCGCTAACCCGCCCAACTCTACTCAAAGCCTCGCTATAGACATCGGCTATGAAACGTTTCGAGACCTTGACCTCCTCATCAGCCTTCACAATAGGCAATGGTAACCCGTTCCAGTAACTAGTCGCGTAGCAGTAGTTGGCTACCTCGTCCAGTTCATCCAAGCAATATGCTGGTAGATCGATCCTGATAGGCGGAGTCTGCCACTCCTTACTGATCCTTAGATAGCTGCTATAGATGGGTGCCTCTATGGCGTCCATGATTGGGCTGCAACGAGTCGCCATCCTGAGCCCTGTCTTGGGGCTGAACACCTCAGTACGCTCACCAGCCTCCAAAGCATGCAACATGATGAAGCTATCAGTATACTCTGTCTCCCGTTCGAGCCCCAAGAAATGAACAAGATGACGAGCAGTTGGTCTTTTCACAACCCCAGCCACAACGATATCCAGCTTGTGGCACATCCTGAGCAATCGATTAACAGCATCTATCAGACGTTGTCTATCTGCTTCTTCCCCAACCTTTGCCCACCAGTTACTGAAGGCAAGGGGACCATCAATGAACACCACCTCGACATCAGGATAATGCTCAATATAACCACAAGCAGTCTCATAGAGCATCGCCTCCCGCCTAATATCAACAAGGCTTCGGAAATGACTCATAGAGTCTCCATAGGGCTGGCTCAGGGATTCTGGTTGTAAGAAGAACCGCCTACCATAGGGAAACCCATAGGCAAGCGCCCCTAACACGGCGTACTGCATTGACGCTAGAGGAACTATCTGGCTGCCAGCATCTACCCCAAGTACTTGGACGTATTCTTCTACTTTTTTGAGAGGCGTTATCTCTAGTTCTTTTCTGACGGTCTCTGCTATCCTGTTGATCTTGGGTGTCTCGTTGAATACGTTCTCTGTGATCTCTGATAGTATGAGGTTTCTTAGGCTGAGGCTTAGGTTGTTGGTTGATGCTGGTGGTTTGATGATTTGTTCTTGGATTATTTTCTCTTTTACCGCCAGCATCTTGTTGTCTCTTTCCTTGCAACCTGTAATTATGCAACACTTTTTTTCTTGGATATTTAAACCATACGGTTGTTTTGAGCGTAATTTCTGATAAACGCTGTTTTATTTATATACTAAGAAATTATTGCGCTCTATCAATATGAATAAAAACGGGTTTTCCGACTTCACCCCAAAAGTAAAGTTAAAAACCATAGACAACCCTATGTCAAACAGATAAAAATGTCAAACCAAAAAAGCCTAAAAGACAGCGTCTTTCGGGAATTCCTCCAAAATCCAAGCCTCGGACCAAGCGAGATGACAAAAAAACTAGAAGCAAACTACAACTCAGTAAAAGCTGCTTTCGCCAAACTCACAGAAGAAGGATACCTCGAGCGCCCCAGCAGGGGAACCTACGAGCCCAGCATAGCGTTCATCCTCCTTGACCTAATGGACAGGGTAGCCATGCTAGAGGAGCGTGTCAAAGGATAATGGTGAAATGGGAAAAAGTACTTGGCGATGTATCACCCACAACAAGCCAATTCAAGGTGCTTGTATATCTTAGCTTCAAGGACGCAGCATTACCAGCAGACATATCAAATGAAACAGGCATAGCAGCAGGAACAGTGAGACCCGCCCTGAGAACCCTGCTGGAAAAAGGATACGTCAAACAGATGGAAGGGGGCAGCTATCATAGCCTTGTTCCCTTCACTGAGATCGTCTCACATTTATACTCGGTTGTCAAAAAGTAGTCGGGGTGACTAGAGGACATGAGTGCGGAAGAGTTTGAGGGACTCAAACGCGCAGAGAGCCAAAGAGACGTATTAATGTGTCTCGTTGAGAGCGGTGAGCCCATGTCCTCCCAAGACATATCCCAGAAACTCGGGATCACCGTCAACGCGGTGAACATAGCCCTATTTCAACTCAATAAAAAGAACCTTGTGGACCGGGTGAGCAGGGGTATTTACAAGTACAAGTTAGGTCCAATACTCTTAACATTACTACGAGATTACTTTGGGGAATAACCGTGGAGTCCAAGCTTGCCGAGATAGATCCAAGCACATCAGCCTTCAAGATCCTCGTCTACCTGACCTTCAAAGACAAGCCCATGAAACCCATCGAGATAGCCAAAGGGCTTGGAGAAAACGGTAGCACGGTCAGGGCTAGGCTAGCTGAACTCAACAAGCGTGGCTTGGTGGATAACACCAATGACGGATATATCACGAACCTAACTTCTTATGATATATTGATGAGGCTCTTTAAGCCCTAATCTAGGGTAATGAGCTTGCCAACCTTGCCTACATTCATTTGGCGCATACCACGGTAAACCTTCAGATACCCGCCCTCGATACGCACCTTGTCGCCCACAGCGCACTGCTTTATCTGCTCATTCCAGAGCATCAAGACCACATCATCCGAATCATCCTTGAGCGTCGCCTCAGTAACCGTTAGATCATGCCAGCGCCTGCGACTACGCACAGTCCTAGGGATGGCTTTCTCGATTATCTCGCCTTCGACCACGATCCTTCGCATATCGGTGGAGAGTTCCTTGATTGAGGGTAGACTCAACTCGACTAGGGTTTTCTGGTACCAGAGGTATGGTTCATCACCTTTGATCTCGCCCACACGCGTAAACCCGTTCTTTTCTAGGAAGCCCTGATTCGCCTCATTCCATTTTATTGTGCCAACAGTCCAAGCCTTGGCTTCACTGATTTCCATAAGCTTCTGTAACGCAGCTGTGGCTATCCCTTTTCTCTGGAAATCAGAGTCCACAAAAACCCTGACAACCTCTTTTATACCGAACCCATTGTCTGAGACAACCAATCCACCGACGATAATCTCGTCATACAAAATACTGTAGGTCTCCAGCTTCTCAATATAGTACAATTGATCCTTGGCTGACTTGTAGCCTCTAGGTCCCCAAGGCTCCTTCTCGTGTTCCTCTGCTGCTTTCTCAAAGGCTCGTAGACTGGTTAGCGCCAGCATGGGCGCGTGGTCTTCTATTGCAGTAATTAGTTCTATCTCTGGTGCCTCGGGCATCTTGATTCTCTTCACAAAGATGATTCGAGGCTTATATGGGTAAGGATTCGGCTAAGACTTATACAGTATCGACCCAAAATATGTGCTGATATAGATTTGTCAGACAAGAAACTGGGGGAGTTAAGAGAAAGAACAGAAGCCCTGTTCAAGCTGAAACGGGCGCCAAGCCAGGAAATTGTCTTTCATCACCTCCTAGAGACAGGGAGAACGATGACTGTAAGAGAGATAGCCTCAGAGCTGGACCTCACAGATAAATCCGCTGAACGCGCGGTAGCTAAACTCGTAGACAAGGGATTGGTACAGCGCTCGACATTCAGGGAAGGAACCTATGTCTGCGATAGCAGATTGATAGTAATGAGCCTGCTCAGGGTTATCACAGAGCTATACGAGGACTATGAGGAACGCAGATAGGCTATTCACTTATTTTTTCTATATTGATGTTGAGATTAGGGATTATTACTCTTCTATCTCATTGACCACATAGAGGTACCCGCGCTTGGGGTCCTTCCAACGCCTCAAGGCACCCTTCTTGGTCAACCAAACCAAGACACCGCTAAGAGTAGTCTTGGGGAAGAAAACAGCGTTAGCCTCCATAGCTTCTCTGAGTTCACCTATGGTACGGGGATTCTTGCCCCAATCAGTATGCAAGAGCGAGATAACAGCCTCACTGCACTGGTTTGTCCGGGGAATCTTCGGGAACTGAGTGGGATCTGGCTTGCTCTTGGATCGGGATTTCTTCTCAGTGACAACGATGTTGAATGCTTCACTAACCAGCTCAACTATCTTGTCAAGCTCTTGAAGAGTCTCTAATACCTCTTCCCTTTCGCCCCCTATTTCAACCTCGGCTTCTCCGATGCGTATCTTGATCTTAAAGGGGGTCTCAACCATAGTATCACTGACACAAATCCAATTTCTAATAAAGTGTAAGACCGTTTATAATACTTATGAAGAGGAAAATATGTAGAAGTTTTCTACTCTATCTGTGATTTGATAGCCTTTTGTAGAATCTTTTGGACCAGCTTTGGCTGGGCCTTACCTCTCACCTTGCCCATCACCGTACCCATCAATGGACCCATAGCACCCATACCACGCTCAGCAATAAGCTCAGAGCCACCCTTGACCACTTCATCAATTATGGCTTGTAGTTGTACTTCCTCAAGCATCTCTAAACCTAGTTTGCCAAGTGCACCACTTGCTGATTGCTCTGGATGTTCAGCAAGGTACTGCAATAGCTCAGGTATCGACTCTTTTACTGTAACTCCTTCACTAACGAGCATGAATACATCAGTGATAGCCTTGTCAGATAGCTGCTCAACTGGAACACCATCTCTTCTAAGCTTGGTGATATCCTCAGTCAAAGTAACAGCCAGTAGTGTACTGGACACTCCCTCTGTTGCCAAATCCTCAAACAATGTGAGATAATCAGAGTCTATAATCTGGGTCGCCAGCTTCTCATTAAGACTATATTCTTTTTGATAACGAGCCAGCTTGACCTCAGGCATCTCAGGAAGCCTACCCTTGATATCCTCTACCATCTCAGGAGTGACTTGAACTGGTTTAACATCAGTCTCGGGATACATCCTAGCGGCACCCGGTCTAGGTCGGGTAAACCTTGTAGTACCATCTGGGTTTGAAGAACGAGTCTCAGCAGGAACCCCGTCCAAAGCCTGCTTGGCTCTATCAACTACAGCGATGAGGGCTGCCTTACATTTCTCCTCCAAGTCAGCCACAATCACCACGGCGTCTCCTAGCTCAGCATCAACTGCTTTTCTGAGGGAATCCACCTCTTCCTGAGTGATCTTGTAGCCGGGTAACTCATCCGTGTGGAAGATTCCCCTGACGCCGCCCATGAATTTGGCGTGGTCACTCATTTCGGTTCCCAGACGTCTGTTTGGACAAAGCTCTTTGCCGGTCAAGCCGTTGAATCCCTTGAGCCTCACAGCATAGACTTTTCCACCATGTTTCAAGGCGTTTAACAGTATCCTTGACTTGGTGTCTTTGAATAGCTCTGAGACATCATGGAGGTCCTTGTTCAGGTCTTCGGGGTTTACCCCCTTCTCCTTGAGGGTTTCAGTGATATCCAGTAATGTGGATTGACGCTGTGCCTCGTACTCAACAATGGTCTCAAGCATACCAAGGTCCTGAGCCCCCTTGATCTCAATAATAGAGCCGTTCTTGATACTGACGTTTACATCCTGCCTGATGGTACCCAAGCCCCTGCGCACCCTCCCGGTTGCTCTAAGTATGCTACCGATGCGTGCAGCCACCTTGTAGGCTTCCTCCGGGGTATGCATCTCGGGGGCTGTCGTGATCTCAATGAGGGGAATGCCGAGACGATCCAGCTTGTATGTGATTGTATCCCCGTCTTCATCGATCTTTCTAGCCGCATCCTCCTCGATAGCCACCTGCTCCAAACCATAGGTCTTCCCAGCCGCAACGATCTCACCCCCCAAACTAACCACGCTTGTTCTTTGGAAACCCCCAGTGTTGCTACCATCAACGACGGTTTTACGCATTATCTGAACCTCATTAACGGGAGCTCCCTTGGTGAGTATGCTGAACTGGAGCGCTATGTCAAGAGCCTCAGAGTCCAATGGACCGGGTGGCTCCTCATCCATCTCTACCAAGCAATTGTTCCAGTGGTTCGCCTCATAGATGATGGTCTTTCCCTTCAAGAACTCGAATAATGCTGCGGGGTCTATCTCTCCTAATTCGCTTTGGGCGGGTCTGAGTTTCCTTGTGAACGTGAAATCTGGTTCCCCTGTACTTAGCTCGGGTGGGCATGCACAGAATAGCTTGTGTTTGGTGGCTAGTTCTTGGTGTATCTCGATACCAACGGTCAAGCCTAGTTCCTTGTAGTCCATCTAGCCCATCCTCCCAAGATAAGGCGTCCTTGGATTCAACTCGCCAACGAGATTAGTGAGCATAAGTTCCTTGACTTTCTCGGTATCATCGGTCTGCCCGAAACACCATTTGAGCTTAACCAGAGCAGTCTCACCATGCATATCCTCCATGGGCACGGCTCCCCTGTCTATCAGTTCCCTTCCATGGCTGTAGACATTGAGGTTGACCCTGCCCCATGTGCATTGGCTAACTATTCCGATGAACACATCTTCTTTATGTGCGCGTTCAACTGCTGGCCATAGTGTTTGATTCACTTGGCCCAGTCCAGTGGCCTCGATTATCATGCCTCTGTAGCCGTCATCAATGTAATATTCCAGTACACGGGGGTCAATGTCTGGATGGAATTTCACCAAAGCTACCTTGTCACTGAATTTGTTCATTATCTTGGGCTCAGAATCCTGCCTTGGCCTATATACAGTGTTAATCATCTCAACTGCGCCGTTCTTGTATCTGGCTAAGGGAAAATCATTCACCGGCTGGAAAGCGTACCTCGTGCTGGTATGGCATTTTCTAACCTTTGTTCCCCGTAGATAACTGATTGACAAATCACTGGTGTTCTCATGAAGCCCGATACAGACCTCAGCGAAAGGCGCATGCGCCGCAGTATAGACACCGCCCATGAGGTTTGTAGCGTTATCACTGCTTGGTCTGTCACTGCTTCTTTGACTCCCGATTAAAATAACAGGTACAGGTAGGTTCTGGAGAGCGAAACTCATGGCTGCACTGCTATAACCCAAGGTGTCTGTACCGTGAGTGAATATGATGCCGTCTGCCCCTGCCTTGATCTTGTCATATGCTCGCTGGGCCATTCCCTCCCAGTGCTTGTGACCAATATCCTCACTGAAGACACTGTACAAGATATCAGCGTCCACATCTGCGATCTCAACAAGCTCAGGCACAATACCCAACAAGTCCCTGCTAGACATGGCTGAAACCACTCCACCAGTCACATAGTCCACGCGGCTAGCGATGGTCCCCCCCGTGCTGATGATGCTTACCTTAGGTAATCCCTCTTCTGCTTGGGGTAGTGGCGGCTGCTTGAACTCTGGTTTAGGTGCGGTTCCTACTTTGTTGATCTTCATTTCTTCGCTGTATGCTAGCCCAACGTTGTAGCCTGAGACCATCTTGATTATAATATGCCAGTCATCAAAGGTCTCGACTCTTGGCATCAAGCTGCCGGAGTACTGCTGATTATTGACAACTACCTCCAACTTATCCCCTATCTCGGCCCCTACTTTTTCGAGGGCTGCTCTGAGTTGTCCACGGTATCCGGTAAGCTTGTCCTCCGACATATAAATCAGAGAAAAGAAACGCCACATCATGTATTAAAATATGGTCTATGATTAGCGTCAAAGAGCTATTTTGATGCCTCGATTAAACGTTTAACCGCTAAATGAGTGAGAAAATAGGTTTGCTCAGAATCAAAATAAGATTCTATAGTCTCATCAAAGTAAAGCCAAGCCTCAGCTGGAAATTCCTCATCAGCAAGACTCAACACTAAAAGCATAGGTACCCTAGGAAGCAGATACAGCTCAGCGGCTACATCCCCCACAGGGAAATCAACAGCATCTCCGCCTAGAACCTTCGAAGCCTCCACTAATTTCTCAGGATTCGACCCAAAATTCTTGACTAGGTTATGGGTTTCTCCAGAGTAGCCTCTTCTGGTGAACTGGTTTCCCCTGAATTGTCTCGAAGATATCTTGTTCCCAGAAGGAAACACATCATCAGCGTCACTGTAAGCAGATAGGACATAGAATATTGTGTGGGTTAAACTGCGATAAGTCCTGTTCTCTCTAGTTATATTGTCACCAGTTAGGGTATCGCTTATACTTCCAGTCTCAGTATCCAACTCATAACCAAGAAAAGACAGCTTACTTGATTCTAGAAACCCGCTTCTTCCCGGTAAGGAACGCATCTTCTCAGAGCAGTTCTTCCAAGTCCAGAGTTCTGAGGGATAGGACATAGAATAAACCAGTACAATGAGGCTTATAGAATATATTACAATATTTTACTGACATAGACGCCTTCTTTCTGGTATCCAAGCCTTCCATAGTATTGTTTGGTTCCTAAGGCGCTCATGACCACCATCTTACTCATATCGTATTGTTCTTGGGCTGTTTTCTCGGCTTCATGCATTAGCTGTTCTCCCCAGCCTTGATGTTGCCAGTCTTGAGCTTCCATGCCTACTGGGGTCATCTCGCCATAGACATGTAGTTCTCTGATGAGCCCGGTTTTACTTGTTATTTCGTGGCGGCGTGGGTTCTCGCTGGGTATTCTGAGCCTGATGAAGCCTATGAGGGTCTGGTTCTGGTCCTCGGCACTTATGAAGTCCTCGAATCCCCCTGATGCCTCGTATGTCCTATGAATAATACTCAAGCTATCAGGGTCAATGTGTATCCCATCCCGCTCCCTGTGCCCTACCTCCCTGCACCTGATACAGTTGCAGCTGGTTCCAAGCTCTGTGAGTCTCTCCTTCACAAGCTGCCTGAGGTTACTCTTGGTTACCCCTGCCTCGATCTGGTGGAGAGGGATATCTCGCTGGACACGCATCACCCTGATCCATGGTGGGATCAGCGGTTTCACCTTGGAGAGAAGCTCTACTCCGTCCTCTGTTGTGAAGGGCTCGTACTCGTTGTTGGTCCACCAATCATAGAGGCGGGTGCCCTTGACAACCAATGTGGGATAGATTTTCAGCATATCTGGTTTGAACCGTGGATCATTGAATATGGTCTTGAAGCCCTCAAGGTCTCGTTCGAAGCTACTGCCGGGTAAACCGGGCATCATATGGTAGCATATCTTGAGCCCAGCGTCCTTCATTACCTTGGTGCCATCCACCACGTGTTGAACCGTATGACCTCTATCAACTAGCTCGTAGATATCATCATAGACGTTCTGGACCCCAATCTCTACCCGTGTTCCCCCCAAGTCCAGCATGCTATCGATATTACAGGGTTCCAGCTGGTCTGGTCGGGTCTCGAAGGTTATACCAACATTCCGTATATTGCTGGTCTCGGCGTTTAACTTGGCTTCATCCAAGCTAACTGAGGTTTCCATGGTTATGGCGTCAAGACATCCCTTCATGAACCAGCGCTGATAATCCATTGGGGAAGCGGGGAAGGTACCACCCATGACAATCAAATCAATCTTATCAACCACATGCCCAATAGCCTCAAGCTGCTCAACACGGCTACGAACCTGATTAAAAGGCTCAAACTCGTTCTGAGCTCCACGCATGGCAGCGGGCTCATGACCAGTATAGCTCTGGGGGGAATCATTGTCTGGTCCACCGGGGCAGAAGGCGCATCGCCCATGTGGGCATGCATATGGTTTGGTCATTACAGCCACCACGTTTACGCCGCTCATGGCACGTGTGGCTTTACGTCTCAATATATGGATGAGTTGTTCTCGTTCATTGCCTTCTAGCAGGCGTATTATCTCAGAGTTTGATGGAATATACCCCAGATTGTGTCTGCGGGTGACCGTGAACTTGGCTTTTTCAAGGTCACGCCTGGTGGGCTTATCCTTGGACAATAGAATATCAATAATTTCTCTTAGTGGCTGATGCAATGCGGTTCAATCAGAAGTTAATAAGTTAAAAAGGATTAGCGTCTACGACCGAATTTAGTCTCTCGTGCACTCAAGACCCTAGTCTTGTAGTTGCTTCTATTCCTCTTCCTTGGTATAGGGCTCTTCTTTGGAGTACCCTCTATCTTGGGGGTCTGAGACCTTACCTTTCCAGCTTTTGTTAATGAGCCGTGTGTTGGCAATCTAATTCACTACAGCCCTTACCCACTGGGATTGTTAAAAACCTTATGGAGAGAAGGGAGCGTCATGCCCGGGAACCACCAGAACTGGGTTTAATTCCTTGATTTTTCGTAGGCTATTGATGGCTACCTCGGCTTCAATGTTCTTGGTGACCACGCTAGGTGCGCGCAACTCCAAGAGATCCTCTTTTACTATGGCAGCGTCCCCAATTAGGGCGACTAGCCCATCATCTGTGTCTACTAAAGCGGAGATACTGCCCGGAGTGTGACCTACTGTTTCGACGACCCTGATGTTTTTAGTTACCTGATAGTCGCCTTTGATGACTTTTTGGTCCATTATACCAAGGAATGCCTCCCTGAATTCCGGCCAGTAGAGCCTATCTATGTATTCCAGTTCCTTCTCGTGAATTATCAATGGCTTGCCCTTGAACAGATAGTTAGCCTCTATATGATCATAGTGGCAATGACTGTTGATAACCATGTCAATGTCATCTGGGGCTAGATTAAACTCTCCCAAACGCTTTTGGAGGGCACCATATCTACCAAGCTGGAGTATACCGGGATCGAATACTATGTTCTTTCCCTCGTCTCGAATCAATACAGTGTTTGTACTTCCTAGACTGAACACTTTGCCATCATATACCTCGTTTACATTCTCCTGAGGCATTGGGGTCAGTGGCCATCTAACGCTTAGAATTGGATGCCCCTTGTGCAGCCCAACACGATGATAAAAACAGTGAACCAGAATGTCTACTTGAGCCTTACTCATCTTCAATTACCCACACACCTTCTAGGATGTATGAGTCTTTTAATTTTACCCGATTCTTATCCACCAACCCATAAGGGTTGTTCGAGACCATATCTAGTCCATGATCCTCATCAACATCAATGAGGCTCAGTAATGCAGCCAAGCCATGTGGGTCTCTAAGCCCCCAGACATCAGTGGCACAGCTACTGGCGACCACAGGAACCCCTCGCTTCACAGCATTATCCTTGTTTCGTTTGATGAACTCAATGCGTTTCCTTAACAAGTATGCGTCATCAATCAAGAGTTGGGATAAATCGATTAAGTATCCGCTGCCAGAGTCCCTCATCAGTCCAGCTTGCTGCCTGTCCAAGTGATTGTTTTTCCATTTATCCAGTATTGGATAGGTGATTAGGTCTACTCTGCGGTCTTTTCCTGCTTGGCGTGCCACTGATTTGGATCTGCAGTTTACCGTGATGACCTCAGTCTTCCATCTTTGGTTCCTGAGGCTTCTTAGGAGTTCGTTGGGGTTTTTAGGGTTGAGATCAAGGCGGGAAACGATGTCAATGGTATCTGACTCGATTTTCTCGGAAAGCCCAATTGAAGAATAACCTAGGGACTTTACTAAAGAAATTATCTCTTCCGGGTTTTCAGGTTTCAGGCAAAGTTCTGTGAAACATCTCAACTATTTTTTGCCTCCAGATATTCTCTCAGGTGCTCGGCTGGATCAACCTTGTGGGGCACCAACAAACTCACCTTCACGCGAATTGAGTCATTAGTATTCAACACAATTTTACCCAGATACGCTTTCTGCTTATCGATTCGTAGATACAGGTTCTTGGTCTCATCGATCCGTTGAGACAACTCATCCAGCAAAGAAACATAGTCAAGACTTGAAAGATTCTCAATGATATTATCGAAGAGCTCAGTGGCAGATCTCCGATGTTTAACCTCGAATTTGAGTGTTATTAGAGGGTCACCGAAGTAGCCGTCCAGATTGTTCTCAGAGTAATTTGGGAACTCGGCGTCCTTGGGGAACAGGTTTCTTACAGCCTTCAGTACCTTGGCTCGGTCTTCAGTAGCGTGTTTGAATACGGAAACCTGGACCTGTCGTACTATTCTTTGTGTGCTCATTCCACCAAACCTGCTCTATGATATGGATACTCCTCGGCAGCCACGTATTTAGGTGAAACTGTTGAGTAAGGTTTTTCAGTCTATCATGGATTCCTAACGTGGTTGCGGTCGTAGCTCAGTGGATAGAGCACGGGTCTTCGGAACCTGTGGTCGGGGGTTCGAATCCTCCCGACCGCGCCACCACTCATAACCGTTTTACAGCCGAAACACCATAATCCATCCATGATCCCCGAGAAACTCAATATACGCCCAGTCTGGGCAGAAGTAAACCTAGACCATCTAGCACACAACATGCGTGAGGTACGAAGAATCGTATCCAAACCAACAAAGATAATGACCGCGGTCAAGGCGGATGGGTATGGGCATGGAGCACAGGTCTGCGCTGAGACATTTCTAGAGAATGGGGCTGATATGCTGGCAGTGGCTACCCCAGATGAGGGGTTCCAGCTCAGGGACTGGGGGATCGATGCGCCAATACTCTGCCTAGGATATACACCAAATTATCTTCACAAAAAAACCATCGAGAAAAACGTAACTACGACACTCTATAGCCACGAGCAGGGGATCCACCTGAACAAGGTTGCTCAGGGTTTGAATACTGTGGCTCGTTTCCATGTTAAGATAGACACTGGGATGAGTAGGCTGGGTTATCAACCAAATGATGAGACCGTTGAGAGCATTGTTGTGTTATCAGGGCTTCCTCGGCTGGAGCTTGAGGGGGTGTTTACTCATTTCGCGGTGGCTGATGAGGCTGATAAGGGATATACGCGTATGCAGTACGCAAAGTACTTGGAGATAATATCAAAGATAGAGGGAAAAGGGGTGAAGATCCCCATCAAGCATGTTTCCAATAGCGCAGCGATAATCGATCTACCTGAATACAACCATGACTTGGTGAGACCCGGGATAATGCTTTACGGCTACTATCCTTCGCCTGATGTTGATCATGAACGTGTCAAGCTCAAGCAAGTTTTGACGCTGCATGCCCAGATAAGCCACTTGAAAACTGTCCCACCAGAGAGAGGCATCAGCTATGGTCTCACATATAAAACAGAACAGGAAACAATGATCGCTACCGTACCTATCGGGTACGCGGATGGCTACAAGCGAGCACTATCCAATAAAGGCTATGTGGAGATTCATGGACAAAAAGCATCGATTATTGGACGAGTCTGCATGGACCAGTTCATGGTAGATGTAACAAGGATACCAGAAGCCAGAGTCGGAGACGAGGCTATTCTAATAGGGTATCCGGGTGGTGTTGCGCCTGATGGCGAGGAGATGGCTTCACTACTGGATACAATTACTCATGAGGTGACATGCCAAATAACAAGAAGGGTCCCCAGAATCTATACCAGAAACGGTGAACCAGTCACTATAAAGAATTATTTAACGTGATCTGCGACGCTTCTTATCGCGGCGCTTCCTATCTCTACGCTTCTTGGGCGGGGCTCTTCCAAGGAAAACAGGTTTCTCAGCCACCTTACCAAGCTGTACACCCTCATTGAGCTTTATAGAAGCATAAGGCGCTCCAATAGGTCCAAAAATATCAAAAATCATACCTATAAGCTTACCATTCTTATCCGCTACAGGCTGCCCTATTCTAGCGTCTAAGGATAATGTGATAATCAGGTTCTTATTACCCTTAGACTGATGCATACCCCTACCAAGCAGAATCCTATCAGACATTACCGTAACTCCTCGGCGATCATATTGATAACCTCTACCTTAGAACCCTTCTTATCCACAAGCAGCAACCCAGTCCTCCTCCAAGGATACTTACTATAAGCAGCACCCGGTTGAAGAATAGGCTTCAAACCAAGCTTCAACGCAGCCTTCTCAATATCCTCAATCTTAGGATCACGAACAGCCTTATCACGTGGTACTCGTCTGCCCTTGCTACGGCTATACCTGATATCAAAATACGCGGGCCAGATCCGTAGCTTTCCTCTTCCTCTCAATGAGACCACTTATAGAATACTCTAGCCGCAGAGCGGCTATAGGGTTTACTCCTCGTAAACAACAGCGCTGAGGGAGCCATTCTGACCGGGTCTTGAGACTATCTTTGCTAGCCCTTTCTCGGTCCTGATAATGGTTCCCTTGGTGATTACTCCTCGTCTATTGTAGTCAGCTTTCGCTGGGTTACTTACAACGTCGAGGATCTTTTGGCGTTCTGTGGTGCCTGTCTCTGGGTTTGAGACATTGACATAGTCTGCCTTTACTAGTTTGACTTTACTTATCCTGCTGATGCCTTTGACTTCTTTGCGCTGGGTCTCGCCTAATAGGGTCTCTACTGGCTGTCTACCCTGCTCATAGACTCGGTGGGTTCTGAATGCTCGTTTCTTGCCGCCTGTTTTTTTTCTCTTGGTTAGTCTGTCATGCCATGCCAAAGCGTTATTCCTCTTAGTTCTGGCAATTAGAAAAGGAAGCAGTATAAAAAGGACTCGTTAAATGCCATGTATCGATACCTATAAGACATAGAAAACGGGATGAAAATAGACCATGAGCGACGAAGTTGTAAAACTAAGCCACGGCGCTGGCGGAAGCACAGAGGATACACTGATTCATGAGCTGTTTCTGAAGCTCTTTGAGAAGAGACAGGCACGAGACGGTATCGCGTTGGACGCCTTGGATGATGGAGCATCTATCAGAATAGGTGAATACGAGGTTATTCTATCCACTGATGGGCATACTGTTGATCCTATTTTCTTCCCGGGAGGAGACTTGGGTAGGTTAGCAGTTTGTGGGGCTGTCAATGATACTGCGGTCATGGGGGCGGAGCCTGTCGCTATTCTGGATAGTATGATTGTGGAGGAGGGGTTCCCAATGGAGGACTTGAAAAAGATAGTTTCCTCCATGAATGAGGCTGCCAAGGAGGCTGATGTAGCAATAATAGCGGGGGACTTCAAGGTTATGCCCAAGGGAAGCCTAGATGGAATGGTACTCAGTACCACCGGTGTCGGGATTCTCAGTGGAAAAAGAGTATTGGATAGCCAAGCGGCTCCCGGTGACAAGATCATTATCACGGGCACTGTCGGGGATCATGGTATCGCGTTGATGTCTATGCGTGAGGGACTGAGCTTTGAGACCGAATTGGTCTCGGATGTCGCGCCCATCCACGAGACTGTAAAGGCGGCGATGGATGCTGGTGAGGTTAAGGCGATGAAGGATTGTACCCGCGGTGGGTTGGCTATGGCGCTCAATGAGGTCGCAGAGAAATCAAAAGTAAGCATATGGCTTGACTCGGGTAAGATTCCAGTGAAGAAGAGTGTAAGGGCTGCTTCTGATATGCTTGGGCTCGATCCCCTTGAGGTTACCTGTGAAGGAAAAGCCATCATAGTGGTCGCCTGTGAGGACGCGGAGGATATACTCAAGGCTGTTAGAATGACAAAGTATGGTAAAGATGCTGAGATTATTGGGGAAGTGAAACCCGATAGACCCGGCATGGTCTTACTCAGGACCGTTGTCGGTGGTACCCGCATACTGAGAAAGCCCTTGAGTGAGCCCATCCCCAGAGTCTGCTAATCCATCCTCTTTCAGCTCATCAAGCTCATCAAGACCCTCGATAACCCCATCGAAGAGGTTCTCGACAGCCCCATTCTCCATCTTGGTTATCTTCAACTCTCTGAACACCTGCTTCAACTGTAGCCTGCTGCGCTCAGGGTTATGGCTGAATCCAAAGTAGTCACCATAGAACGCTGTGGTTGTAATGGTGAAGCTCCTGTCTACGGTTCTTTCTCTATGAATTAATCCCATGTTTTCCATCATCCTTAAGTGGCTGTATACGTGGCTGCCTCGGTCAGCGATAACTTGACGTTGATCGACTGGCTGGTGAAACGCGACATAGCTGAGGGTCTTCAATGGACCCAGTTTCAGCAATGGTTTGTTGTTAAATTGGTTTACAAAGTCATCGTAGACTGGTTTCAGTTGCATAGCTACCCGCCCGTCATCGAGGTTCTCAATTTCAAGAGCCCGGTTACGAGTGTTATACCGATGCCTGAGCATCTGCACTACTTTTCGTGAGACATTTTGAGACCTTGTACGGAGTACAGGCATGATCTCAGCAATAGTTAATGGGCGACCAGCGGCGTAAAGCGCTGCCTCAAGAGCCTGAAGCCTCTGCTCCAACAACTCTTCTTTTCTAGACATCATCAAGCTCCGCCTCCTCATTTAGAGTGATGTCTACATCGATCTCATCTTCGCTCTGAGTAAGATCTACTTTGAGTCTCTGGGCGAGGAAAAGCAGCATCATGAATATCCTGACTACCTCTAGAAATTCCTGACCATATACTAGCTCTGTGAGACGCACAACCCCCGTGGCTCGTGACCTCCACAATATCTCCTCATACAAGGCATCGGATCGGCTCTCAATCTCAAGGAGATAATCCTCCGCATCAAGGAAATCGGGTATCGGCAGAGGTAACGTTGGTAGATTAGGCTTCACAGACTGTGAACGTTCGGTTAATGCTCTTTCCAGTGCCTCAATCAAGTCATTGACAGTGGTTGTGGTGTGCTCAAACCTGAAGGGCATAGGCAACGCGGGAGGTAGATAAACCTGTTCTTTGTCGTCATCTGGGCTTGGAAGCTCCTCCATCTTAAGCAGCATCTCAGCTTTCTTCAGATAGATTAGAACACTACTCTGAATAGCAGTACCAGCCAACCGGAAATCAATGCCTTCCTCCTCCATCTCCTTGAGGAGACTGGTTAAGAGAAGTACTAGGTTGACGTTCCAGGGGCTGACGCGTTCAAGCTTGTTCTCTCTGAAGAGGATGTCCCATGGCTGCCGTAGATAGTAGGGCTTCTGCTTGCTCAAGCTGCGACCTTCGCCTCCTTCATGGGTAGTGCCAATACTCTGCTTCTTCCGTTTTGAGCGAATACACCGTAGATTCGGTCGGCGTTGTGGACCATTACATCCTTGAGGCTGATCATGAGGAACTGGCTGTCCGCTGCGTTCTCCTTCAATACCTCTGCTAGCCTGCTGGTGTTCAGGTCATCTAGGTGAGCATCGATCTCGTCAAAGAGATAGAAGGGCGCCTTCAGGAACCTCTGTATAGCCAATAGATATGCGATGGCTGCTACGCTTCTTTCTCCTCCAGATGCTCCGCTTGCTAGTCTCATGGGTTTCCCTGGGAATTGGATGTAGAGGTCTACTCCTCCGCTGAATGGGTCCTCTGGACGCTGTAGCTCTAGTCTTCCGTCTCCGCCGCCTGTTAGTTTGCTGAATATGGCGCTGAAGTTCTCGCATATCTGGTTGTAGGCGAACATGAAGTGTTCCTGTTTCTCTCTCTCAATCTCTTCGATGAAGTGAAGGATGCTCTGCTTCTCTTCCTCCATACCGTTGATGCGAGTACTACGCTGCTTGTACTCCCGCATGGTTATGTGGTAATGATCTATGGCTAGCTGATTGATGGCACCAAGTCCTCGCTTCTCCTGCTTGATCCTAGCGAGTCTTCTTTCCACCTGCTCAGGCAGTAAGTCTTCTAGCTGGATCTTGTCACTGAACCCGAGTCTAGCCAGCTCCTCTAATCGCTGCTCTACCTGAAGTTTAATTCGTTCTTTTTCTAGAGTATACTGATCGTTCCTGCGATCTGCTTCAGTAGTTCTGCGGGCGATCTGCTCAAGCTGTCTATCATACTGTCTTAGGGTCCTCTGGTGCTGTTCAAACACCTTGCTGGTTGCCTCGACCTCAGAGGTTACCTCGCTGAGAATTGAGTCAAGCTCGGTGATATCCTCGGAGATCTCGGTTTTCTGGGCCTCTATTTCTTGATACTCTTGGTTGAGTTCAACTGTTTCCTGTCTTGCGGATTCGATATCCTGATTTGCCTCAGTAATCTGTAGAGTGAGTATCCTATCCACGAAACTAGATTGGATAGTACTGTCGTTTGATAGCTCATTGATATGCTTCTCAAGCTGCGCAACCTCTTCATTTAGGGTGCTTCTCTCAAGCTCCAGTGATGAGACATCGCTTAACTTGTACTCCTTGAGCCTGTTTATCTCCTCTTTAGTCGCATCGATCTGCTCAAGGGTCTTGAGTTTACGCTCCTCAAGTATGATCCTGAGCCTTTCCTCGTTATCCAAATCGTTCTTGGCGTTCCCAGTGCTATCTATCAGGGTCTGGAGGTTTCTATCGAGCCTTGCGATGCTCTCTTCAGTAGCCTCGATGTCCTCGTCTATTCGCGAAACCCTTGTTTGACTATCTTCCATATACTGAGTGAATTTTCTCAGGTCGAAGCCACTAGTTCTAAGCTCCTTCATTCTGCTCCGGAGCTTGCCTCGCAGGTCTTTGATAGTGGTTGATAGGTTTGATATTGATTCTTCGCTTGGAATAAGCTTTGAAAAGTCTGGTGGGCGACGATAATAGCCACCAAGTATCCCGCCTGTAGCCTCAAATACATCTCCCGTCTTGGTTACTGCCCTATATCCTTGAGCAGTAACTTGTTCAGCTGCCTCGGGGCTCTCCACCAGATAAGTATCTCCCCAAAGCAGATACACTGCTGGAGAATACATATCATCGTATCTGATTAGATCAGGGATGGCTCCAATTACACCTTTTATTTTGAGTTCTGGCAGAGGCTCTGACTCCCGCAGTTGGTCCATGGGTATGAATCTAGTCATCCCGACCTTGGTTTTCTTCAGTCGTTCGATGTGCTCTTTAGCAGTAGCATAATCATCGACTACCACTGCGTTTATCCAGCCATTGCTGCTACTATCCGCTGCACGCTGGTTCTGTAAATCTATCTTGATTAGGGAACGCAAAGGTCCATGATATCCGTCCATGGCACCTGCCTCTCCGATTTCACGTATCCTTTCTAGGGCTTTCTCCTCAGTGACTATGTTTTTCCATAGGTCACGTTTGGCGGATAGTTCGGTGATGGCGGTCTCTGCGTCTTTGGCTAGCTGGTTGGCGTTCTCGATTGTGCTTCTGATGTTTCGCTGTCGTTGCACTTGGCTCTCGACGGTCTGGATCATGTCCTCCAGTTTCTTGGCTTCATCTACCTTCAATGCCTCATACTGCTTAATTGAATCTTCAAGTGAGCCACGCCGCTCAAGGAACTGTTATCTCCGATCTTTGAAGTTACTTATCTTCTCATCGATAGAATCTCGTGCTAGGACATGCTTATTGATATCAGTCTCTATTCCTGTGAGGCTCTCCTGCATCGGAACAAGAGACTCCGTTAAAGACTCAAGACGTAACTGATTCTGCTCAGCAGTCTCACGTGCAGATTGTATAATCTGGTTTAACTCGGCTTGTTCTTTCTGCTTCCCTGCAAGCTGATTGTTTAGCTCAAATTCTTCTTTAGAGATTTCTTGTAGACGAGTGTTTCGGCTCTCTACCTCGTTTCTGCTAGTCTCAATTTCTCCCTGTTTCTCGAGTATAGACCTCTCAAGCTGGAGTTTTCTCTGATCTATCTCCCTCTGACGGGTCTCCAATGATTCCTTAAGGCTATTTTTACCCACCAGATCTGAACGCAGCAATGGAAGCCTCGTGTTTCCTCTTTCCGCTGCCTCCCGATTGAACTCGTCCATGCGTTGCTGGGCTTGTTTTTTCTCTTCTGCGAATTTTGCCCTCTCTTCTTCTAGGGTTTTGAGTTCATCCGTTTTCTCTTTGATCTGGGCGTCTATCTCGTTGAGTTTTTCCTCTAGGCTGTTTATCTGAACTGTTAGCCTGTGGGCGCTGAGCTTTTTCTCTTCCTCATTCAACAGGTTAAATAGAATCGCGTTGTTACGTTGCCTCTCAAGCTCATTTACCTGTTTCTTAATCTCTTCTATTCTCGCTGAGGCAACCTCTATCTTTCGCTCAGCTTCATTCAGTTTGACTCTTGCATCGGCCTTCTTCTGATCATATTCCCTGATACCGACAAGGTCCTCTAACGCGTTCATCCGCTCACTGGGAGTAAGGTCACTTAGACGTGTAGCGGTACCCTGAAGCACAATATTGTATCCACCAGCCGTGATACCAACCATCTCAAGCAGATCGACGAGCTGTCTTCTGCTAGTACGTTTACCGTTTAACAGATAAACGCTCTTGCCATCCCGATCCATCTTTCTGCCTATGCTAACGCTGCTTCTATCGACGGCTAGTCCCCTGTCGCGGTTGTCAAAATAGAGGGTTACCTGAGCTACTTGGGCTCTGCCGACTTGGTCCTCGCCTGCTCCATCATAGATTAAGCCTGAGAGGTCGGGGGCTCTCATTCGTTTGCTGCCTAGTTCTCCTAGTACGAATTGAACTGCGTCCAGTATGTTGCTCTTTCCTGAGCCGTTGGGTCCTGTTATAATATTGAAGCCGGGTTGGAATTGTAGCTTGATAGGGTCGCCGCCGAAGGATTTGAAGTTTCTAATAACCATTCTACTTATATGTACCATTCAGTTCTCCCCCAACATTCTTCCTTTCATGATATGGTTAAAGCTAGCTGTTTCCGCGGCCTATTTTATCATATTCGTTTAAATAATATGAAACTGTCCACTGTTTTTACCTGTTTTTCAGGCATATTATAGGATATTATAGATGGATTATGGCGTCTCATGGCTACCGGACCCAGTTACTCTAACCTAGTGAGAATAATAGAACCAAATAAGCTTTTAAAAGCCTTCCTCACTACCGCCCAAAGCGCCGTTGACGCATCTGATAACCCCTAATAGCCCTCATGAGGTCAATTTTCCTGAAACTAGGCCAGAAAACATCAACCAAGAACAACTCACTATAAGCCGATTGCCACACCAAAAAGTTACTGAGCCTAGACTCCCCTGAAGTCCTAATTATTATATCTGGATCAGGATAAGGGAGATTAGCGGTATACAGGTTTGCCTCTATAACCTGCTCATCAATATCATCTGGCTCCAATTGGCCAAGTTTGATTTTTTCTGAGATTAAACGGACTGCATCAACGATCTCAGCGCGACCACCATACGCGATGGCTATGTTAAGATAATAGCCATCATATTCTTTTGTCGAATCCTCTACTCGATGGATTAGTTTTTGCATGGTATCTGGCAGGGTCTCTATCCTACCGATTGCCCTGATTCGTACCTTGTTATCGTGAATAGTGTCAGAGTTTAGAACCTTCTCAAGTACATTCTCGAAAAGCTTGAAGAGTTCTTGGATCTCCTGCTGGTCACGGTTAAAGTTCTCTGTGCTAAAGCTGTATAATGTAATGGTCTTGATATCAAGCTCAAGACACCATTCCAGAAATTCCTCTACCTTGTCGGCGCCCTCCCAGTGACCCTCCCATGGTATCATATCGCGTTCTTTGGCCCATCTCCGGTTCCCATCCATGATAACCCCGATATGATTGGGTTTATCTCCATCGTCGATGGTTTTCTTCAACCAGCTTCGGTAAATGGAGTATACGCCTATAGCTTCGAGGAACTCCCGGATCATTGGTCTCGCCTTCCGACATTAATGGTATTTATGCTTATAAATGAAAGTGTTATTATTTTCTGGAAAATAGCTCCCTGCCTATTCTTCTGTATATCCATGTTACCGCTATTATGGTTGTTACTGCCCCGGCTACAGTGTATACGATTAGTGGAGAGAGTAGGGTTATCTCGGTACCAGGATTTCTCAATACTTTTGATGCCTCCTTTACTATGGGTCTCATCCAGAAGAGGAAGATCAATCCTATGACGTTGGTCCATACCCGTGTGTCATCTCGGTCTTGTACAAATGTGCTTATGCCATCTCCGAGGATGGCTATGCCTATGCCTAGGGTTATCATGTCTGCTCCGTGGATCGTGAAGGCGCCTAGTATGTCTGCGGAGTTGGATGCCCAGTAGGATAATACCCAGAAGGGTTGAACAGGTAACGGGATTATGCTCCAAGCATAGTCTATACCTTGTATGAATCCGACGAGTGCCACTATTCCACCGAGTCCTGTTGATGCGATGTTGATCCATCTATCTGTTGGGGGTAATCTGGGTCGTAGTTCTACGAGTCTCTGGTCCCACCCAAATCCCCTCAACAAAAGTATTAAGCCCATTACGAAAGCCATCACCATTCCAGCGTTCTCCAGCTGGTTGCTCGCTGTAAGGAAACCGAATATTACCAGTAAGATACCGGGTACTCCTAGGCTGACCCTGCTGTAGTAGGGGTCTTCTATGAGCATCTTGAGGTATCTGAATATTACAGCGTAGGTTTCTTCGATGCGTTCGCTGTGTTTGACCACTACGTGGTGGATGCTGGTGATGGGTATCCTGCTCTGGATGATGGGTACTAGTTCCTCGTCTGCAAACCCATCAGTGACAAGTATTACACCAGTGGCTGGGTAGGCCTCGAATACTATTCCGAGTTCTTTCACCATTTTTCGGTCTGCTTCTACGCCGCCTTTGCTTGAGCCTGCGATTGTTGCTACCTCGAATGATTCATCGGGGTATTTTTCTATCATTTGGTTGTGGAGCTTGATGGCGCCGAACATGGCGTTTGCGTCTGCTTCTTCGGGGTCTGATATTGCTAGTGTCGTGGCTGATTCTAAGTTTGCTTGGCTTCCAATAATGGGTGTATCTATTTTTGCCTTAATCCCTATGTCATTGTCTCCGTCTATGCAGAGTATGAGGGTTCGCTCTTTCGCCACTAGTCTCAGCCTAATATTGAGGTAGGCTTGTCATATTTAGGGATTAATAAATGGAGATGAGAAAAGATGGGATTATATTTCAAGTTCGAGGGCGTCTTTTAGCCCCTTGTAGCGATTTCTTATAGTTACCTCGGTTACTCCGGCTGCGTCGGCTATCATTTTCTGAGTGCGTTTCTCGTCGCACATTACACAGGCGATGTATAGGGCTGCGGCTGCTAGTCCCATGGGGTCTTTTCCTGCTGTGGTCTTGAGTCTGGCGGCTTCTCTGAGTATCTCGACTGCTTGTTGTTGGGTTCTTTCGCCTACGCCTACTTTTGCTGCTATCTTGGGTACTCGTAACTGGGCGTCTGGTTTGGGCATCTGGATGTTTAGCTCCCTGAGCATGAGCCTGTAGCATCGTGCGATGTCTTTCTTGTCTATTGGGCTCTGGCGGCTGATTTCGCGTAGGGTTCTTGGAGTCTGGGTTATCCTGCATGCTGCGTATAGGCTTGCGGCTGTTATAGCGCTGATGCTTCTGCCTCTAACTAGTCCTCTTTCGAGGGCTTTTCGGTATATTACCGCGGATTTTTCCTTGATGCTGGGGGGTATGTGGAGTTTGTCGCTCAGTCTGTCCAGTTCTGCCATGGCTTGGGCTAGGTTTCTGTCTACGCTGCTGTGGACTCGGCTTCTTATCTGCCATTTTCTGAGCCTAAGCATCTGTAGCTTGGTGTCCAGTGGTATTTGTCTGCCGAAGGCGTCTCTTCCGACGCGGCCTATCATGGTGGTGAGTCCTTTATCGTGTACTGCGAAGCTTAGGGGGACTCCGACTCTGCTGCGGCTGTCTTTCTCTGTGGGGGTGAATGCGCGCCACTCTGGGCCTTCGTTGAGTATACTTTCCTTCATAACTAGGCCGCAGGCGCTGCAGATTAATTCCCCTGAGTCGGGGTCATTGACAATGTGTGTGCTTCCGCACTCGGGGCATACGTCCTCGCTGTAGAGGGTGTTGCCTTTTGTTCCCATTTTTTTACACTTTTTCTGGGTTTTCCCTTCGCAGAATCTTCTTCTCAGTGGGGAGATGAGAGAACTGTTCACTCGGGTAATTGAGTCGGTATTAAAAGTATATTTAAGCTTTTCGGTTAATGTTATATTTGTATAAGTTCTTAGTATGCTTTTATGAACTGTTGTGTTTTTAGGGGTGCTGGTTTTTTGGGGTTCTTGGTTAGGTTTATATTTTGTTTCTTTGGTATGTGTTGTTGCGTAGCCCGGTCGTCTAGCGGTCAAGGATAGGGGCCTCTGGAGCCTCGGACAAGAGTTCGAATCTCTTCCGGGCTACCATTTCTAAATAAATACTGTTAACACTCTTTTCTTTATATACATCCTAACCGACTTCAGTTATATCGCGTTTCAACAAACCATTAACAAAGGATAACATGGAGAGATAAATCTGGAAATTCAAAACATACCATCCGACCTCATGGATATCCTGCCCATCGCTGTAAGTGTTCGTGTCGATGAAAAAATTTTGTTTGCGAATCGACTATGCGTCAAACTCGCTGGACTAGACTCCATGGAAGAGTTAATAGGAGTCAATGCATCACAAAGCATTCACCCCGACGACCGGGAATATGTTAACCAAGCAAAGAAAAACGGGCATACAACCCCCTTCAAGTACAGAAACGTAAACATGAAAGGAGAAACAGTCTACTTAGAGACAAACACATTCCCCGCAGCGTGGAATGGACGCCCGGCTGAGGTATACCTCAGTAGAGATATTTCCAAAGAGGTTGAATCTCAGATTAGTCTCGAAAAAGTTCGAGACCAACTATTGGCGCTGCACAGTCACATTAGCCTGCTGGAAGAAGCCGAAACTCTATCATCTGTTGTCCAGATCACCTTTGAAGCATTATCAAAGACCCTTGGTTACGAGATAATCGACATAATCAAACTTGAGGACGGTCTACTCACAGATGCATACTCTACTGGACATGGATTAACAGTAAAACTCGATGGACCAGGGATAGTCACTAGAGCAGCAAGAACCAGAGAGACTCAGTTAATTGAGGACACATTTCTTGACCCTGATTATATGACAGGAATTCGTGAGAGTAATATGCGTTCTGAACTCGCTGTACCTGTACAGGTAGAACGAATGGTCGTATATATTCTGAACATTGAGAGCCCTATATCTGGATTCTTTACTGATCTGGATAAGAAAATGGTTGAAGCTATCGCTCTCCACATGTCTCACGCCATCACTAGAATAAAAGAAAAAATCAGATACAGAGAGTACATTGATCGACTTGAGGCATTACATAGATACGTTGTCGAGGCAAACACCCTCTACACTGTTGACGGAATAGCGGAGTCAATAATTCAAACACTGAAACAAGTTTTACAGTTTAGGGCATGTGGTATAGGATTCGTGGAAGGGGACACACTTGAATTTAGATATGGTGGAATCCCGGGACCCATTGTTCAACACCCATTAAAAGACCGAGGTGTTTCCATTAGAGCCATAAAAACGAGTCAGGTCCAATATGTCCCTGATGTCTCTCTAGACCCTGATTATATCCCCGTGTTTGGTGATAACATAAAATCAGAGCTCGCAATCCCGTTAATAGTGAACGGCGTTGTTGTTGCTGTTATTAATATCGAGAGCAGTAAACCGGATGCGTTCACTCCAGAAATCAGGGAGCTCCTGTTGATTCTAAGTGAACACGCTGCCTCATCCTTGGAAAGAATTCGTTACATGGAATCTATTGAAAGGATTGAAAAAGAACGAACCCGAGAAATCATTGATGGAACTTCCCGTGTAACAAATATGGTGGCACACGACGTGAAGAGCCCTCTTTCTGTCATAAAAAACAGCGTCTATTTATTGAAAAGAGGAACAGGGGATACGCAAAATTCCTATGATCACATCAATAATAGTGTAGACAGGATTACAGAAATCATCAATGATCTAGGGGAACTTACACTCACAGGAAACCTGGTTCGGGTGCTGGGTGATGCTGTAGAGTTAGTAAGGAATTCAATAAATGGCATTGTGCCTCCCGATAACATCGAAATAGAGCTCAATGTACATCAGGAAGTTATCTTCTGTAAATTTGATAACACAAAACTCGGCAGAGTCATCTCAAATATTGCATCAAACTCTTTCCAAGCAATGCCCAAAGGCGGTAAATTCACAGTAGACGTATACACGAAAAACGGTTCCATGATTCTAACATTTGCTGATACAGGAGTAGGCATCCCACCAGATAATTTAGAGAAGGTGTTCAACCCCTACTATACCACAAAAAAGACTGGTATGGGTCTCGGATTAAGTATATGTAAGCAGATCGTTGAAGCCCATCAGGGAACAATCGAGGTTGAATCTACTATCGGAGTAGGAACTACTTTCACTGTAATTATCCCTATCTAACCTCTCTCGAATTGATTCTGGTTATTATTCTCCAGAATTTTTTGAAGCGGGAAACGTTTTAAATCAAAATATTCCTGAGCTAGTGTTTAAAATGAGGAAGAACCTGCTCATAGGTGGAATAATTGGACTCATCATAGGTTTGTTTGTATTCGATTACTTCATCTACGGTGTCCCAATAATCAGTCTAATATCCATAATAACGATAATAGCAGGAGTCAGAAGCAAAAGAAAGGAACAACCACTACCCACCATCCAGATACCACAACAACTTCACTGCACGAACTGCGGAGCCCCCATCTACCCGGGACACAAGTTCTGCACAAGCTGTGGAGCACCAAACCCATACCATCAAGCAGAGCCCCAGCCACAATACCAAGCCACAGTAGCAGCACAACCCATGGAACCACCAACAGCATCACCAGCTATAGAGGTAAACACATCAGGCAACCTTGGGAGAGCCTTCATGAACTTATTCCTAGAAAGAGCACCCATGGGAAACGTATCCAACGCGGTCTATGAGAAGCTCGACCCAGTAGGTATACTGGGCTCAATGAAGCTACTTCTGATATCAGGGGTATTGTTCGTAGGATTCTACGCATTGTTCTTCGGCGGCCAAGCCTACGCCATAATCAATAGCAACCTATTCTACTTCATAGCCACCTACAGTGTCGCCCTCATCTACTTCATAATAATCTACAAGACCGATAAATACGAACGAGAACCCTTTAAATTCATCCTATTCGTCTTCGTCTGGGGCGTCTTCTGCGGAGTCATAGCAGCCCCCCTCAATGATATCTTAGGACCATTATTCCAAGCCAGCCTAGGAAACGCTACACTAATCGGACCCTTCACAGAAGAACCCCTCAAAGCAGCAGGACTATACTACTTGGTAACCAGAAAACGATTCAGCAAAGAATTCAACACACCACTAGACGGCATCGTATACGGCTTCGCAGCAGGAATGGGGTTCTTCGCCATGGAGAACTTCATCTATTATCTGAATCCACAAATCGGAGGACCAGACCTCCTGTTGATACGATCACTCCTTCTCTGGGGTCATGGAGTATGGGTGGCAACCACTGGGCTCTGGCTCGCCATCGCCAAGGCCCAACGAGGTTATCTTAAGAGAACAGACCTTATCCCCGGGATGATAGTAGCCATAATAATGCATTTCCTCTGGAATGGCTGGCAAGGGTTCCTTGGGGCTGATCTGGGTTGGGTTGCCTTAATCGGGCAGTTGATATTCCAGTTCTGGTATATGAAAAAAATAATCAGGGAAGCTCTCAGGGACGAGACTCTTTGGGGATATGGTCAGGGAATGGCTCCAGTCGAGTAATCCTCTCTATTTTTAGCCTATTTGATCAGAACCCATAAATGCGTTTATGGACTCTACTTTGATATTCGGACTGAAGAGTATGAGTGAATCAGTAAACAAACTGAGTTTCGACAACATGGATTTCAAATTCATGGCAGCATATAACCAATATTCTGAGAAATTTGATCTAGCCCAGAGCGAAGAACGCAAGACAAAACTCAATGAAGCAATAACCAAACTCCACTCGGGAGAGTTATCCTACCCAGACTATTATAGCGTGTTAGACGATGAATCAGATGACAGGAAAAAATTCTTCCGCGCCAAGATAAGTACAACCCGGAAATTCGCGTATCGCAAGAATGAGCGCAAGGTAGATCGAATCAAACGCCACAAGTAGCACAGCATAGGACTTTAACCTATGAACCACGTTATGCTTACAATCAGTGAACTAGCTTGGACTATGTAAGTGTAACAGAAAACGTCGGCTATATTCCCGGCGCAGTTAATATAGGGGTAATTAGAAACGGTGAGGAGGCTCTTCTGGTTGATACTGGGCTCGATAAGGATAGTGGTAGAAAGACCCTGCGCTTTTTAGAGGAACATGGGCTCAGACTCAAGGCGATAATTAATACTCATAGCCACGCCGACCACTTCGGGGGAAATGCATACCTCACAAGAAACACAGAAGCAGAGGTATATGCGCCAAGTATTGAATCCGGTATTATCCAGAACCCGTTACTTGAGCCAATCTATCTGTTCCACGGGGCAAACCCCATCAGAAACCTGCATAACAAGTTTGTACTAGCCAAGCCTTCACCATTAGACCACATAATCGAACCGGGAAAATTATCCATTATCGGCTTGGAGCTTGAGATAATCGCTCTACCCGGGCATAGCTATAACCAGATAGGCGTAAAACATGATAACGTATTCTTCTGTGCTGATACTGTTTTCTCGGAGCGGGTCATAGATAAGTACAGGATACCAGTGGTGCAGGATGTTGGGAATCACCTCAAAACACTTGAGGCGCTTAGAGGGATGGAGTGTACGTTATTTGTGCCCTCTCACACCAAGCCTACTGAGGACATCAAACCATTGGTTGAAAAGAACCTCAATACCACAAACAGCATCATCACCGACATCAAGGAACTCCTCAAAGAACCCAAGACAACGGACCAAGTACAATCAGCAATTGGCAAGCAATATGGGCTAGACCTTAGTGTTGTCCAGCAATACTACCTTATCCATATGACCTTAATGGCTTACCTAGGATACCTCTACGACTCTAAACAGGCTGAGAACAAGATAGAGGACAACCTACTGTACTGGTCAATCCTTGACGGCTAAGCTGAATATCAATACAGCCAGATACATTACTCCGGTAGCCACAATAAAAATCGGAAGATACCCATAATAATCGGCTATCCAAGCACCAACAACAGGACCCAAGATACCAGTAATACTACTGGGCATGAAAGTCAATGCAAACCCCATACCCATCTGACTAGGAGGCGATAGCTTGGCTGTAATAGCGGCTTGACCCGGCATCGCCATTATCCCACATAGCCTATAGAGTAGATAAACCGCCATAAAGGGATAGATCCCTGGGACATAGAAGGCTGCGATGAAGAAGGTGCTAGCCAATGTCATGCTGAGTATTACCCAGCGTTTCTCCCCGAAACGGGTAGCCAAATATCCCCCCATAGGTGATCCGACTAATCCAAGTACTCCTGATATTCCGAACATGAACCCGATCTGGATGACGCTCCAGCCTCTCACCTCGCTGAGATAAAGGCTTAGGAAGGGAGCAAACAAGCTCATGCCAAACATGCGTACTCCACGTGAGGCTATATAGAGGAGGAATTCACGTGTCAAAAGGGAGGTTGGCTCATCAGGGTCAGTCTTCTCATGGTGGTTGTTTCCGTTTCGCTCTCCTTTTGGGTCTGTTTTCACCATCAATAAGAATACTATTCCTAGGATGATGGGTATAACCCAGAACTGGTATACCTGTCTCCAGACCAAGCCCATAGACATTAAGATGGATACACTCAGTGGACCAAGAGATATACCGAAGGTCCCGCCAGCGTTGAGGAACCCCATCGCTTTCGCTCTATCCTTGAGGGTTGATGTTCGAGCTGAGTAGCTATGTGCGGGTGGGTGATAGAAGGTACTGGTCAATGTGAATAACACTGCTGATACAACGAACATCCATGGAGAGACACTAAAACCAGCGATAAGGGCTCCAAGGGCAGCCACACTCATACTGAGGGCTATAATCTTCTTTGAACCAAATCTATCACTGATCCAGCCGGCGGGGATGCTGAATAATGCTTGGCTCAATGGTGGAACCGCTGATATTACGCCTATTTGGAAGTTGTTTAGCTGGAAGTCTTCCTTGATATCGGGGTATATGGTGGATCGCATGTTTCCTGCTGCGTGCACTAGGGCGTGGGTTACTACCATCGCCATGATGCCTTTGTTCATGAGTGATTTTTTCTCGGTCTTCTCTTCTGCCATCGAATATTACCGGCTACACAGCCCTGTAGCGTTCCACACATATAATCAGTCCGGTTCTCGATGCCCATAAATATACATTAGACAAATCCAAGCCATGGCACCCGGGTTGAAACTAATCGAGCTAACTATCAAAGAATATCATAAAGCCCTACGAAATGAGACGATCACCTGCAGAGAACTAGTAAAGAATTATCTTGAAAGAATCGAGAGACTGGACAAACCAGCTGGACTAAACTCCATGGTGGTACTAAACCCCAAAGCCATACAACAAGCAGAAGAACTGGACAAAGAATACAAGGAAACAGGGAAACTCCGCCCACTCCACGGGGTACCTGCCATAGTCAAGGATAATTATGATACTTATGATCTCCAGACCGCTGCAGGTAGCCTAGCCATGAAAGGCAGCGTACCACCTGATGACGCTTATCAGGTTATGAAGCTCAGAGAGGCTGGGGCAGTTGTGCTAGGTAAGAGTAACATGGCTGAGTGGGCGTTCAGCCCATACCAGACAGTCAGCAGCATAGCTGGAACCACGAGAAACCCCTACGATCTTGAGAGGGTTCCAGCAGGGAGTAGCGGTGGTACAGCGGCAGCAGTCGCGGCTAACTTGGGTTTGATTGGGTTGGGCACGGATACTGGGAACAGCATCAGGGGACCAAGCAGCCACTGTTGTCTCGTGGGTATAAGATCGACCATGGGGTTGACCAGCCGAGATGGAATAATCCCATTGTATCTGAGGAATGATATTGGGGGACCCATCTGTAGGACCGTTGAGGACGCAGTTAGGGTTCTTGATGTCATCGCAGGATACGACCCGGCGGATCCAATAACCAAGAGGTCCATGGGAAAAACTCCAGACTCATTCATAGATTACCTCAAACCTGATGGATTAAATGGGAAAAAGATAGGCGTCTTCAGACATTACACTGATGAGCCAACCACAGACTCTGAGGTACTCAAGTTATATGAGAGCGCCCTTGAATGTCTCGTAGAGAATGGTGCCACGCTGATTGATCCCTTCGAGGTTCCCGGGTTCATGGAATTGACCAAGGATATCTGGTGTAACACATTCAAGCGTGACCTGAAGCAATACCTCGCAACACTCGATAGCCCACCATACAAGACCGTCGAGGAGATATTTGAGAGCGGGCTCTACTTGGAGTATATCGGTGATAGGCTCAAAAGTATGGCTGAATCCGAGCCAGAGCCAAGCTGTGGAGACCTATACACTGAGCCCAAGAACATCAAGCTAAGAGAAACAATACTAAACCAGATGAATAAACACCAGCTAGATGCTCTTGTTTATCCAACATGGAGCAACCCACCGAGACTCATCGGAGATATGGAGAGCCCAGCAGGAGACAACAGCCAGAAGATACCGCCCCACACAGGGCTACCAGGATTCACAGTGCCCATGGGATACACCTATAATGATCTGCCAGCCGGTCTCCAGATAGTGGGCAGGCTGTTCAGTGAACCAACCCAAATCGAGATCGCCTACGCCTATGAACAGGCTACTCTACACAGGAAGCCGCCGAAGGGGTTTGAGGGTTAAAACTCCTCAATGGTCTCTGGCTTATGTTGGACATGGAAGAGCCTGTCCAGTTGATCCAGATAGGACTCATCTGATAACTCGATTAGCCCATACATCCATAGCTTCCTGAAATCAACTACCCCCATCAAAAGACTGCTTAGATACTCGATCTTCAACGAGACCTCTACATCGTGCCCATCAGCCAAGACAGGTTTACCATCAATGAAATGAACAGTGACTGAGCCATGGTTCGCGGGGACAAAGCTATCCTCTACATTGAACCGGACACGAAGATTCTCTCCGCTAAAGCTGTGGGGAGCTAGCTGTTTGAAGAATTTCTCCTTGTCGAGTATCCTGTACATTATCCCGACTCCCTGTGCGTTGGTTTCTTGGTTTATGTAGAAGATATGGGGCACCCCATCACTTGGGTCCTTAGAGATATAGTGAAAGTCATCATCATAGGTCATAAAAACTACACGCTCGACTTGGTCCAGTTGTGTTTGAAGGAAAGCCAGTATCCTGCTGAGGGCTGTGGGGTTCTCATAGACCATGTACTCTATCTCGATGTTCTGGCGTAGGGGATGATCGGGGTCTAGTTTCTTGAAGTTGAACCCAATGAATCCCTCGATGTGATCACCGTTACGATATCCTACTACCTTGTAACGCTGTATAAACCGCTCAAAAAACCTGCGAGCTTTGTATATCATCCCATGGGTCTTGGCGGCGTATCGGTTGAAGCATTCCAGCATATCATCGATATCGGCTTCTCCCATGAAGCCCACGCCTTCCTTGCTTCCATGGGGTAAATCATCTGGTCTGTACATGTATTTGTTATATTTTCTAGCGTAGCCATATCCCATCTTCATATAGAAATCATGTCTGAAGGGCCAGAGTAGCAGGATGGGTACACCCTTTTTTCTGAAATAATCGTGATAGTATTCCATCATCTCTTTGGCGATATGCTCTTTCTTGTGAGTTAGATCAACGCAAACGTTTCCAACGCCACCAGACTCCATTTTGACACCGTGAACATTAATATTGAAGGTGTGGATACGCATGGCGCCAAGGAGCTTGTCGTCCATGTAGTAGCCATAGTAATGGATGTCGGCTTTCTTGGCTTGTTGCTCCTGCATCCGCTTGATCCATGCATCAATGCGTTCATCAGTGAACTTGGGATACATTGCGGGGTATGCCTCAAGGCTGAGCCTCACATATTCCTTGAAATCATCATCTGCGATACGCCTTACATTGCCCATATTCAGGATTAGGGGCGTTGTTTAGATAAAACAATTTATTGATTGAGCGTGTGAAATCAATATTATTTATGAAAAACTTGGGTTGATTGCCCGTTTATTTGTCTTAAACGCTAAATAATCCCCGATTAAAGGTTCTTCAGGTTTCTAAGATGAGTGATGAAATATTATACGAGGTCAGAGGACCCAAGACCCTCTTCGAGATGACCCGCCCCGAGATAGAGGAACTCCTCAAGCACACCGTGACAGTGGTGATACCTGTTGGTTCTACTGAGCAACATGGCACACATCTTCCCATGGGCTCAGATTCCCTGCAGGGAACTGATATGGCGAAGCGGTTGATCAGGAAATTCGCCGATAATGGTGTAGCGATTGCTGCGGCTCCCACTATGCCTTTTGGGATTAGTCATGCTCATATGAAGTTCCCCGGTACAATATCTATCAGCAGCAGGACACTGATGACTCTGCTTACAGAGGTTGTTGATAGCCTGTATACTCATGGCTTCAGGAAATTCGTTTTGTTGCTTTCTCATGGTGGTAATTTGGCTACTTTGAGGCTGCTGGCTAATGATTTGGCTCTTGCTTATCCTGATATCAAGTTGATTGTACCCGATTGGATACCCATCAACAGCGCAGCCTACCCCGAGATACTCAAATCCAGCAGACCCACAGACGAGCACCACTCAGGGGAAGGCGAGACAGCCAGAATGTTAGCATATACACCCAACCTTGTGGATATGGAGAACGCTGAGTCATACTATGTCGAGGCTATCGTGGACCCATACCAGAAGAAGCCCTACCCGGGAAGCGTCTCAACAGCCACATCAGGACTCACCATCAAAGAGATGACACCATATGGAGTAATGGGAAGCCCAACAAGAGCCACAGCCGAGATAGGAGAAAAACTCTACCAGGTAATCATCGACTGGCTCTACAAGGTCATGAAATACGAGTTCGACTTGTAGGTGAGGGGATTGGAAAACAAACTAAAGGAGAAACTGAAGAAAGGCGGAGTAGCCCTTGGCACCTTCATGTTCACGTATAGCCCTACTGTGATGGAGATACTAGGGCATAGTGGCTTTGATTTCGTAATAATCGACACCGAACATGCCCCCACAGGCATCAGTGATACGATTACCCTTGAACACATTATCAGGGCAGCCGAGGTCTCAGGCACAGTACCGCTGGTCAGGCTTCCTGAGCGTTCCAAGATAATGACCCAGAAAGCCTTGGACGCAGGAGCCAAGGGCATCGTTGTCCCATGGATACAAACAAAAGAAGACGCCGAGGAGACAGTAAAAGACACCAAGTACCCACCCCTTGGGCACCGTGGAAGCTGTTTCCTCACAAGACCCACAGGGTATAGCAGCAAGTTTACGCCGGATTACTGGGAGTCTGCCAACGCGAACACCATGGTGATTCCATTACTGGAGAACCAGACCGCCTTGGATAATATTGATGAGATTCTCAGCGTACCGGGGCTGGATTTCATCTTCTTTGGGGGCAGGGACTACTCGATGAGCAGTGGCTATGCTGAGGTGAACAACCCAGTTACTAATGCCGCTAGGGAGCTATTGATCGATAAATGCAACGAGTACAATGTGCCCATGGCGAATTTCCTATACAGCCCATTCGATGAATCAGTAAAAAACAGCTTAGCCAAAGGCGCAAGGGTTCTGGTAGCTGGTGGCGATGTCTCGCTACTGCTTCAGGTGTGCCGGGAGTTGAAGCAGGTAGTAGACTCGGTCTCCTAACCATTTTTTCTAGTATGGGAATAAGCCCGCTGCGATCCAGCTGAAAAGCAATGCGTTGAGGATTATTGAGGCTCCTAGTCGAGTGTATCTTTGGCAATAACTGGTTATGAGGACCGATATCAGTAGCATGGGGACAATGGCTACGAGAAATTCCAGTATGAACCCAATAAAACCCTTCACAATAATAGTTTGAAGTAGGTAAAACCCACCATACTGGACAATAATTATCGCGGTGAAGAGCCCCAGCTTTGATACTGCCAAGCCCTTGAGGTTACCTGTCCTTTCCTTGAACCAGACCGACTCGGAGTAAAAATGCCCTAACATTAAGGGCAAATACATTAGGAGTGCAAGTATTCGTCTCTGGGTTAGATGTCGCATGATGGGCACCAAAAGCCTGAAGCCAAACCCATACGTGTACTCCAGACCAATTGAGAAAACGTAGAAGGCTATGAAGGTCAAGGCTGCTGTCGTGATATCCAGATAGAATATGAGATTGGGTGATTCATCTTTTCTCCAATACCGGCTCAACAAGAACATTATGGCTCCCCAGATAAACAGCCACCAAGCGATAGAGGAACCAAATATCTGGGGTGGAAAAGGCAGATAGTTGCCCAAGAGCATGGATGGAAGAAAAGTAATCAAGCCTACTATTCCATAGACAGCACCAGAACGCCAATTGAATACCCCAACACCAATGGACTCTGAATTCAATGAGATACCAACCACTATAACAGCGATAAAAGAAATGAATGCCAACAAGATTAATGCTTCTCGTAACAGATAGGTCTGGGAATATTCAGCCTCAATTAAGTTTACCTGATTAAACCAATCGACTATAGAGGCTACGACGCTGGGGTCTAAAGGCTCAAGGAGATGGGATGTTGGGAGTGTAAGCAATAAGGTCATTGTTCCCTGTGCTGGTTCACCGGTTATCTCATTCAACTTGGGTGTGTTTTCTGGGAAAGTGGCTTCAAGTCTCTCGTCTATGTTTTCTAGATCGAAGAGAATATCGTATTGTCCTATGATTACGAGGAGATTACTGGGCTGATCTATTGGTTCCTCAAAATAATCACCGACCCCACCCGCGATCAATACCACTCCAGACTCCAATATCTCTGATGAAGCAATAAGAGCGGCACCAGCTCCAAGGCTATGCCCCACAAGCCCAACACTAGAGACATATGGTAACTCGGCTAGATACTCTGCTGCTTGAATCATGCCAAGGCTTTGATCACCGCCATTAAGGGTGCCCGATGATCGTCCGTGTCCAATTAGATCAATAGACAATGTGATGTAGCCGTGTTTGGCTAGTTCTAGCGCTATGCCTGTTTGGGGCTCCTTGCTGTTGGATATCCCGTGAGCCAGTACTACGCCGGGGGCTTGGCTCTGTATGTTTTTTGGTTTGTAGAGTACCCCTGTAATGGTCTCATCTCCATCTATGACAACATTGGATACTTCTAAGGCTCCACCCCAAGTGTCCAAGCGATGTGCTCCATACATGAAAATAATCGAGCCAAACAAAAAGGCAGCTAATAGAATACGTCTATCCATCCCAGAAATAAACGAGAAAAGAAGATAAAAGAGGTTAGATGGGTGCACCCATCGGGGGTTCCGCTGGAGGAGTTAGATCAACAGAGTCTGGGTTTTCCTCAAGCTTATCCAATATCATGCTCAAGTACAGGTACAGGGATAACTGGGCTTCGTCGTCTGTCTCCATCTCACTCACCTGTTCATTGAGTTGGATAAGTTTCAAGTGGGCAAGGCTTCTGACCCCTCCAGGTACTTCCTTGTTCTTGATTAACTCCACCATATAGTAGAGGACGATGTTGTTTACCGTCCGCTGGAGTTCCTGATGGTAGGTATCCTCGTATACTGTCAGCCATGTAGTCTCAAGGAGCCTATCAATCACGTCGCCCAACCCAGGTAGGCTTGGGTCCCTCGCATGATACTCTACAAGTCTCGCTGCACGCTCAGGATGCAGAATCACTTTGATCGTCATGCCAGCTGCGGTCTCGGCTGCTCCCATGGGGTCAAAGGTTAATCCGGTTCTTCCGGGGAATAAGTCTCGGGTCTGTGCAAAATGCTGTGGGCGTGGTGGTAATAGGTCTCGTAGATCATCTGGTAATGCAAGTGCTTGTGGTGTGATTGTGTTTAGTAGTGCGTCTAGTCCCTGTGCTTGGACCTCTGCAGGTACCATACTGGGGTGTTTCTGTACATCGCCCCTAACCTTATAGTGATAGTAGAGTCCACCTAGGACGCTGGCTGTTGACTCCAACTGGAACCTGTGGAAGAGATACGTGGTAACCAGTGGCTCCTCTAGGTTCGCCAACGGGGTCCCATATCTTACCCGGTGCTCACCGAAGCTATCCAAGGCTATCTTTCGTACACGCATCATCCTGTTGAGTTCATCTACTGGGTCTACGCCGTTGATCCAGTATGCTGCGTATGGGCTGGCGCTTCCCGGTCCAGCGTCCCTGCTGGGCTGGAAGTATAACCCACTTGTGAATGCATCATTAAGCAATTTATCTAACTCGGCTTCCTCATCAGTGCCTTCTGGGTAGTCTTGGTACCCATACTCGATGCTAACAAGGTCCCATTCTCCTACCCCAGTCTCGTAGGCTTCGCTGAGGTCTAGTGTTCCGTCTTTTTCCTTGACCCACATGGCGGGGTAGTCCATGACGCTTGCCCTACCGTTTAGGTTGCTGGCATAGTTGTGTCCCAGTCCCAGTGTGTGTCCTACCTCGTGGACGCTGAGCTGTCTGATGCGTGCGAGAGCCATCTCCATCGCCTCATCAGCGTTATCCCCATCCTCGTTGTATTCGCCCATCAATCCCATGGCGATCATAAAGTCCTGCCTGATCCTGAGGCTACCCAAGCTAACGTGACCCTTCATTATCTCGCCTGTCCGTGGGTCTCTTACTGTCATTCCGTAGCTCCAGCCACGGGTGCTACGGTGAACCCAGTTAATCACATTATATCTGACGTCCATTGGGTCAGCGTCCTCGGGTAGAATCTCTACCCTGAAAGCATCCTTGTAACCAGCGTGTTCATATGCGATGTTCCACCAATGTGCTCCCTCAACCAAGGCAGACCTAATAGGCTCGGGTACACCGGGGTCCACATAGTAGATGATAGGCTCGACTGGCTCGCTTACCTCTGCTGTTGGGTCTTTCTTCTTGAGCCGGTGCCTGCAGATGAAACGTTTCTCAAGTGGCTCGGTTACTGGTGTTGCGTAATCATTGTATTGTATGGCGAAGTAGCTGCTCCTGATATCGAATTTACGCGGCGTGTAATCATCGTCTGGTAGCTCGATTAGGCTATGATGTTGCCTTACAGTGATGTTCTCTGGGTCTGGCGCTACGCTCTTGAGCCAGTCACCGGGGTTCTTTCCCTGATAGGTTAGCGTAGCTTCGATCTCTGTGTTTTTGGGGAAGTTTTTCGTTGCTGGTAGGTATATGGCTGAGCGTCTTGGGTCCAACTCGTATTCGCCTTGTTCTTTTTCTTTTAGGCGCTGGACCACTTGTTTTGCGTCTCGGAGGAAGAATTCAGTAGCATCAACAAGCACTCTACCATCCTCTTCTGCCTCAACGAGGAATCCGCCGATAACTGATTTAGCGAAGGCGTCATCGACTGCCTCAAGTTCCTTGGGGTTTTCGCTTACCGCCCTATACCCATAGTTTACCTGTGTGAGTAGTATCTTGGGTCCTACTCGCTGGAATTTCACTACCTTGGTCGAGCCCAACTGGTTTCGGTCCAAGCCGATATCGTTGCTACCCAATCCAGCCTTCAAGCTGTTGACATAAAGGAACTCTGTGTCAAGTATATCTACCTCAAGCCAGAGCCTTCCCTCCTTGGGGTCCCAGTAGTAGTTGAAGTATCCTGGATGTTTGTCCATTTCCTCGGTGAACCCTGTTATTGTTTGGGGTTCACAGGTCTCTTTTTCATCCAAATCGATTCACATGTATTTATCAGAGAAGAGTAAAAAACAATCGACTACAGGATGCTGTTAAATCTCAAAGCAGTATTGTATCCATGTGATTAAGGCAATACTCTTGGACTTTGGAGGCACAATAGCTAACACAAAGACAGACTGGGAGATGATCTCAGAGAGAGCGAAATCAAGGTTGGAGCTTGAGGATATCAGGGTTGATCCAGTTGATCTTGAGAACGCATTCAAGGATGCAATTGAGTATCGATATCAACAACACGAGCTCGGCGTTGAGCTAAACTCGTACGATTTCTTCAATCACGGCCTCGGCATACTCGGGCACAAGGTTGATCTGGATATAACTGATGAACTCGAGCAGATAGTCAATGATGAGGGCTATGTCGAGTTTGTTACTGGCCTGGAAGATGTGTTAATGGAGCTTGCTGATAGCTACAAGCTGGCATTACTGAGTAACTCTTGGCTGGAAGCCCCAAGAAAGGCTCTAAGGGATCATGGTTATGGTAGATTGTTTGATGTAATGGTTTGCAGCTTTGATATCGGCATACCAAAACCTGACCCAAGGATATTCGAGTTCGCTCTCGATCTTCTTGGAGTTCGTGCCCATGAGGCTGTGATGGTGGGGGATAGCTTGGAGGCAGATGTCAAGGGGGCGCTTGGTGCTGGGTTGCATGCGGTTCTTGTTGATGATGGTTTCTCGGAGTGGGATGGACCCAAGATCATTGAGTTAGAAGAGATTATTGATGTCTTGAAAGGTATAATCCCGGGATAGAGCCGGGTTAGATCATTTATTGGCTATTTTTACTTAAACCATATATTAACCAGTGATCAATAACACGGCACCATCATACTATAATAAAAAAAAAGTCTTGCACCTATCATGAACAACCGGAGAGATAGCGAGAACGCTATCCCCATCTACTGTAGACACGGGTTACAGACATACGGTTTTGTCCGCCCTCCGGTTTCTAATGGAAAAGGGATTAAAATTGTATTATAATGAGGCAGTTGAGGTAACCGAATTTCAACCCGAGGCATCTAGGGTTGAGGATGATCTTAGACGCAGAAGCGATATTTTCAAGGCATTATCTGATCCCAACCGACTCAAACTCATATACCTTCTGATCGATGGCGAGAAGTGTGTATCAGAGCTTCTCCCATACTTCGAGATTCTTCAGCCAACCGTGAGTGTCCATCTACTACTACTCCAAGACATCGGATTACTCAAAGTACGTAAGGATGGAAGAAAAAGGTACTACAGTTTAGCTGACGAAAAAGTTCTTGTATTAATCGATAGTTTTTGTGAAAGAATCTGGGACATAAAATTATAAAAAAAAATGGATTATAGAACGGGTCCACCGTCTATCTCAATCAACCTTGCCCAGTTCTCGAAAGCCCAGCCCTGAATCTCGTCCACCTCATCATCAGTAATATGTCGGAACCTGCCCTGACTCTTCATGACATCCTTGACAGGCTTGAGCTCCTTGGGCTTGACGCTCAGATTCAGGTTGCCATCAACAACCTCATACAACGGCCAAAGACCACTCAGAACCATTTCCTTGGCTACTTTTGCGGTATATCTTGGGTCGAATCTCCAGCCTGTTGGGCATGGAGCGGAGACTTGTATGAACCTAAACCCCTTTATGGGCTTGGCGTAGCTGAGCTTGCCGATGAAATCCTCGGGATAAGCTATGCTGGCTGTAGCTGTATAGGGTACATTGTGCAAAGCCACCAGCATTGGCAGTGGTTTTTTCTTCTCAGACTTACCTCGGCTAAACTCACCGATGGGCGTGGTTGTAGTCGCAGCGTATTTTGTGGTTGCGCTGCTCCTTTGTCCACCAGTATTCATGTAAGCCTCGTTATCATAGCATACCCAGAGCATGTCCTCATTACGCTCAGCAGAAGCCGACAAGCCTTGGAAACCTATGTCTGTAGTTCCACCGTCACCGATGATACCAGTGACCCTGATGTCCTCCCTGTCTGCTCTTTTGAAAGCACGTGCAAAGCCTGTCATCATGGCTCCAGCGCCCTCGAATATCTCACCATAGAAGACTGGCTGAGTGATGTTGCCAAAGGCGGGTCCACAGCAGGCGACCTCCTGCCTGACCATATCCTTGCCTATTACCTTGGAGACTATGCGGGCTACTATGCTTCCGCCGCAGCCTTGGCATGCGCTGTTGGCTGGTGTGATGTATTCTCGTTCTGCTAGTTTGTTTATTGGTATTGGTTTACTCATCTTTTTTTCCTCCTACTGCCACTCCACGATTGGTGATGCCTTCTCCCCATTGGCTGCCTTCAGGGTCTTATCTGCCATACGCTTCAAGTCCTCGACCCTTACCTCTTTTCCACGCATTCCAGCGTGGTAGTTTAGGGTAACAGGCTTCTCATCCACATCATATAGTGCGTGTCTGAGTTCTGTGAATGTTATTCCACCCATGGTGCCTGTTGATACGTTTCTATCGATTACCCCCATGGCTTTGGCGTATCCCGCTATTCGCTGGAAATCATCATCTGGGAAAGGCTTGAAGCTCTTGATGGCTACCAACCCGATCTTCTTGCCTTCATGTTGAAGCTGGTCTATGGCTGTTTTGGCTGTTGAGGCGATCGTGCCCATGGCTACGAGAACCGCGTCAACATCCTCACACTTGTACTCCTCCACCAATCCGTTACCATAGCTTCGTCCGAAAAGTTTCTCAAAGTCAGCGTTGACTTCCTTGATAACGGTCTTTGCGTTCATGGCTGCCTCCTGCTGGTCCCTCCAGACCTTCTGTGGGTCAATGTAGGGGTTCCACATCTCCGCCATCAATGCCATTGCCTCTGCTGCCTCCTCGGGATACATGGGGTATGGTCGTTTGTATGGGGGGAGGAACGCGTCTACTTCTTCCTGTGAGGGTATCTCAACTGGCTCACTGGTATAGCTGAGTATGTACCCATCACCCATGAAGATGGTTGGTAATCGGACACGTGGGTCCTCGGCTACCTTGAAGCTCATTATCCCTGTGTCCAGAAGCTCTTGGCTGTTCTGGCACTCCATCATCAACCAACCTGTATCCCGCTGGCTCATGGTATCCATCTGGTCAGGCTGCATACCCTTAGTGCTTCTGTGAACAACCGCCATTACCAAGGGGAGCCTTGCCCAGCTGGTCATATGCATCGGGTGATGCATATAGAGCAACCCGGGTCCGCTTGTGGCTGTGAAGCTCCTTACAGTGGTGCTTGCCGTGATGGCTGATGCCTGACAGCTTAACTCTCCCTCCATGGTGACGTACTCGGCGTCTATCTCGCCGCTTGCGATCATATCCGCGATATACTGTACTATGGTGGTCTGGGGCGTGATCGGGAAGGCGCTAACATACTTGACTCGTGCTAGCTTCGCCGCGTATGCTACTGCCTTGTTTCCTACCATTACCTCGAATTTCTTTGTCAATTCATTCTCCTCCTATAAGGTCTCCTGTACAAAGTCAATCGCCTCAACTGGGCACTCCTCGACACAGATACCGCAGCCCTTGCAGTGCTGATAATCAATAACGGCTTTACGGTCAACCATGCTAATAGCCACCTCAGGGCACAGAATATAACACCGCATACACCCGATGCATTTCTCCTTATCCAGCACAGGCTTGAAAACCCTCCAACTGGAAACATCCCGCTGACCCTGCTTAACCTCCACCTTCTGGGGAGGCAAGTCACTGACATCCTCAGCGGCATTTGCCTCCGCATAGGCTCTGCGCACAGCGTTGATGTTCATCTCGGCTATCCTACCGCCCCATTGATCATTGATAGCCTTCTCTATGCTCTCAAGGCTTACAGCGCCTGTTACTTTGGCGAAGGCGCCTAGAATAGCGGTGTTAGTGATTGGACGCCCAATGGTTTCTAGGGCGATGTTGGTTGCATCAACTGTGGCTACCTTGAAATCGCCGCCTAGTCCAGTCTCTCTTCCCTTATGTGGGTGATTAATTAGAACTATACCGCCTTTCTTCAAGCCGTCTGTGATTGGCACACTCTTGCCTAGTAGAGGGTCAAGGACTATTACCATGTCTGGTTCATGGACTAGATCGCGCTCGTTGATTCGCTGCTCCCCTATTCTTAGGAAGCTTACGACTGGTGCGCCTCGTCGCTCTGTGCCATACATGGGAATTCCTTGAGTGAATTTTCCCTCATAATAAAGGGCAGTGGCGAGGATTCTGGTGCCTGTTACGGCTCCTTGTCCACCCCTGCCGTGGAATCTTATCTCCATCAATCTGGGTTACACCTAATGAATCTCAGATAGGAGTGTTATCTCAGATATATGCTTTAGCTATCTACCGCTAATTGTGTAATAATAGTAAATATCATCCACCGGCGCCCAAATGGCTTTGTTTCATATTAAAAAGGGCAAAACTGGGGCTCTGCTATGCCTTAAATGCAAGTAATACATCTTTCCCTCGATTAATTTGAAGCTAGTAAAATACAATGAGGGCAGGCTAGGAGCCCTGATGGAAGACGAGAGCGTACTCGACCTAAACTACGCCTATGCAGCATACAAGCACTCAAAGGGAACAGCAAACCCCCAGCTAAAAGCAGACGCCAAGGTACCCAGCTGCCTCCTTGCATTCATTAAGGAAGGAGATGCGGGCTTGGAGAACGCCCACAAGGCTATAGATCATGTCAAGAATGGAGCAGAGAATGGTCCAAAGGGTGAGAAGCTGGTCTACAAGAAAGGCGAGTACAAGCTAAGGGCGCCACTACCCAGTACAGCAAATAAGATAGCCATGGCGGGGGCGAACTTCTATGATCACAGCATCGACGCCTACAAGATGTTGAGAGGGGACACTACCACTCTTGAGGAGCTTAAGGCTCAGGTAGAGCGTGGAGAGTACCGGACTTGGGGTTTCTGGAAACATGCAACCATGGTCCGTGACCCAGACACTGAGACGCCTTATCCCTCCAAGACTCAACGGATGGACTATGAGGTTGAGTTGGCTGCGGTTCTCGGTAAATACGCCAAGGACACCAAGGAGGAGGATGGCATGGATTACATATACGGATACACTGTCCTCAACGACTTGTCCATGCGAGATCAAGGCTTTGGAGGAGGACCAGATGGATTCTTCTTCGCCAAGAACTTTGATGGATCGGCGCCCATGGGTCCATGTATCGTTACCAAGGACGAGATTCCAGACCCATACAAGCTGGGTATGAAGCAGTGGGTAAACGGTGAACTCAGACAGGATGGAAGCATGAGTAGCATCATTAGGGGTTATGAGTGGTGGCTCGCGTGGCTCAGCAGGGATGTTCCATTCTATCCGGGGGATATGATCTGTGGTGGGACCTGTAGTGGTACAGCCATGGACCAGACTCCTAGGATTGATGGTAAGACTGATCCCAAGCTATTCTTGAAGCCCGGTGACAAACTGAAGGCTTGGATAGAGGACGTTGGCTACCTAGAGACCAAGATCGTGTCTAAAGAGTAAGTGTTTTCTTCTCACTACCCTCTTTTTCTACAAGTTGAGCCACGTAGCTATAGATATTGGTGCGACAAACGTCAGGGTCGCTGTTGGAGACTATTATGGTATTAAGGAGAAGAAGGTGGAGAATACCGATACCTTTAATGGAGCCATGGGGGTCTCTGCGCAGATTATCAGGCTTATTGATTCGTTCAAGGGTAATGAGCCAATCAGTATTGGGATAGGCAGTATTGGACCCATCAACCATAAAGAGGGTGTGATAACTAATACCCCAAATTATCCATTCAACGATATACCCATCACTGAGCCCCTTATTGAGAAATATAAGGTTCCAGTAACCATCGTCAACGACTGCACCGCAGCAGTGCTGGGTGAACAGATGTTCGGTGCTGGGCGGGGGATAGAGAACCTCGTCTATGTGACCATCAGCACGGGGCTGGGGGGTGGAGCTATTGTGGATGATAATCTTCTCATGGGCAAGGATGGTAACGCTGTTGAGGTTGGGCACTTCACATTGGATCCTGAGTCAGAGGTCGTCTGTGGCTGTGGCTGCAGGGGGCATTGGGAGGCGTTCTGTAGTGGTAAGAATATCCCGGGTTACGCTGAACAGATTCTCAGGAGAAAAGATTGGACTACTGGGTTATTACACCAGTTATGCGGGGGAGATGCAAAGAACCTCTCAGCCGAGAACATCTTTACTGCAGCCAAGGAAGGGGATGAATACGCTCTTGATATAGTCCATGAGATCGGAGCGAAGAACGTCATAGGATTCGCAAATATTGTGAATGCTTTTGATCCTGAGTTAATCACCATCGGAGGCTCCATCGCGTTAAGAAACCCTGATCTAATCCTCAACCCTATCAAGGAGAATATTGAGAAGCATATCATCAACAGGGTTCCAGAGATACTGATAACGCCACTGGGACAAGACTCAGTGATACTAGGAGCCCTAGCACTTGCTATGAGAATCTAGGATATTCTTGTGAAGATGAGGTCTTGATCATCGTTTCTCATCTGGAGAAGCTCGCCCTCATGCATGTAAAATCTTAGGTCAAGGGTGTTTTCCTGTACCACGGTGCAGCTGTATTGTTCCCCACTGATGTTTATGGTATGTGGGTCATTCTGGACATAGAACTCCAACTCGAACATGGCTCCACCCTGAGGGATATAGACCATAGCAGAATACCTTTCCCCAGTCTCTAAATCAGCGGAAATCAACAGCATCTCCCAGAGACCCGGCATATTATTCTCAGTCATAAAAGCATCTGAGGGGAACTCATCTGATAGCGGGACTGTATCGTTTTTGAGGGTAACCATTGAAACAACGTTCCCGTCACTGAAGGTGACATTGATCTCATTTGTGGAGCCTCCTTGATCTACTGCTAGTCTATACTCGTGGGGCTTGTAATCCTCGTCAAAGACAAAGTGGCTATCAAGAAGTATATGCTGACCCTCAAAACTGACATCAGTATTGCTTAGCATCGTGTAGAGGTCTCCTTCCTTGCCTGTGATAGTATAGCTGTATGTTCCCACTTGGTCAAATGCGCGACTATAAGAGAATGTACGGGTCTCACCTAGCTCCAGCTCAGGTACTCCTACCAGTGGGTAGTCCTTTGTGGGGAACCGTCTATTAGTATAGTATTCTATGAGGAATGTTGATGCAAGGATGATTATGATACCTGCGATCGCGTGGCTGCGCTTCAAATTATTTCAGAAATATGAGAGGGGTACTCGTTAAAAGGATTTTACACTGATTGAATTAGAGATTCAATATTTTGCCTTGACCTCATTTATCCTCGATTTACTTAGAAGTCAATACAATATGCTTGTTACATGAAAGATGCGCAGAATCGTTCAAGAGGAGTTCTCTGCACTAAAATTTAATAGTTCACTCAGTTTTTCCCATATTTTTCTTCTGTTGCGAAGGAGTACAATTATACTCCCAGTCATCGGGAATAGCATAATATAATCCACAAGGGGTAGAAGCCCGGTCTTTTGCATGACATTGATCCTTATTTGGTCGTTGGTCTTTCCAATATCCCGCCACCCCTCAGACGTATAATCGAGGATTGCGTTCACGTTGGAAAGCCTCACAAACCCCGTATCCTTGAATGGACTGAAGTAGAACTCCCCAGTGAACCCCACGGTCGAGCCCCCATGACCCAGTAAACCATGGTTGCAGACCTCTATTCCCATCCCGTAGCCATTCCTCTTCAGCTTTCTCAGAAGCTCACGGATGAAAATCGAGGATCTTGTTTTGGTGGACATCAGTTCAACGGTCTCCTCTTCAAGTATCTGGGCATCCTCAAAGACCCCATCGTTCATCAACGCTATCATTAGGTTCCCCATATCACTTGCTGAGCTTCTCAACATGTACCTGCCATTCCATACGGGGAGGGGAATGTTGGTGTCGTTCCCATACATACGTGTATGAGGTGTCGCATGTACATCCATGAACTCAAAGCAATCGAACCCGGTGTGGTCCATCTGCAGCGGCGTGAAAATATATTCATTCATGTAGTCCTGGATGGACCGCTCCGTTACCCTCTCCAATATGCACATCAGAATCTTGTAACCGTTGTTAGAGTAACTGTACCCAGTATTCGGCTCCCTGACCCAGTTGCTAGTTGAGTAAAGGCTTCCATCCATATCCAGATTCATCTCCAACCACTCCTCAAGAGGGATGCCAACCAATTCTTCCGGGAAACGCCTCGTCCACTCAGCAGGGTTATCGTCCACCCAGTCATATGCGAACTCTGAAGGCAATGTACAGTCCAAGCCTGATCGGTGAGACAATAGCATCCTGATGGTTATTGGCTTATCAGGGTACTCAGGGTGTCTGATGCTGAAAGGCATATGAGTGTTCACGTCATCATCGAGCCCGATCAACCCTTGCTCATACAGTTGGAGTATCGAGACAGCCACAAACACCTTCTGGATTGAACCCACGAGAAAAACAGTGTCTTCGTCAATCTGTTCATCGTACCCTTTGACCCATTTCTCGTCACCAGAGACCACACATACTTGTAGGGATGGGATATCCCCTGACTCCACGAGCTCTGATATCTCGTTGGTTAATGCCCCGTCAAGTGAATCAATATTAAACGCCATACAAATGGGGGAAAAAGAGGCAGCCACAATCAGGGCTATTAAAAATAAGACTAATGCAGACTCTTTGTGCCTCATACAATATTCTCTATCACGTCATCACCAGCAAGACATAACTCTTTTCCATAACACCTACTACCATAGATTGGTTAACCTTAAATGGTTGACAATGTTAGTTTGACATGTAAATGAACCAAATCTTGATGGCAGCATTCACATACGCTTCAACATTGATCCTATTAACAGAAGCCTTTTCATTAACATACAAGTCCATCAAGGTCCCCAACTTTGCATTAGGCACAATAATGACCATCGGAGCTTATGCTGCATATAGTAGTAAAAAATTCCTCAATTTACCGGTATACCTTGGTTATCCAATTGGGTTCCTCTCTGGGGCATTATTGATGTTTATCATAAGTTCCATAATTATTGAACCACTTTTCAAAAAAGGAAGATCACTTGTTGAGATAACCCTAGCAACTATAGGTTTAGAGATATTATTAACAGGCTTGACTCAAATCTATGACAAATATATCCAGAACCCATGGACAAACATATTTCTCCGAGCGTATGATTTTCAAATTGGAGAAATCAATGGATCTTTCCCAGTATCAACAGTGATAGCGTTTGCATCATTTTTATTACTAAGACATATTCTGAAATCCACTCGATTTGGTTTAGCAGTTAAAGCTTCTTGGGATAATTTTCAATTAGCTCAGATCCAAGGAATAAACACAATACGAGACAGGGTGCTTCTTTTAACTTTTTCAGGAGGGCTTGCAGGATTGTCCGGGGGAATTATGGTTATGCGATTCCACGTGACCCCGAGCAGTGGACACGGTATTATGATGGCTATTTTTGCCGCTGCATTATTGGGGGGAATTGATAGTCTTAGAGGCGCAATAATAGGGGGATTCTTCGTTGGTCTAGCTGAGATTATGATAATAACGTGGTGTCAGATGATTATCGGAGTATGGTTTGGTGGTTTTCGCTTTTTAATTCCCTTTTCGATTATTGTCCTTGTCTTAGGGTTTGTTCCTAATGGTTTGTTTGGGACTGATGTTCAAAAGGGTAAAGGTTTTGTCTTAACCCCGTCTCGTAAGAGATTCATAGGATTTATGCTGGTTTTATTGGTGTTTTTTGGGTCTTTGTTTGTTTATGAATGTAATAGAAATAAATCAAAATTGAGAGACTCGGTTTTTTCAGAGTTATCAGATTACGAAATCGTCATTAAGGAAAAGGAGAGGGATGTTCCTCGTTTTAATGTTGGAAATTTTTCTATATTCTTGAATCGCCTTGGTGAATGGAATATTACCACGGTATATGTAGAACCGTATTCAGATTCATCATCAAACCTAAATTTCTATTATATTTTGTTTGACAAATACTATAAAACAAGTGTTGATTTTGAGTACTATGGAATTTGCAGATATAGGATAAGATAAACCAAGATAATTCTTTTCATATACGCACACACTAAATCGCAGCATCAAACACACACTAATGAATTAAGTAAAATATCGTTGCTTATACTAAGTTTACAAGATTATACTGAAAAAGGAGTTTAGGAAAGGTACTGAGCTAGTGCGTTCTTGAGGTTATCACCTGCGATAACCAGCTTGATCTTCAAGAAATCAAGCTCCTTCCAGTAACGCTCCTTTAGCTCCAACCGGTTCTCCACAGCCATATTGATCTCGGCTGGATGTGGACTACCCGGGCTCCTCAAGTTGTTCAAAGCTTTGATGGGATCAGATACCTTCTCAGCGATGCTGCCGCTCACCTTGATATCCTTACCGAATAACTCCTTGGCTACCTTCTGGACATCCTCGGGTTTCAAATCCTCAAGGGTCCTACCCTCGGCGACGAGGTTCTTGACCACATCTGCGGTGATCTTGTATGCCTCGCGGAAGCTCAACTCCTCGTTCTCAACCAAAACCTCAGCAAGCTGAACAGCGTAGATGAAGCTGCCCTTGGTCTGCTCCAGCATCTTGTCAGCATTGACTGTGAGCGTATTAATGGCTCCATTGAGCACCTCGACGCTAGTCTTGGCTGTATCAAATGCACGCCACAACGCGATCTTGGTCTGCTGAAGATCCTGATAATAGCCCGTAGGCAATCCCTTGACCATGGTCATGATCTCCTGGAGAGTACCATAGACCTCGGCTGATTTACCTCTGATTAGCTCAAGGGTGCTTGGGTTTACCTTCTGGGGCATGATGCTGCTGCTACTGCTGTACTCGTCGGCTACTGTGATGTACTGGAACTCTGCTCCAGCCCACATCACAAAGTCTGCCGCCATCCTGCTCATATTGCTGGCTAGTATGCTGAGTACGCTGGTGCACTCCATAGCCCAGTCTCGACTGCTCACCGCATCCATACTGTTCTCCTGAATATAATCAAAACCCAGTAGCTCGCTAGTCCTGAGCCTGTTGATCCTGAAGTTGGTTCCCCCGATGGCTGCTGAGCCCAGTGGATTGTAGTTGACCCGGTCATAACATTGCTTGATCCTCTGATAATCCCTCAGGTACTGATCTGCGTAGGCTAATAGATAGTGACCGAAGGTACCGATCTGTGCAGGCTGCCCATGAGTATAATAGACCATTGGGGTCTCTACGTGTTTGTCGGCTAGCTCACAGAGAGATTTCACAAGATTGAGAACATTCTCGGCGATGGCTAGCATCTCTTTCTTGGTGACCATCTTCATATCAACCATGACCTGATCGTTCCTGCTACGGCCTGTATGCATGGCTCCGCCTGCCTCGATACCAATCTTCTCGATTACACGAGCCTCAATAAACTCATGAATATCCTCGTATTCGGCGCCTATCTCTAGTTCGCCGTTCCTCCAGTCCTCCTTAATCTCCTGAAGTGCGCCTAGTATCTTCACTAGGTCTTCTTCGTCCAATATGCCTTGCTCCTTGAGCATGATGTCGTGAGCCATTGTTCCATCGATGTCTTCCTCGAACATGCGTAGGTCTTCTACTACGCTTGTGTGGAATCTGGCTGTCCTGTCATCAAACTCTTTTGCTAGGCGTGATCTGAATAAGCTTGACACTGTATTACACCGTTGACTACGTTGAGAAGATGCTTAGAATAAATAGGTTACGAAAAATGGTGCTATTTCATGCGTTCTTTCTGGTAAACACCGCTATAACCTTGACCAACTTCTCCGGTATGGAAGAATATCAACTGGGCAACCCGGGCGTCCTTCTTGAGTCTCAAACCAAAGGGATTATGCACAGTGAGCATGCTACTGCTCCTGCCCTCGTAGCCTGGGTCCCAAACAGCTGTGCCAACCTCAGCACCATTACGTAACAAAGTTGAACGAGTACGCGCAATCGCCGCAACATCCAACGGCATCTTAACAACCTCATTATAGACCACCTTGTAGACCCCTTTCTCCAATTGATACCAGCCGTCTTCATCAGGAGTTAATTGTCTGGTTTCTCCGATTACCCGTTCCTTGTTGCTAAAGTCTACTGCGCCTCCACCTAGGAATTCCTCGATGGATTCGAGGCTGAGATCAAAGCCGCTGGGTTGTAACTGGGTATCTAGGTCGATGTATTCTGTAATCATATTGTGCTCTACTATGAGTTCCCTGAGGTGTTTATCGTTCAACATGCTAGACAAAGAGAAAGGGTGGAAGATATAGAAAATATTACTGCCTGTCGCTACGGCTTGGACCCGGGAGAGGCACATACTCAATGCCTTTCCGTTGGGGTTTATCCATCTTGTAGTAATCCATCAGCTGGTAGACCTCGCGTGGTATCTCTGCGGTAGCGCATTCTCCGAGAAGATCACATGTCGCCTCAGCAGTAATAGGGAAATCATGGGTATACTTGCCCTCAACGAGGTTATCTATAACCGTCTCAACTCTATCAGGCTCATACTTGTCCATGAGTAACTCTCTAACCAAGTCAGTCATCTGGTTGATTGCCTTTCGAGCCTCCTCAGCTAAATAGAGGGTCTCGTCGTCTGTCTCGTCCCGGCTCTTGGTCTCAACCACCTTGATTATGCTGGTGGCTGCGTAGGTTCCTTTTTGTGTGCCTATCTGTGGGTCTACAGGTCCAAGAACAGCGTGGGGGTCCATCAATATCTCGTCAGCTGCCAATGCGATGAGGGTGCCGCCGCTCATTGCATAGTGGGGCACCATCACAGTAGTTTTTCCCTTGTGTGCCTTCAACGCGAACGCTATCTGGGTGGCTGCTAGCGCTATTCCTCCCGGAGTATGTACGATTAGGTCTATTGGTTGCTCGTCTGGGGTTAATCGGATTACTCTGAGTAGTTCTTCACTGTCCTCGATGTCTATGTATCGTGCGAGGGGTAAACCGAATAGGCTCAGGGTTTCCTGTCTATGGATGAGTGTGATTACATTGGTTCCTCTTTTTCTGCCTAGGCTCTGGAGGGCGTTTGATCTAGCGTTTTGTAGCATGCCTTGTTGTAGTCTTGGGTAGATGAGGCTGAAGAAGAGGAATATTACCCATATGTTGCTGGATATTGTGTCTAGTATGCTCATACTTTTGAATTGGTGCTGGGGTTTAAAATGCTTAGCAACATTCCATACTTTGTGCTGCAAAGTATTTAAATAATACAAAGCAGTTTGCATGATCAATAAGATGTCTGATAAAATAAACCTAAAGGAAATGGAGCAAAATGCCTACAAACGCCTAAACGAGGATGGCTTAATGGAGCTACTAATGGGAGCAATCCTATTTGTTGTAAGCTCAACATTCGGGGGAACATCAGCCTTCTCATCATTCCTAGCACTATACATCATATTCATAAAACAAATAGTAGAGGGCTTCAAGAAAAGATACACATACCCAAGGATAGGCTATCTAAAACTCCCAGAAGAGGACGGCAAGCAGATTGGAATAGGAATACTCACCTATATGGGCGGAGTATTGCTAGCCTTAGTAGTACTCATCTACCTATTATATGGAAGATTCTCTGGAGACCTTCTTAACAAATGGATTCCATTCTTAATCGGTTTGATCTTTTTCGGTGGATTGCAGTATCACTACTCTAAATCAGGGGACAAATTGGTGCTTGTTTATACTGTGATAGCGGTTGGTGGAGGATTGGTCTTCTCCCTCATGAACTTTCCCGAGAAATTAACTGGCGCACAGCTCTACGCCTTATTCATGAGCGCTATATTCATTGTGGCTGGTGTACTCAGGTTCCGTAAGTTTAGAAACGATCACCCAATTCAGTCCATTCCTGAAGGAGTATCAGAGAATGAGTAACCCCCCGGAGAAACTGCCAGAAGTCAAGGAGATTGACAAGTTAATCCATGAACCAGTGAGGCTCCTGTTGCTGGCACATCTCTATGTTGTAGAGAGCGCGGATTTTCTCTACTTGATGAACCAGCTTGGACTGACTTTTGGTAATCTCAGCAGTCATATGAGCAAGCTTGAGGAAGCTGGGTATATTGATGTGGAGAAGGAGTTCGTTGAAAAGAAACCAGTGACCAGGCTGAGTCTTACGGATGAGGGGCGTGTTGCATTTGCTGATTATCGGGTTAGGATGCGGCACTTGTTCGTGGATTAATAGTTGTGTCACCTTAATGACCCATTTTTTATGACATAACCGTTAAGCGATTTTTCTGGTTACACAAAAACACCGGAAAGGTGGACTGTATGTACTTGATCTTTGATTATCTCCTTTATGCTGCATGGTGGCTGAGAATGATCATCTTGCACCTCTGGTGGCTTCATCCATAGCCATCAAATCCCTCATCTTTTTTTCGGTAAATAAAAAAGGTGGAGAGAGTTGGCTACATAAACCAGCAGTTAACCCAAAGGTTAATGATGATTTGTACCCAGCCGTAGTAGTTGAAGACATAAAGCATTATTACCAGCAAGAAGGTGTAACTGAGAAATCACTTTATGAGTTATGTCAACAAGATGAACCCGGATTGGTTACATCATTCTTAAGATACAATCAACAGAGCCCCTACTTCTCATAGCGACTAAGCAACCAAATCAAAACACAAACAGGTAGAATAGCCGCAATACAGAGAGGGAAGATCACCCGAGTACTATACTCCTCAATCAACACACTGGCACCAGTAGTCGATAACGAGACGAAGAGATTCACCAAAACAAAATTAAAACTATACGCTAGACTCCGGTTCTCCATGCTACTGTGGCCCGCTATCATACTATTGAGCAAAGGCATGAAAGTTGCCTGAAGGAACCGATAAAGAGCATAGACAACCACAACAATCATCAAGGTCTTCAGAGACGGGAAAATAAACAGAAACCCAGCCAACAAAGCGTTTACGATTATCCCCATACGGTATCTACCAAACCGGTCACCAGTATACCCACCTACCAAACTGCCTATGATTCCGGTGATGGGACCCAGCCCAGAGATAATACTCGTAAGGCTGTAGCTCAAACCAATCTCGATAGTAAAGTAAGCCGGAACATAGGTTACCAATACACTGAAAACAGACTCAATTACGGTAGCGATAGCTACTACGAGAAGAAAATCCTTGGTGACAACGTCCTTGAGCCCGCTGAGAAGATTGAAATGCCTCTTCTCCCTGCCTGAAAGGGTTTTACGTGTGTACCCGATGCTGAACAGCCCCATGATTAGCGTGAAGACTGCCCAAACATAGTAACTGTATCTCCAACCCCAACGGGACATGAACAATCCTAAAAGCAAGGGTCCAGCAGCGAAACCGAAATTGGAACCAATATTATGGATACCCAGCGCTAGGCTCAGTCTTGTTGGATCATAGCTACTAGCCATCTTCAGGCTGGGAGGGTGATAAAGGGTTGAACCCACTGACACTAACATGAATCCAGCGAGAAGCATGTAGAAACCATTGCTCAAAGGAATAACCAGTGAACCAAGCAGAGTTACGAAGAAGCTTATTGTTAGGGTCTCGGCTGGATACCTGTCGCTGATAACCCCCGTGGGTATATAGATGAATACATTGAGCAATCGGGGAATCGAGGATAATAGGCTGAGTTGGACAAGGCTTATTCCAAGCTCCTCTTGAAAGGGAAGCAGTAGAACTGGGAGAAGCATGGTATAGACGTGTATGACGAAGTGGCTGGAAGCGAGGTAGCCTAGGTATAGTTTATTGTTTCGGTTCTCAGTCATTTTTTCCCCTCGTGGTACCGGCTAAGGGTTACAGCACTGTATTTAATCCATTTGATCATCAACGCTTCATGAACATCAATATTGATTGCTAGAACCACTTATCAAAACAAAGGACAATATTGGAGCCATGGAAGTACTGGACAAACTGATGAGCAGTTTCAATGAACAACAAGTAGTATCCTTAGCCACAGTAGAAGAAAAACAGCCAAGGGTACGACCCATGACCCTAATCCACCTAGATGGGAAATTCTACATGATAACAGGAGCCAGAGGCGGAAAAAACGCAAAAAAGCTACAGCAGATACGCGAAAACCCGCTATTCGAGTATTATCTAACATTGAAAGGGACAGAGATGGATGGATTCATCAGGGGAATGGGTAGGACATGGGAACAAGAAGAAAAAGCAACCAAGAAGAAGATATATAACAAGATAACTTGGGCTACTAACTTCTTTGATACCGCAGACCACCCTGACTATGTATTACTTGAGTTGGAGCATGATGGCTTCAGCTACAGGTGGCCAGACACAAGAGAAATCCACAACATAACACTCTAAATGTTTATTTTCAGATTGTTTTAAGAAACACTCATTACTAGATATTATTGATTCTATGAAGCTGGATTGGGAAAAACAGGTTGAAGAGTATAACATGGTGTGGGAGAGAAGATACCAAACACCAGATGTTACAGAAAGTTGGGTGGAAAACGAGTGGGCACATGGGAGAAAACAATACCTTACTTTCCTTATCAAGGTAAAAGATGATGAGTTAATCAAGAATGTCAAAGAAATCCAAACAGAATTATCAAAATATGCGTGCGTAGAAACATTCCCACCAGAATACTTCCACATCACAATCAAAGGCGTAGGTTTCTTAGTCCCACAGAAAACGGAAAAAGATGAAATCACAACGGATGAAATACCAAGGATAATAAAAGAAGCAAGAACTCGACTGAACAAATATTCCCCATTTGAGATGAAACTTGAGCACCTGAACCACTTTTTCTCAGCTATTGTGGTACAAGCCCATGACGGTGGGGTAGTCAGGCATATCCATAAAAACTTTGGTGAGATACCTGGCTTCATAAAGTCGAGGTATTATCAAGGATATCTACCTCATCTCAGTATCGCACAGTACAAGAGTGCTAAGGAATATACGGAGTTCATTAAGCATTTGGAGCAGGAAAGGAACACAAAGGTTGGGCATATCAAAGTAGATAGAATACAGCTTATCATTGCTCACTTGCCTGTCGAAGGGAGATTCCCAAAGTTGGAGACCGTTGAGGAATTCCTACTCTGAAAGGATAAATCCCTGAAAACCTATCATGATTTATGATAACCGAGAAACACTTCCAAACAGGGGACACTGAGATAAACTACGCTGTCTCAGATAACGCTGGTCCACCAATGCTGTTGCTTCATGGTACAGCCAATAGATGGCAGGCGTTTCAACCTGTAATCCCGATGCTTGTCTGCAGGTGGAAGGTCTATGCCCCTGATTTCAGAGGACACGGTGGCTCACAGCACACCAAGGATTATGGTTTTGGTTTCTATCTGGAGGATACTGTACGGTTTATTGACGGTGTAATCGGTGAGCCTGTAGTTATCTTTGGGCATAGCCTTGGTGGCAGAATAGCCACGAAGATCGCAGCAGAATATCCTGAGAAGGTTAAAGCGATTATTTTGGGTGATAGTAGCCTGAAGGAGCCTGTGGCTTCTGATAGGATGGGAAAGGTTTTCTCGGGTTTGATAAAGCTCATCGAGGAAAACGAGACCTATCAAGGGATATACAACGCTATGCGGGACACGAACCCAGATAATTTTGACCCAGTATATGGATTGATACGGGTAAAAAACCTAAGCCTACTCGATACAAGGCTTCTCAAAACCATAGCTGAGAATGGAATGAATCTTGATTCTCCGGGGAGCCATTTCTATGGGTATCACCCTGAGGAGCATCTTAAGAAGATCAAGTGTTCTGTACTGATACTCCAAGCAGAGCACGGTATGCTCAGCAATGATGAAGTAGAAATGGCTCTAGAGACCCTGCCAGAAGCATACCATGTTATTCTGAAGGATGTGCCCCATGAGTTTCTCTCAAGACCAATCGAACCACTTCTGAGAGCCTTGGGAGCATTTCTTGAAGCCATCAGGTAGGCTTTTTGCTTATTCTGAGATCGATCCCTGGCTTCAGTTTCTTCTCAGATCGGTCAACAACGGTATAGATGCGTCGCTCTCGGGTATCCATACGTTTCGCCTCGTTTATCCAGTGGATATACATGAACCGAGCGTAAGGCGGAAAAGTTTCAAAGTTATCAAAGGCGGTCTGGTTTTTCCTCAAAGCAGCCAATAGATCATCAGGCACCTTGGTGGTCTTAATCTGGTTCATATATGCCTTCTCCCAGCGACCATCTTTCTTAGCCTCCTCGACCATCTTTATACCTGTTGGAGTCATTCGACCCTCAGACATCAACAGCTCAGCTCGTTCACGGTTACTCTTGGACCAGTTGCTCCCTGAGCGTCTTGGGGTGAATCTCTGCATGAACTCGTCATCATTGAGTCGTTTCATCTGTCCATCGATCCAGCCATTAGCCACAGCCTGCAGAACAGCTTCCTCATAGCGTATACCGGGTTTCTTTGATGCTTTTTTCTGAATTATTATCCAAAGCCGTTCTTCCTTGGTATGGTTTTCCCTGAGCCAGTCTCGCCACGCCTCTAGGGACTTGAAATATCTTGGATTCTCTTTGGACAAGGTATACCTATATTGGGTTTAGGGTAAAAAAGTGGTACCTATCCTCTTATATCCGCCTTGGAGTGAGTAAAAAGAATGGCTGCATTGAACTGGAGAAGGGCAATAGCGTTTACAGCGTTCCTACTAGTAGCCATAACAGTATTCGCAATAGTCTATCAACCGGAGCCCAGAGTCGTCACCTATAACCAAGCCACAATATCACCCAGCCAGCAATGGAACACATACAGAGTGAACGTAACCCATAGAGGAATAGCTCCATCAGACTGCACAATAGACTCTGGGGTAGTCCTTGAGTGGAGGACTAAACGCCTCAACAGAGCAGAATACAGCGCCTCCAAGAGCAGCCCAGCAGTAGATGAAGAAAACATCTACATAGGATTGGACACACGAGCTATCGTAGCCATAGATCGATTAACTGGGCAGGTCAAATGGAGCTATTACACTCGTTTATCCAAGAATGGAATACATGGGTCACCCACAATCGACCCAGAACGCAACCTTGTCTATATTGGGGCATATGATGGCTGGATATACGCATTAGAAAGAGACACAGGAAAACGGATATGGAATACCAAGCTGGGAGACTATATCGGCTCCTCACCCACCCTCTGCAATGATATAGTGTATATTGGCGTCGAGATGCGGGCACCAGACGGATACATTGTAGGAGTAGACGCAGATACTGGAAGGGAAGTGTTCAGAAGCAGTAAACTTGGAAACCATCCCCACAGCACACCCACCATAGACCCAGAATCAGGCTGTATATTCATCGGTGAAAACAATGGACACCTTTATTGTTACTGGATTTCAAACCAGACCGAACGATGGAGATTCAAAACAGGCGACGACATCAAATCCACAGCCTCAGTAAACCAAGGAGTAGTATACATTACGTCTTGGGATGGATACCTCTACGCCATCAATATAACAACTGGTAAATCCATCTGGACCCACCACAGCGGTTACAGGATCATGTCCTCACCCACAATAGACCCAGAAAACAATGTAGTCTACTATGGTAACCATGGAGGCAAAATATACGCCATCAACGCTAATAGTGGGAAAAGAATCTGGGTCCACAATATCGGGGACAGGATCCAATCATCAGTCACCCTAGTCAAAGAGACCAACACATTGATAATAGGCTCAAACGATTCCAACCTCTACCTATTAGATGCAGCAACTGGTAGATTAAAACAGAAAATCCCCCTGCTCTCTGGTGTATCCGGGTTACCAGTAACCGTAGGAGACCATCTATATGTTTTTGACAACCTTGGATATCTTTACTCTTTCAGAGAAGATTAGAGTCCTATTTTTTCGCGACGATTATCATGGAAAAAACATCTCTTGTAAACGGCTTGAGCTCAAAGCCACCATAAGCATCAATATACAACCAGCCAGCCTCACAGAATTGATCCCTCAGCTCGTGAAGAGAATAAACCCTGTGATTGATCTCCACCCTGTTCAAGAATCTTAGGTCCTCGCCATCCCGCTGGTAATAGCTCCACTGATTCTCCATACGGCTGGTCTCAAGGTCTAGGGTCCTCTCCATCATAAGTAGCAAACCGCTCTCATCAAACATATAGTCCCGGGGCTGAAAACGTTTGATTAATCCATCACGACTTGCGGTATGCATTATGAACCATCCACCATGCTTGGTTAATCTCAGACACTGACCGAGGATACTCAGATCAGTCTCCTCATCCCAGTAACCCATAGAGGTCCACATACTCAACACTGCATCAAACCCATTATTATCGGTAAGAACTGACTCAATATCCCGCATATCACCAACAATAAACCGTGTATGTTCTGAGACGCCTTCCTCTTCAGCGTACTCTATGGCTCTCTGGATATACGAGGGAGACAAATCAACACCAACCACGTGGTAGCCCTTCTTCGCCAATGGAATCGAAATACGTCCAATGCCACACCCCATATCGAGCACCTTGGCACCCGTAGGCACACCATGCATCTCGAAAAGCCTCAAGAGTCCCTCTACCTCGAACTCTGTTTTCTCAAACCGCTCCTCAATAGTGGTCCTGAACAAGTCAGGTTCATCGATAAATAGTTTCTCAGTCCAGTGCTTCGACAATTAAAACCCCAAATATGTAGAGAAAATTTAAGATAAAATAGGTTTCTAAACAGCTTGGATTTACTGTAATATATGACTACCATAAAACTAAATAAAAGGACCCCACATAAATTAAATGGGACCTCAATGCTCTGAACTCTCCTACCTCTTGCTCAGGCGTTGAGGAGCCCTCGAATCACTACACTTTACATCAAAAACACCGTTCTAGAGCACAATTTTTATCAATACAAAAGAAAGATTCTAAAACCCATCAATTGTTTATTATCACCATAGGGTAAAGGAGTAAGAAAACGATGAGTAAAAGAGACAAACCACACATCAACCTCATCATCATAGGACACGTAGACCACGGAAAATCCACAAGCGTTGGACACCTATTCTACGACGCAGGAGCGATCCCAGAGAAAACACTGAGAGATTTTGAAGCAGAAGCAGAGGCTCTTGGAAAAGGCTCATTCAAATACGCATGGGTCCTGGACAAACTCAAGGAAGAGCGCGAGAGAGGACTAACTATCGACCTCGCATTCTACGAGCTGGAGACAAGGAAGAACGTCTTCACGGTAATTGACAGCCCCGGGCACAGGGACTTCGTCAAGAACATGGTAACTGGTGCAAGCCAGGCAGACGGAGCCATCCTCATGATCTCAGCCAAGAGAGGAGAATATGAGGCGGGTACAAACCCAGGCGGTCAAACTCGTGAGCACGCTTTCCTAGCCAAGAC